>Ga0182021_10007875_pt1 | contig 12633 bp, 13 predicted proteins | sample 612E3MmetaG_FD_120493 | JGI IMG/M metagenome (GOLD analysis project Ga0182021, IMG submission 120493) | Permafrost microbial communities from Stordalen Mire, Sweden - 612E3M metaG (Illumina Assembly) | ecosystem: Environmental > Terrestrial > Soil > Wetlands > Permafrost | place: Sweden... | reverse complement strand
GTGAATCTGATGAACTTTACATTTTGGACAGTAAGTCTTTACTTCTTTAGGAACGTTCACGGTATCGACCAGCTTTGCATAAAAGAAACATACACATTCTTATACTTTTTCACCTATCAAGCAAAAAACCAGAGTTTCTTCCACACTTGTCTCTCTTCAACAACTAAGAGCGTATCGCGTTATTTATTAGACCTTGTTTTATGGTAAAGTTTTTTTCAAATACGCCCACTTAAGCAAGAAAACCCAACTCCTATTTTTGTTAAGTTGAACAATTAATTTATTAGCCCAGAGTGTAATCATAAGCTATATAACTTTACAATACAAGATTAAGCGAGGAAAAGAGTAACATGTTCAAGCTTAAAGTGTCTGACGCTAAACTCTTACGGGATATGGCAACCGCCATCTCAATTCTAGTTGACGAAGCAACCTTCAAAATTGACTCTGAAGGCTTAAAACTTCGAGCTATGGACCCATCACGTGTAGCCATGATTGATTTTGAGTGGCCAAAAACTATCTTCCAAGAATTCGTTAGCACTGAGCCTACAAAAATTTGTTTAAACATAAGTGAATTACTCAAACTTCTCAAACGAGCAGGAAAAGAAGAAGCAGTCGAACTGTCTTTGGACGATAAAACAGGACGTTTACTAGTTACGATAACTGGAAAGTATAGCCGAAACTTTACGATGCCAACGCTTGAAGCCTCAGAAGAAGAAGTTCCAACACCAAAAATCAGCTTCAACGTCAAAGCCAAAACAACAACCCAGGGCTTAAGCCAAGCCATCGAAGATGCTCAACTAGTCAGCGACCACGTAAAAATAGAAGCTGAACCAGAAAAATTAACCCTGAGCGCTTCGGGTGACTTAATGGGAGCAACCATCACTCTCCAAAAAGGAAACGATGCATTACTCGATTTGGAAGTAAAAGAGAATGCTAAAGCAACTTTCAGCCTAAGTTACCTTTCAGAAATCATTAAGGCAGCTTCAGCAACTTCAGACATCGCAACACTTGAATTCTCAAGTGATATGCCGGTAAGAATTGACTTCCAGCAGACAAAAGAGGGAAAGTTAACCTTCTTCTTGGCGCCAAGAATCGAAACAGAGTAATGAAGTCAAATTGCAAATGGAATCGGCATTATCTTCGGAAGATTTTGCCAAACATCCTTTTCTAAAACAATCATCAAAACAGATAGAAGCACTGCAGTTTACCATTGGAAACTTATCTTCGGAAAAACCCGTTTTTGATCGCGCTCAAAACCGCGTTGAAAAGGCAATCTTAGAAGTAAACACTGGAGTCGCTGTGAGGGACAAAAGAGCTGAAATTTCCTCTTTTGCTGCGGCACTTATTTTAGTTATAGCAACCAAAAATTCGTGGATAAAGAAAAGATATGCGTTGGCTGTTGCAAAAACGGCGCATGCACAATTGCTAGGTGAGAATAAAGGAAAAATTTTTGCTATTGCTCGAGACTTCGATTGGGATATTGGTGAAGGGACCGCAGGCAAAGATTTTCGGGTAGGGTTTGGTTTCTACTTGAAAAATGCCGCTCACATGCATGGTTCTGAGTGGAAGCTTGTTAACCAAATCATGGATAAAGGATTGGTTTATCTAAATAAAGACAAGGTGGTTCGGTTGCTTCAAGAAGAAATAAAGAATCGAATAGAGAAAAGGCTCGATGTTCCAGAAATCAAAAACCTTCCAGAAGAAATAGCAGTCATGGCTGAAGGACTAACAAAATTGGCGCAGGAGATAATGGGGCAAGAAATTGAAGAAATGCCCAAAGTTGTAGTTCAAGCAGCTTTCCCACCGTGTATAAACGCCCTCTATTCCGACGCAGCCCAGAGTCACCATCTCTCACACATTGGACGCTTCACTTTAACTTCGTTTCTAGTAAACATTGGAATAACTCCGGAGGGATTGAATGACATGTTTAAGACCTTCTCAGATTACAACGAACGCTTAACTCGCTACCAAATCGAGCACATCGCTGGAGAACGCGGGTCGGGAACAAAATACATGTGCCCTCAATGCTCAGTCTTGCAAACTCATGGTGTGTGCAAAAATCGAGATGATATATGCCGCCGCATTTATCATCCTCTAGCATATTATAAGAGAAAACAAAAGTCAATAACCAAGGCGGAATAAGTTGTTAAGATTTATTAACGCATTAAGTTCTGATAAGGATGGCAAAATTTTTTATGGCTTATCACTTAATTGGTAACTCGATGACAAACTCTGAGGTCGGTGTGATTCTTCCTACTTATGGAGAAGCAGAGAATATCGCTAAGTTAATTGAGGATATTGAAAACCTGAAGTTGAATGCGTCCATACTGGTAATCGATGATTCTAGTCCAGATGGAACTGCAGAAATCGTGCGGGAAAAACAAAAAAAATATCCAAACATCACGCTCTATGTAAGACCGCAAAAAGCTGGTTTGGGAACAGCAATAACTGATGGTTTCAAAATATTTCTGTCCTGCAACGAACCCCCAAAATATGTCTTCACGATGGATGCAGATTATTCTCACAATCCACAAGATATTCCAAAGCTCTTAGCGACAATTAGGGACTGTGATTGCGCGATTGTAATCGGCAGCAGGTACGTCAAAGGAGGCAAAATTGCTGGTTGGCCTTTCACAAGAAAGATAATCAGCAAAACCGCTAATCTAATTGCCAGAGCTTCTTTAGGTTTAAAACTTAAGGATTGCACTAGCGGTTTCCGCTGTTACTCCACAAGTTTCCTAAAAGAAGCCATAGGCAACTTACACAGCCACACTTATGAAATCCAGATAGAAACTGTAAGACAGGCAACTTTAAGAAATTTCAAAGTAAAAGAAACACCCATATTGTTTGTGAATAGGAAACGGGGAAAATCCAAGCTTTCGCGTTCTGAAATCAAAAGCTACCTATCGTACACTATGAAGGCAGTTTGGCGTTCATAAAGCGCTTTGGAGTTAAAGCTTCTTTGTTAAAACAGTATTAAATACGGGTGAACCATATTTTTTCCTGTTGATGAAGGCAGGTTAATGAGGCAGCATGGCTGGGCTAAAATTCTTCTCTTAGTGGCTATTGCGTTCCTAGTGCTAAGCATAGTTCTTTCTATCGGAAGTTTATTTCCAGCATCAAGCGGCACTCAATCTAAGATTTTGATTAATGATACATTCAATTTAGGTCCAAACGAAACATACACGCAAGGCTTAGGGTCTTTTCAGAATGGAGAAAACATGTCGCTTATAATACAGTACCCAACAGGTTTTCAGGAAAATCTTTTCTTCTCACTGAAGTTTCCATCAGCTACTGATTTTGTAAAAACCGACACTGGATACATGCAAAATGATAGTAAGGCCTATTTCTCTATTCTTACAAAATCAAACGTTACTTACATTACTTACAATAATACAATCGCTAACTATTATGAGGCCGTTTTTGTCTCAAACGCGACCAAATCTAATATGGTTCATTTTCAAGGATTTGTTGAAGAACCGAAAACTTTCTATGCGTTTTTTTGGTTAAATGAAACTTCAAAAATTATGTTTTTATCGAGTTTAAGTCTGATAATGCTTCTAACATTAAAAATTGTATTATCTAACTTTTCTAAGGTCAAAGCTCATAAGCCCATTCCGTCTCTGAGCAAGAAAAATCGTAAATTTCTCGCAATTTTGCTTTTAGTATCACTGATAATTTGGTTTTCGATTCTCGCCGTAAACTCAAATCCACTTGCAACCTTTGAAAATTGGTACACCGATCATGCAAGAGATTCTTACGTTTCTAGTTTGTTTCTTAAAGACGGCCTATCAGTCTTTAGTCAACCCTTAAACAAACTTTCAAGTATAGACGCTTCATCCTACAAGTTTGTAACTTGGCCAGAAATGCCCCACCTTTACCCCTTAGGAAGCATTTTTTTGTTTTTACCCTTTGGAGCACTTATTCAGAATGGTATTAACGCATCTTTGGTTTACAAAATTGAAATAGCCATATTCTTGCTTTTCGCGACAGCTTGCGTTTACTATTTCTTGAAGAATTTCTTACAGAAGGACATGGCGTTGCTTCTAAAACTAGGCGGTGTTTACGTTATTTATGTTTCTTTGGTAGTTTACGCAATGGACGGAATGTTTGATTCAATTGCTTTTCTGTTCGTTTTTTTCGCCATATCTATGTTTCTTATAGAGCGATATGACTACTTCTTTTTGCTTATCGCTGTCGCCGTCTTTTTTAAGTACCAAGCAGGCATTTTCTTGTTGCCGTTAATCATAGTTGGTATAATAAAACTTTTTGAGAAAGAAAAGTTTGACTTACTGAGAAACAAAGCTGTAATTGCGGGCATTGCCTTCGGAACTACCAGCGTATTCACCGCTTTCCTAAGCGCATCCTATTTGTTGACGCCTAAACAACAGTTTATTACAAACTGCATTAATGCTTTTGCTGCCAACTCACAACTCTCCTGGGAGCTTCAATCATTCGCCGTCTTATTAACGCTTGCAGTTACGCTTACGTACGCGGTTTACATGCTGAACAAGAATAGCTTGCTTTCTCTCTTAGCATTTTTCATGCTTTTGCCAAGTTTTATGCTGCCTTACTTTCAGAATTGGTATGTACCGTTCTTCTTCATTTATGCGCTGATTCCCCAGAGAAAAAAAGAGTTAGAGATAACTTTAGTTTGGCTAATTTTTATGATCGTTATTCTTTCCTTCGGCGATCAGATTTTGGGCGGAGTTAAAACGTTGCTTCTTTCTAATTGATTCTCAGTGTTTGGATAAATTGTCAATATAGGGTTAAATTTAGGAAAAGTAAAGTAATCATACATCAACATATAATGGGGGAGGAAAGTGGAGGCTTCTCGAGAATTCGTTTATCAAAAATTTTCTGAATACTACCGCGACCCCTACACATTGATTCCCGAAGTTTCCCTGCCCGAGCAACGCGAATTCGGCTACCTCATGTTCAAAGAGCGATTCATGGTTAGACACAGGAAGTTTGCTGAATTCAAAAATCTAAGAGCAACCCTTGCCGAAGCTGTACCTTCCGACGCTTATCATTCGTGTGCGTACTACGAAAATCCAGGTTTTGACATGGACAAAAAAGGCTGGATGGGCGCTGACTTAGTCTTTGATATAGACGCTGACCATATCCCTACCTCATGCAATAAGATTCACGACGAATTCAGATGCGTAAAATGCGGTTTCGAAGGGAGGGGAATCACACCGGAAGCTTGTCCCTGCTGCGAAGCCACAAAATTTGAAACCAAGATTTGGGCTTGCGAACTGTGTATTCAATCTGCACGCGAAGAAACCGCAAAGCTCCTCGATATGTTAGAGCATGATTTTGGTTTTTCCCAAGATGAGTTACATGTGTATTTTTCAGGTCACAGGGGATACCATGTGCACATCGAAAACGAAGTCGTAAGATCGCTGGACGCGATGGCGAGAAAAGAAATTGTTGATTATGTTACAGGTTTAGGCATTAGCATTCTCAATAAAGAGGACCTATCAAGACGTGGAAAACGTAGAGATGCCAAAAAGTTTAGTTTGCACAATTTCGGCTGGAACAGACGTTTAAAGGTAGGAATGCAAGATTTTCTTTTCAACGCTACCAAGGAAGACTTGAAAGCTGTCGGGTTAAAGAACAAGGCACTTCTAGATAGCAAGGATACCATCATTAAACGCGCAATCAACGAGGGTAGATGGGAAAGCATTAATGGCGTGAGCATTCAAACCTGGTTAAAGTTAGCCGAACATATACGTGAAATGCAATCATCAAAGATTGACACCGTCGTCACTACCGACATTCATCGCTTAATCCGTATGAACGGGACATTGCATGGAAAGACTGGGCTAAAAAAAGTCGAGTTTCCAGCAAAAAACTTGCAAGATTTTGATCCTTTCACAGGAGCCGTTGCTTTTAAAAAGGGCACGGCTAAAGTGTTGGTGTTTGATTCGCCAGAGTTTAGGTTGAGTGGGGAAACGTTGGGTCCATACAAGAACCAAATTGTTGAGTTGCCAGTTGCTGCAGCGGTTATGCTTATCTGTAAGAGAAGAGCTGAGGTGGCTAGTAATGTACAATGAACTTTATGCCGCTTGGCAAAGAGAAATCAATGACCCAACACTGGGAGGTTTGCCGCCAGACTTCTACGCTAAAATTGCAGAGTATCTACAGCGCATCAAAGAAGAAGACAAGGTTCTGGATAAAAAATCAGTCAAAATGAACTTGCTATTGCACGAATCTTTAAACGTTGAGCGTATGCTTGAGGAACTACTTGCAGTAAGATACAGAAAAATCATCAAAACTGTCACCAAAAGCCAAAAGCTACCCATTGAGCTGTTAACAGTTGAAGAAACCAGAATGTGTGAGATCTTCGCCGATTTCACAAAGACTTACCAAAAGTTTTCAGAGAACCTAATGAAAGGTCAAATAGCAGAATCAATCAAAGTTGCAACTAAAATTGAAACTAAACCCGAATTGGTTCAACTGCATAAAAGATCAACAATTCGATTCTTAAAGAGTATTCCAGCAATCATGGGTGCAGACATGAAATCCTATGGTCCATTTGTCGCAGAGGACGTGGCGTCGTTGCCACCTCAGAACGCACAAATCTTAGTTAAGCAGGGTTTAGCTGTGATGGTTGAGGTTTCATAATCTTTTTGCTTTGGATTTTTCCCCATAAGTTTTGGCTTACGAGAATAATCAGCGGGTAGGAAATAATCCACGCCATGGCATATAAGGGACCATAGTAGAAGTGGAATGTTTGCACTTGACTAGAGTTTACGCCATATTGCGTTCCTATAATGAAAATATTCGCTATTCTCAGGACGTTAATGATGTATGTTATTACTGCACCAAATGCGAAGTAACTTATTTTGGCTTTCCATGAAATATTCATCCGCTTCAAAAACAGCAGAGCTACAGCGGTGAAGATAAGTAGACTTTCTATGCCGGCGCAAGGCCACGCTATCGTAAACTGTGCAGTTCCCAATGAACCCGTAACATGGAGAAGTGGCATTCCAGTTGCGATATCAGTTCCGAGCACTGCAGTGTAACCCATCAAACCCAAAACGCCCGCGGCAAGAGACGCTGTTGTTGGAACTAGAAGCTGGAAGGGTGTAAATTGACCATAAGGAAATAGGTTATCGATGGTGTAGAGAACCCCAACTAACCCTACAAATAAGGCAGGCAAAGCAAAACCCGTTAACCCCTTCTTTCCAAAAGATAGGAATACAGATAGACAAAAGAGAAGCGAAAATACAAGGTACTCAATTGAAAGAGGCATAGAACTTGAAAATGCAACTCCGCTTTGGGCTGCCCAGTTTGCAAGGATAGCATTTAACCCTAAATAATACTCAAACAATACATACAAAGTAGGGAGCAACAACATCAAACCAAATAAAATAACTATTGCTTTATTTCTAATACTTATTTTCAGTTTGATGGTTTCCCAACTGAGTATAAACTCTAAGGCTACTAACCAGATAAAGAACATTTGGAAGGTCCTGCCCTTCCACATTAACTGGAAAGAATCCTGCGCCGAAAGTTTCAGGTAAGGATCCATCGGGTTAAGAAAAAAAAGTATAGCTAAAGGAACCGTGAATGATATGAGCGGCAGGAGTTTAATGATTCTACTAAAGTACTCTTTCTTCATTGGCGAAAATAACTCACTGTTCATGCCACGCACAACTCTATGGATGCTTTCTCGATTAAAAAAGAATACGCCCGACTACATCAAAATGCTTGTCTTGGATGAGGAGCAAACAAAAAGAAAGAAAGCGTTTAGCTGTATTCTCTATAGGTATAATTGCATTTAGTGCAACGCAGAAACTGAGTTGATGACTCATCTGCTCCACGGGTTTGGACTTGCCAAACATAAGCTGTATTATTCCCGCACCTTGGGCATTCAATACGCACCGTCGGAAGCGTGCTTAATTTCTGCTCCTCTTTACCTATCACAGCCACAAATTGCTGGGGCGAATGCTGAATGACTTTGGGCACCACTTTAGTTTCGGTGTTTTTGTCTGCTTCCGGCTTCTTATAGCCACATTTTGGGCAGGCGAGAACCAAAGTTGCTTCCTTACCGCTCTTAGATTTCTTTGGTTCAAGACGTGAACCGCATTTTGGGCAGAATTCCATATTACCTCAATCCACATCCGTTTTGGGATTCCCTTAGCATTGTACCTTTTAAACTTTTTCTAATTTAGCCAATTTTAAGGACTTATTCCAGAGGCAATAAGGTGCGCAACGCGTAACGGTTCGGGCAAGCTGCTCCTAGTAGAAGTTATCTTAATGATTTTTTGAGCATCAGCGAGAGAAATTCCTGCTATCTCGAAGTAAATTTTAATGCCCTTGTTGATCACTACGTTAATTTCTCCTGCTTCAAGAACGGTGCGCCATCGCTCCTCCTCATTGGGCAAGTTTTTGAGAGCCCTGTGAATGGCATCCAAATCAGGCTTTTCATGAGTCAACGCCATAACAGGAAGCTTCGTCTCTGAATTCAATTTTTTTAAATCAACCACATTAAAGCCTGCAAACGTAATCCCATTTAACATCACCAAACGCAACTGCTTACGATGTGGCGAAGAATTAATCATTAAAGCCAACTTGTCAGTGGCATCTAAGCCGTCAATTGCAACGTTGGTGTGCATTACACCGTCGATTGAGCAGCCGCCTCGGAAGACAACACCTATAACTATCACATCACCTTTTGTGTGAGGAGTAAATTTTCCGTCGTCGATGCCCAGCACACGGATTTCTGGTTTTATAACTCGAAAACCTTTTTGGCCACTCAAATCTTTTCCCTTATCAAGTGAAACTAATACCTGATTTTTTTAAATTAAAATCAACGCAAAAAACCAATCTGCAGAAATTCGTTTTTTAACAAACGAAAGAAAAGAAAATATAAAAACTAAATTAATGGTTTAAACTTTGAGAACGCGCTCGAGCTCTTTACTAAAAGCATTATTTGCTTCTCGAACTTTCTGGGTAGCCTCAATCAACGCATCTTCTGGTTTATTGGCTCCCTTCATTCTAACATAAATAATTGGACTTGAAGCTAAAGGATGTGGCACATCGTAGCCAGCAAACTCTACTCTTTTGTCTTCTAAAAGCCTCTTCGCAAGCAAGTTACAGAGCCCATGGCTTGAGCCCTCAATTTCTATCTTTAGCTCGTTTTCTGATTTTTTTAACACTTTAACTTTCATGCTATTTTTCGCCTTGTTAAATTTGTTCTTTACCGTAATCTGGAGCTATTTTGCGCGTTTCAACGTTACCGTCTTTTGGGCATTTAAGGTCGTACCCTTGCTGTTCAAGCAGGGTACCGCATCGTGAACAGAAACCATACAGGACCCCAAGGCCCCTGTCGTTCATTGATAGGTGGAAAACTTGGTTCTTGTCGCTGATGACTTTAGCGCGTATAATGTCACCTGGCTTACATACATCGCTTATTTGGTCAACGTATCTGTCAGAAACATCTGAAACATGCAGGATGCCGCCAAAATTTCCCGAGAGTTTCTTTTGCCCAATTCTGAATATTTTGACTAGAACGTTGTCAGATTGTGCGTTACCAATTTGGCCGATTACTACAGTTGAAACTTTCGGTACCACGACACCGTCAACAACCGGATAAACAGACACTCGCCTGGTTTGCAAATCCATAAGTGACCGACCGACAATCTTTGAGAAGATGACGCCGTCTTTAACGTAGGTTCCCGAGTCGGGAATGAATTCTTCAATAACGCCTAAACGTTCGCCAGGCAATACTAAGTGCCCGCTTTTTTGTTCTGGAGATTTTAGACTCATAATAGTTCCCTTTACTTGTAAATAAGCTTGATTTTGATAAATGCATATGCTTAGTTTCCATTCTTCTCAATAAACCTTTTGATTAATAAACAAAAATCGATTTTTCCTGGCCTCTTAATAATCGGCTTTCTTTTTGATAACATATAAGTCAATGACAAAGTCATGCTTTAGTTTTGTATGAAAATCGAACATGCGGGAAATAGTCATGAGCATAGCATAAACTCCGACAATTGCGCCTGAATATTTTGAGACCAACCTTTCGAGAAATGGAGAAGCTGAAACTTGAAGGAACCCTTGGCTGGCTTTTAGCTGCTTAATTAATCGCGAATCAACTTCCGGGTGGTTATGTAAAGAGTATATTGAATTGCTTACTTCCAATGCTTTAACTAGAAACGCACGATCAGCTTCACGGGTTTGTACTCCAAAGGGTGGGTTCTGCAGAACTGTATCGAACCTGCCAACAACTGTGCTTATACTACTATTAACTAATTGAATCCCATCAGTTAAGCCGGCATTGCGAGCGTTTTCTTGGGCGGTTTTAATTGCTGATTTGTCAATGTCAATGCCCACAACTTCGCGGGCACCGAGAAATAATGCGCCCAAAGCAAGTCTGCCCGTGCCGCAACCTAAATCTAAGACTGATCTACCCACAATGTCTTCGTTTGTGTAGGCTGCGATGTATAGCATGTTTGCGGCTATCTGCTCGGAAATAGTGTATTGTTCAAGATGCACTTGGGGGCTAGGTTGAACAGCGACTGTAGAGAGGAACCGCTCCAAGTCTAATTTTCGAATAAGCCTTTTTTGAGCATGTTCTCCCATGAAGATTCGCCGCAAACAACCATAAACTCGTTAACCGTTAAAACAGGCTTTCCAAATTTTCCCGTTGCTTCAAGTGATACTCTCGGGCAAGCCGTGTTTACGTATGCATCGATTGATGGAAATTCTAAAAGCGATTCTGGTGTAATTTCTCTAGCCGCCAACAAATATGCTGTCTTGCCTTTCTTCTCAGCCAACTCTTTCAAGCTCAAGGCGTGCTCCAGATGTTTTTGTCCAGGCTTTAGTCCTACAAAAATCCCGAATTTCTTGGCGTTTTTGGCTTCTTGGATGCTTGCGAAGCGTTGTTTGAGAATTTTTTGAGCTTCACCACTAATCGAGTAAGCTCTGTTATCATACGGGTCAGCTATTATGGTTGGTTTAGTAGTGCTCAATGCAATACCTAGCCCGTGGAACATGCCGCCGCCTACAAAGAGGAAAGCGTCAACTTCATTAGCGATGGACTTGGCATTGCTGTAGTTGCAGCCGCTGACTTGCCCGGGATACCCCAATTGTCCCGTATCGCCGATGATGATTGTTTTTCCAGAGCGAGTCAGGATTTCTCTAGCTTGATTTAGCATTTGCAGATGTTGAACTGAGGTTACCAAACCAACTATTGTATATTCGTTCAATAGTGATAGGGCTTGCTCTATAGCTTCATCGACCGTTACAGTTGCTCTAGCTTCCACGTAAATCGTTGGAACTTGCTCATGTTTAACCATTTTTGCATGCCCAAAGTGGATAATCAAATCCACGCCCAAACTTTCCGCTTCAGTTAACGCGATGTCGCAGGCACCGTAGCAAGGGTCGGCTGAAATTATGGCAAGCACCCCGCTTTTCTCGATGATTTTTGCCAATTTGGGAGCCTCGGGTTTTAGTCCTTCAGGCAACTGTAATAAAACGCGTTTAGCATCAAGTTTTGCTATTTCTTGTTTTATTCGTTCCTCTTCAAAATCAAAACCTAACATACTAAACCATCAAGTTAACGTATAATAGAACAAAGGGGAAAGAAGAATTTAGGTTGCACTGGTTGCATGGACTTTAGCTTATGGCTGCCATTCCCAATCTTGTGTTGGCTTTTTGAGGGGTTGGCCTCGAGCTAACGCTGCCTGTTCCGCAAGACGTTCAAGGATAATTTTTTGTTCTACGCTTGCAACGTGTTTACGGGTTGTGACTACGGCGTCGTTGTTGACGGATATACTATCAATTCCAACGCGTACTAGAAACTCTGCGAAATCGGGTAAGTTCGATGGTCCTTCACCACAGATACTCACTGTGCAACCATTCTCATGAGCAGCTTTAATGAGGTGTGCGATGATGCGCTTAACTGCAGGGTCACGTTCATCAAAGTAACCCATTTGGCCTAAACGCTCAGAATCGCGGTCAATCATCAATACTCCTTGGGTCATGTCATTTGAGCCAATGCTGAAGCCGTCTACTAGTTTGCTGAATTCGTCTGCCATGATTCCGATGGACGGTGTTTCTGCCATAAACCATACTTTGAAGTCTTTGTTGCGTTCTAAGCCTTCTTCTTTCATGATTTGTAGAACTGCTTTTGCTTCCCACAGTGTGCGAACCATTGGTAACATAACGTAAACGTTTTTGAGTGCCCATTCGGTGCGGCATTTTTTGATGGCCTGACATTCCAGGCGGAATGCTTTGTCATACCATTTGCTTATGTACCGACTGCATCCTCTCCAACCCAACATGGGGTTTTCTTCTATGATTTCGTATTTGTCCCCGCCTTTTAAACCACGGTACTCATTGGTCTTGAAGTCGCTCAATCGTACCACAACTGGTTTAGGCTGAATTGCTCGTGCAACGGTAGCTATGCCTTCAGCGAGTTTGTCGACGAATAGTTGGCTTTGGCCTGCATCCACAAACGCCATTGGGTGTTGACCTATGGAACTGGCTAAGATGAATTCTGTGCGCATTAACCCGATACCCTCGAAGGGCAAGTTCTTGTATTGTTCAATCATCTCAGGGGTTCCGAGGTTCATGTAAATCTTTGTAGCTGTAACAGGCGCTGCTTCTGCAACTTGC
>Ga0182021_10007874_pt1 | contig 12634 bp, 8 predicted proteins | sample 612E3MmetaG_FD_120493 | JGI IMG/M metagenome (GOLD analysis project Ga0182021, IMG submission 120493) | Permafrost microbial communities from Stordalen Mire, Sweden - 612E3M metaG (Illumina Assembly) | ecosystem: Environmental > Terrestrial > Soil > Wetlands > Permafrost | place: Sweden... | reverse complement strand
TTGATTGGAGGGTTACGGAGGTTTGTGTAGATGCTTTGGCTACGTTTATGTAGAATACTGTTAAAACGATTATGAATGCGATGGTGATTAGGACTTGGTTTTTCATCTATACACAACTCTTATATATTAAGAGTTATGAGTTATTACTTAATAGGCATAGCTAGTAACATGAAAAACACAAAAAACCTGAACAACACAAAGCCACATTCCAACACACAAAATGATTCTTAAAACTTTTGAAAGGATAGAAGAGAACATAATTCCATTTTCTTGTTAAAGCAACTATAAACGATTTTTTAAAATGTTCTTCTTAAGCAACTGCGTAATTATAGCTAAATAAGAGCTTGAACCAGCAAAACGAAAGCCGAATAGTTGCGGCGAAACTAAAATTTGTTTGAGAATGCAAAAATTAATGAAAGTTTCTAAAAGTGTTAACGACATGCGAGAAGAAGGGAAACTAAATAGTTATTCTGGATTAGACCAAATTTCCCGTTTCTTGCTGACTCCTCATCAAACTTTTTGACATTGTCAGCCTTCAAGGATGGCGCTTTAATGGCGAAAGGTACCGGATCCCTCGTGTGCGTCCCGATTTTGACGGGCGTCGGATGGTCAGGAGATATGGCGATTGCGTAGGGCTCCTTTAAGCCATTCAAAATTCTGCCAAGCAGCCTCTTATCCAAGTTCTCTATTGTTTTTACTTTCAAAGCGTAGTCTTTACAGTGGCCCGCTTCATCAGGTGCTTCAACATGAACAACAACCAAATCGTTTGTTTCAAGAGCTTTAAGGGCTGCATCTGCTTTGCCCTCATAATTTGTGTTATCTAACCCTGTCGCCCCGGGAACATTAATGATTTCCATGCCTGCGTAAGTGCCAATTCCTTTTACCAAATCAACTGCTGATATAACTGCGCCTTTGATCCCATATTTTTCTTTGAATGATGGCATGATTGGTTTTTTGCCGCCTCCCCAAAGCCAAATTAGGTTCCCCGGGTTTTTACCTGCTTTTTCACGTGCAACATTTACACGGTGAGTCCCAAGAATGCCACTGGACCGGCAAATTAGCTCTCTTAGCAATCGGGTTGTTTTTTCTGCTTCGGCTGATATGGCTTCCGGCAGAACGTCTAACACTTTTGCTCCTATCGCGTCATGGGGTGGAGTGCAATGAATGAGTTCTGGTTTAGGAAAGTTACGCAGTATCAGAAAATGTCTGTAGTCGAGGCCTGGGAAAAATTCGATTTTACCTAATTTTCCAAACGCCTTATTTATCGATGCGATCAGTTTGCTTGATTCTTCTGTCGTTATGTGGCCAGCAGAGTAATCAACGATAACTCCATCCTTCTCAGTTATCAAATTGCACCTATATGCTGCATCGTTGTCTCCAAGGTTTATGCCTCTGGCGGGTGCTTCAAGTGGACCTCGGCCTGGACAATATTTCCGCGGGTCATAACCCAGCAGTGAGCAAATTGCCGTTTCGGAGCCTGGAGTGCACTCTTCAGGAACGGTTTTGATAAGTCCACTTCTGCCCTTAGCTGCAATTAAGTCCATGTTTGGCTTATTTGCTACTTGAAGTGGCGTCTTATTTCCCAACTCAGGAATAGGATAATCAGCCATTCCATCTCCAATAACTAATATGTACTTCATTGCGTAAACCCAAATTCGGTTGTTGGTCAGCTATAAGCTTGACTTACCAGTGAGTCAGAGACATATCACGTTGGTATATTTATTTACTTTCTATAACAGTTTTAATGAAAATCGAGCCGTTTTGCAGCCAAACATAACAACCTGGCAAGCGATTGTGATTGTTACCATACAACAACAAATCTATTTATGAATTCAAAGGCTAAAAGATAACTCAGAAATACAAATTGAAAAGGAGACTTTTTTAAATGCTTGAAGGATGGGAATGGATAATTATCGGTGTTGTTGCCATTGTCATTATTATGTGGGGTCCCGCGAAGATTCCAGAGTTTGCTAAAGCGTTAGGACGAGCAAAAGGCGAGTTTAGCAAAGCACAGAAAGAATTTACTGATGCAGCGATGAATACCACTTCTACGACTACGACTACTTCGAGCTTTGTTGACTCAAGACAAGCACCTGCAACCACAATCAAATCTAAGGACGAAATGTTACTTGAGACTGCTCAAAAACTCGGCATTCCAACAGATGGCAAAACAAGAGAACAAATATCCGAAGAAATATCCATAAAAGTAAAATTGCTAAGCGCGTCATAAATTACCTTCTTTACCTTAATCTTTTTCGCAACGAAAACACAGGTAAGAGACTAAATCAAATTAATAACTAACGAATCGTGAAAACCAGAAACTATTGCATAAAGATGGAACACTAATCAAAGAAGGCATTGCTGATAGACTTGTTATTTAGTTTCTTTCTGCGAAACACCACCAACAAGAGTTGGAAACTTGTGTGTTGTACTCTGATGATTGTGGATTGAAAAATTATGAGTTCGGAATCTTCGTCGCCTTTCAAAAGCTGGGCTTTAAGCTTTTGGGATCATATCGATGAATTAGTCCGCCGATTCAAAGTTGTCTTAGTTGCAATAATTATTGCCACCATAGTAGGATGGTTACCCACGAATCTAGCTGGATTAACCAATCCATTCGGCGGTTACCAACCCCTTCTCTCACTCGTAATGCTCCAAATAAAGGCAGCTTTTCTTCCGGGTCAAGCAACTCTAATTGCCGGAGGACTTGGCGACACAGTTTACCTAATGGCGTACCTATCCATAATCATCGGGTTGTTACTGGCTTCCCCCGTAATATTTTATGAAGTAGTCGCTTTCATCAAACCAGCATTGTATGAGAATGAGAAGAAAGTTCTAGGATACTATCTCGGATCATTAATCGGACTTTTGGCTTTGGGAGCAGCCATGGCATATTTTTTGATTATTCCAATATCATTTAGAATTCTAATTTACTTTACAATGCAGGGCGGGTCGGTACCTTTCATTTTCATTAAAGATTTCTATAGCTGGATTTTTACGCTGTTCGTATTATGTGGTGTTTTCTATACCATCCCCGTATTTCTTGTTATGTTGGTGCACGTCGGAGTTTTACCGATAAGATTTCTAAAAGGAAAAAACAAAATTATAGCTTACATAGGAATTTTGATGGTGTTTTGGATTTTTGGGCCTGATCCTACTCCAGTTACGGGCTTAATCATGTTAGCGCCCTTTGTTTTCGTTTTTGAAACTGCAACATTCTTCGCCCGAAGAATTGATAGATCCCGCAAAAGAAGAAAAGAAGCAGAAACCTATGGGGCAACGCCTGTGGTGCAGACCTATTTTACAAAATCTGCTTGCAGGTACTGCAACTTCCCAATTGATCATGGCGTGACATTTTGTCCAGGGTGTCAAAGGTCCGTAAGATAGTGGGAAAGAGGAGTCAATGAAATCTTAAGGTCTTGGGATCTTCAGGAAATCTCTGTTTTGTCAAAACTGCAAACAATCTTCTATTATGTGAGATTAGGGCGATTAGGCAACTAAATTCTATTGCTAAAAATAACAAAGTAAAACGGTAAATTACCTGATAAGTTTTAAATAAATGCTTAGTTGCTTGATGTGTTGGAGAGGGCGTACGTGGATAAAGCTGAAGCAATCGCGGTTCTTAAAGAACTATTTGCAGTATGCCCTGAAATAGGTCAGGCGGTCTTTGTATCATTGGACCCTGATAACGTTAATGCTAATTCAAAGGGTTTCTATAAAATTAGATTGCAGTTAAACTTAGACAGCCATCTAAGAGATTGCATAACAAAAATTTTGAACGCTCATAAGCTTGAAATGACCGAAACAAAAGATTTCGCTATTATTTACGCAACAAAAGGTTAGCTTAATGACTTAATTTACCTACAAGGAAGATCGCGTGTCACCTTAAAGCTGTGGCCGCAACCTTCGCATGTGTAGGCGTCTATTTGGAAAACACAGTTTTTAAGAGTTTTTTCTGGTTTGCTGATTTCTTTTCTGCAATTTGGGCATTTAATCAAGGAAGGTACTCCAATAAATACTGATTGACAATATGCAAAAATCTATTTGAAGATTTGTGGGTAATGCATTGATACAACAAGTCCAGCCACCCCCATCAAATGATACTTAGCATTCGAATATCAAAAAAGTATTTTCCTTAACCTTCAAAAAATAAAAAAAGAAAGAGTTTTGTTGTGTGTTTTATGCATGTTTTCTTAGTACGAGCAATCCAACTATGACAATTGCAATGATTATAGCAATTACTCCAACTGCCAAGTACATGATCATGTTCGAGTTGGTTATGGTGTCGGAAAGAGGGCTAGCTATTGGTGCCGATGTGGGAGATGCTTGGTCAACTGCGAAGGCTGCTTGAGAAGACGATCCATAGTATGACTGCGAACCTGCGAAGGTTGCTATAACGGTGTATTTGCCTGTAATGTTAGGAGTCCACTGGTAGCTAAAGGAGCCGCTAGCGTCAGTTGTTGTGGTGCCGATTTGTCTTTGGTTGCCATTGGCGTCGATAACACTTAGGACAACTGGAACACCGTTTGCGTTGTTCGGCTTTGTTTGCTGCATGTAAACGTATTCCATCCACGGCGTCATGCTTGCATCAGAAACGCAGGGAAGTCCATTGGGGAAGTTAGCTGCTACTGCCTGTTGTTGTGCGCCAGCTGATATGTCTGTCACCATGCCTTCAATAACCAATGATCTGCCCAATTCTATGGCTGCTTGAGGTGCAGTTACTGTTACTTTGCTTGGCCCCATGCCCCAAGCATATACTTGGTTGTCATAGGCATTTAGTGTCGTCGCGATGCCATCTGAGATAGCTGGTGCGCTTGTAACGTCGAAAGCATCAATACTCCAAACTAAGCTTCCATCAGTAATATTCAAAGCCAGTTGTTGAGCATTATGGAATAATGGCGGACTGTACATATGGCCCTCAGGAACAAACAGTTTACCATCAGCGACCGTTCCTACGCTAAAAGTCCACAACGGTTCTCTACCATAGGGGGACTCGTAGCCGCCACTTGGCGTATGATATTGCCACTTTAGAGATCCATCTGCCACGTTATAGGCATAAACATCTCCTCCGTAACCCCACAGGTAGATTGTGCCATTAGCAATAACCTGATTGGCTCCAAGGGAATCGAAAGGACTGGCATTTGGAAGGTTTTGTGTCCATAGTAGTTTACCAGTGAATAGACTGTATGTGCTGATTGACAATGCGTTTTGTGTGAATTCTACGTAAACTCCATCGCCAACAATGCCGACACCTGCACCAGAAGATATTAGCGTATAGGGTACTTCGGTTCTGTTAGTTATCCATAGCTGTTGTCCTGTGGTTGCACTGTAGCCTGCTTCAATTTCCCATCCAGGCTGGTAGAACAATCCCCCTGAAGAAGATGCTGCAGTCATGTACACTACTCCGCTGTCGATTCCACTAATTCCAAGGGTAGCTGGCAAGGGAGCACCAGAAACTGTAGTGGCTATTGGCGCTGACCATTCTACTCCGAGGCTAAAAGGTATTTGAGCGCCTTGAGTGGGTCTCCAAATCCAATTGTCTGCGACATTTGGTCCACCGTAAGAGTTGGGTATTGCTAGATTAATGCATGCGGTTGAGTTCCACATATTTAGTGTAGGCGGGTATGCGTTTATGAAGCTAGAGTTAACGTAGTAGCCTATCAAGTCTCCGTTGTCATCTGCTGTAAGTGAAAGCAAATTGCCCGGTACACCGGGCGGTAAAGATGGAATGCCGGTTATGCTTAGTATGTAGTTTCCAGTCATTGCGTCCCACATTTCTAAAGACGGCCCTAAGCTGAAACCTTCGTAGGTAATTATTGCTTGTGGAGGTTGGCTCCATAGGTATGCGAGGGCTCCATATTGGTTAGGTGTGACCATATCGAGTATTTGACCACATCTTAATACTTCAGTGGTGTTCTTTGTCCATAATGTTTGTCCAGTGTGTAAGTCTACTGCAGCCCAACCTGATGGATTAGCGCCACTTCCTGGATACATAGTGTAGTAGAGTATGCCTTGCATAATAATTGGTGCAAATTTGGGTTCGTACTGCGCAGTCGCGTAGTAGTTGCCGCTTGTTTCGCTGCTGCCATATGCTCCTCCGATTACGCCTCCAAAAGCATCAGGCTTTGACCACAGTATATGGGCTGTGTTGGGAGCTGTTGTATATGCATTATAATTCACGCTAGAATTGTACATTCCTGTGGCAGCAAATGCTGATTGACCTGTTCCAAGCCAATTTCCAGCAATTGAATACCAATTGCTGTTTTCACCGTATATTGGGCGTGTCCAGTAGGTGGTTGGAAGCGGAGCAACTGATGCGTATCCTGTTGCTTCCTGTTGCACTGTGAGTGTAAATTTGTTGCTTGAACTGGGTTGATAATAGTCGCCAATAGCCACGTTAGCTGAAGGTCCAGACGTTGGGGTTCCAGCAGGGAGATTATTGCCTGCTAATGTTTGTCCCCCAAAGAACATCTGAAAAGTATAGTTGCCAACAACCGTAGGCGTATAAGTACTGTGTGATCCTCCCGTAGCATCTGATGTAAAGGGTCCCAGCTTTTCCGTGGTTCCATCAGGATGCGTAACTACCACAGTCATGTTCTGCCATCTGTCACCAAACTGTCCACTTGCTGTAGGCGGTGGTTCACCGACCCAAAAGTTCACGTTAACAGTTTGTCCTACGCCAATGGGATTAGGTGAAATGCTACAGAAAGAAAATGTTGGTATATTTAACGGTGGTGAATGTGCGCTAGTAAACGGTATTAGCATCGTTGAAGCTGACATCGAAAGCATCAAAAATATAGCAATCACTAATGTTGTAGTTTTCTTTTTAGAAATTTGCATTTTTCTTTTTCTTCCTTCAATTTTTTAGGAACAGTTTCTCTTCTGTACTGAGTAGAGTAATAAGACTTTGGAAAAATTCCTAAAGGCATTAGAAGATTGAGCATTTATTTTTCTCAAGTTTAGAGATTTTTCATCATTAAAACGTAGCATGATGGTATCAGAAATGTCAGGTGCGCATGTTTGGGTCCAAAATTATTTTGCGAATTATCCAATAGGACTGAATTTACTTAATTTATGTATATTTGACTGCTTGAGCCATAAGAAGCATAATTAGGTGCAGAATTGAGAAACGAAACGATACGCTGGTAAGGGATCTCAGATTATGCTCGCAATACTTACTAAGTTCTTGAACCTGCTGAAAACCCACTTAACAGTACTCCTTCGGGTAGCTCCCCTAAAAAAATTGATCATCATAACTACGAAATTTCCTATCAACTCTAAAGATGCTCAAAAGGTCATTATATTTCACAGGGCGCGGCGTTAAAGGTTAGCTGAAAACATGAATTTCAAATTCATGGTATTAATATGTAATTCTATTCTAATGTTTATGACAAGAGGCGAATCTTGCTTAGAACAAATTATTGCCTATTGCCGTCTCCTCTCTCCTTAAAAGCAAGATTCGCCTGTTTGAGGGTGGATTCATGGAGAAGGTTTCAAAAACTCTTCCCGAAATGCAATAAAGAAGGGGTCTAAAGAACGCCCAGTTTACTTGCATCGGAGGTGAAAAAACGAGTTCTCAAAATAATAAATATGAAAAACTCGTAAACGATGATGACCTATACTTCATCCTTCAAGAAGAATTTAGGCCAGAAGCTTTGAGAATAACCGAAGACCTCAATAACGTAAGAAACATTCCTCGCTACAAAAAGCGAAGAGAGGCAGAAAAACCGTTGTACCTCATGAGGTATGAATAGAATGCAAAATGCGTTCCATACTCGATTTTGGAAAAGAAAAGCACGCATCTTTCTTTTAATGCCATTAGCAGTCTTTCTATGGTACATTGGTTGGAGCCTATGCTGGATAGGATCCCAAGGAAAAACAACAAAGCCTAAACTAAAAATGTCTATTCAGAAAGAACTAATCATATATGTCCCAACACCAGAACAAGAATATACTATCTCATCAGAACAGAATTGCACGCTGTATTGCACTAAAATGATTAAAAAAGATCAAAAGGCAAAGGTATCTTTGTATTTTCAAATCATGCTCGAAAAGCATGGAATCTGAAGGAAAACAGACTAAAAAATCAAAAGGCGATTTATGACTTTTTTCATCAATTTATGAACAAACACGCATGCATAATGCATAATTGCGTTTAGTAGTTGTGCAGGGCAAATTGTAAACCACACGCACAAAAAACTACATTTCCAAAACAGTGAAGTGACCGGCAAGCCCTAAGTTGAATGGAGCCAGCCACGGCCGCCCTTCTTAGGCTGTTGCTGATCAATACTCTTAGCTGGAACATAAGAATCGGCTCGCTTTTTTCTTTGAGGACAATTGGTTATGTTTGTTTTTATAAATTTGTTCCAACCGCCCTCGCTAACGCTTGGCTGAATAAATCGATCAGCGTCCTCAGCAAGGTGCTCTTTGACAATATCGCTAAAATTAAGCGCTTTAAAACTTCTAGTAGCATGAATTACGGTACCCCTATTAACCCGCAAAGAAGAATAGTCATTTATTGATACCCCTTCAGCTTTAGCCTTATCGTTGAAACGTTCAGCCCACATAAGTTTCCACTGAACTTTTAATTCCTCAACCATCTTCTTCTGAGCCTCACGCTTACTCTCTTGAGGCACATCAACTGAAGTGTCACCCACCTGCATACTTGTGTTCCCCAACCTTCTACTTAGCCAATATGCTATATTAACCATGTAATATTTCTAGAAAACACTTAAGGGTTTCTGTGAAAACCGAAATATATCAAAACACAATTTCTCGACTAAAGTTACTTAATCAGTAACATGGAAAAACATGCCATAGTTCTAGAGCGTTTAAGGTTCTTTTAGCACGCTGCCTTGTCCCTTTATTATGTGGTGTAGCGAGCGCTAATTGGTCAAAAGTGGTCATAATTCGGCTTTTTGCTATCTAACATATTCTCGGTCTCCATTCAGAATCCATGCTTTGAAGCGATGCTTGAACACAAGAATTAGATTTTAGCCACTTTTAACCATTTTAAGAACACGCATGCGCTCTAAATGGAAATATCCCCTGATTTTTTGAGCATTTACAATAAGCACAATTCCTACGGCTAGCAGGGGCAAAGTCCAGATATCTACTACAGGCAGAGTATTTAATGAATGGACAGTGTATACGTAGAATAAGTAAATTGTATAATTCAAACCTATTACGACTAAAGATAATCCAAACCATTTCATGGCTGAACCCTCTTCTTTCCGAAAAAGTCGATATGCACCCACAACGGCAAAAACAATGGCAAACGGCATAAAGACAAGAGCATTAAAGAAACCCACCGCACGGAACCCTTCTATAAACCTTAGGCTTGAAATAGATAGCATGCTTGCCCAACGAGAAACTTCGTTGGTAACTAACGCTACAACATACCCAACAAAGGCTAAAGCGCCAAATTGCAAAAGGCGTTGTTTTTGATTACTTGTTTGGTACTTTGCAACTTGATAAGCTAGCGCCCAGAGAAAAGGTACGGTGAATAAAATTTGAATCAAGTATCCGTAACCCAGCGACGGTGGGAAATTGGTCGCTGGACGAAGCAAAAACCAAAGAGATGGAATGAGACCTAAAAAGTTGATACCTTCCATAACTAAGGCAATTGCCGCTATTGTTTTGAGTCGTTTGAACGGCCAATTTTTAATCCAAAGCAGAGAAACAATGCTCAAGGCCAGAGCTAAACCTATGAGTCGAGCAATTAAACTAATCCAGCCTGCCCAAAAAGCTGTGCCAACGAAAGCAACATAGTTAACGTCAGAGTGTACTCCATTCAAATACCCAATTAGTATTTCTACGCTACCTCTAAGAATGTAGAAAGTGTAAATTAGCAGAGAAACTAAGCTTGCAGTTATGCTAATCTTCACGGTTGCCATTAATTTTGGGATAATTGTCTCCTCTCTAAGATGTTTATGCACGGTTACGATTTCCTGTTATTTATCTATGAGATGCACTATTTCAAAGAGAATTTCAGAGTTTTATGCTCGTCTTGTCCCGCCAGAATGCACATCCTAAGCTTGGACTATGCCCGTAAAATACGATAACCCGATTATGTTTATTAATTTAGGGACAAGCAGCGCGTTCCCGAAATTCGTTTATGTAAAAAACAAAAAGAAGAGGAAAATTTTCAGGTTTGTATATGACAGTTTCGTCTATGTTACTCTCGGAGCCGTTTTCTTGTTCTGGCTGTCAATGCAATCGCACATAAGGTTACAACTGCTACCGCAACTGAAACGAGTGCTACATTGCTGAACTCGGGCACTTTTGGGGTGGGGGAGGCAGTTGTCACCGTGTTTGAAGAGGTACTTATCACCGAGACTGTAGTGCCGCCGGCATTTGTAACATACGCATATTCGCCATTAGGAGTTAAAGCCACACCAGTAGGCTTGCTGCCAACGGTCACTGTCGACGTCACCGTGTTCGAAGCCGTGCTTATCACCGAGACCGTGCCACTGCCATAGTTTGCAACATAGGCATATTCGCCGTTGGGCGTTACAGCCACATCCCAAGGACCGCTGCCAACGGTTACCGTCGCCTTCACTGTGTTCGAAGCCGTGCTTAACACTGCGACCGTGCCACTGCCATAGTTTGCAACATAGGCATATTCGCCGTTGGGCGTTACAGCCACACCATTAGGAGTACTGCCCACGTCCGTTGTCGCCGACAATATGTCCGAAGCCGTATTTATCACCGAGACCGTATTGTTTCCGTAGTTTGTGACATATGCATATGTACCGTCAGGAGTTACCGCTACATCCTGAGGATTACTGCCCACGTTCATTGTCGCCGTCACCGTGTTCGAAGCTGTATTTATCACTGAGACTGTGGTGCCACTGGCATTAGTAACATAGGCGTATTCGCCGTTGGGCGTTACTGCTACACCTACAGGGGTGCCTCCTACAGTCACCGTAGCCGTCACTGTATTCGAAGCTGTGCTTATTACCGAGACTGTATGGCCTCCGGCGTTTGCAACATAGGCATATTCGCCGTTAGGAGTAATAGCCACACCCACAGGACCGCTGCCAACGGTTACCGTCGCCTTCACATTATTCGTTGAGGTGCTTATCACCGAGACCGTAGTACCGCCTTCATTTGTAACATAGGCATATTCGCCGTTAGGAGTAATAGCCACTCCCTCAGGACCGCTGCCAACGGTTACCGTCGCCGTCACCGTATTTATAGCTCGGACTGGCTGAGGCAATAATGCGAAGGCACAGAATGAGAAGAGGACGAGAAGGATACCTACAACTTTTAAAGTGTTTGTTGTCTCTGGTTTCATTCTTTCACCTCAAATCAGCGAAAGGTTTGACTGGTCGTTCTACCGTTTGGTTTAAAAAGTCAATAAACTCTGGCGTTGTTTTGACTGCCATAAATATCCCAACTTCTACTCAAAAAGTAGCAACCCCCAAGATATATAATTTGTTATCTCAGGTTCTTTCAAATGCCTGAAGAGATTACTGCAAATAACGCGTCAAGTTTTACTCTAATTAGGAAGGTGAAGGATTCACTTCCTTGTGTTTATTGGTTCTCAAGATACGAGACCTCATTATAGTAATAAGCGTTTCAATTTAGGGACAACCCAGTGCGTTTTTGATTTTCACTGACGGTTTCCTTTTTTAGTGCTGAAGAATTCGATTCGTCAGTACAGATTCTTCAGAAGCCTATGGTGAGGGTATGTTAGGTTCATGGTTCGGGGATGACAGGGGCTGGTTGCTGGGGGTTGTTCTTTCGAGGAGGTCGTCTCGGCGTTTGAGCAGTTTTTCGAACTGTTCATCCGTTATTTTATCGTCTATGAGCATTTTGAAAACAGTGGCGGAGATGTTTGCCATTTCTTGCTGGAATTTCTGGAGGTCTTTGGAGTATAGGTCGTATAGAGTTACCATGGTTTTGTAGAGGTGGTGGTAGAGTTTGTTTCGTCGCCATATTGTTCGGCCTCGAAGTCCCGTGATACTGAGCACTAGCAGTGAGGCGACGGCTGCCCAGCCACCAGGAGTGGTGAACCAAACGATGGCATCGTTTTGCACAATTTGTGCTATAGACTCTGCCGGTGAACCGCTGATAACTGTGTAGCTTGAGGGGTATTGGTCGCCTCTTGTTACGGTGAATGTGGCTGTGTTTGCGCTGTTTTTGCTTGATGGGAAGGTTTGTTTTATTTCCGTGTTCGCGGGCATGTTAACGTCGATGATTTGGTTTATTTTGAAGGTGTAGCCTTGGTAGTTAGTGGAGACTGGAAGGGTGAGGGTGTAGTTGTCGCCGTGTTGAGATAGGATGTTGGCTGGAGCTTCAAAGTGGAGGTTGTAGTATTGCTCGCCTTCATTGTAGTCTTTGTAGAGTTCCCATCGGCTTAGGCTACCAACTGAGATTGGTGTCAAATCAAAACCTGTTAACCAGTTCTCAAGGTTTCCTTGTCCGACAAGGTATTCGGGTGTTCGCATAATGTGGAACCACATCCACAATTCGGTGGTTGAGTCTGTGGAGTTAAAAGAGAAGATAACACGAGTCGTGTTAAGGGGTACGCCGTACCAGTTCGCGTCAACACTCCAAGAAAAGTTAAGCCACAGAGTTGGATTATCAACGACTTCGTTTTGGAAACTTGAGAAGGAAGAAAAGTTCG
>Ga0182021_10007873_pt1 | contig 12634 bp, 12 predicted proteins | sample 612E3MmetaG_FD_120493 | JGI IMG/M metagenome (GOLD analysis project Ga0182021, IMG submission 120493) | Permafrost microbial communities from Stordalen Mire, Sweden - 612E3M metaG (Illumina Assembly) | ecosystem: Environmental > Terrestrial > Soil > Wetlands > Permafrost | place: Sweden... | reverse complement strand
CGGCTTCGTGGACAACATCCCCCGGGTTCTGCCCAAGGGCTGCGACGTCCTCATCCGCAAAGGAACGTGGGAAGTGCTGCCCATCTTCGAGCTTATTCGGGCCAAAGGCGGCGTGCCGGAAGATGAATTGTATCATGTGTTCAACATGGGCATAGGCATGGTCGTTGTTGTGGCGTCAGACCAGGCCGATCAGGTTATCAGGTTCACCCGTGCACAAAACCACAACGCCTGGCTGATCGGCCAGGTGACGAAGGGCAGAGGGATAGTGCGGGTGATTTGAAGCCTCTACGGCTTCGTCTCCGGCTTCGGAGCCGTCTTTTCCGATTTCTGAGCCGCGCTGTTCGTGTACTTCTCCAGCTCTTCGGCCTTGATGACCTCAATCTTGGCCCCCTTCTTGAGCTCGTCGGCCGAGGGCACACGGATGATATCGCTGGTGAGCGGCTGAGGGGGTGGCGCCGGGGTGGCCGGCGCCGGGCTTTCAGTGCTAACCAGTTCGATCTCGAAAATCAAGGTCGAGCCGGGCTCGATATTTGGGTTGCCCATGTCGCCGTAAGCCAGAGCTGCGGGGATAAAGAGTTCCCATTTCGACCCCATCTTCATCATCTGCAGGGCCTCAGTCCAGCCGCGGACGACACGCGTGACTGGGAATTTGGCTGGCTGGCCCCCATGCTTGGCCGAGCTGTCGAACTCCTTGCCGTTGATGAGCGTGCCGCGGTAATTCACGGTCACAGTGTCGTTGCTCCTGGGGATGCTGCCCGTGCCTTCGGTAATGACTTTGTACTGCATCTCGGCCGTCGTCCCATTCTGCAAGGTCACGGTATGGGTCTTGACGTCCGCCTTTTTCTTGTTTTCAGCCAGAAATGCTTCTCCATCTTTCTTGTTCTTTTCCGCCGTCTGCCGCCGCGCCTCTTCCTGCTTGGAGCGGGATTCCATCTGGTAGGACCGCCAGGCTTCCTGCGCCTGTTGATCCGTGAGCTTCAGCTCGCGGCCCGCCATCACATCCTTCATTGCGCCCGCCATCACATCCACGTCCAGTTCGACGGCCCCACGCTTCATGCTGTTGCCGATGTTCATCCCAATGGCGTAGCTCCACTTCTCCTTTTGCTCTGCCGGGGAGAGCTTCGGCGCAGCGGCTGGGGCATTCGTTGGCGCCACCGCCGGGGCATTCGTTGATGCCGGCTGACTTTCGGCTGCCGCCGTCACTTGCAGCAGAGCCGCACCGAACCCAAAAACCAAAGCTATTCTCATTACGTTTTTCATAGTTCTTCGATATAAATAGTTGTTAACGCGCCGTTCCCTTTACACCAATACCGGGAAATGTCGAGCACGAGAATTTGTAATTTACTTTTGCGCTCCTGGCAAGACCTGATTCAATCGCAGCCATGAGAATTCTCGTCATCGGCTCCGGCGGACGCGAACACGCCCTGGTGTGGAAACTGGCGCAGTCGCCCCATGCCACGCAGATGTGGTGCGCTCTGGGCAATGCCGGCATCGCCCAGGAACGACTCGCGAAAAGCGGCGCTCCCGTCCAATGCGTCAACCTGAGCGCGGAGGACCTGCCGGGCCTGCGAGCCTTCGCGCAGGAGCAACATCCCGACCTCACTGTCGTCGGGCCCGATAATCCCCTGGCGCTCGGGATTGTGGATTTGTGGCAGAAGGACGGGCGCCGCATCTGGGGCCCGAACCGCAAGGCGGCTCAGTTTGAAGCCTCAAAGGTCTTCGCGCAGCAATTCATGGAGAAGTATGGCATCCCCACCGCCCGCGCAGGCACTTTCTCTGATTTCACGTTGGCTTCGCGATTCGCCGCCTCGCTCGGTGGCCGTTGCGCCGTCAAAGCCGACGGCCTGGCGCTCGGCAAAGGAGTGCTGATCTGCCGCGACATGGCCCAAGCGGACCATGCCATCGAGGAGGTCCTTGTGAAACGGGCCTTTGGCGAGGCCGGCGCAAATCTGGTCATCCAGGAATTGCTCGAAGGGATGGAAATCACCCTGCATGCCCTGTGCGATGGCAAAACGGCCAAACTTTTCCCCGCCGCCCAGGACCACAAGCGCGCCCTGGACGGCGACGCCGGTCTGAACACCGGCGGCATGGGCGCCTATTCGCCCGTGCCGTTTCTCACCGAAACGGAGCTGGCCTCTGTCGGCCGCAGCATCCTCCATCCCTGGCTGCGCGGTTGTGCCGCCGAGGGCATTGATTTCCGCGGTCTCCTCTATCCGGGCCTGATGCTAACCCGGGATGGGCCGAAAGTGCTGGAGTTCAACGCCCGCTTCGGCGATCCGGAAACGCAGGTCTATCTGACACGGCTGAAGAACGACCTTGTCGAGTTGCTGGCGGCGAGCGCGGACGGAACTCTCGGGAAAATGGAATTGAAGTGGAGCCCCATGCCGTCAGTTTGCGTCGTGATGGCGTCAGCGGGTTATCCAGGCAGCTATGCCAAAGGCCAGGCGATTCAAGGACTCGACGAAGTGGCTCGTTTGCCGAACACGAAAGTCTTCCATGCAGGCACCGCCAAGACAGGGGACCAAATCGTGACCAGCGGTGGCCGGGTGCTGGGCGTGACGGCCTGGGCAAAGGATTTGAAGGCCGCCCGGGACGCAGCCTACGCAGCCCTGGACACCATTCACTTCGCCGGCGCCCACTTCCGCCGTGACATTGCCGCCAAGGCCATCCGTTCAGCTTGAAATGGATTGCCCAGCGGTTGCACAGGGGCAGTTGGACCTATGTTTCCAACCTGCTGAATGACAAACTACCATCCCAAACGGCTCAGGGGGTGCTGCCTCTGTGTCAATAGTGAGCACCCCACTTGCACGACTTCTGTTACGCTTCAATGAACCAAAGCCCAACATCCCCTGTCTATGTCAGGTGAAGCAATGGCCAGCACAGCAACAGCGTTCCCGCATCTGAACAATGCGCCCATCACTGAGGCGATCATTGACTTCCGCGTTCGCTTGCCCGGTGCCTTCGAGATTCTCCGTCTCAAGGAAGCGCATGCGCAACTCTCCGCCGATTATCCAACCCTCGAGGAGCGGCAGGTCACCCAGCAGCAATTCGAGCAACGCCCTGGGCAGCCCCCCAAACTCGCGGTTCGTTCGCAGGGTGTCCTCGGTTACCGCTTTCGCAGTGCGGACAACAAGAGCATCGTCCAGTTCCGGCGCAACGGCTTCACATTCAACCGCCTCAAGCCTTATCCTTCATGGGATCAGGTCTTTCCCGAAGCCTGTCGCCTTTGGAAAATCTACTCCACTGTCGCCCACCCAGAAGAGATTTCTCGGATCGCTGTCCGCTTCATCAATCGCCTCCCAATACCCCTTCCGAACCTGGAGTTTTCCGACTACCTTACCGCTCCTCCTGCATTGCCCCATGGGATCCCCCAGTCCCTCAGCGGCTTCCTCACCCAAGTGGTGATCCAGGACCCGGAAACCAAGTTGGCAGCGAACGTCGTCCAGGCCCTTGAACCTCCTCTCAATGAGCAGTATGTTTCGATGATTTTGGATATTGATGTTTATCAACGAGATGTGTCACAATTGACCTTGGAAGCCGTACTTGGCCAGTTCGCCAAGTTGCGCGAAATGAAAAACCGCATATTCTTTGGCAGCTTGACCGAAAAAGCATTAGCGCTGCTCCGATGAAAACCCTGTCCCTCTCCACAGCAACCAACGCCTTGGACCTCTACGCCAGTTTTGGCCTCAGCGCCGAAGCCGACACAATCGCCACAATGTTTTCCAAACTCGACAGCAAAATCCTTGAGTCGGTTTCATTAGGCTACAATAAAGCCAGCGCACTCGATCATCTCTACGCTGCTTTCTGCGAGGCATGCCACCCCGGCTGGGATGGTTATGAAGCCGTCCCTGCCAGCTTTGACAGCTATGTCAAAGCCGAGAAGTTCATCAAAGCCCTGCCGGCCAACGTCCCGGTCCCAGATGTCGCCATCGATCCGGATGGTGAGGTGTCATTCGAGTGGTACGACGGCCCCCGCCGCGTTTTTTCTATCAGCATTGGCTCCGGCGACGAGTTAACCTACGCCGGCATCTACGGTTCCTCCAAGGCTCGCGGCGTGGAAACCTTCAACTTCGAGATCCCTCGAGTCGTTCTGGATAACCTGCGCCGCCTGCTCGCCTAGCACCAAGTTCGCGCCGCTTCATGCCACCAGTGGACCCCGCAGAGCCCATCAGCAGATACATTTTTTCCTCCAGCCATTTCAGCGCTCAGAACAATCGCGTCAAGCACAACGCCTTTATGCCGTCCTCAGGCGAAACCTCCGTTTTTCGGACCCGTGGTCTTGCCGAGGCCGGAATCTGGGCCATCGGTGAGGACCTCTCCACACAAAGAAACCAACAGCTTCACGCGCGCGGCGACCTCCTCACCAGCGATGTCCTTTCCCTGTCCCTTGCCGTCGAGCCATCCGAGCCGCCGCCCCGGCATGCCAACATCACCGGCTGGCCTCACGAGAAAGACCTGATCAAGCTCCGGGCCATGGAATTGGCAGGAAAAGCCACGCTGCGTCTTCCCGCCCTGGCTGGCGGTACCCCTTAGCACCTTCCGCGCTTCCTTAGTCGCAGCCGTTACCAGGTCCTCTTGCTCTCTATCACTTCCACGAGCCCGACGCTTCGAAGGCGAGTCCTTCGACCGGCTGGCGTGTCCAAAGGCCCTTCTAAAGGGGGCCGGCCCTAGCGGATCGGTCAGCGTCCACTTCTTGTCCCAATGTGAACGTAATGGTCGAGGTTGGAAGCGAGGTCGGAGGGCAAATCGTCGGCCATACCGTCGAAATCCTTGAGGGCTTCGAATAGTGTTGGCGCCTGCTCCTCCACCGGCTCAATCCGTACGACCGTGCCGGACGCCCACGGGACGTCTTTGGGAAGTTTAATCATTCCCTTTTCAACGACGGCTGTAATGCTCATGCCGGAAAGAACAGTCAACAAATCGGGCTTCGTCGAGAGGGTTCAAGAGGCCAACGGGATTCATAGCTGCTTTACTTTCGGCGGTGTATCGCGCATTTTAGCAGCGCATGATACGAATAGGGATTAATTCAGCCCTGGCAGCCTTGGTGGTTCTCTTTGCCGGGTGGCCGCATTTGCGCGCGCAGGCGAAAGCCGAAGACGCGGCGGTGCCGGATTTCAAGGAAGTCTATGATTCGATTCGCGCCCACGCGGCAGGTTTGAGCGAGGCGGAGTTAAACCGGGCGGCGGTGCAGGGGTTGTTGTCCGCTCTGGGTTCCAAAGTCTCCCTGGTCACGAATGGCGCCGCCGCCGGCTCGCCGGCCGAGACGCGGCTGGTCAGCCGGTCGAGCTTGATCGAAGGCGAAATGGCTTACGTGCGGGTTGTGCGGGTCGGCGACGGCTTGGCCAAAGCGGTGCGCGAAGCCTGCGACAAACTGGGCGCAACCAACAAGTTGAAAGGCGTGGTGCTCGATTTGCGGTACGCAGACGGTGACGATTATGCCGCCGCGGCGGGGACGGCAGATTTATTCGTCAAGAAGGAGATGCCGCTTTTGAACTGGGGCAGCGGCTTGGTGCGATCGAAGGAGAAGACCAATGCGATCGCCGTGCCGGTGGCCGTGCTGGTGAATCGGCGCACTCGAGAAGCGGCGGAGGCCTTGGCGGCGGCAATGCGCGAGACGGCCGCGGGTCTGATCCTGGGCGGCAGGACCGCCGGCCAGGCGATGGTGGCCCAGGAGTTTCCTCTCAAGAACGGCGATCGTCTGCGGATCGCAACCGCCCTCGTGCAACTGGGTGATGGCTCGGCGCTATCCAGCCAAGGGCTCAAGCCGGATATCGCGGTGAACGTCAGCCCGGAAGATGAACGGGCGTATTACGCGGATGCCTTCGCGGCTCCTGGCCGGAGCGAGCTCTCTGGCGGCGCCAGTACCTCGCTGACCAACCTGGCCGGCGGCACGAATCAGTCCGCTCGGCGCATCCGTTTGAACGAAGCCGAATTGCTGCGGGAGCGGCGGGAGGGCCTCAGCGAAGCGGATCTGGCCGGCGCGCGAGACCGCGAGGGGGACAAACCGATCGTGCGTGACCCGGTGCTGGCGCGCGCCTTGGATTTATTGAAAGGGCTGGCGGTGGTTGGCCGGTCGCACTCCTGATTTCCCCGTTGACGATTGCACTCCCGCGGCTCAGGTTCTGTCGGTCAACCGATGGCTGAATGAAGAACATCCTCTTTGTTTGCACCGGCAACGTCTGCCGCAGCCCGATGGCCGAGGGCATCTTCCGCCGGGCAACCCAGGGACGCGACGCTTACGAGGTGCGCTCGGCGGGTCTCGGAGCCGTCGAGGGCCAGCCTCCGAGCCCCTTCGCGGTGCAAGCGGTCCAGGAACTGGGCATTGATATTGCCGGCTCTCGGAGCCGGACGCTGACGCCAGAGCTGGTGCAACAGGCGGATTACATTTTCGGGATGACCCACAGCCACGTTGACACCGTGCTGCTGCTGCATCCGCAGGCGGCCGAGAAGACCTTTCTGCTGCGCGAATTCGATGACACGCTCGACCTGTTCGAGAAGGATATTAGCGATCCCATCGGCTGCTCGTACCAGACTTATCGGAATTGCCGTGATCAAATCGAGCAGGGCATTGTCTCGCTGCTCCGGTTCATTGAGGGTGCGGAACCGGCGGGCGGTCCGGCGACCGTTGCCATCGGCGCCGACCATGGCGGCTACGGGCTCAAAGACATCTTGAAACAACATCCTAAGAACAAAATGGGAACACGAATCATCCCCGCGGACCTGCGCCTGCAAGCAGTGGACCCGGAAGTCGCCGCGGCGATTCTCCGCGAGCTGCAGCGGCAGCAGGAGAATATCGAACTCATTGCCAGCGAAAACTTCACCAGCCCCGCCGTCTTGGAGGCGCAAGGCTCCGTGCTGACCAACAAGTACGCCGAAGGCTACCCCCGGAAACGCTGGTACGGCGGCTGTGAAAACGTGGACACCGTCGAGCAGCTTGCCATTGACCGGGCGAAAAAACTGTTCGGCGCCGAGCACGCCAATGTGCAGCCGCACTCTGGGAGCGGCGCGAACATGGCCGTGTATTTTGCTTTCCTCAAGCCGGGCGACAAGATGCTGACGATGGACCTGTCCCACGGCGGCCACCTCACCCACGGAAACAAAGCCAATTTCTCCGGCAGGTTTTTCACCATCGTCCACTACGGCGTCCGCAAGGAAGACGAGCGGATTGATTACGACCAACTGGCCCAAATGGCGCGCGAGCACAAGCCCAAGATGATTACCGTGGGCGCCAGCGCCTACCCGCGCATCATTGATTTTCAGCGGCTGGGCGACATTGCGCGCGAGACCGGCGCCTTTCTGCTGGCGGACATCGCTCACATCGCCGGCCTCGTGGCCACCGGCCTTCACCCCAGCCCCGTCCCGCACGCCGATTTCGTCACTACCACGACGCACAAGACGTTGCGCGGGCCCCGCGGCGGCCTGATTCTGTGCCGGGAGAAGTACGCCAAAGAAATTGATTCGCAGACGTTCCCGGGCATTCAAGGCGGGCCGTTGATGCACGTGATCGCCGCGAAGGCGGTTTGTCTCCAGGAAGCCCTGCAGCCGTCCTTCAAGGCGTACCAGGAGCAGATTGTGCGCAACGCCGCCGCGTTGGCGCAGGGCATGAAACAGAACGGCTTCCGCCTGGTCAGCGGCGGCACGGATAATCACTTGATGCTGGTGGATGTGGGCGCACGCGGTGTGACGGGCAAGGAATGCCAGGCCGCGCTGGACGAAGCGGGAATTACGGTGAACAAGAACACGATTCCCTTTGAGACACGTTCGCCCTTCCAGGCCAGCGGAATTCGGCTGGGCACACCCGCCGTGACCAGCCGCGGGATGAAGGAACCGGAGATGGCGGCGATTGCGGACATGATCAGCGAGGTGTTGCTGGACCTCAAGAACGCCGATGCGATTGCCAAGGTCCGGCAGCGCGTGCGCGAGTTGACGGCCCGGTTCCCGCTGCCATATTGAGCTTGAATCATACCAGGGCCTTGACACGCGGGTCAAGGTGCGTCAACGTATGCAGGTAATCGTAGTTGCGCCTTCCTTCTTGCCATAGTGAGGGGGAACAGAGAGACTTGCGGCGCGCTCCCGGTTGGTAGCCATTCCAATTTGAACCAATCAAGTGTTTGATCGTCCAATCAGGAGTTGGGCTGGTGAACCAGCCACGAGATGATTTCACCTGTTGTGACAAGTTTAAGTCAGGATTTATTGACCTATGCCAAGACCAAGCAAGAAGGGCAAAACCAAACACGCCCGACTGGCGATCGAGAAACAACCGAAGGGTAAATCGCCGGAAACCCCGGCGGCCACCGCTGTGGCGGAGCCGCCCGATAAAGAACTTCAGCCGCCGACGGCGCCGATCGAAACACCGGAAGCCGAAAAGGCCCTGCAAGAAGCGGCCGCGGGGACCGGCAAGGACCTCACGGGGGCTGGCTCCATTAACATCGCCAAACTGCAGGCGATGTCCATGCCCGAACTGAATCAAATGGCCCGCGACCTGGCCGTTGAGAATTTCGGCACCATGCGCAAGCACGAGGTCATTTTTCATATTCTCCAGAAAAATGCCGAGCGGGCCGGGGTGATGTTCTCGGAGGGTGTGCTGGAAGTGCTGCCGGAGGGCTTCGGCTTCCTCCGCTCCCAGAGCTTCAATTATCTGCCCTGCCCGGAGGACATCTATGTGTCGCCGTCGCAGATTCGGCGCTTCGACCTCCAGACGGGGAACCTCGTGGCGGGCCAAATCCGTCCTCCCAAGGAAAAGGAACGGTTCTTCGCGCTGCTCAAAGTCGAGGCGGTGGACCAGGAAGACCCGGACAAGGCCAAGGACAAAACGCATTTCGACAACCTGACGCCCCTCTTTCCGGACAAGCGGTTCATTCTGGAGACCACGCCGGACGAGCTTTCGACGCGGGTGCTGGACTTGGTGTGCCCGATTGGCAAAGGCTCGCGCGGGCTGATCGTGGCGCCCCCGCGCACGGGCAAGACGGTGCTGATGCAGAAGGTGGCCAACGCGATCCTGAAAAACAATCCTGAGACCTATCTCTTTATTCTGCTGATTGATGAGCGGCCCGAGGAAGTGACCGACATGGAACGCTCCTGCCGGGGCGCCGAAGTGATCAGCTCGACCTTCGATGAGCCGCCCGAGCGGCACGTGCAGGTGGCCGAAATGGTCATCGAGAAAGCGCGCCGGATGATCGAGCACAAGCGCGATGTGGTCATCCTGCTCGACTCGATCACCCGTCTGGCGCGCGCTTACAATACCGTGCAGCCGCATTCGGGCAAAATCCTGTCCGGCGGTGTGGATGCCAACGCGCTGCACAAGCCCAAGCGGTTTTTCGGCGCGGCCCGCAATATCGAAGAGGGCGGGTCACTGTCCATCATTGCGACGGCGCTGGTGGATACCGGGTCGCGGATGGACGAGGTGATCTTTGAGGAGTTCAAAGGCACCGGCAACATGGAGATATGTCTGGATCGCGCGCTGGTGGACCGCCGCATTTTCCCGTCCATCAACATCGAGCGTTCCGGCACGCGCAAAGAGGAACTGTTGTATCACCCGGATGAATACAACCGGGTAGTCATCCTCCGCCGCGCGCTCACGGGCGTGCCGCCCGTCGAAGCGATGGAACTGGTGCTGGGCAAGCTCAAGAAGACGGGCAGCAACATCGAGTTCCTGCTCAGCATGACCGTGAGTTGAGTCAAAGCCCCGTTCCAGGCAATAATTCACCCCCGGGTGTAAGTGTGCCTCAATTGCGGCTAGCGGCCGTTGAGGCTTTTGGGTCGTCGCTGTTGTGTGTCAGGGTCTCCTGACGGCTGAAAGCGCGGTCTGTTCGTCACAGCCAAGCGCTGGGCAATTTGTCGGCGAAGACCGGACTGCGAGCAGCGGTCATGGCTTAAACGCCTCCTTCAATTTCTTCGGGCTGTCGAAGGACCAACCCCGGTAGTATCGTGGGTTCTCGTCAGGATAAACGAGTCGTCCTGCTGTGGTCTCCAGGGCAATCCATTTGCCTGGAGATGCCTCGGCGAGCACCCAGGCGTGGTTGGCCGCCCGTAAGGACCCGATGTCGGACTCGACACTTCCCACCTGGATCTTTGCCGGGATTCCTTTTGTCTTAACGATGTCCCAAACATCGCAGGCCATATCCGTGCAAACGAACTTGTCCTCCTTCAAATATGTGTGGATCCTGTAGTAATCAGAGACTATTTGGGATAGAATGGCGATGCGCCCACGGTCTGCATCAGAAGGCGACTGCCAATCGCTAAGCTGACGCTCGCGGGCTTCCGCCTCTCTCCGCAGCTCTTTGGTTCGGTACGCGGCCACCGCTTGCGCCTGTTGCGCCTCATGTTCCGCCGCCTTGCGGGGGTCATAGCCGTACTGCCTTTGGATGGATTCGGGCAAGGTCTTGAATTTAACCTTTCTAAGGCCGATGGCGTCGCTGCACTCGACGAGCAAACCATCAGGATAAACCTTGATGACGCGCTCTCCTCGTCTGAGGAATGGAACTTCTTCAAACGGGGCAAGTTGGGCAGATGCGAGTGCGGACGCTTCGGCGGCCGAGGGCTTGGTTGCGGTAGCATGCGCTGGATGGACCTTATCCTCGGCTGCCACGCGATACAGCTTGGATGCTTCCGATGGCGGCGCGTTCGGCGCAGGTGCGAGGCCCTGCTTAACTTCGGTCCCTGCTTGAGTACTTCCTCTGGCGTCGGGCGATCGGGCTTCATGCGGCCAAAACCACGCGGCTGCGAGGAGGGCCGCAAGCACAAGCACAGCAGTCACGCCTATTGCAGGTTTCGGCAGCTTCCGTTTGGGGTGGTGAGCTACTGGGGGAACTTGAGGATGGCTGCCTGAGGGCTGTGATTTAGCAGGTTGTGGAAGAAACCATCGTTTGAGAATCGCGCCGTCAGGCTCCCCCGAACAGTCGCTTGTCTTGCAATGCGCGCGATTGGTTTCGGAGAGCCCGCTAGAGATTGGCTTGTCTTCCTGTGGTAGTGGCAAACGACGCACGGCGCTGTTCTCGCATAGGCCGTGCCAGGAGCTTGCTCGCTGCGGTGCTATGGCGAGGGTGCGAGGGCAAGGGTCAGCCTGCCATCTCATCCCCACAAAGGAGCCCTTGCGACGGCGACGTCTCTCAGGAAGCGCATCTGTAAGCCTCTCACAAACAGGTGTTTAACTATGAGAAAACCTTCCCCGGACAATGTGCAGGATTCTTGAAAGCCGGGTGGACGCGCAGCGGGAGTCAACCGGAGAACGGCGACTTGGTGTCCAGCGTCGAGACAGGCAAGGGTCGGAGAACATGAGGGGCCCGCGCCCCAACGGCTATGACGATAGTGCCGGTCATGCCCAAGTTTGCAGTCAGGCGCTCAGCCTCCTCCTTGCTCGGGGCCTCAACCTCGGCGAGCTTCGGATCGCCCACAGTTCCGTAATGCCCGCCCCTTGTCTCAATGGCACTCCGACGGTGTTGCAACGGTGTTGCTACGGCACTGCTACGGCACTGCTCCCTTGGGCATCGCGATGCCCAAGGGAGCAGTGCCGTAACAGTGCCGTAGTAGTGCCGTAGTAGTGCCGTCGCAGTGCCGTGGAGATAAGTAAGTCTGGCCGAAGCACTGAATCTAACCAATTGGTATTCAATACCTTGGCACCGGAAAAAAGCTGCGGCACCCCTCGCTCGATATGGGTCTTGGGCCTGCGGCGGCGCCCCGTTGCTTGGCGATCCTGTAGTTTTTCCCCAAAAGCCAGTAAACCCGTGATTTCGGTTGTTTTGCCTGGTAGCAAGTAATGCTCGGTCGTTTTCTGGCGGTATTTGAGATTCTGCAATTCGAAACCGGAAGTCGAGTATGTCCTCCTCCGTCTCGGCGCGGGGGTGACCGCCCGCGAACGCTCGCTCGAACTGCTCGACCTCATCTTCCGCATTCATCCTTTATCCTTCATCCTTCCCGGCATCACCGGTGCATTAGTCGCGCAATAAATGGTTCGCTTTCCTCGATAACCGGCGGCATATTAATGGCATGAATTCGACCGTGTTGGAGCCGAAGAAACTGCGCCCGGAACTCATCCAACGAGTCGAGGCTATGGACGATGAGAGCCTCTTGGTGCTCCATCGGGCCTTGTTGATCGTGGAGAAAGAGCAACTCTGGCGTGAGCTTTCCGCCGAAGCCGAGCAGGACCGCCGTTCCGGAAAGTTTGACCGGTTGCCCGAGATCATCCGCCAAGCGCGCGCCGAACTGCGCAAGGGATGATTGTCTGCCTTGATACCAACGCCGTCGTACAGGCCCTCGCCCAGCATCACCCCTTCCACCCCATTCTGGACGCCTGGGTCGCCGGACACCTGACCTGGGCTGTGTCCACTCCCGTCCTGCTGGAATACGAAGAGGTCCTCACACGCTTAAGCGGGCCGCCCCGATGGCGAAAGCTGGCCCGGCTTATGGACTTGGCTGAGCTCACGAGCGGAAATCTCCTCCGCGTGACGCCCTCCTTCCAGTTCCGTGTCGTCACCGCAGACCCCGACGACAACATCTTCACGGATTGCGCGATTACAGCGGGCGCTGACTCAGACCCTGCACCACCAACCGCTCGGCCTGCGCCAATTCCGCCTCCTGCACCGGCTCCCCAAAAGGCTCGGCCCGGGCCGCGTCGCCACCTGCTCCAGCAGCTCTT
>Ga0182021_10007872_pt1 | contig 12634 bp, 12 predicted proteins | sample 612E3MmetaG_FD_120493 | JGI IMG/M metagenome (GOLD analysis project Ga0182021, IMG submission 120493) | Permafrost microbial communities from Stordalen Mire, Sweden - 612E3M metaG (Illumina Assembly) | ecosystem: Environmental > Terrestrial > Soil > Wetlands > Permafrost | place: Sweden... | reverse complement strand
TAACATAATGCACCTTGTCCGAATATTTCAATTTGTATTCCACTATCTGCAGTTTTTGTTTTGATTTCATTGACTTCTGAAATTTGCAGTTCTCTAGCTAAAACTACCCTCTTGAAACCGAAATTTGAGGCCCATTTCACCCCGGGAATATTGTGAATTGTCATTTGTGTAGATGCGTGCATATCTAGATCAGGTACAATTTTCTTTGCTAGACATGCTATACCCAAATCCTGAATTATTATGGCATCTATACCGGTTTTATACAACCATAAAAGATATTTAGAAACGTCAGGTAATTGCGAATCTTTTATCAGGGTGTTAACTGTAACATAAATCTTTACGCCTCTGAGTTTTGCATATCTTAATCCTTCTTCAATTTCTGACTCTGTGAAGTTGGTTGCAAATTTCCTGGCACCAAATTTCTTACCTGAAATATAAACTGCATCTGCTCCGGCATTTACTGCAGCTTTTAATGCATCTGTAGAACCTGCTGGTGCTAGAAGTTCTGGTAAGTAATTTTTGTCCATGGTTTTTTCCTAGGAATTAATATATCCCTTAAATATTTAAAATTTTTTAATATAATAATTAAATGGATAATGATAAAAGGATGGTTAACAAATCAAAATACTGTTTAAAGATCAAGGGTGTAATGAATGAATGCATATTTGGAAATACTTAGACCTTTCAATGCCATCATGGGAGTTATAGCTGTTTTACTTGTGGCTATTATTAGCGGAAACTTTACTATATACGTTCCTATAGCATGCGTGATCGTTTTCATTTTCACAGGGGCAGGAAATGCAATTAACGATTATGTAGATTATAAAATTGATGCCATTAACAAACCTAACAGACCAATACCTTCGGGTAGGATATCTCTGAAAAGTGCAGCAATTTACTCTATTACTCTTTTCGTCATTGCAACAATTATGGCACTAATAATAGGTATCATTCCAGGAATTATTGTAATTTTAAGCGCAGTTTTAATGTTTTTATATGCATACAAACTTAAAACATCGTGTCTAGTGGGAAATTTGACCATTGCATTTTTAACAGGATTTTGTTTTATTTTTGCCGGTGTTGTTCTTGATACATTATTTGTATCAATATTCCTCGGATTCTATGCCTTCCTAATGACCATGGCAAGGGAAATTGTTAAGGATATGGAGGATATAGAAGGTGATAGTGCAGAAGGGGCCACTACATTCCCAATACGATTTGGAATGAAGGCTTCATCTATCCTGGCGGCACTTTTCATGATCCTGGCTAGTTTAACTAGTCCTGTATTGTTTTTCATAGGTATTTTTAATATAATTTATTTGGTTGTGCTCATATTTGCCATAATACTTTTCCTGGCATGCGCAATCTCTATATTAAAAGATCAGTCACATGAAAATAACAAAAGTGTTTCAAAAAGAATTAAAATTGGTATGGCCATTGTTTTCTTGGCATTTGCACTAGGATCTCCAATTGTAACACACATCTTACATATGATATGAATAAATAAATTAAGTAATATATAATTTATCAAGAAATTCAAATTAAATCTTTTCATATATCTCGTAAATAGAAAAGTAGTGGCTACATTATGGAAATAAAAATCCAGCCCATTGGGATTATTAATTCTCCCTATAAATTTCAAGAAAGTACACCTAGACAAGGTCCTTATTCTAAAAAAAATAGTCTTATCTCTGTTTTTGATGAGTTTAAAGCTGGATTGGAAGGTCTAGAATTAACAAATATTTCATAATTTTATTGTGGTAGGATAGAGTTGAACATGATAAATTAAAGGTAGTTCCTCATGGAAAGTCAGATAAAAGGGGAGTTTTTTACACAAGAGTTCCTGTTAGACCAAATCCAATCTGATTTTGTTTAGTTGAACTTTTAAAGATCGATGGAAATATACAACAGTTAAGTGGCTATATGCATTGGATTGATCGCCTCTTTTAGATATTAACGATTTAAACTATTCTAGAATAAATAGATTCAGATAAACTCACTTTTCTACATGCGTTATTCATATATGTGAGCTAACTCCACCGATGGGCGGCTTACGTTTAACTTTCTCTAATGGTATGAATAGGGATGTTATCAAACCAATTATTAAAACAAATGTAATCAGATTAAAAGCATTTTTCATCGTATTAACCTTCTGAGAGCTTATCATTCTCTGGTTTTCATCAATATCTTCTGGACTTTCAAATTCATACTTTTCAAAAAGGTAATGCACGCCCATAATATGTTCTTGGGATGTAGTAGGTGATTGCTGGCTGTAGATTAGACCCATACCACTGAAACCACCTAATATTAACATCAATCCTAAAATAGCTGTTCCAAGGGATGAACCCAGATTTATTCCGGTGTTCATAATTCCTGACGCATCCGGCTGTTGTTCACGTCGGGCTACAGAGAAGATAACATTAGCAGAATGTGGGAAAACTATTCCCATACCTACCCCGAGTAAAAAAATTCCCGGGATCATGTCTATAATGGTTGTATATGGGTTAAAAATTAAGGTTAAATATATACTTCCAATGATACCTGAAATTGCACCAATTGCAAGTATATAACGTGGTTGGATTCTTGTAGAAAGTTTACCCGCTAGAGAGGACATGATGAAAATTGCCACACTCATAGGGATGAGTGTTAATCCTGTTGTTAAAGGATCTGCACCCAGCTCTGCCTGAACATACACTGGGATAACAAATAGCACGCCACCTATGGTGAAGTTCATTATAAATCTTGATATGTTTGCCAGAGTAAAACTGCGGTCATTAAAGAGCGTTATGTCTACTAACGGTTTTTTATTTTCTTTAATCCTACTTTTTTGGTTGAAATAAAATATAATTAACAGAATTATCCCTACTATAATAGGATATGGTGCTATATTCCAGTTTTTTGGGTCGTTTAAAAGTAAAATACCAAAAACCAGTAAGAATATTCCTAATGCAGAATTTAGTGCTCCAATAACATTTAAATCAGACCATTTCATGGTGGGCGGGAAACTGGAAATTTCCCTTGAGAAGAGGACTATTATTATTATAATAATTAACTCTAATCCAAATGCATATCTCCAAGTGTAATAAGTGGTTAGAAAACCCCCAATGATTGGGCCGATTGTCCCGGCACCGGAGGCCATTGAGCTAGTTATACCCAAAGCAAATGCCCTTTTTTCTCCTTCGTAACTTCCAGAGATAATTGATGTAGTTGCAGGCATCATCAGAGCAGCACCAATACCTTCCAATATTGACCATCCTAATAGCAGCATGTTACTGTTAATGCTCAGGGCAGCTACAACAGTACCAACCCCATAAATACCGGCCCCTGTTAAAAATGTTCTCCTACGTCCCAGGATATTTTGTATACGCCCCCCAATTAGCATTAAACTGGCCATAGTAAGTGAGTATGTAGCGATTATTATCTGTATGGTTCCAATATTGGTGTGCAGATCTTTTATAAGAGAGGATATTGCAACGTTTAGGAAGGTTTTATCTATTACAATAGTGAAAATGGACAACGTCACTATTATTAAGGTTAACCAACCCCTTTGAATCTGCACTTCACTACTCAATCAAGCACACTCCAGAGACTTAAAAAAACCTATATATAAAAAATTAATGATTGAAATAATATTATTTCCAATTTTTTTCCTATATTACTATAAATCGAATTGTTTAAGATATAGTAATATCTGGGCTTTTTAGAAATTAATATTTTCTAAATAGAAAAGATTTTATTAATTAGGAAAATAATAAATCATTAGAAAAAAAGTATTATATAATATTTTTTAAATATCTAAGGAAGCACAAGATGTCTAAAAATGAGGAAGATTTTATAGAAAATTTAAATTTAGCTAGGGATATTACATCCAAGTTTGCAATAGCTGAAAAGATAATCAGAACATCGGCTAAAGGCCGTAAATACCTTGATATAACTCTAGCTGACAAAACTGGTCAAATAGATGGGAGGATGTTTCCCGACAATGTTGATGTGACCCATGATTCAATAAAATTAGGCACCATCTGTAGAATAAGTGGAAGAATAAGTGAATTTCCATCTGGTTCTGGAAGATATAACATGGTTATAAATGTTATAAATGAGTTATCAAAGGATGATTATTATATTAACGATTTTGTAATGGCATCTGAAAGCAATCAGGATGAATTGGTTGAGGAAATACGATCTACCATTAAAGAGATGGAAAATCCAGAACTAAAAAATATTTTGAGATCCTTCTTCTGCAACAAAGAATTTACAGAACAATTTTATAATGCACCTGCAGCAATTGTACATCACCACAACTATATTGGTGGTCTCTTAGACCATACTGTAGGTGTTTTAAAGATTTGTAAAACGTCCTGTGAAATTTTCCCGGAACTAAATAAAGATCTATTGTACACAGGAGTTTTACTTCATGACCTTGGTAAGATGAAAACATATACCTACGGAACTGGGCCCATTGGAATTTCTGAAGAAGGTGAATTGTTAGATCATCTTTACCTCTCATGTGAAATGGTTAAGGAGAAGATGAATGAGCTTGAAACACCGGAAGAACTATCGAATCAGATACTTCACATGATATTAAGCCATCATGGTAAGGTTAGTAATGGGTGGGGTTCTCCAGTAGATCCTAAAACACCTGAAGCCATGTCGTTACACTACGCAGACAACATGGATGCAAAGGTTAAAGAAGTATTACAAAGATGATATATTACTTAATTCCTATTTTCATTATTCTTTTATTTATCAATAAATGAATTAAAAAAAGAATATAAAATCTATATTATGAAATTTAATAATAATTTAATAATAAATTAAATTAAAATACCTAAATCTAAAAAATAAATAGTTATATTTGTGTTATAAAAGGATTAAAAGGGGTTAAATAGTTTTTTTACTCCAATTTGAGAACATGGATCTGTTTTAAGATCAAAATTAGTAGGATCTGAGTTTATGAACGGGAAGATTACAATTCTAATTGTATTGCTTATTTCTGCAGTAATTATCTTTGCAGCAATTATTTATATGCAAAATCAGCCAATAAAGCTTCAAGGCGTTCAAATTAATAATTACCAGGGACAAAAGCTTACTCCAGTTACTAATATGCCTGAAACATCCATAAAGGGGACACAATATGTTAATATGAGTAATTATACACTTGAAGTAACTGGATTAGTTCAGAATCCTCGAAACTACACATATACTCAAGTCCTGAATCATACTGCCTACCAAAAGGTTGTAAAACTGAACTGTGTCGAGGGTTGGGATGCAACTATTTTATGGCAGGGAGTATTGGTCTCAGATCTTCTGAATGATGCCAAACCATTACCAACAGGTACGGTGGTTATATTTTATGCAGCTGATAATTATACCACTTCATTTCCAATTGAATACTTGTACAACAATAAAATATTACTGGCATACAAAATGAATAATGTAACAATACCTCCACAGTACGGTTTTCCATTCCAATTGGTAGCTGAAAGCAAATGGGGGTATAAATGGATAAAATGGGTAACAAAAATTGAAGTATCCAATAACACAAATTTCACCGGTTACTGGGAGAGTAGGGGTTATACTAATGGTGGTGATCTCAACCAAAGCTATTTAGGAAGTTGATTGGTTGTAAATTAAGTCTAAGATAATCAACACCTTTAAAATATTAATTTCACAAATTTTTAACAATAGATGGCTCTTCAAGCTTTTTGTTTTAAGATGATCGATTATCGAGACAATCCAAGACTTTATTTATATCAATTTGTACTTGTTCGATAGTATTGCCTGTATTGATGATGTACCAATCCTTAGCCAATTCAAGGGCTTTGCTCCTCACTTTTATAAGATCATTTAAATTTTCAAACATTTCGTGTTCGTCACGTTTTAGAAGTCTTTTAAGTAATTCATCAGGTTCAACATCTAGAAAAAACATGTAATCTGAAGTAGGTAGGATCATTGAAAAGAAAGTGTATAATAACCTTGCAACTGGAAATGGGAGATAAGCCGCCCCCATAAGATAACGTACCATTATTACAGTTTCTGCCGTTCCATAGTATATTCTAACTGATCGGATAACATCAAGTGCGTAGTACACAGATGCCAGTATATGGTAAATTTTTCCATGTTTTAAAAGTGCATTTTTGGCTTTCAAACCATATTTATTGTCATTTGAAGGATGAGTACGTAATATAACTTTTTCATCCTTTGAACGGTACTTTTCAAGAACTAAATTTGCATGGGTGTCTTTTCCAGAGCCATCCAATCCATCAATAATTATAAATCGCATTATTTTAAACTCCAAAATAAATTTTTTTATTTAATTTACTAGTAAAATCCATGTTTATTAAAAGATCAACTGGTAAGTAGCAGATATATTCCCACTGCAGAAAAGCATGCAGTTAAATTATCCAATCCTTTAGGTGTTATTCCTTCGAATATAGTCGCGACAATGGCAACTATTGGTATGATAAGAAGACTAGCAATTGTGACATGATAATATGCTAAAACAACCCCTAAGGCAATTATAAGTACAAATAACATTGTAAATGAGCCTTCAAAACTTTTTTTGTCTCCAAATATCTGGTATTTATGTTTGCCAAATCTTTCGCCTATTAATGCTGCAGAACCATCACCATATGACATAGCTGCTATTCCCACTGCAATTATCCAAGGTTGATCAAAGAAGAAAAATGCAAGAACAGTCCATGATATTGCATAGTAAACAAGGCCCATACCGTGACCTGAAGAAGATATCCGGTCATATAATTTAATTGGAGAATATGGGCTCATTAAAAAGGTTAAAATTATGAAAGGGGCTGCAGCCAGGAAAGTTATAACAAACTGACTAGTGAAGAGGGGCAATATAAAAAGAACATTTCCAACCATAATATGGAGGAACTTCCTACTGAAGGTAGGATATTTGCCCAACACCTTCTCAGATATAATCAGTAAAAGGGTTATGTATCCGTAGACCAAAATGAGCCCAATAATGTCACTAGATATCATGTCATTTATGAAGTTCTTTTACATATAAGAGAATTTGTATTGATTATCAACAATCATCATTCAAAGAAAATTCTGAAGAACTTTATATCTTAAGATGAAACTTAATTTATAAATTAAAAATTTAAATTTTATTAACCTTTGTTAAAAATTAGAAATTAATTATACTATTAAAATTATCCAAATATTCATCAATGATTTGGGAATAAATTGTATTTCAGTAATGAAATTAATTTAAGCCATAAATCTCATGATTAACTGTTTTTAAACAGAATAACCTTTAAAGAATAGCTTATAAATGTAAGAAAAACAAATTATTGATCAGTAAAATAGGAGACAATTAATGTACATATGTTTGGAAGGAATCGATGGATCAGGCAAATCAACCCAGATAGAACTACTAATGAAATGGATTGAAGAATGTGGCCTGGAAGTTTTAAGAGTTTTTGAACCTACTGACTCTCCTGCAGGTAGGTTGATTAGAAAGATGCTCCAAAATCCAAATGCAACCAGTAAAAACGTTCAAAAAACGCTTGCACTTCTTTTTGCAGCAGATAGGACTATTTTAATGGATAAAATTGAAAAAGCAGAAGAAAAGAATAAAATAGTAATTAGTGATCGATGTTTCTATTCTAGCATAGTTTACCAGAATTATGCAGAATGGATAGCAGAAATAAATAAATTCGCTAAAAAACCGGATATTGTTTTATTATTAGATATTGAACCTGAAACAGCTATAAAAAGATGTGAAGGTAAGGACAGTTTTGAAGATATGGACTTTCTAGTTAAGATCAAGGAAAGATATCTTGAACTTGCAGATAAGGAAGGATTTATGGTTGTAAATGCAAATAATGGTTTGAACAAAGTTCACGAAGATATAAAAAGGGTATTAGCTCATAAATTGGGCATGTGCATTTGAATACGGAATTAATTAAAAAGAGATGGAATTTATCTGAAGTTCATATTTCATTATTTTTTCTTTTCAAGTTCTACTATTCTTTCATTCAATGCCTTTATGATATAATCCTTAGCATCATCAAGGTTTTTGTATTCTCCCTGGAACACCGGTCCCGCATCTGTCTGTTTAACCTCAAGATCGTAATTTTCCATTACATAAGCAATTATCTGCCCTGTAACGCCCGGGGGAATCCGCATCTCAAATTTTTCTATTTTTTCTTCAACCATTATATTTACCTCCAGATTATAAGCTAAGTTTTATATTTAAGATTTTCCCTTACAGGTTCTAAAATTTCTGTTAAACGTTTTATAACAGCATTTTTTAGGTCAAGGGGGTGTAGTTCTTCTTTACCGTAGACATCCAATAGTTCTGTGTAGCTTAGTTCAAGGTTACCACCAAATTTTGGTGGCCGTTCAATTGTGAGTAATTCATCTTCTGTAAATATGAAATGTTCTGCAATTTCAATAACAGGATTTCCTTCTACCTGTCCCTGAGGACAGAAACTCTTCTGGAGCTTCTTTTTGATAACTTCTGGTTCATCATCTATTGCAATGTAATTATCTTTACTTGAAGACATTTTATCTGATCCATCTGTTCCATGTAAGAGTGGTGTATGAATGCAAACAGGCGCTTCAAATCCCATCCTTGGCAGACTCTCTCTTGCAAGCATGTGTATCTTACGTTGTTCCATCCCACCTAAAGCCACGTCAACTTCGAGAAATATCATATCAAGAACCTGCATAAGTGGATATATCACCTCTGCAACCTTATGATCTTTGCTTTCCCTTGTTATTTGAGCCATACTACGTTTAGCACGTGTCAATGTAGTTGAAAGAGCAAGTTCGTATACTTTATTGGTGTAATCTTCAAGAGTCTGGAAACTGGAACCCAGTACAAATTCTGTGTCTTCAGAAAGTCCAAGAGCTCTAAAACACTTCATATTATACTTCGATATTTTTTCTATTTCTTTAAGACTTCCTTTGCCATTCAAATATGCGTGTAGATCTGCAAGAAGAATTTTTACTTTGAATCCAGCCCTTTGAATGTCTATCATCTTTTTAACAGTGATAGCATGTCCAAGATGAACGTTTCCTGATGGTTCGTACCCAATGTAGGCAATTGAACCTTCTTTTCTGAGTTTATCTTTGAGTTCCTCTTCTGTCACCATTTCTAGGGTGCCTCGTTTAATATTTTTTATTTTAGAGTAAAGATCCATGTTATCACCTTAATTGATTTATTATAATTAATTAAAATTTATTCTTTAGAATGCTATACCCATTATCTAATTTAAACTATTGAATATATCATTTTGCTAATGTTCGTGGAGGGTATCATTTTCCCTATCAGATCTCAGAATATAAATATTACTTCCTACTTCAATAACTTTTACTTCGCTTCCAATCTCCAGATATGAGTTTTCATTATTAATATCAAAATCTAACGGCTGATAAGTATCAGGATGCAGTATCTGAATAATATTTGGTGTTTTTGATATAACACTGGTAGTTTTGACATTTTTACTTCTTGCAATGACTTTAATTTTATTGTATTCTTTCCACATCACAGACCATACTCCTTGTGATTCAAGATCATTTAGAAGTATTTTTTTACCATCAAAACCTTTAACCTGTCCTTTATGGCCTTCATATTCAATGAAATCTCCTTTCTGGAAATCAGGCAGTCTTATGGATATCCATATTCTGTAAAGATCTTTTCCCCTTGATTTATCCCTCCCAACTAATCGCGGAGATTCTTGTACCACTCCACCCATCACATCCTTAACAGCACTAGCTAGTTTTCTAGCGGCTTTGTAAGAGCCTACATAATAATCCACACCTTCTTTTATTACTGATACGTCGGATACATAGGCCATTCTATTTTTAAAAGATAATGCACTGATTTTTGACCTTATTATCTCATCGATGGTTTGAAGTTCTTCAGCTGATGGAAAACGTTTATCAGCACGTATCTGGATTACTGATTCGAAGTAACCTGAAGCATACTTACTGCAATCAGGGCAAGCACCTTTTTTTATTTTAACAATTATTCGATGTTCTTCTTTGATCCTAGTTCCAAGAACAGTTCCTGATGCATGGATTATACATTCATAATTTGAACCCCTTACTGTAAGTATTTCAACCGATAATTCAAGGTTTTGAACGTTTTGGAATGTTTCAAAGTTTTCCATTACAGCTAGTGTAACTAGTTCTTCTTCTGAAAGATCAGAATCTTCCCATTTTATACCCTTTAATAGGGAACAGCAATGTGCGCAGATTGTAATTTCCAAATCTTGAGGTATGCTTATGATTTTGGCTTCTTTTATAAAGCAAGAACTACAGATACCCTCATATAAATCTTTATCTTCGCTACCGCATCTTGGACAGAACATGATTTCACTTTCAAATAAATAAGATTTTTTTGATTTTATATTATAAATCACGATAATAAAATAAAAAAAAAGAAGAAGTTTAATTCAATTAAAGTGTTTTTAATGGTGCTTTTGCACCGCAAGCTTCGCATTTAAGGATAAATATCCTGTCTTCCCTTATTATCTTGGTGTCGGGTCTGTTACACTCATGACACATAATGAAACGTTTGACATAATCTTCTATCTTTTCGTTAATTAGGTAGTGGGTGAACTTTCCCTGGAGAATTGCACGAGTACCTTCAAGGTTCCCTGCTGTACCAAGTTCCCTTAAAAGGAACTTCAGAACGTGTTGTGGGTCTCTGTTAAGTGCTTCTGTAACCTCAGTAAAGTTTTGTATCATGGTTCTGTTTCCTTGGATCATGGAATATGCATTGGGAACATTAAACCTCTTGGTTTCTTCTACTTTTTTTGGGAGCTGTTCTATGGCCCTGTCAAGTAATTCGTTATAATCAGTCATTTTTTACCTCCATTTAAAAAAATTTTATAATTTTCAGTTAATTTATCATATATTAAGCACTGATTTTATGATTTTCTATAGTTTAAATTACAATATTTTATTGATAATAGTGGATCGAATTGATTAAAAGTAGGACATTTAGTCCTAAACTATTTTTAAATAGCCCTGCTGAGGTTCGAAAATAATTCCTTTCCTCTTTAGTATTTTAATGATTTCTTCAGCTTTTTCTTCACTCATGTTGTATCTGTCAGACATTTCAGTTATAAGTATGTTTTTTGGTGTTCTTCCACCGTACTCTTCTCCAAGTTCACCAATAACCTCGGTGACTATACGGATTTTGTCTCGGTCAGATTTAGCAGGACGGCCTTCAACTTTGTCAATATCAAGTTTGCCTGTTTCTGGATCGTATCCTACTTGTTTCATACACTTCTGTTGAATTGTTATAGCACGTTTAGCATCTACACCAGTTACTTCGGTTCCTAGTCTGATCCTTGAACTGGCCTCAGAAAGCCTGATTAGAGCCTCTAATTGACGAGCAGTAATAGGTACAGGTGAATCATCTTCAGCAGCACCTCCCCTCATACCAACATAAAACTCCTGAAGCACAGCTATAGCATCATCTGTTAGTTTGGGGCTGACTTCACGTCGAGCGTATGCTATGTATTTTCTTAAAAGTTCTGGTTCTATCTCAAAAGGTATCGAAGTGTCCTTATGTATTCTTAGTATATGTGCTGCGAGTTTAGTGTCCCTTTCAACGTTCGGTTTATCCTCAACAACAAATATAAGATCGAAACGGGATAAAATTGGTGATGGTAAGTCTATTTGTTCTCCTATTGATTTGTACTGATCAAAACGTCCAAATTTAGGGTTGGCTGCTGCAAGTACTGAGCAACGGGCGTTCAGGGTTGCCATTATTCCAGCCTTTGCAATTGAAATTGTCTGTTGTTCAAGTGCCTCATGTATAGCAGATCTATCCTCAGACCTCATCTTATCGAGTTCATCTACACATACATTACCCCTGTCTCCCAACACAAGAGCTCCAGCTTCAAGTGACCATCCACCAAATTCATCACGTACCGCAGCTGCTGTAAGACCCACACCACTGGTACCTTTACCACTTGTGTAGATTCCACGGGGCGCCAGTTTAGAAACGTATTTAAGCATCTGTGATTTACCAATTCCAGGGTCACCTACAATTAGTATGTGTATATCTCCCCGGATTCTGGTCTTGTCTTCGAGTTCCTTTGGTGAACCACCGAAAAGTTGAAGTGCTATTGCCTCTTTCACCTCTCTGTATCCTTGTATGGATGGGGCTGTAGAATTAATGATCTTGTTGTAAACATCAGGATCAGCAGCAAGCCTTTTTATTTCCTCTTCATCCTCTTCACTTATTTTAAGCTCTTCAAACTCTTGTTCAAGGGGTTCTATGTAGTTTCCATATATGTAGTTTTTGAATCGTTTGGTTTTTTCATCCCTAACAGTTTTCATTATCCCAGTAATTTTAACTATATCACCTGGTGTTAAAGAATCTACGAGGTCGTCTTCCATTACAACCAGTATCTGTTTGGGTTCTTCACCACCCGAAAGGTTTTCAAGTGGTTCTTGTAGTTTGGTTGTCTGAGTATCCATGAATTCGGATTCTTCCTGGAGTAATTTGAATGATCTTCCTCCACACTCCTGACAAAGTGCTGGTTCACTTATCATATTACTTGTTTGTGGTACTTCTTGTAGCCTCATACAACTCCTACATTCGAACAGGGCGTTAACGATTCTTGGGCGTATCTCATCAGTT
>Ga0182021_10007871_pt1 | contig 12636 bp, 9 predicted proteins | sample 612E3MmetaG_FD_120493 | JGI IMG/M metagenome (GOLD analysis project Ga0182021, IMG submission 120493) | Permafrost microbial communities from Stordalen Mire, Sweden - 612E3M metaG (Illumina Assembly) | ecosystem: Environmental > Terrestrial > Soil > Wetlands > Permafrost | place: Sweden... | reverse complement strand
CCGGCGGGCGCGCCCGGGTGATCGGGATCGAGTCCCGATCGCTGACAACCCGCAATCTCGTGCTCGACGTGACCGATCCGGCGGCAGAGGTGAGCCGTATCGCGGTCGTGGAGCGGCACCGGCGCACAGGGCGTATCGGTCTCGGGTACGCGCACGGCTTCGGGCTCTCCCATGGCGCCATCGCCTCGACGGTCGCTCATGACGCCCACAACTGCATGGTCGTCGGAGCCCTCGACACCTCAGGGCCGGCGGACATGGCCGCTGCCGTTGCCCGCCTGGCGGAGATCGGCGGCGGTCAGGTCGTCGTCCGCGACGGGAAGGTGCTGGCAGAGGTTCGCCTGCCGATCGGCGGGCTCATGAGCGACCGCGGCATCGAGGAGGTGGCTGAGGAGATGAGGCAGCTCGCCGATGCGGCCTCCAACGGCCTTGGAGTCACGATCGACGCGCCCTTCATGCAGCTGAGCTTCCTCGGCCTGTCCGTGCTCCCCGAACTTCGCCTCACGGACCAGGGCCTTGTCGACGTCACCAAGTTCGCCCTGATAGACGTGGCAGCCAACTGAGCAGGCGGCACCGGCGGCGGGGGGCGGTGCCGAAGGCGCGGGCGGCACTGGCGACGGTTTCGCAGATGATCAATGGCCCCTGTAAGTTGGACCGGTGCTCGTCTTCCTGCCGAAGTCCCTGGAGGAGACCTTCGACACTCTCGAGCAGTGGCCGGGAGCGCAACTGCTCGCCGGTGGGACGGACTTCATGGTCGAGGTCAATTTCGGGCACCGGCGACCGGAGGCCGTCGTGTGCCTGCGCAAGGTCGCCGAGCTGAGGCAATGGCGCCTCGACGGTGACGAGGTCGTCCTCGGAGCCGGCGTCACCTTCGCCGAGCTGGAGCGCCCCGAGCTCGCTGAGCTCCTGCCGGGTTTGGCCCAGGCGGCGCGAACGGTCGGCTCCCCTCAGATCCGCAACGCCGGCACGATCGGGGGCAACCTCGGCACGGCATCGCCCGCGGGCGATTCCCTCCCTGTCCTCGCCGCCCTCGACGGCCGCATCGTGACGGCTTCGAGGAAAGGCGCGCGATCCCTCAGCCTGGAGGAATTCGTCGTCGGTCCCAAACGCACGGCTCTCGAGCCAGGCGAGCTCATCGCCGAGGTCCGCCTCCCGGCCCGTTTGGGCTCACAGGAGTTCTTGAAGGTCGGTACCCGCAACGCCATGGTGATCGCCGTCGCGAACGTGGCCCTCGTCGCCGACTGGCACGCGGAGGCGGTCCGCTGCGCCCTCGGCTCGGTCGGCCCCAAGGTGATCAGGGCCGGGGAGGCCGAGGAGTTCATCTCGTCCCGGATCGACTGGGCCGCCCGTGCCCTTCCCGATCCCGGTGACATGGAGCAATTCGCGGCCTTGGTGCGCGCGGCGGCAAGGCCCATCGACGACCACCGCTCCACGGCCGCCTACCGCCGCCACGCCGTCGGTATCTGCGCCCAACGGGCGCTCGGGCGCGTGCTCGCCGGTGGCAGCGCACAGGGGCAAGAGGGGCAAGCATGGGTGAGCTGATCGACTACACGCTCCGTGTCAACGGCCGCGAGCACGACGTCGCCGAGGCCTGGCTGGGAGAGAGCCTGCTGTACGTGCTTCGAGAGCGGCTCGGCCTTCCGGGCTCGAAGAACGCCTGCGAGCAGGGCGAGTGCGGGTCCTGCTCGGTGCTGATGGACGGCGAGCTCGTGTGCTCCTGCCTCGTGCTCGCCGCCGGTGCCGTCGGCGCCGAGATCGTGACCATCGAGGGGCTCACCCCCGGGGATGACGAGCTCTCCGACATCCAGACCGCCTTCTTGGCCGAAGGCGGCGTGCAGTGCGGCTTTTGCACTCCGGGGTTCGTGGTCAGCGTCCACGACCTGCTCGAGCACAACCCCAATCCCACCGAGCTCGAGGTGCGCGAGGCCGTCTCGGGCAACTTGTGCCGGTGTACCGGCTACGGCCGCATCCTCGCAGCGGTGCAAGCTGTGCAACAGGCGCGGCAAGGATGAGCATCGACCTCGGCGTGAGGCGCGGGCGGCTCGGGGAAAGCGTCGCCCGGCCCGATGGGATACCGAAGGTGCGTGGTCAAATCGCCTTCTCCTCGGACATGTTCGCCGAAGGCATGCTCTGGGGACACGTCGTGCGCTCTCCGCATCCCGCGGCGAGGATAAGGGCCATCGACGTCTCCGGAGCCCTGAAGATCCCGGGCGTCCGGGCCGTGCTCACCTTCGACGACGTCCCTGGTCGCAAGACCTACGGGCTCGACTACCCCGACCAGCCGGTGTTCGCCTGGGACTGCGTCAGGTACATGGGAGAGGCTGTGGCGGCTGTGGCGGCCGACCATCCCGAGACGGCCCGGAGGGCGGCGGCGGCCGTCGTCGTCGACTACGTGCCGACCGAGCCGCTCACCGACTCGACGATCGCCGAAGACGCCGAGCCGGTCCATCCCCTCGGCAACGTCCTCCATCGCCAGAAGGTGCGTTCGGGTGACCCGGACGCCACCGGGGTAGCCGTCGTCGAGGGCTACTACGAGACCGGCATGCAGGACCAGGCACCCCTCGGGCCCGAGTCCGGCCTCGCCGTGCCCGCCGAGGACGGCGGCATCGACCTCTACATCGCCACGCAGTGGCTGCACATCGACCAGGAGCAGATGGCGGCGTGCCTGGCCCTGCCCCTCGACAAGGTGCGGGTGCACCTCGCCGGCGTCGGCGGCTCGTTCGGCGCCCGCGAGGACCTGAGCATGCACATCCAGATCTGCCTTCTCGCGCTGCGCACGGGGCGGCCGGTGAAGATCAGCTACTCGCGCGAGGAGTCGTTTCTCGGCCATGTGCATCGGCACCCGGCCAAGATGTGGTACCGCCACCACGCGGATGCCGAGGGGCGGCTCGTCAAGCTCGAGGCGAAGATCATCCTCGACGGGGGCGCCTACCAGTCGAGCTCGATGGCGGTGGTCATGAACGCCGCCTGCATGTCGCCCGGCCCCTACCGGATGCCGAACGCCGTCGTCGAGGCGGTGGCGGTGCGGACCAACAACCCGCCCTGCGGGGCGATGCGGGGCTTCGGGGCCGTCCAGACCTGTTTCGCGCACGAGGCCCAGATGGACAAGCTCGCCGACGCCCTCGGGATGGACCGGGTCGAGATCAGGCTCCGCAACGCCCTCAAGGCCGGCGACGCCCTCATCACCGGCCAGGTGCTGACGGGCGCCACCCCCGTCGCCGAGGTCCTCCGCACCTGCACGGCGGCACCCATGCTCGCGGGCGATCCCGCCGCTCTAGCCGAGCTCGAGCTGCCCGGCGGCGCCGGCCGCACCGCCGAGCGCGGCCGTGTCCGGCGCGGCGTCGGTTACGGCCTCGCCATCAAGAACCTCATGTACGGAGGCGGCTTCGACGACTACTCGACGGCACGGTGCCGGCTCGAGGACGGCGTGGCCACGATCACCTGCGCCTGCGCCGAGGTCGGGCAGGGCTTTGTGACCCTCGCCCAGCAGATCACCCGCGAGGTGCTCGGAGTCGACAACGTGGTCCTCAACCCGGCCGCCACGGTCGGCATCGGCTCGGCGGGATCAACTTCTGCCAGCCGCCAGACGTGGATGTCGGGGGGAGCGGTGCAGGCGGCCTGCCTGGCCGTGCGCGAGCGGGCGCTCGCCCTCGTCTCAGCCAGACACGGCATCGCGCCCGAGGGCCTCGAGATCGTCGACGGCCGCATCGTCTCGTTCGACGGAGAGGTCGACGTCGCCGTCGCCGAGGCCGCCCTCGGCGAGGTCCTCGAGGAGACGGTGGACTACCACCACGCCCCCACCGAAGAGCTCGACGCCGACGGGCAGGGCAACGCCTTCGTGTCCTTCGCCTATTCGGCCCACCGCGCCGTCGTGGACGTCGACGTGGACCTTGGCCTGGTGCGCGTCGTGGACATCACCACCTCCCAGGACGTCGGGCGCGTGCTCAACCCGGTCCAGCTGGTCGGCCAGATCGAGGGCGGCACCGCGCAGGGCCTCGGGCTCGCCGTGATGGAGGAGATCGTCCTCGACCACGGGGTCGTGCGCAACCCGTCGTTCACCGATTACATCATCCCGACAACGCTCGACATGCCGCCCGTGCACATCGCGGCCTTGATCGAGGAGCCCGAGCCGGGCTCGCCCATGGGCGCCAAGGGCGCCGGCGAGCCGCCCATGATCTCCTCGGTGGCGGCCGTGGTCGCCGCCATCCGTATGGCGACCGGCCTCGAGCTCAACAGGGCGCCGGTCCGGCCCCAGGACATCGCCCTTGCCGGGACGGGCCTTTCCGGGGGGTCGATGACGAGTCCCAACGACGTGGAGGTATCGAAGTGAGCACCGAGGTCGCCGTCTATCTGCAGGACGCGCACACGATCCGCCGGGGCATGGAGATAGCCCAGTACGCGGAGTCGAAGGGGTTCCATGCGGTCTGGCAGGCCGAGAGCCGGCTGGTACGCGAGGCCACCGTGCCGATGTCCGCCTTCCTCGCCGTCACCGAGCGCATCAAGGTCGGCTCCGGCGTGGTGAACAACTGGACCCGGAACCCGGCGCTTTTGGCGTCGACCTTCTCGACCCTGGACGACCTCGCCCCCGGACGCGTCATCCTCGGCATAGGCGCCTGGTGGGACCCGCTCGCCTCGAAGGTGGGGATCAACCGGGTCAAGCCCCTCCTGGCGATGCGGGAGACCATCGAGGCCGTCCGCGCCCTTCTCGCCGACGAGACGGTCACCTACGACGGCGAGTTCGTCCACCTCGACGGGGTGGAGCTCGACTACGTCCACCAGGAGCGCCGGCCGAAGGACGTCCCCATCTACCTCGGGGCGACGGGCATGCAGATGATGGAGCTCGCAGGCGAGATCGCCGACGGGGTCGTCCTCAACTACCTCGTCTCGCCTCAGTACAACGACATGGCCATGGACCATCTCGAGCGCGGGGCGCACAAGGCGGCCCGCTCGGCCACCGACCTCGACCGTCCTCAACTCGTCGTGTGCTCGCTCGACGAGGACCGCTCCGCCGCGCTCGACGCGGCGCGCCTGCTCGTGACGCAATACCTGGGTCAGCAGCCCCACATCATGAAGGCCTCCGGCGTCCCCGAGTCCCTCCTCGAGGAGATCGGCAAGGTGCTCACCTGGCCGGCAACCGCCGAGCAGGTGGAGGCGGCCTCCAAGCTCGTGCCCGACGACATCGTGCAGATGATCACGGCCTCAGGGACCGCCGACGAGTGCCGGGCCAAGGTGGCCGAGTACGTCCACCGCGGCTGCACCTGCCCCATCCTTTACCCGCTCGGCGCGGACGTGCACGCCATGATCGACGCCTTCGCCGGCTGGACCGCCTGAGCCGGACCTCGAGGGTCTCGACGGCGTGGCGGGGGCAGGGCACGCCGATCGCGAACGCCTCAGCCGGCCCTGGCGGAGCCCCTAGAGCCGGGCCCAGAGCCTCTTGGCCTGCTCGCGGGCCCGGGCCCGCACCTCTACCGGGTCGACCCGTGTCGGACGGCCGTCCTTGAAGACGACCTGGCCGTCGACGACAACCTCGAGGGGCTGCACGCCCGGGGTGAAGGCGAGATGCCACGGATCGATCGGCTCGTAGCTCCAGCGGACCGTGTCCGCCGCCGCCTCGGGCACGAGGACGTAGCCGTTCTCCAGCCACGACCAGGCGGCATCCGGTGTCGCCGTCACGTCGTCTTCGCGCTGACGAACGTAGGCGATGCGGAATTCCTCCAGCATGTCCCCGCCGATGCCGTCGGTCCCGAGCACGACCTTGTTCTCGAAGCGGGCCGGCCGAGCGTAGCCGACGGCGTTGTTCATGTTCGAGCGCGGGTTGTGGGCGATGGTGCCGGGAAGGGGCCGATCCAGGTGCACGCAGTGGGCGAGCAGCCAGTTGTCCTTCGCCAGGTCCTCGAGGCGGCCGCCCGCGGCCTGATCGGACTGGTCCTCGGCGACGTGGATGTGCACGCCGCAGCCGAGATCGTCGGCAAGGCCGGCAACAGCCTCGAGCGACGACTGCGAGAGCGTGAAACAGGCGTGGGCGCCCACGAAACCCCTGCCGCCGCTTCGCAGGAAACGTTCGTTCTCCGCGAGTCCGGCCCGCGTGCCGCCGGGACCGTGGCGGTCGGTCACCTCATAGCAGCACAGCGCCCGCACCCCGACCTCGGCGCAGGCATCGGCTACGACGCTCAATGAGCCCTCGATGGCGTTCGGGGAGGCGTGATGGTCCACGATCGCCGTCGTCCCGCGCTCGAGAGCCTCGAGGGCGCCCAGCATCGCCGACCACCTGATCATCTCGAGATCGAGAGCGCAGTCGAGCCGCCACCAGACGAGCTCGAGGATCTCCTGGAAATTGTGCGCCGTGCGCGGTGGCGCCGGCATCCCGCGGGCCAGCGCCGAGTAAAGGTGATGGTGGCCGCAGACGAGCCCTCCTGTCACACCGGGCGGCAGGGCGTCACCCTCGGCGACGGTCACCGGATCGCTCACTCGTCCGCGCCCGCCTCGCCTGATTCCGCCCCGCGCATGGGCAACGTCGTGCGCCACGTGCCGTCCAGGCTGTGCAGAGCCCCGGCCACGGCACCGGCCGTCGGGACGAGGCCGATCTCGCCCACGCCCTTTATGCCATAGGGCGAGCGCGGCTGGGGAGCCTCGACCAGGATGGTCTCGATCGGCGGCACGTCCTTCGGCCGGATGATGCCGAGGCTGCGCAGGGTCATGTTCCTCGGCCGGCCCTCGTCGTCGCAGGGGAAGTCCTCCGAGAGGGCGTAGCCGAGCCCCATGTGCACCGCCCCTTCGATCTGGCCCTCGCATAAGAGCGGGTTGACGGCGCGTCCCACGTCGTGCACGGCCACGACCTTGTCGATCTTGCCCGTCTCGCGGTCGATGACGACGAGCTGGGAGGCGAACGAGAAGACGGCGTGGATGATCGGGTTCTCGAGGCCCTCCTCGAGCGAGTTGGTCCAGTCGACCCGGAACTCACCCTCGTAGTCCACGCCCGACCGGCAGCCGTCGGCGAGGGCGTGCCTGCAGGCGTCAGACACGGCACCCGCGGTCATGACAGTCCCTCGCGACCCGGTCGTCTGGCCGGCGCCGAGCTCGCGCGTGGTGTCCACGACGACGCGCACGCGCTCGGGGTCGACTCCGAGCTCCTCGACGGCGATCTGGCGGGCAACGGTGTGGACGCCCTGGCCCATCTCGGTCCAGCAGTGGCGGACCTCGATCGTGCCGTCCTCGAAGAAGCGGACGACCGCCTTGATGATCTCCACGAAACCGTTCCCGAGGCCGGAGTTCTTGAGCCCGAAGCCCAGGCCCACGGCCTTGCCCGCGGCAAGGGCGGCTTCGTAGGCGGGCTTGACGGCCTCGAGGCACTGCTTGGCGCCCAAAGACCCGTCGTCCATGATCTGTCCCGGGCCCCACACGACACCGGGGCTCACGGCGTTTCGCCAGCGCATCTCCCAGGCGTCGATCCCGGCCATCTCCGCCAGGCGGTCGATGACGCCCTCCATGGCGAACTGCGCCTGGTTGGCCCCGAAGCCTCTGAAGGCGCCGCACACCGGGTTGTTGGTCCGGACGGCGGTCGCCTCGACGTCGATGGCGGTCACCCGGTAGGGGCCGGAGGCGTGGCCGGCGGCCCGCTCGAGCACCTTCATGCCGACCGAGGCGTAGGGGCCGGAGTCGCCCACCATGCGCACCCTCAAGCCGGTGAGCAGGCCGTCGGCATCGCAGCCGGCCTCGTACTCCATGCGGATCGGGTGGCGCTTGGGGTGCATGATCAACGACTCTTCGCGTGACAAGGTGCACTTCACGGGGCGCTTGAGCAAGAAGGCGGCCAGCGCCGTCTGGCCCTGGTTGGACATGTCCTCCTTGCCGCCGAAAGCACCGCCGTTGGACACCAGCTCGACGACCACCTGTTCGGTGGGGAGGGCGAGCATGGCCGCGATCTGGTTGCGGTCGTCCCACACTCCCTGGCCGCCCGAGAACACCTTCAAGGTGCCGTCGGGCTGCGGGACGGCGAGAGTCGACTCCGGCTCCAAGAAGGCGTGCTCCACGCGCTGGGTCTGAAACGTCTCGCGCACGATGTGGGTCGAGGAGGCGAGCGCGGCCTCGAGGTCCCCGCGCTTGAAGGCCGAGCGCGACAGCACGTTGCCCGGCAGGGTCCAGACGGCGTCTTCGGGATCGTCGATCGCGGCGACGGGGTCGGTCAGCGGGCGCAGCGGCCGGTAGGAGACCTCGACGAGCTTGGCCGCCTCCCGGGCGATCTGCTTGGAATCGGCGACGACAATGGCGAGGACGTCGCCGAGGTACGACGTGCGGCCACCCTCGGGGATGAACACGGGCCAGTCGATGTGGATTATCCCGACCCGCAAGTCGCCGGGCACATCGGCGGCGGTGAACACGGCTTCGACGCCGGGCACAGCCCGTGCGGCGGTGGTGTCGATTTCGAGCACGTCGGCCCGGGCGTGGTCCGCCAAGCGCAGCGCCCCGTGCAGGAGACCCGGCACGCGGATGTCGTCGACATAGCCGCGGTCCCCGAGGGCGAGGTCGGTGCCCTCGTAGCGGGCGCCCCTGGAACCCAGCCCCTGCGCCAGCACCGCCGTCGGAGACTCGCCGGCCGCGAGCACCTCCACGGCGTCGAGGATCTTGGTGTAGCCGGTGCAGCGGCACAGATGCGCCCCGAGGTGACGTGCCGCCTCCTCACGGGTGAGCGCGGGCCCTTTCTTGTCGATGAGCGCCTTCATGCGCACGAGGATCCCCGGCGTGCAGAATCCGCACTGCAGAGCCCCCGTCGCCGCGAAGGCGGAGGCGTAGCGCTGCTTCTCCTCGACGTCGAAGCCCTCCAGGGTCATGATCGACTTCCCGGCCACCTTGGCAAGCGACATCAGGCAGCTCGCCATCGCCTTGCCCTCGACGAGCACCGTGCAGCAACCGCATTGGCCGGAGGGCGAGCAGCCGTCCTTGGCCGAGGTGACGCCGAGCTCCTCGCGAAGCGCCGCAAGAAGATGCGGATGACCGCCAACTTCCACCGGTTGGCCGTTCAGCGTGAACTTCGTGGTCACCAGCAGCTCATCCGGCTCGGCGGCGGCTGCCTCCCCTATGGCGACGGTGGCTTTCATGTCCTCACGGTACCGGATTCGCTCACGGACAGGGCCCTGGTTCTATATGACCAGGGCTCGTTGCGGCCGAGAACCGCCACGAGCCCTGGTGCGACTTCCAAATATGGAACGATGCGTCAGTCGCGGGTGAACAGCGTCCCGGTCTCGCCGTGCAGGGCGCGCGCCACGTTCTCCGGATTGGTCACGATCGCGTTCGTCCCGCCGTTGGAGAGGTAGTTCACGACCGCCTGTATCTTTGGCGCCATCGACCCCTTGGCGAAGTGGACGCCCTCGGCCAGATGCGCCTTGGCCTCGGCGAGGGTCATATGGTCGACCTGGGTCTCCTCCGGCGTGCCGAAGTTGAGCGACACCTTCTCGACTGCTGTCGAGATGATGAGCAGGTCCGCTCCGAGGTTGTTCGCCAACAGAGCCGATGCCAGGTCCTTGTCGATGACTGCGGCCACACCGTGCAGGTCGCCTTTGTCGTCGGCAACAACCGGTATCCCGCCGCCGCCGACCGTCACGACCACGATGCCCGCCGCGATCAAGGCTTTGATCGCCGGGAGCTCGACGATGTTGAGCGGCTGGGGAGACGCGACAACCCGCCTGAAGCCGCGGCCGGCGTCCTGGACGATGTCCCAGCCTTCCTTGCGGCGCCGCTCGGCTTGCTCGTCGTCCATGAACCCGCCGATGGGCTTGGTCGGGTTCTTGAACGCCGGGTCGTCAGCCGCCACCTCTGTCTGGCAGATGACTGTTGCCGCCTCACGGTCCATGCCGAGGCGGCGGAACTCGTTGAAGAGGTTCTGCTGCAGGGCGTAGCCGATGGCACCTTGGCTGTCCGCTCCACAGACATCCAGCGGGATCTCGTGCATCTCCTTGGCCGCGAGCTCCGAACGTCGCAGGATGAAACCGACCTGCGGGCCGTTGCCGTGGCTGATGGCAACCTTCCAGCCTTCCTTGATCATCGCAACTATGTGGTGACAGGTCTCCTGAGCGGCGATGTACTGATCCTCGACGGTCTCGTGCTTCTTGTCTTTGATCAGCGAGTTGCCGCCGATCGCCACCACGGCCGTCCCGGGAGTGTTGAACAGGCTCATCTCGGCCTCCCTCAGCTCATCGTCAGTGCCATCACGGCCTTTTGGGCATGAAGGCGGTTCTCTGCCTGGTCGTAGACGATCGACTTGGGCCCGTCGATCACCGCGTCGGTGACCTCGACGTTGCGGTCCGCAGGCAACGGGTGCATGTAGATGGCGTCGTCGTTGGTGAGCGCCATGCGCTTCTCGTCGGTGATCCAGCTCGAGTACTTGTCGATGAGGGCCTTGTCCTCGACCGGATCCTGGGTCGTGAGCAGCGCGCCCCAGCTCTTCGCGTATAGGACGTCGGTGCCCTTGAAGCCCTCGTCGAAGTCGTCCAAGATCTCGAAGCTGGAGTGGGTCTTGCGGGCGTTCTCGCGCCCCTGCTCGATGATCTCCGGCATGAGCTTGAACTCGGGCGGGTGCACGAGACGCAGGTTCATCCCGAAACGGGGCAGGAGCAGCACGAGACTCTGGGCGACGCTGATCGGCTTCGAGTAGCTCGCAGCCGCAGCCCAGCTGACCGTGGCCGTCTTGCCGCGAGGATCGCCGAAATGCTCGATGATCGTCATGATGTCGGCCAGCGCCTGGTGCGGGTGGTACATGTCGCACTGCATGTTCAGCACCGGCACACGGCTGGCCGCGGCCACGTCGCGCTGGTACTTGTTACCCGTTCCCCAGTCACATTGCCGGATGGCGATGCCGTCGTTGTAGCGGCCGAGGATCTCACCGATCTCCTTGGCCGTGTCGCCGTGGGCGATCTGGGTTGTCTTGGACTCGATGAACTGCGCGTGGCCACCGAGCTGTGCCATGCCCGCCTCGAAGGAGGTGCGGGTGCGGGTGCTCGAGAAGAAGAACAGCATGGCGAGGACCTTGTCCCTCAGGTAGGCGTGCGGCTCGCCGAGAGCGCGCGCCCGCTTCAAGGCGAACGCGACGTCGAGGAACGTGTCGAGCTCGTCCTTGGTGAAATCCTGGAGGGTGATGACGTCCCGGCCGCGAAGATGGGTCTGCATCTCGGCCGCCTACTCGATCGCGCCGAGGATGAGCGAGAGCAGCGCCATGCGCATGACGACGCCGTTGAAAGCCTCGACCCAGTAGCGGGCGTGGCGGGTGCTGTCGACGTCTGGGGGCAGCTCGTCCATCCGGGGCAGTGAGTGCAGGATGATGGCATCGCTCTTGGCCTTTTGCCGAAGCAGGTCGCGCGTCACGCGATAGGCGGCAGGCGTGAGGCCCTTGTCCTCGGTGGCCTCGTCGCGCGAGACGGTGTAGTCAGCCTGCACCACGGGCTCCATGTAGATGACGTCCGCATCCGCGATGCAGCTTTCGACGCTCTCCTTCTCGGTGTACTGGACGTTGACCTGGTCCAGTTCCGCCTTGAACTCGTCGAGCAGCGACATGTCCGGCGGCCCGACGACGAAGGCCTCGATGTCGAATTGAGAGCACGCGTAAAGGATCGAGTGCATCGTGCGCATCCGCATGTCGCCGACACAGAGGAACTTCAGGCCGTCGAGGCGTCCTCTTTGCTGCCAGATCGTGTAGAGATCGGTCAACACCTGGGTCGGGTGCTCGCCCCAGCCGTCGCCGCAGTTGATGACCGGTACCGAGGCCCACTTTGCGGCCTCTGCCGGCGCGCCCTGCTGGAAGTGGCGCATGGCGATGACGTCGCCGTAGTACTCGAGCATGTGAACGGTGTCTTTGATCGTCTCCTGGTAGAAGTCGCCGGCGCGGGTCATCTTCGCGTCAGAAAAGCCCAGCACGTGGCCGCCGAGGCGGTGCATGGCGGCTTCGGTCGCGAGGCGTGTCCTCGTGCTCGGCTGGTAAAAGGCCGTGAGGAGCGTCTTGTGCTTCAGCAGGTCGCCGTTGCGCCGCTCAGCCGCCATCGGCTTCAGGCGATCAGCTACAGAGAAGATCTGGAAGTACTCCTCCCGCTCCATGTCCTTTAGGGACAAGATGTCTCGACCGAGGAAACTCCTCATGTCAGCTCCCCTTTCCTTTCGCTGATCGACGTCCTCGCGCGCCCCGGAGAGGCGCGACACGTGCTTGCACCAACCATCCTGCCGGGCAGAGGCGCGCAGAGGTAGGGTCCTTTGTCCTCACCTTACAAGTCGTTGAGCCCTGGCGGATTATCCAGCCCCGAAGCCCACCGGCCAGCCTGAAACGTGCGCTGGTCAGCCCGAAAGGCCGCTGGTCAGTCCCAAAGGGCGCGGGCACGCCGCCCGAGCTCCCGATGGGCCTCACCCAAGTCGATGCCAACGAGCGAGCCGTCCCCCACTATCGCTTCGCCCGCCACGAAAAGGTGCCTCACCCTGCGGGAGGGGCCGAGCACGAGCCCGGCCACGGCGTCCTCGATATCGGCGATGTCGTCCGCCGGCCAGACAGCGATGTCGGCCGGCGCGCCCACTTCTAGACGCCCCAGATCAGGACGGCCCAGGCAGCGGCCGCCCCCTGAGCTGCCCAGCTCAAGCGCCTCGGCTGGAGTGAGCGCGTCGGGT
>Ga0182021_10007870_pt1 | contig 12636 bp, 10 predicted proteins | sample 612E3MmetaG_FD_120493 | JGI IMG/M metagenome (GOLD analysis project Ga0182021, IMG submission 120493) | Permafrost microbial communities from Stordalen Mire, Sweden - 612E3M metaG (Illumina Assembly) | ecosystem: Environmental > Terrestrial > Soil > Wetlands > Permafrost | place: Sweden... | reverse complement strand
TGTCGCGGCCGAGCGTGAGCGCGTTCAACTCCCGCGCCATGAGCCAGATTCCCAGGAAGCCGGCGGCCGCCAGGACGACCGTTCCGAAGAGCAGGGCGTCCGACGCCACTTCGAGATTGCCCAGCATCCACCAGATCACGCTGTGCATCCCTTCGATGGGCGCGACTGAGACCAGGAACATCAGGAGGGCGGAGCAGACGGAGCTGACGATGACGCCGCTCAGGATCAGGCCGTAGACGGAAGGGCCGCCGCCCCGGTTGGCGAGGGCGTAGACGATGAGCAGGGCGGCCACCGCCAGCAAGAAGGAGCAGGCGGGAATGGCGAAGGCGGAGCAGGCGGCGGCGCCGGTCAGGATGGCCGCGGCGGCGCCCAGTCCGGCCCCGCTGCTGACGCCCAGCACGTACGGTTCCGCCAGGGGATTGCGAAGGATGGCCTGCAGCACGACCCCGGCGCAGGAGAGCGAGGCCCCGACCGCAAGGCCGGCGAGCACGCGGGTGAGCCGCAGCCGCAGGATGTCGCCCTGGGTCGCCCAGTCGGGCAGCCCGAAACCGGAAGGCCCCATGAGCACGCAGAGCATGAGCGCGAGCGGAGACGCCGCAAGCAGAATCCAAAAGGAGGCGGATCGTTTCATGGAGTCAGGCACTTTCGGAGCGATTCGACGCCCTGCATAACGCGCGGGCCGGGGCGCAGCAGGAGGTCGTTGTCGAACCCGCCGTAGATTCGGCCCGATTTCACGGCCTTCACCCGGTCCCAGCCCCGGCGGGCGAAGGCGTCGCGCGCGCCGTTCTCGCCGGGTTTCATGTAGAAGCAGAGAATCACGTCGGGGTTTTCCGAAAGCACCCACTCGCCCGAGACCTGAAAGTAATCGCGGTCCATGGCGTCGCCGATATTCTGTCCGCCAACCAGCGACACCAGATCCGAGAGAAAACTCTGCCGTCCGGCGGCGGTCAAGGGATCGCTCCAGATCAGGATCAGCACTCGCGGACGGGCGGAGTCCGGGGAGGCGGCTGTTTTCGCTCGGACCTCCGCGATCTGGCGTTCGAGATACTGCGCCAGGACGTTGGCTTGTCCGGCGCGGCCGATGAGGCCGCCGACCGTGCGGATCGCGCCAGGAATTTCCGCCAGCCGACCGCACGGTATTCTGGCGTGTTTCAGACCGAGACGATCCAGCTTGCGCGGCGTCGTTTCATCGGCAATGTCGGCATAGAGGACGAGGGACGGATTCACGGCGGCGATGCGCTCCAGGGAGGGCACTCCGAAATCGCCGATAATGGGCGTACGGGCAACGACGTCGGGCGGGTAGTCGCATGCGGAGGAACGGCCAACCAGGGTGTCGGCGCCGCCGATGGCGCAGACGATTTCGGTGAGGTTCGGGGCAAGCGAGACGACGCGCGGCGCGCCTCCGGCGAGCGCCGCGGGTTGCGGTCGGGGTTTGCAGCCAGCCAGAAGGAAAAGGGAAACGGCGGGCCCAAGGGCCAGCAGACGCGCGGCGTTCGGGGAGAATCTCACTGGATGAAGTAACCCGACACGCGCCATTGGCCGTTGGTTTCCAGTATGACGGTCGCCGTTTCGATGGCGCTCTTCTTATTGTCGAAGACCGCGTTACGGAAGTAGCCGTACGATTTCAAAGACTTCATGATCTCCACCCGAATTGAGCGCCAGTATCCTCGATCGGCGGCGGAAATCAAGACAGGAGAAGCCGTCACCGCTTCAGATACAGCAGGCACCGGAGGTCGCGCTGCCGCATTTCGAGGGCCGGGGGCGGATCGGCCGGCGCCTCCAGCGGATGCTTGCGGTCGGACACCAGGAGGACCGCGTCCCGCGCGCCGCATTGCGCCCAGGCGGACGCGAAGTTCGTTGCCGGGGCGAGGGGGCGATCCAGGTAGAATTGCAGCGCCGTCAGGTTGGACCCCACCGCGAAGACGCGGGGCGCCGGGGAAGTCGCGGGGCGCGCCGCGCCGGCGAAGACGGGCAGGAGGCTGCGGGCATCGTACAGCGGCGTGAAGGCGTAAGCGTTCGCGTAGACGGCGGCGACCATGGCCAGCAGCGCCGCGGCGAAACGCGCGGGGAAGGCGCGGAGACCCGGCCAGGCGAGCCCCATCCCGGCGGGCGCGGCGAGCGCCACGCCGGCGGCAACCAGGGGAGCCACGGGCCATCCGCGCCCCAGGAACGGCGCGAGCAGGCAAGCCACCCCCGCGAGCAGGACGAGCGCGAGCAACCCTGCCAGGTAGCCCCGGCACAGCGCGCGCCGCCACGAGCGCGCCGCGAGCCAGCCGTGCGCCAGCAGATCGCCGGTGATCAGGGCCGCGGGCGGAACGAGCAGGAGCGCATAGTGCAGTTGTTTGTTGCGCACCAGGCTCAGGATGACGAACGACGTCGCGAACCAGCACAGCAGAAACCGCGCGCCGCGATGATGCCGGGCCCGCCACACGGACGCCACCGCGAAGGGCAGCAGAAGGCCCCATGGCAGCATGCCCGCGGGCAACTGGTGGAGGTAGAAGAAGAACGGCTGGGCATGATCCGTCCCCTCGAACGTCTCCCGCAACTCGTTATGGATCGCGGTCTGGGCGGCGCTCTGGGCGGCGGTGGGGTGAAGGACGAGCAGATACCACGGCACGACAATCGCGGCGAAAACCAGCAAGGAGAGGAGGGCGCCCAAGCCGAACAAGCGCCGCCGGCCGCCGCGATCCACCGCCGCAAAGGCGGCCAAGGCCGCGACCGGCAGGGCCAGGGCCGCCGGGCCCTTGGTCATGAAGCCCAGGCCTGCGCAGACGCCGAACCCGAGCCAGCGCCGGATTCCGCCGCCGCCCGAGGACAGCGCGCCGTAGCCGCACAGCACGGCGAGCAGCGTGAACAGGCACAGCGCCATGTCCGCCTGGGCCACGCGCGCATGGCGCAGGACGAGAAACGACGTGGCGGCGACGCACGCGCCGAGCAAGGCCCGGCGCCGGCCGATCAGCCCGGCGCCCCCGGCGTACAGCGCGAGAATCGCCGCGGTTCCCATCAGCGCCGAAGGCAGGCGGGCCACGGTCGCCGAATCGGTGGACCGGGCCAGGCCGAAGGCCGACGCCACGATCCAGTACATGAGGGGCGGTTTGCGCAGCCGCAGTTCGCCCTGGAAGCGCGGCATCAACCAGTCGCCCCCGGCCGCCATTTCCCGCGCGGGCAGAACCACGCGCAGTTCCTTGTAGTCGGTCATGGGAAGCGTGGCCAGGGCCGGCAGAAACAGCGCGGCGCACAGCCCGAGCAGCACCCATGGCCGCGCGGTCGCCTTCATTCGCCGTTCCCTTGTTCGTGCCGGTCGCCCTGTGGCATGGCTCGAAAAATAGCTTGAACTTCCGGCTACTGCAATCAGAATACCGCCCTTCATTTAAGGAAAGAGCAGGAAATGCCACCTTCACAACTCATAGAGCGGGTTCCGTTTGTGGATCTCGATCGGCTCCATGCGCCCATCCGCCCGGCCCTGCACGAAGCGGCCCTGCGCGTCATCGATGGCGGACGTTACATCGGAGGCGAAGACGTCAGGGCGTTCGAGCGCGACATGGCCGCCGGTCTTGGCGTCCCGGACGTCTGCGGGGTCTCCTGCGCCACGCTGGGCCTGTTCGCCACCCTCAAGTGCATGGGCATCGGTCCGGGCGACGAGGTGATCACCACACCCCACACGGCCATCGCGACGGCGGAGGCCGTGACGCTGACGGGCGCACGGGTCGTCTTCGCCGATCTGACGCCCGGCTATTTCGATCTGGATCCCGCGGAGGTCGAGGCTCGCCTCACGCCGCGGACGCGGGCCATCGTCCCCGTGCACCTTTACGGCCAGCCGGTTGACCTGGACGCCATCCTGGGCCTCGCGCAGCGGCACGGGGTCCGCGTAATCGAGGACTGCGCCCAGGCGCAGGGCGCCCGCTACCGGGGCCGGCCGGTGGGCACACTCGGCGACGCCGGGGTCTTCAGTTTCTTCCCCTCCAAGAACCTGGGCGGATTCGGGGACGGGGGCGCCATCGTGGCGCGCGATCCCGCGCTGATGAAGAAGATTCGGATGTTCTGCGACCACGGCCGCACGAGCAAGTACATGCACGAATTCGAAGGCGTGAACAGCCGGTTGGACGCGCTTCAGGCGGCCTTGCTTCGGGTGTGTCTGCCGCGGCTCGACGCCTGGAACGCCGCGCGGCGGCAGGCGGCGCAGTGGTACGACGCGGGCCTCGCCGGCATCGGCGTGGAGCCGCCGCGCGCGCGGCGGGATACGGAGCCGGTCTATCACCTTTACGTCGTGCGGGCGGAACGCAGGGACGAACTCCAGGCCCGCTTAAAGGAACGCGGCATCGAGACCGGCATCCACTATCCCTATTCGCTCAATGTCCTGCCCGCCTACGCGCACTTGCGGCAGGGCGCGGGCGCTTTCCCCAGGGCGGAGCAGGCGTGCCGCGAGGTGCTGTCCCTGCCCCTGCACCCGGCGATCACGCGGGATGAAGTGCGCCGCGTCTGCGACGCGTTGCGCGAGGTCTGCCCCCATCGGCGTTAGGAAAAAACACCATGTCCAGCGACACGCCTGTCGAGATTTCGGTCGTGATTCCGGTCTACAACGAAGAGGGGAACCTCCCGCCCTTGATGAGCGAACTCGAACAGGCCCTGCGCGCGGTGAACCGAACTTTCGAGGTGGTCTGCGTGGACGATTGCAGCACGGACCGCAGTCTTGAGGTCCTGCGCGGCCTGCAAGCCGGGCGTCCGTTCCTGCGGGTGGCGCGGCACACCGTCAATTCCGGGGAAAGCGCGGCCCAGGCGACGGGCTTCGCTTGCGCGCGGGGCGACATCGTGATCACGATGGACGCCGACCAGCAGAACGACCCCGCCGATATTCCCCGGCTGCTGGCGGCGCTCGAACACGGCGTGGCCGCCGTGTGCGGCGTCCGGCAGGTGCGGGAGGACGACTGGGTCCGCCGGCTGTCCTCGCGGCTCGCGAACGGGTTCCGGAACCGGGTGACGGGCGACCGCGTGGCCGATGCCGGCTGCACGTACCGGGCTCTGCGCCGCTCGGCCCTGCGGGAACTGCCCGTCTTCAACGGGTTGCATCGGTTCCTGCCCACGATTCTCCGCTACCGCGGCTATCGGGCCGTCGAGATCGCGGTCAACCACCGGCCGCGCACCCGGGGCCAGTCCAAGTACGGTGTCCACAACCGGCTCTGGCGCGGTCTGCGGGACTGCCTCGCCATGCGCTGGTACCGGGCGCGGTGCGTGCGGGGCGATCGCCTGGCCGCGGACGACGTCTCCTGACGCGGAGCGCGACGATGCCGGACCCTGAAACGACACCCTTGGACGAGCCGCACGTTGCGCCGCGCGGGAATGGCGGGGCCGTCCTGCCGCCGGGGCCGTCCGCATGGAAGGCCGCCGCCCTGCTGCTGGGCCTGATTCTGCTCCTGGCGCTGGCGTACGCGTCGCCGTTGCGGCCTTACCTCGGCCACGTCCGGGAACTCAGCCTGCGGATCAGGGCGATGGGTTGGCCGGCGCCCTTCGTATTCACTCTCGCGGGCGGCCTGCTGGTGGCGGTGGGACTCCCGCGCCTTCTCTACTGCGCCTTCGGCGGCCTGGTGTTCGGCTTTGTCGAGGGACTGCTGCTGTCGCAGGTGGGGACGGTGCTCGGCTACTACCTGGTCTTCCTGACCGTCCGGCGCGGAGGAAGGTTCTTCGCCCGCTATGAACGCCCCGCGTTGCGCCGCCTCGCGGACCTTGTCCGGCGGCAGGGAGTGCCGGCCGTCATCCTGGCGCGGCAACTCCCGATCCACGGCATGGCCACTAACATCCTGCTGGCGCTGTCGCCGGTATCCGTGCCCGCCTTCCTCACCGGCACGGCGATCGGACTGCTGCCGGAGGCAGTCCCCTGCGCGCTGATCGGCAGCGGAGCCGCGCAATCGTCATTGAGCGCCAGTGCCGGAGCTCTGATCGCGGGCGCCGTGCTCCTGGCGTTGGCGTGGATCGGGCTCGGGGCGTACCGTCGGGCGCAGGCGCGGCTGGCCCCTGCGCCGTCCGCCGGCGCGATGGAGCCGTGAACCGTGAAAGGGGAAGGAGTGCCATGGAAAACAGGATGAAATTTGGGCTCGTCGGTTGTGGACGCGTGTCGGAGAATCACCTGACGGCGTTGACGTCCGGCGTGTTTCCTTCGCAACTGATCGCGGTGGCCGACATTGACGAGGCCAAGGCCAAAGCCAAGGCCGAGAAGTACCAGGTGCCCTATTATACGGATTATCACCGGATGATGAAGGCCCACCCGGAGATCGCCGTCGTCAATATCGCCACGCCGACCGGGCATCACGCGTCACACGTGGTGGATCTGGCCCGATACGGAAAGCACTTGATTGTGGAAAAACCGATGTCCCTGTCCGTCCGCGATTGCGAGCGGATGATCCACGCCTGCGAACGCCACGGCGGCCGGCTGTTTGTGGTGCAGCAGAACCGTTTCAATCCAGCCATCGTCGCGGCGCGCGCGGCGCTGGACGCGGGCCGCTTCGGCAAGCTGGTACTGGGGACCGTCCGCGTGCGGTGGCGCCGCACGCAGGAGTATTACGAGAACGACGACTGGCACGGCACCTGGGCTCTCGATGGGGGAGTCATGTCCCAGCAGGCAAGCCATTATCTCGACATGCTTCAGTGGTTCATGGGGCCGGTGGAGCGCATTCAATGCCGGGCCGCCACCCGGCTTCTGGATATCGAAGTGGAGGACACGGCGGTCGCCCTGCTGACCTTCGAGTCGGGTGCGCTGGGCGCTTTCGAGGCGACGGTGGCGACGCGGCCGGAGGATCTCGAAGGCTCGCTGAGCCTGCTGGGCGAGCGCGGCAGCGTGATTGTGGGCGGGCACGCCATGAACAAGATCCTCTACTGGCGCTTCACGGAGGAGCAGCCGGGCGACGCCGAGATTCGCGACCGGCATTCGGAGAGCATCGCCAACGTCTACGGCCGCGGGCACACGCCTTTTCTGGCGCATGTGGCGGCGTGTATTCGCGACGGCCGGCCCTGCGGGCTCGACGCCGAGGAGGGGAAGAAGAACATCCGGATCCTGACGGCGCTGTATGAGTCCGCCGCCCGCCAGGGCGCGGCCGTGAAGCCCGGCTGCGCGATCCGGCGCTCCCGGCTCGGTAAAGCCGCCCGCCCGGCGTGACGGATCCTCGGCGTGCATGGACGGGCATATCGCCACACAGCCGAAAGGCTCTGTCCACGGGCCTTCACCACCGAAGCCCTCGTCCCTTGGGTTTCCCGTTGTGAATGGACTGGCGAGCCGGCCCTGTCGGCAACTCGGACGCACGGTCATTACCCGTTTCGTCGTTGTTGGCGAGCACCGAAGGCGAGGACGATTCCGGGCGGATCGGGTCGCCATAGAAGACAAACTTGCCGCTACAATGTTCTTGCTTGTCCCCTGCCGACACAACAAAATACTGCACTATTTACGCGGGAAGGATGAGCGGAGGCGGCATGTCAATTCTCGAAGAACTGAGCGGCATCATCAAGAATCACGATGCGCCGGACCCCAAGCTGGTCAAGCAACACAGCATCAAGCTGGGATTGCGCAACGAGGATGGCTCCGGCGTCATCGTGGGGATCACGACCAAGGGCAGCGTGATCGGCTACACCAAGGACGCCGCGGGCAACAAGCTCGACGTGCCGGGCGAACTGTACTACTGCGGCTACGACATCCGCGATCTCGTCGAGGCCCATGCCGCGGACTTTGGCTACGAGGAAATCGCCTTCCTGCTCCTCGCCGGCAGCCTGCCCACGGCCTCGCAACTCGAGGCCTTCAGCGGTTGTCTGCGCGAACGGCGCGCCCTCCCGAGCCGGTTCCGCAACGAGATGGTCAACATCATCAACGACAGCATGATGAACTCCCTGCAACTGGCCGTGACCAGCCTCTACGGGGAAGACCCGGATCCCGATTCCACGCGCATCGCGGACGTCGCGCGCCAGAGCGTGGATCTGATCGCGAAGTTTCCCGCGATCGTGGCGTACGCCTACCATGAAATGGAATACAAGTACCGGGGCAGGGATTTGATGCTGGTCAACCCGCTGGAGAGCGGATCCTACGCCGAGAACTTCATGCACCTGTTGCGCGGGGGAGGTTCGTTCACGCCCGAGGAGACCAAACTGCTCGATCTTTTCCTCATCCTCCATGCGGAACACGGAGGCGGAAATAATTCGACCTTCGCGGTCCGGACGGTCTCGTCGAGCGAGACCGACACCTACTCCGCCGTCACGGCGGGCATTGCCTCGCTCAAAGGCCACCTGCACGGCGGCGCCAACGAGCAGGTGATGGCCATGTTCGCCGAGGTCAAACAGGCCGTCCGCGACTGGCGCGACAAAGATGAAATCGCCGCCCACCTGCGGAAAGTCCTGCGCCGCGAGGCGGGCGACGGCTCCGGGAAGATCTACGGGTTGGGGCACGCGGTCTACACGCTCTCCGACCCGCGCGCCATTCTTCTCAAGGGAATCGCCCGCCCGCTCGCAGCGGCTAAAGGCCGCGCCGAGGAATTCGCGCTGCTGGACACGATCGCCGAACTCGGCCCCCGGGTTCTGAACGAGGCCAAGCCGGGCAAGGTCGTGTCGCCCAACGTGGACTTTTACTCCGGCTTTGTGCTCGACTGCATGGGCATCCCCGTGGAGCTCTACACGCCGCTTTTTGCGGCGGCCAGGATCTCGGGCTGGTGCGCGCACCGGCTGGAACAACTGGTCCAGAACCGCATCCTGCGCCCTGCGTACTTCAGCGCCTCGCGCAGGCGGTCCTATGCCCGCCTGTCCGAGCGCGGGTAGACGCGTGCCATGCGTCGGCCCGGGAAATATCCTTTCGCGAAAACCGTCTTCTCGATGGCGCTGGCGATCGTCGCCGCCGCGGTGGCCGCCGCGGCCGAACAGGACGACATTCGGAGCCTGCCCGTGCAACTGTCCGCCGAGCCCATGACGGCCTCCACGTCCAACGTCGGGCAGGCCTCGAGCGGCCCGGCTCCGCTTGACCTGGCCCTCGGGCCGGGCTTCCCGGCCGAATGCCATTTCAGCCTATCCACGTCAACGTGGTTCAACGTGAAAAAACTGGAGTGGGCCGTCATCCTCCCGGCGAATGCGCCGACGAACGTTCAGGTTTTGGCCTTCCTGAAGGACTGGGACTATTTATGGTACCAGCAGCTTCTCCCCGGCTATCTAAGGCCCGGGGCGGCGAATGCCTGCCGCGTGAATCTCAGCCCGGACGCCCCGGGCTGGATCCCCCGCGAGCACGAAGCCGCCTGGAACGCCCGCGTCCTCGTGGCGCCCAAGGATGTCGGAATCCGCCTGTTCGCGGATGCGCCCGGCGCAACGACCTGCCGGATCGAGAACGCGCAGGCGTTCCTCGCCCCGCCCGATTCGTCCCCGCCCCTGATCGGACACGTCATTCCCAACACCGCCAACGTCCCCTGCTACAGCAGGTTCGAGGTCACGTTCGATCTTCCGGATCGTTATCCGAATCCGTTCGATCCCGACGAAGTCTCCGTCGAGGCGACATTCGCGGCGCCGGACGGAACGATCAAACGTGTGGACGGATTCTTCAGCCAGAGCTATCACCGTCAGGTCCGGCCCACGGGCGAACGAACGGTCCCGCAAGGCCCGGCCCACTGGAAAGTCCGCTACGCGCCCACCGTGCCAGGCGCGTATCGTTATTTCCTCGCCGTCCGCGACCGGACCGGCTCCGCGTCCTGGGGCCCGGCCACGTTCCGGGCGACCCCCGCCTCGAATCCCGGCTACCTACGCGTCTCTCGCAAGGATCCCCGCTACTTTGAATTCGAGGATGGAACCCCCTTCAATCCCATCGGACACAACATTCGCTCGCCCAGCGACGACCGCATGAACGCTCAATTCGCCTGGTCGCATCGGTGGACCGAAGGGACGGCCGCCTACGCGCGTTACTTCCACCAGATGGAACGCCACGGCGAGAACATCGCGGAAGTCTGGCAGTCGCCGTGGGCGCTCGGGTTGGAATGGTCGGACAAATGGCCGGGCTATCATAATGCGGGCCAGTACAACCTGCGTAATGCCTGGGAAATGGACCAAGTGGTCGAGGGCGCGGAACGGCGGGGCATTCGTCTGAACGTGGTGATCCACAATCACGGCAAGTTCGGTTGCCAGGTCGATTCCGAGTGGCAGGCTAACCCGCTCAACAAGGCCCTCGGCGGTTTCCTCGAATCGCCGAACGATTACTTCACCGATCCACGCGCCCTGAAATCGTTCCGAAACCTCGTGCGGTACGACATCGCCCGGTGGGGCTACAGCACCAGCGTGTTTGCCTGGGAGCTGTGGAGCGAGTTGAACCTGACCGGCACATCGGGCGCGAACTACCGGCGCCAGGAAGTGGTGGACTGGCACCGGGTGGCGTCAACGGCGATCAAGGACATGGACTTCGGGCGCCATCTCGTCTCGACCCACACTTCCGGCGACTACACCACGCAGAACACCAACATCATCGCCCTCGCGGAACTGGATTACGCCGCCGTGGACGCCTACTATATGGGCAACAACCAGCTCCAAATCGTCTCGTTGCTCGGCGAGACCGCCCGATTCAACAATACGTTCGGTAAACCCGTCCTACCCACCGAATTCGGCGGCGCTTGGAACGCCCAAGGGGTCTCGCACCTGGAGAATTGCCTGCATGCCGGCCTCTGGGCCTCGACTTCGATTCCCGTGGCCGGAACGCCGCTTTTTTGGTGGTGGGGCTTGATCGAGGAAGAGAACCTCTATCCGGAATACCTCGCCCTCAGCCGGTTCATGAAGGGCGAAGACCGCCGGGATCCGGCGCTGGTCAGCTATTCGCCCGCCCTCTCCAGCACCAGCACCCCCCCCACGCAGGTTCAAGCCCAGTGCCTTAGATCGCCAGGCCGCGCCATCGGCTGGATTTATGTTCCCGACGAGTTCACGGACACCCCCGTCGCGGAATCGCCGCCGGTCACCGGCGTTTCGCTCTCCTTCGGCGACGCCACCAACGGGACGTTCAAGACGGAGTTCTGGGAGACCGTTCGCGGAACCGTCGTCCGCCGCGAGGAGACGGCGGCGGCGAACGGCCTGCTCACGGTGCCCGTGCCGCCGTTCAAACGCGACATCGCCTTCAAGGTCCGGCGTAACAACTGACGAGCCGTCACGCCGTCGTTACCGATCGGAAATCCGAACACAACTCGATCGTCACGGGCCCGTCATTGACGATCTCGACTTCCATCCTGGCGCGGAACACGCCCGTCGCCACCCGCTCCTCGCCGAGCATTTTCTTCAAGTGTCCCACATACACCTCATAGAGCCGTTCCGCCGGCCCGGGATCGGCCGACGCCATGAAACTCGGCCGGTTCCCTTTCCTGGTGTCGGCATAGAGCGTGAACTGGGGAACCACCAGGATCCCTCCTTCCACGTCCGCCACCGACAGATTCATCCGGTCCTCGGCGTCGGCGAAAATCCGAAGACTTGCGGTCTTCTCGGCCAGGTACTGGGCGTCCCCGTCGGTATCGCCTTTCTTTACCCCGAGCAGCACCACGTATCCCTTGCCAACCGCGCCCGCCACGGTTCCCTCCACCGTCACCCGGCCGCGATTCACTCTCTGAACCAGCGCCTTCACAACTTCGAATTCCTTTCTCGCCCCATCCACGCCGCAATCTCGCGGGCCAGGGCCGGGCCGATACCGGGAACCCGCGCGATCTCCGCTTCCGTCGCGCGCCGCAGCCGCGACACGGACCCGAGTTCCTTGAGCAACGTCTCCTTGCGCTTCCGGCCAAGGCCCGGAATCTCGTCCACGACCGAATCCCGGATCCGTTTGGCCCTCAGGCGCCGATGGTACGCCAACGCGAACCGGTGCGCTTCGTCCCGGGTCCGCTGAAGGACGCGCAGGGCGGCCGACCCCGGCGGCAATCGCAGAGGCGCCCGCTGGCCTCGAACGTGGACGTCCTCGAACCGTTTCGCCAGCCCGATCACCGGGACGTCCTCGATCCCCAGCCGGTCCAGTTCCGCCGCCGCCGCCGCGAGTTGGGTCGCGCCGCCGTCCACGATCATCAGGTCCGGCCTCTCGGCGCCTTCCCGGGCCAGTCGCTCGAAGCGCCGCCTGACCACCTCGGCCATCATCGCGGGATCGTCCGCCTGAGTCACGGTCCGGATCCGGTAGTGGCGATAGCGCGACGGCCGCGGCAGCCCATCCACGGCGCAGACCATGCTCGCCACGGCGTGCATTCCCGAGATGTTCGAGATGTCGTAGCACTCGATCGCCCGGGGCGGCCGAGCCAGCCCCAGTTCGCGCTGCAAGGCCGCGATCCCGGCCAGCGCGTCTTCCGCCTTCATTTCCGGCGTCGCCGCCACGCGGGCCCGCTGTTGGATGACGTCGCGCAGCCTGAACCAGGTGTCGCGCAGCGCCGCCGCCTCCTCGAATCGCCGGTCCGCCGCCGCGGCCTCCATGGCGGCCCGAACCTCGTTCAGCAGGCCCGGCGTCTCGCCCCGCAGGAAGGCGCACGCCCGGTCCACCCGCTCCCGGTAGTCCGCCGCCGTGATCCTGCCGAGGCACGGCGCGGAGCAGTACCGCACGATGTCGTTGATGCAGTGGACGTGATCCTCCGGACCGGGCACGGCCGGGCGGCACCTGCGCAACCCGAACGTCTTTTCCAC
>Ga0182021_10007869_pt1 | contig 12636 bp, 7 predicted proteins | sample 612E3MmetaG_FD_120493 | JGI IMG/M metagenome (GOLD analysis project Ga0182021, IMG submission 120493) | Permafrost microbial communities from Stordalen Mire, Sweden - 612E3M metaG (Illumina Assembly) | ecosystem: Environmental > Terrestrial > Soil > Wetlands > Permafrost | place: Sweden... | reverse complement strand
TGTCGGAGTGGCTGAAGCTGGAGATCAAGCGCGACGGCAAGGTCTACTACCAGGAGTACCGGCGCGGCGATCCCGCCACTGGCCTCGACGAGATCGGCGTATCCGAGAAGAGCGGCACCAAGGTGACGTTCAAACCGGATCCAACAATCTTTGGTGGAATCACGGAGTTCAGCTTCGAAGTGCTGTCACAGCGACTGCGCGAGCTGTCGTACCTGAACCGTGGCTTGACCATCACACTCGAGGATGAGCGGAGCGGAAAGTCGCATGAGTTCAAGTTCGCGGGGGGCCTGGGCCAGTTCGTGGCCGACCTCAACGCGTCCAAGGTACCGGTGCATGAGAAGCCCATCGTCATCGAAGGTGACCAGGAGCAGACCCAGGTCGAGATTGCGGTGCAGTGGAACGACTCGTACCAGGACGCGGTCTATTGCTTCACCAACAACATCAAGAACAAAGACGGGGGCACGCACCTCACTGGGTTTCGCGCAGCCCTGACCCGCACGATAAATGGGTACGCCCAGTCGGCCGGTTTGCTCAAGGATCTGAAGAACGGGCTGGGTGGCGACGACATCAGCGAGGGACTCACCGCCGTGGTGTCAGTCAAACACCCTGACCCGAAGTTCAGCAATCAGCCCAAGGACAAGCTGGTTTCCTCGGAGATCAAGGGCATCGTCGAGCGCGTGGTCAACGAGCGCCTAGGTCGCTACCTGGAAGAGCATCCGCGCGAAGCCAAGCAGATCATCGAGAAGGCGGTGTTGGCTGCGCGCGCACGAGACGCAGCACGCAGGGCGCGCGAGCTGGTGCAGCGCAAGGGCGCCCTCGACATATCGTCGCTTCCAGGCAAGCTGGCCGACTGCCAGGAAAGGGATCCGGCCCTTTCCGAGTTGTACATCGTCGAAGGCGACAGTGCTGGCGGTTCAGCCAAGCAGGGGCGCAACCGGAAGGATCAGGCCATCCTTCCCCTGCGCGGCAAGATCCTCAATGTCGAGAAGGCGCGCCTCGACAAGATGCTTTCCTCGCAGGAGATCGTCGTCCTCATCACCGCGCTCGGTTGTGGCGTCGAGAAAGAGAAGGAGATCGACAAGATTCGCTACCACCGCGTGATTATCATGACCGACGCGGACGTGGACGGCAGTCACATCAGGACCCTGCTACTCACATTCTTCTACCGGCACTTCCCTGAGATCGTGGAGCGCGGCTACCTGTTCATCGCGCAGCCACCGCTCTATCGAGTCAAGAAGGGCAAGCGCGAGCTGTATCTGAAGAACGAACAGGCGATGGAGGATTTTCTGCTGGAAAGCGCGACGGAGAATCTGCTCCTGCGACCCAGCACTGGTGGCGAAGTCATCACCGGGGACAAGCTGCGCCACCTGGCGCGGCAAGCCGGTCGCTACAAACGACTGCTACGGGTCTTGGATCGGAAGTGCGATGCTCGTCTGATCGACGCCATCGTCAAGGCCGCGCGGCTGGCCAAGGCCGATCTCCGCGATCCCAAGATCCTCGCCAAGGCGCTGACACGCCTCGAGGAGTACTTCGATGCGTATGCGCCGGAGTTGAAGGATGTGGTACTCAAGTTGGCGCCCGACAGCGAGCATGGGGGCTACAAGATCGAGGCGCCCGTGCGACCCGCGGGTATCCGGCGGCCCACAGTGATTGACTTCCAGTTCCTCGATTCGCCTGAGTTCGCTGACCTAACCGCGCTCTACCAAGAGCTAGCGGTGCTGGGGCCGCCGCCCTATCGCCTCGAATCTGGGTCCGAGCCCGTCGCCTTCAATCGCCTGGAAGATCTGGCGGAGCGAGTGCACGAGGTTGGCAAGAAGGGCTTGCAAATTCAGCGCTACAAGGGTCTGGGTGAGATGAATCCCGAGCAGCTTTGGGAAACGACCATGGATCCAGCGCGGCGTACGCTGCTGCAGGTGCGGGTCGAGGATGCCTACGAGGCCGACCGACTCTTCTCGACACTCATGGGTGACCTGGTTGAGCCGCGCCGCGAGTTCATCGCGCAGAACGCGCTCAACGTGCGCAACCTCGACGTCTAGTCGCGTGGGGAGCCCGCCGGCTCTGCCGGCGGCGGACCATCGCGGGAGGGCATGGGAACCCTTTGAGGGTTCCCATGTCAATGGACCGAAATAGCAAAAGCCCCGGTGGGTAGGTCCAACCGGGGCTTCGCGAAACGGGAACTGGCTAGCAGGCGAAGATGCGGTTCAGCCTTTCCTCAATCTTGCCCTCGTTGGACTTGGTCGCGACTGCAATCTCCTTGACCAGAAGGGTGCGGGCTGTGTCGAGCATCTTGCGCTCGCCAAAGGAGAGTTCCTTGTCCCCCTTTAGGCGTTGCAGGTCACGCAGGACCTCGGCGATCTCAAAGACGGAACCGGTCTTGATCTTCTCCATGTACTCGCGGTAGCGCCGATTCCAGGTCTGGCCTTCCACGGAAACCTCTCGGCTCTTGAGAATCTCGAAAACCTCGTCCACCTCGTCGGCGCGGATCAGCTCACGCAGACCTACGGCGCCCGCGTTCTTCGTCGGGATCATGATCTTCATCCCGTTGTCGAGAATCTTCAGGATGTAGAATGTCTGCTTGCTAGACGAGATCTCGCGAGTCTCAATACCGATAACCTGCGCCACCCCATGAGCCGGGTAGACCGCCAAGTCTCCTGCGTGGAAAGATGGCTCCATTTGGATCCTCTCGTGATGTTGAAAAAGAGAGCACTTCGGAAGCCGAAGCGCGCGCACTTTACCAAGCTGGATTGGACCCGTCAAGATGAATCTGTATTGGAGAGTACGCAAAGACGCGGAGCCTGAGATGACCTGAGGCGGCGCGCAAGTAGGATGAAACCACCTCTATTTTAGCACTTACGTGCAAGCAGGCGAATGTATTACAGAAATAATGGTTGGAGTTGACAAGCGAGGGGGTCAAAAGTAGGGTCTTGTCCCACGTGACCATGAAGGTGAGGAGCAAGAGGAAAAGAGCGCGGGCCAGCACTCCAAGAAGACGTGTTCGAGCCAAGGCGCGTTCTCATTTGAGGAGCGCCGGGAAGCCGAGCGTTGGGAAGCGACGGGGAACGTCGACCAAGACTGGCTCCGGAAAGGCGAGTTCAGCAGAGCGTCAGCGCAGAGCGACGCGGCAGACGGCGGGAGAGACGAGGACTTTGGCAGTAGCAGTGACAGCAGGAGGTGGCCCTGTTTCCGGGGGTCCTGTGCCGGCGCACGAGCCGGAAGGTCGCGGGGCACCTCCGCCGCTGCCGACGCCAATCGCGAGTTTCAATATATGACAACGGGAGCAGCAATGAGCGACCAGGGAGCGTTGGGCGAGAAGCGTGAACTAGCGGCGAAGGTGCTGCGGGATGTGCTTGAGCGGATGGGGGTTGACGCCGAGGTGAGCGCTTTCGACGACGGGGAGAGGATCATTCTCGACGCACATGGATCGGAGTCCGGACTAGTCATAGGGAAGAAGGGCGCGACGCTGGACGCGCTTCAGTACCTGGTGAGCCGGATCGTGTTCAAGAGGCCGGGTGATGCTGCAACACTGGTGGTCGACGCCGAAGGCTACCGAGGGCGACGGGAGGACTCGCTGGCGGATTTGGCGCGGCGGCTGGCGGAGAAGGTGGTGCGATCCGGACGTCCGGTTCCGGTAGAGCCAATGAGCGCGCATGATCGCAAGGTGGTACACACGACGCTGGCTGAGTATCCGGGCGTAAGGACCGAATCTGAGGGTGAGGGGCCCGCGCGGCGGGTCGTGATTTTTCCCAAGGCCCGGCCGGCCGAGGCTAGCGAGGGCTAGCGAGCAGTACGTCGACGTCAACGTTGAGGCGAAGGGCGGCGGCGAGCGCGTCGGGAGTGGGGAGCGCTAGGAACGGAAGCACGCCGAGCACGCGGACGCCGGTGAGAGCGCGAACAAGTCGAGGGTTGTGGGCGCGGTCGAGGGTAGCGACAGGCGTTGTGTTCACGAATACTACGCCGGTGAGGGGTAGGTGCCGGCGACGCAGCTCAGCTATCGCGAGGGCGGTGTGGTTGATCGTGCCGAGGGCGTTGCGTGCGACGAGAAGAATGGGAAGTCCGAGGGCGGCGGCCAGGTCCGCGGAGGTGAGGTTATCGGAGTAGGGGGAGAGGACGCCGCCGGCTGACTCGACCAGGAGGAAGTCGCCGTGAGCGGCAGCGCGACGTGCTGCGGAGAGGATGTCCGCCAGAGTGAGGTGGGTGGAGGCTTGTTCCGCTGCCAGAGCAGGCGCAACCGGAGGGTAGAATGCGTAGGGGCAGATGATTTCGCGCGGAAGAGCGTTGCAGCGAGCGGCGGAGCGAAGACGGAGGGCGTCCTCGGGGTCGGGGGCGGCGCCGGTCTCCACGGGCTTGAAGGGGACTGGGGCGAGACCTCGGGCTCGCGCCAGGGTAAGCAGGGCCACGCCCACGGTAGTCTTGCCCACACCGGTGTCTGTTCCGATGAGGAAAATGCCCCGGAGAGGGGCGGGGGCTGCGCTTGCCTGTGGGGGGATGGAAAGAGGGGCAGGGCGCGTGGGCAGGGACTCGGAGGTGGCCTCGGCGATGGCCGCGGCGGTGGCGTCCACGAGGCGGTCGATCTGGTCGAACGTGATGGAGAGTGGGGGCATGAGAACCACCACCGAGCCGAGCGGGCGCAAGATGACCCCGTGGCGACGGACGATCTGACAGACACGCGCGCCGATGGCTTCCTCGGGGTAGTAGGGACGGGAGGGAGAGCGTCGGAGATCAATGCCGACCATGAGGCCTTTTTGGCGGATCTCGAAGACCTGGGGGAGAGGCGAGATCTTCTCGTCGAGGCGGGCGCGCAGGGCGGCGATCTTGGAGGGCAGGCTTGCGAGCGTTTGCTCGCGCTCGAAGAGCTCGAGCGAGGCGAGGGCGGCGGCACAACCGAGAGCGTTGCCGCCAAAACTGTGGCCGTGGAAGAAGGTGAGGCGCTCCTCGGGTAGGCCGAGGAACTGGTGGAAGACCTCGTCGGTGGCCATGGTTGCTGCGACGGGGAGGTATCCCCCACTCAGGCCCTTGGCGAGAGCGAGTAGATCGGGGGTGACTCCTTCCTGCTGACACGCGAACATGGTCCCGGTGCGGCCAAAGGCGGTGGCAACCTCATCGGCGATGAGCAGCACGCCGTGCTTGTGACAGAGAGATCGAGCCTCGCGCAGGAAGCCAGGAGGGGAAAGGAGGATGCCTGCCGCGCCCTGAACCAGAGGTTCAAGGACAAATGCCGCGAGCTCGTTTCCGTGGCTGGCGAAAGCCTGCTGTAGTTCGTCTATGGTCGGGTTGACGTGAAGGGTGTGGAAGAGGAGGGGTTGAAAGATCCGGTGGAAGGTGTCGATGCCGCCGAGAGAAACCGATCCGATGGTGTCGCCGTGATAGGCATTATGCAGTGCGAGAAACTTAGTGCGATGCGCGAAGCCGCGTAACTGTTGGAATTGAAACGAGATTTTGAGCGCGACCTCAACCGCTGTGGATCCGGAATCAGAGAAGAAAACGCGAGATAGGCCAGGTGGAGCGAGGGCCACAAGCTTCTCTGCGAGCAGGATCGATGGGGTGCTGGCAAGGCCGAGGAGGGTGGTGTGAGCAACCTTCCCAAGCTGTTCGGCTATTGCGGCGTTGATGGCCGGATGGGCATGGCCGTGGACGTTCACCCACAGTGATGAAACGCCGTCCAGGTAGCGTCGGCCGTCGGTATCGATGAGCTCGGTTCCTTCGGCGCGCTCGATTACCAGAGGAGGGTCTGCCAGCCACTCGCGCATGGGCGTGAACGGATGCCAAAGGTACGCACGGTCCAGTTCGTGTAGGGTCATTGCGGGATGAGAGGGCCGAGTGCTTGGGCCAGGGAGTCAACATCGGCGGGGCTATGAGCGGCGGAGAGGGTGATTCTCAGGCGGGCGGAACCATCTGGCACCGTTGGAGGACGGATTGGCTGCACGAAGAACCCGTGGGTTCGCAAGACGCGAGAGGCGTCGAGCGCAGCACGATCTGTCCCCAGGATGATTGGAAAGATGGGCGAGCGGGCTACCCCTCGAGGCTCTTGCGAAAGTTGGCCTCGGAGCTGAAGGACGCGGCTCGCCAGGGCGTCGCGTCTGGCGTTGCCTTCGTCTCCTCGGATGATCTTCAGGGCGGCGAGGGCGGCGGCAGCAACTGGCGGGGGTGGAGCGGTGCTGAAGATGAAGGTCCGACTGCGGTTGACGAGGTATTTGCGGATGGTCGCACTGCCGGCGGCAAAACCGCCGGCGGTGCCGAAGGCCTTGCCCAGGGTGCCGACCAGGACGTCTGGCGTGACGCCGGCCTCGCGACAGAGGCCGCGCCCGCCGGGCCCCAGTGCTCCGATGGCGTGGGCCTCGTCGACAACGAGGGCTGCCCCGTGTTTGGTGGCGAGGACTGCGAGGTCTGCCAGCGGAGCGATGTCACCATCCATGCTAAAGAGCGACTCGGTGACGATGAGCTTCCGGCGAGCGGTAGGTGCCAGTGCGAGCAGACGCTTTTCGGCAGAGGAGAGGTCGAGATGGCGATAGAAACTGAGCCGGGCACGCGAGAGCCGGCAGGCATCAATAATACTGGCATGGTTGGAGTGGTCGCAGAGCACAAGGTCGCCGGGTCCTGCCAGAGCAGGAAGAATGCCCAGGTTGGTCTGGTATCCAGACGTGAAGAGAAGCACGGATTCGACATCGAGGAAGGTGGAGAGGTGAGCCTCAAGTTCACGGTGCTCAGGGAGATCGCCGCCGACCAGGCGAGAGGCACCTGAGCCGAATCCGGAGCGCGCCATGGCAGCAGTCGCCGCGGAGGCCAGGGCTGGGTGGTTGGAAAGACCGAGGTAGTCATTAGAAGAGAAGGAAAGGAGGGGCTGAGCATCGACCGTAAGGCTTGTTCGTGACGCGCCCGAGACGTCGGGGCAAGAGCGGATCCGGTGTTGAGCTTCGAGGGAAAGGAGGTCAGCCCGCAGAGCGGAATCAAGACTTGGCAGCACGGGGGCGACCATAGAGATGGCTTCGCGTAGGTGTCAATCCTCTAGAGCGTGCTCTTGCGGAGGCATCCAGCGGTGTGAGTTCGGCTCGACCGCTTTCCCACTACTTGAGAAGGCAGAGATGAGAGGGGAGGGCGCGGAGGTGAAGAGAAGTGGCGGTACGGCAGGGCTGGCGGTCTCAATGTTTCACGTGGAACAGAACGCTCCGATCCAGCGGCTTCGTCCACTTGCAGTCGTGTAGCTCAGTGCATCACATGTGCGAAGCGCGGAATTCTCTGGGTGCCAGGCCTGCCCGGCAAAGACCAGCACCAATCCATCGTGCCGGACCAGCCCTAGGCCCAGGCCCAGCCATTCCTCGGGAGGCAGCGTGGCGCGCGAGGCGGCAACGTCGAAGCCACCTGGGTCCAACCCGCCGGCGCGTTCTCGAACCACTTCTATACTTGCCAGTTGAAGCTCGCGTACCGCGGTTCGCAAGAACGCGACGCGCTTTGCCCGCGGCTCGACTAGCGTGACCCGGGCGTCCGGCCTGGTGATCGCAAACGGAAGCCCCGGAAGACCGCCACCAGCGCCGACGTCCACGAGGGAAGATCCGGGAGGGACCAGACGGGCCATGGCGAAGCTGTCCACGACATGCTCGCCAATCACATCTGCCACGGATCGGGAGCCAGTAAGATTAACGCTAGCATTCCACTGCATCAAGAGGCGACAGAACTCCAGAACGCGCCCTACCATTTCGGGTGTGAGTGGGAGTCTCCATTCCTCGGCGAGTCTCGCCAAACATGCCGCTTCGTCGTCGAGCACGGGTCCAGTATAGGCCACCTCAGGTGGGAAGTGCTCACCCAGGAGGCGGGTGGCCCATGCGGGAATGGCAGCCGCATCGTGGTAATGCGCAGAGTCATTATGTGTATGCTAACTAAGTGTGTTTAGTACTACTTAGTGGACTGCCTAGAGCGCTGGCCGTGGCGTCTACGAGCGGCCGAAGTGCCTGCCAACGTGGGGAGTTTTCCACAACGCCACGTGCGAGAGACCCTCACCGGAGATACAATCGCCACTCATTGTTCAAGGCGTCCCATGGACACAGGGCAAAGCAAACATCGTCTCCTCCTTATTGATGGAGATCCCAAGAGTCTGCGGGTTCTGGAGGTCAGCCTCAAGAAGGCAGGCTTCGAGGTGGTGACCGCGACCCAGGGCGCTGAGGCGCTCGGCGCGCTTCAGGCTGCCCTCCCTGATCTCATCATTTCGGACACCGACCTCGACGGGATGGACGGTTTCGACCTATGCCGCCAGATAAAGGCCAAGCCGGAGTGGGCGAAGATTCCGTTCCTCTTCGTGTCGGGCCGCAAGTCAATCGAAGACAAGATTCGGGGACTGGAGCTGGGGGTCGAGGATTACCTGACGAAGCCCATCTATATAAAGGAGATTGGCATCCGCGTTCGCACTGCGCTCCAACGTGCCGAGCGTGAGCGGCTTGAGTCGCGGCGCGAAGGGCGCACCAAGTTCGCCGGCGACCTGGCGGACATCGGGGTTGTGGACTTGGTGCAGACCATCGACCTCAATCGCAAGTCTGGCATCGTTCACATCGTTAATCGCGATGGCCGGCGCGGGGCGGTCTTCTTTCGCGAGGGACGGGTCATTGACGCCGAGGTGGGTCGGCTGTCGGGAGCAGAGGCGATGTACCGCCTGTTTTCGTGGTCGGATGGGCGGTTCGAGGTCGAGTTCAAGCCCATCCGGCGCAGGGACGTCATCGATTTGCCGTCAGCAGCACTACTCATGGAGGGAATGCGGCGGCTCGACGAATGGACCCGGCTTCTGGAAAAAATGCCCACGCTCGACAGCGTGGTCGAGGTGGATGTTCGCGTGTTGGCCGAGCAATTGGTTGATCTGCCCGATGAAATGAACGGCATCCTTCGCCTGTGCGACGGGACTCGCAATTTGCTGGCCGTCATCGATGACAGCGACTACCCCGACCTTGAGGCCTTGACCGTAGTCAGCAAGCTCTTCGGGCAAGGGACCATCTATTCCCGCGAGCCCGCCGCCCGGCAGACGGAGCCAAGCAACGAACTCGCGCGCTGGTTGGCGGAGGGGAGCGCCGAGGATGGTGCGGTGGCCGACGAGGTGAGCGCAGCCCAGCAGGTCGTGACGGAAGCCGAAGCCGCTGGCGCGAGAGACGTTGCAGCGAGAGACGACATGCGGGCGAGTGGCGAGCGGCAGGGGGGCAAGACGCTGAAGACGTTCTCACTCGACGCCACCATGCTCTCACTCGACACACCCCCGCCCGGGCGTGAGGCACCGGGAGCCACGGCCGAGCTAGACCAGGTGGCTGCTAGTGCGAAGCTGACGGGCAACACTCTGAGGCTCGCTGCCGACCCGCCCGAGCAGAACCCTGTTCCTTCAGTCTCGGCCAGTGCGCTTACTCGGTCGCCGACCGGCGAAGCGACAGCCGAGGTAGCATCATCACTCGAAGGCTCGGCCGTGGTCGCGGACTCCTGGCGTGTGCCCGCGGCTCCGGGGATGGCGCTAGCGCGCACGCCGCCAGGTGGATTTGCCGCTGTGCCGGAGATTCCTGTGAATCCAAGAGCAGGCACTTCGGGAGTCATGGGCAAGCCCGATACGTTGAGGGGGTTTCCCATACCAAGGGGCCTGGACGACGGAGTGGACCAGGAGAGCTCTGCGCGCAAGCCAGTAGGCAGCGACGACGATCGACCAGCGCGGACAACCATCGAGTTCGGGCCCCGAGTAGGCGATGCCACGCACCCTGCGAGAGCGGGCGTGATGTCAGCCGCCGAGCCAGCCGGCGAGGCCGCGCGCGAAACCGATTGGGGCGGCTGGGGTCAGGGTGCTGAGGGCAAGTCGGCCATGCCGACCGACTCGCTGCAAGCCGACGCGCTCTCGGCTGAGGCTGGCGTCCCAGCGGGCGAACCGCCGGCTGCAGGAAGCCCCGGTCAGGAACCGCCACCCTCTTCCGTCGAGCCTGCACAGGAACGCGCGCGTACCTCCGAGGAGGTGCCTCAGGCTCGACCGCTCGACCCGCCCGAGGGGACGCCGGCATCCCGCCCGTCGGCCAATGACCAGACCATCAGAGTCAGGCCCGGCCTCGACAGGCTGGGCAGCGACGTGCTTCCCCACGAGCACCGATGGCTGCCCTTTGCCGTGGCCTTTGCATTGCTTGTGGCCGGCGGCTTGTTGATTATTCGCATCGGCCCGACCGGGAGACGGTCCTTGCTCTCCTCCAATCCCGAATCGCCCGCCGCAACAGCCCCAACGGCCAGTGTTTCATCGGCAGTCGAGACCGGCCCAGGCCTCGTCGATCAAGGACTCTCGCACACCGCCACGGCAGTCGCGGCAGAGAGGCAAGTCGTAGCGCCGGTGGACGCGCAGGCCAAAGCGGCGGGCTCGGCCCAGCCGCAAGCGGGGAGGCAACCCGCGGTGGCATCTGCGCAGACGCCGAGCCGAACGACCGCCGGCAGCCAGGACCGCTCGCCCACCCTCGCTTCCGCCACGACAGAAGGGCCCCGCGAGCGCTGCCTCAAGGCCGATGCCGGTGGAAAAGGCAAACCCATGGTAATCGTGGCAGCGTGCCGGCCGGCTATCGAGGCCCAGCCCGAGGCGGCTGACATCATGGTGATCCTGGCCCGAGCGGAGCTCGATCGCGGGCGTGCGGGTGAGGCATGGACCTGGGCGAAGAAGGCGCTGTCTGTCAATCCTGATCTGGCGGACGCGTACCTCATGCTCGGTGGAGCCGAACAAGAGGCGGAGCACCCGGCCGAGGCCAAGGCCGCGTACAAGAAATATCTGGAACTTGCGCCCACCGGCCGTCATGCGCGTGATCTGCGCGCGATCCTCGACAACCTGTAGCAGCCGGCCGCTGAAACATCTCTGTATGCTGGTTCTGGGCATCGAAACCTCGTGCGATGAGACCGCTGCTGCTGTGGTCGAGGACAGCCGGCGCGTGCTTTCTGATGTGGTGGCGTCGCAGGTGCTGGTCCATGCCGAATACGGCGGGGTAGTCCCCGAAGTGGCGTCGCGCCAACACCTGGCGACCGTGGTGCCGGTGGTGAACCGGGCGTTGGCCGAAGCGGGCGTGGAATCGCGCTCTCTCGACGGCATAGCGGTGACCTGCGGGCCCGGACTGGTGGGGCCATTGCTGGTCGGCGTGGAGATGGGCAAGGCGCTAGCCTACGCCCTCGGTCGTCCCGTGGTCGGCGTGAATCACCTGGCTGGGCACTTGGCCGCCGTGTTTCTGGACCACCCCGGCAATCCCGCACCGCCGCCCTATCCCCACCTTGCGCTGCTGGTGTCAGGAGGCCACACGTTACTTCTGCGCGTGGATGGGCCGGGCCAGGTCAAGTCACTCGGGGCCACGCGCGACGACGCGGCTGGTGAGGCATTCGACAAGGTGGCCAAGCTGCTGGGACTGGGCTACCCAGGCGGCGTGGTCATCGACGGCCTGGCAAGCCAAGGCGATCCGGAATCGATCGATTTCCCGCGCGCTCTGCCGGGTCGACAGGATCTCGATTTCTCCTTTTCGGGTCTGAAGACGGCCGTGGCGACACGAATCAGGGAGCGGGGCTTGCCGGAGCCGGCGCGGATGCCTGACTTCTGTGCCAGCTTCCAAGCGGCGGTGGTCGACGTGCTTGCGCGCAAGTCGCGGCGTGCGTTGCTGCGCGAGGGCCTGCGTGACCTGCTCGTGTGTGGCGGCGTCGCGGCCAATCGCGGGCTGCGGGCAGCACTGGCGGCCGCCGCCGAAGAAGACGGTTTCCGGCTCTTCGTTCCGACGCCCAAGTTGTGCACGGACAATGGCGCCATGATCGCCGCGGCCGGCACCTGGGCGCTCGCGCGCGGCGAGCGGGCCGCCTGGGATCTCAGCGTCGATCCGGGGCTGCCGCTGTGAGGGACGCTCGCCCCGAGGACCATCCCTCGTCGACGCGCGAGATCTTGCAGCGCCACGGGTTGCGCGCCAAGAAATCGTGGGGACAGAATTTCCTGGTCGATGCGCGGGTGCAGGAGCGCATCGTTGCGGCAGCGACGCTCAGCCACGACGACGTGGTGGTCGAGATCGGAGCCGGATTGGGCGCGCTCACGAGACGGCTGGTCGCACAGGCCGGCCAAACCATTGCCATCGAACATGACGGGGAGTTGGCCAAACTGCTGGAGCAGGAGTTGGGACCAAGTCCCGGGCTGCGCATCGAACGCGCCGACGCGCTGGTTTTTGATTTCGCCGAGGCAGCGCGCGCGGCGGGCCGTCCGCTCGTGGTGGTGGGGAACTTGCCTTTCCAGATCGCGTCGCCGCTGCTCTTTGCCATCACCGACGCTGCGGCAGAAGGTCAGGTGATTGGCCGAGCCATCCTCATGGTGCAGAAAGAGTTCGCCCAGCGCATGCTGGCGGCACCAGGCAGCAAGGTGTACGGCCGTCTGTCAGTGATGGTGCAGCAGCAGGCTGAGGGCGAGATTCTGTTTCACGTAGGGCCGGGTGCTTTCCATCCGCGTCCCTCGGTCACCTCGACAGTTCTGCGCCTGCGGCCTCGGCGGACACCGCTGGCACCGGTGCGCGATCCGGCGCACTTCGCCCGGGTGGTGAAGCAGGCGTTCTCTGCTCGACGGAAGATGCTGCGACGGGCGCTGGAGCCGTTGGGCGGCGCCGAGGCCGCTGGTCGCGCGCTTGTGCAGGCGGGAATCGA
>Ga0182021_10007867_pt1 | contig 12638 bp, 15 predicted proteins | sample 612E3MmetaG_FD_120493 | JGI IMG/M metagenome (GOLD analysis project Ga0182021, IMG submission 120493) | Permafrost microbial communities from Stordalen Mire, Sweden - 612E3M metaG (Illumina Assembly) | ecosystem: Environmental > Terrestrial > Soil > Wetlands > Permafrost | place: Sweden... | reverse complement strand
CCGCAGTCGTCGTGTTCATCGTTCTCGGCGTGTTCTTCTACTTCCTTAAAGTCTGGGTCCGCGCCTTGATGTCCGGGGCCCGGGTCCCGATCCTGGCCCTCGTCGGAATGAAGCTCCGGCGGGTGCCGCCCTCGCTCATCGTTGACGCCCGCATTCGATTAACCAAGGCCGGGCTCAGCCTCTCGACCGACCTGCTCGAGGCCCACTACCTCGCGGGCGGCAACGTCATCAACGTCGTGCAGGGGTTGATCGCGTCCGACAAGGCGAACATTGACCTGAGTTTCCAGAAGGCGGCGGCCATTGATCTGGCCGGCCGCGACGTTTACGAGGCGGTGCGCACGAGCGTCATTCCCAAGGTCATTGATTGCCCCGATCCCAGCAAAAGCCAGACGCAGATGCTGGACGCCGTGGCCAAGGACGGCATCCGCCTCCTCGTCAAAGCCCGGGTGACTGTGCGTACCAATCTTGAGCAACTCGTCGGCGGCGCGGGCGAAGACACGATTATCGCCCGCGTGGGTCAAGGCATCGTCAGCGCCATCGGCTCGTCGGCCTCCTATAAAGACGTGCTCGAACATCCGGACAACATCTCCCGGCGCGTGCTCGAAAGCGGCCTGGACTCCCAAACGGCCTTTGAGATCGTTTCGATCGATATCGCCGACATCAGCGTCGCGGGAACGGGCGCCAAGGACGTCGCCAACGTCGGCGCCATGCTGGAAACCGAACGCGCCGAGGCGGACAAGAAGCTGCGGCAGGCGGAAGCCGAAGGGCGCCGGGCCATGGCCGTTGCCCGCGAGCAGGAAATGCGCGCCCTGGTCCAGGAAATGCACGCCCGCGTCACCGAGGCGCAGGCGGAGGTGCCGAAAGCCATGGCCGAGGCCTTCCGCAAGGGCAATCTGGGCGTGATGGACTTCTACCGGATGCAGAACATCCAGTCGGACACCGACATGCGCAAGGCGATCTCCGGCGAAGGGCACGATCCGAACAAGCCCCAGAACGCGTAACAGTCGCGTTTTTCGAGAAAGCAGAATGAACTTATTGCCTCTGGCGGTCGCGGACATGAACGCCGTCATCGGCGTCGTGGCCGTGATCGTGTGGATCGTCGTGCAGGTCCTCAACAAGAAGGCCGGCGGGACGAATCCGCCGTCACGGCCCATGACGCCGGCGGCGGGCGATTCGACGAATCCCCAAGACGAGTTGAAGAAGTTCTTCTCAGACCTCGAACAAGGGCTGGCAGGGCGCGGCGGCGAGGAAGTGGATGAGGAGCAAGAGGCGGCGCCCCCTCCTCCACCCGTTCATCGCCGCGTGCCCGTCCCCGCGCCGGCCCCTCACGCATTCCCGACGCGGCAGCAGCGGCCCGTTTTGCGGCCGCCTGTGGCGGTGCCCGTTCAAACGTCCGTCCCCCGCCGGCGGCCCGAGCCGGTGGCGCAAGACGTCCTTCGGCGGCCGCCCGCGGCGCCGCCGCCGTTTGACACGAGACGCCTCGCGAGCCTGACGGCGGACCCATCCGAGCGGCACGCCGTGCCGGCGCAGTACAAGGAAGTCGTGGCTCAAATGCGCAATCCGCTTGCGCTCCGCCAAATGGTGATCGCCTCGGAAATCCTCTCCCGCCCCGTCGGCTTCAGGGATCGGCCCGCGTCCCCGAACGCGTGACGGAATATCCTCATCGCCCCCCAAGGAACAAACTCGCCGCTTGACCAAAGACGTCCAGACGTCTTATTCTGCACCTATGAAAGCGAATTCGATCAGATATCGCCCCGGCCGTGTTAGAGATGCGATTCTTCAGGTTATGTCTCTGACCTCGCGACCGCTTTCAGTCAAAGAGATAGAGCAGCGAGTCTCCCGCGTGATCGGACCTACGCCCACATCCTCCGTGCGCTCTTACTTGCGTCTCAATACTCCGGAGTGCTTTGTCCGCGAAAGTCGGGGATTGTACGTCGTGCAAGAACGGGCCTATGGCGGGGTTCAACGGGAGTTGCTCGACGAACGGGATTGGCGCGAGCCCGTCCGATTCGAACGGGCGACTCTGTTTCATGCCGACTGCTTCGACTGGTTGGAACAGCAGGCCGATAACAGCTTCCACGCCGTCGTAACGGATCCACCCTACGGTTTGCACGAATACACACCTGAACAGCAGGCCAAATTGCGCAACGGGAGAGGCGGAGTGTGGCGCATGCCGCCGTCTTTCGACGGTCATGTCCGATCCCCGCTGCCGAGGTTCACAACACTCACTTCCGAGCAACTGGAGGAGTTGCGGTCGTTTTTTTTTGTGTGGGCAAGGCTGTTGCTGCCAAAGGTTGTGCCCGGAGCGCAGGTTGTCCTCGCATCGAATCCGCTCCTCTCCTACATCGTATCCGGGGCGCTCGCCGATGCCGGGTTCGAGCGGCGCGGTGAAGTGATTCGACTGACCATGACCATGAGAGGCGGAGACCGTCCGAAGGCGTCACATGACGAATTCCCGGACGTGAGCGTCATGCCCAGGTCCATGTGGGAACCCTGGCTCGTGTACCGCAAACCGATTGAGGGAAGAGTTCAAGATAATCTGCGACGTTGGGGCACCGGAGGGTTCCGCCGCCCCTGCGCGGACAGGCCATTCGGCGATGTGATTCCATCCGCTCCCACACGAAAGACGGAGCGTGACTTGGCCCCCCACCCCAGCCTGAAACCGCAGGCATTTCTCCGTCAACTTGCACGTGCAGTCCTGCCGCTCGGAAGAGGAATCATCGTGGATCCGTTTGCCGGTTCAGGGGCGATGCTGGCGGCGGCAGAAGCGGTGGGTTACGAAAGCATTGGCGTCGAGAAAGACGAGTACTTCTTTAACATGGCCTGCGCGGCTATACCTAAGTTGGCGCGGTTCCACCCGAATGGCGATATCACACGACTCGGTAAACCCAGTTCTCTCTGAGTTTCTGTATGCCGGCCTTGTGCAGGGTGGCCGTCCTTGTGCCAAGTTCTCCGCGTGCATTCCGTCGGAAGTCCTCGACGGTGACCTGACCGAGATAGACTTCGGTGAAGGTCATCGGCCGTCGATTGACCGCTGGCTCTGTCTCCGCGTCAACGTCATAGACAAATACGCACATCCACTGGTCTCTGGCTCCATGCGTATCCACGGCACCACCTGCCTTGCGTGTCGTCTTGATTTCCACCCCGTCCTTGCCCGCTTTCACGGCATTGTCGGCGTAGACTCCTTGAACGATCAGGTCAGGGTGGCCGTTGAAGTATCGGTTCTCCCTCAACACCCTGGAGTGTTTGGCAAGACTGGCCGTAAGCATGTCGGAGAGGAGACCGGACATGATCGCGGGGCGCAACAGGTCATCCAGCCTCTGAAGCCCTTTGGCCATCAGGCGAGCGTTTACGTCGTAAAAGAAATCGTAGACATCCTGCATTGCCATCTGGATATCCTGCGGTCTCAACTCGAATGGCAAGAGAGCGTTCGGGTTGAACTTGCTCACATCAACTGTGTTGCGAACAATGATCATGACTCTGCGTGAAACCCTGCCGGATGGGTCTCTTGCATGTCAATGTTCGTTGATCGGTCTGTCGTTGATCGGTCACACGCAACATGGCGTGTGGCATGCGAACAACCGCCCCCGCCTCTGACGACCGGCGAAAGCATCAGTTCTTCCGTGCCTGAAGGAATGACGACTGGAGAGGGCGGGCAGGGATAGACGTCAACACGCGCCACGTTCACGAATCCAGCCGCCACGGCATTGAGTTCGGCGCGGGAGTTTCACCGGGCCGCCTACACCTCGACCACGCTGTTGGCCGAGCCGAAATCGTTGGCCGCGCATTGTGAATTCGCGGGATCCGCCATCCAAACGCCATTGACGACAAACTTGTACTGATGCGTTCCCCGTGGCAAGTGAAGCGTTGTCTGATACCAGCCGTCGTGTGCGGAGAGCCGCAACTTCGTTTCACTCGGATTCCAGTTGTTGAACGTGCCTGCGACAAACACTTCGCTCCCGGGCTCAGCCTTTATCTCAAGCCGTACTTTTTTCCTGCGTTCCATGATGCCATGTATCATTGAGGTCCTCCTGTCCTTCAAACGAAAAACGATCCGCCAACCTATCGTTGTTGCAGTCGAGAGCGGATGCTGCCCCAACCGAACAGTCCGAGGAATCGGGGAAGAACCTATTTCGGCCCACGAGAAACCCTAGTGAAAACGGAGCGCAACCCTCAAAGCACCGGGGCGTTCCCGATAATTTCATCGGGGTTCAGAAGCAGTCGTGCATACTGGGCCCGCGAATAGGCCCAGGGATCGGACGTCCCGCGCCGGCTCAATTTCCCCTTGAAGTCGCCGAGAGTCAGGCAGCCTTTGGCGGCCATCCAGGTCTCAAGGTCCTTGAGCATGACCGCAATGCGCGCCGGTCCATGCCGGAATAAACTGCTTGCGATCTGCACCGCTGAGGCGCCGGCCAGAAGCATTTTGATGACCTCGTCCCCCCCGAACACCCCGGTGCTGCCGCACAGATCCGCATCGATCTCTCCTTCAACGAGCCCGATGTGCCGAAGCGGGAGCCTATAGTCGGTATCGAAACTCAGATTAAAGGGGGCGATGCTTCGTCCCGTTACAATATCGAAATCGGGCTCAATGAGCCGGTTGAAGATCACCACGGCGTCAGCGCCTGCATCCGCCATCCGGCGGATAACGTTTCCCGGGTTGGTGTAGAACGGGCTCAATTTGACGCTGACGGGAATTGAAACAGCGCTCTTCAGGCCCGCCACAAGGCGGACTTGCTCCTCCTCTATATCGGCGCCGGTCCTTCGCGAATCGCGAGGTGTCGCGAAGAGGTTGCATTCGAGGCCGTCAACGCCCGTGCCGGCCAGGCGTTGCGCGTATTCAATCCAAGTGTCCGGGGTTACGGCGTTCAAACTGGCAATGACCGGAATGCGCGCGGCGGCCTTGGCTTTCCCGACCCATACCAGGTGCTCTTGCGGCCCGGCATACTCGAGTTTGGGAAACACCGTGATCATGTCGGCGTGGCGGCAATTGTATTTCTCCTGGTCTTCGTCGAACTTGAAACGCTCGAGCTGAATCTGTTCCTCGAACAGGGACTTGGTCACAACGGCGGCCACACCGGCCTGTTCAAGCCGCAGAATCGAGTCAACGCTCGAAGTCCACGCGGAGGCTCCGGCGATGATCGGATTCCTCAAGGGGATTCCCATGTACATCGTTTCAAGATTGGTCATGACTGTTCTCCTATGTGACGCCGCGGCCTTGCAGCGAACGACCCAAGGGGGAGCGGACGGGGGGCACTGGGGAAGTTACCGCCCCGTCCGCTTTGGGGTTGTTGCGAAGCGGGTATCTAGTCCTCCAGGGAAATGGCTTCCACCGGGCAGTTCTCCACCGCCTCACGGCAGGTTTCCTGAAGCTCGCCAGGCACGGTCTTCACTCTGACCTGCGCTTTGTCGTCGGACATCTCGAACACTTCCGGACAGGTCTCGGCGCAGAGGCCGCACCCGGTGCATGTGTTGGGATCAACGATCGCTTTCACGATGGCGGCCTCCCCGTCCCGCGTCCGTCATCGCCCCACCGGCGTGACTTTCGCGCTTCAATAATTCCATCTCGATATCCAAGTACTGCTTGAACAAGTTGCGCGCCGGTTCGGTCCGCGCGGTGTTCAACATGTGCGAAGCGAACAGGATCATGTCCAGGCTGGGCCGCACGTGGCCGGCTGTCTGCATACAGGACGTTGTGATGTTCACAGTCAAACCACCTTCACCTGTTTTTCCAATTTCCAGTCCGCCGACTGAATCATTTCACGAAGTTCCTGCACAGTCGCGTCCTCCACTCGCCTATCTAGTTGCGGATCGCTCCTCAATCGTTGCCGCGGATGCTAGACACCGCGCTAATTTCCGGCTATCGGATGAACTCCTGTTCCGGCATTCGAAAAACCCTAGTCGTGCGACGAAGTCCTGCACCGTAATCCGCGAGATCTCTGGCGCAGGTCGAAGGCGAACGTGGGGCCCCCCAGGCCCAAGGCGAAGAAGAAAGGTTCGGGGTTCAGGGTTCAACGACCGAGCCAGCGGAAGACCACCAGCAGCGCCCCGATCGCGAACGACACCACCGTGTGCATGGCGATGGTCGCGGCATTGGCCGGCGCCAGCGCCGCGGGATGCTCGAATTCCTTCAGCGTCCGACGCACGGCGGGAACGGCAAGGACGCCCGCCAACGCCGCCCAGGCCAGGAATCCCGGAAAGAGCCCCGCCGCCGCGCCCCCCAGCAGCAACGCGATCGACAGCGCCATCAGGAAGGCATAGACGTAGGCCGAGCGGCGGCGGCCCAACCGCACGACCCAGTTTCGCTTCCCGACCTCACGGTCCGCCCTAAAGTCCTGAAACTGGTTGATGAACAACACCGCCACGATCAAGACCGCGATGGGGAGCGAGACCCAGAAGGACTCGGCGGAGACGACTCCGGTTTGAACGAAGTAGCTGCCCATCACGGTCAACACGCCAAAGACGATCGCCACCGCCGGCTCACCCAATCCCAACGAGGCCAGTCCGACGCGCGGCACACTGTACGCCAGCGCGGCCGCGGCGGCCGGCGCCATGAACCACAACACGCCGGGGCCGACGCGGAACACCAGGTAGATGCCCACAAGCACTCCCGCGGCCAGGCACGCCAGACCCATTCGTAGAACCGTTCGCGGAGCGAGGACGCCCTGCTGGATCAGACGCGTTCCACCGGTGAAAGGGCGAACGAACTCGCGGTTGGCCGCATCACCGCCGCTGCAGTGATCGAAGTAGTCGTTCAAAACGTTGGCGCCAACATGAATGGCCCCGACGCCGAAGACGCACCCGACAAAAAGCGGCCAGTTCCAAACGCCCATCCGGTAAAAGGCCAGGGCGGCGCCAACGAATACCGGCAGCACGGAGGCAGGCAGAAACTCGAGGCGCATCTCGCGGACCAGAACCCCGAGTGGGCCGGACCCAGCGGACGGCCGGGGCCTTTCGACGTGTCCGGGACCGGTCACTCCGCCGAAGCTCCCTTATCCTTGCCGCAGGCGCCGCGCTTCGCGAGGGTCCACGTGTCAGACTCGCTCATCCACAGCGCCACGGCCGCCATCAGCACGTACTGCATGATGTTGGCGACGGTGCCGGCTTGCTGGAGAAGGAGTTGGCCGAAGGCCAGCGAAAGCAGCGTCACCCCCGTAAGGAGCAGGGCGAAGTTGCGAAACAGCCCCAGAAGGAGAAGCACGCCAATGAGCAGCTCCACGAACGGTAGCGTATGGCCGTATCCGGCCACAAGCCAGTCCGGCAGCGCCGTCTTTTCGAACGTCGGGGCAAGATAGCCGGTGACGAACCCCGCTACGTGCCCGATCTTCCCAAGGCCCGCCACCAAGAATACAATTCCCAATCCCCATCGGAGCAACGCGGGCGCCATGCTCTTCGGATTCCAACAACAGCATCGCTTATCCATGCTTATCTCCTTTCTCGGCCCAAGCTAATCACCTGCCCGGTCGGCATTCCAGCCCATACTGAAACCGGCATACGGATTCAATGTCTCCCACTTTGCTCCGAGTTGACACTCAGGGAATCTCTGAGAAACCCGTTTCAAAGTCCTTAGCCGGACAAATCAACGGATTGACTTGCGCCGTTCGCGCCTCTAGAGTCACCGCCGAAGGTAACAACCCGGAAAGTGTCGTTGGGAGGACGCCATGACCCGAAAAGCCGGCATCAGTTTCTTGGATGTGATGATCATACTCGGAATCGTGCTCCTGCTTGCGGCGCTGGCCATACCGCGGTTCGTCAAAGTCCCGGACTACGGCAACGAAGAAGACGATGTCGCCAACCGTCCCGCAGACACCAATAGCACCGCCGCCGCCACGAACGCTTCTCCCTCTGCCGGGGGGACTTCCGTTACGACGAATTCCGCGGCCGATCAGCCGGGCGAGTAGCCCTCTCCCTCGAGCGTTCAACCGGGCTCGGCCCCCGGGGCCGAAACCAGAATTCGCGTGTTGTCAATAAGGCGGGTTGAACCGAAGCGGACGGCAAGCGCCACCAAGACGTCGCCTTCGATTTGGGACACGGCCTTCAGAGTGTCGTTTGCCACGACTTCCACGTAGTCCACGCGAGCCGAGGCGGTCCGCGCCAGCAAGTCCAGCATGGCCTTCCGGATCCGGGCGACATCGCGGATCCCGGCGTAAGCCATGCTTTCGGCGACGTCCAGCGCCCGCCGCAGGCACAGGGCGTCCTTCCGCTGTTCCGGCGCCAGGTACTGGTTGCGCGAACTCATGGCCAACCCGTCCGATTCCCTTACGGTCGGCGCTTCAATGACGTGGATGGGAAAGTTCAAATCCCGCACCAGGCGGCGGATGATCCGCAACTGCTGGGCATCCTTCCGACCGAACACCGCCGCGTCGGGCAAAACGATATTGAACAGCTTGGCCACGACCGTCGCCACCCCCCGAAAATGACCGGGGCGGGTCGCCCCACAAAGTCCGGCCGAAAGAACCGACTCGTCCACGATAACGCTGCTGTCCGTCGCATACATATCGGCGGACTCCGGGCAAAAAACGACATCCACTCCGGCGCCCCTGCACAGCCGCAGGTCGCGGTCGAGATCACGGGGATACTGGGCGAAATCCTCACCCGGCAGGAACTGAGTGGGATTGACAAAGATACTCAAGACAACGAGATCGGATACGGCGCGAGCCTGCCCCACCAGCGACAGGTGTCCCTCGTGCAGGCACCCCATGGTGGGAACGAACCCAATGCGATGTCCCACCCGGCGTTCGGCAAGAGCCCGCTCCTGCATTCCGTTGACAGACCGTATGACTTCCATATCAGGGCCTGAGCCTGCGCCGGATGGCGTCCAGGAGGACTTCAGACTTGACGGGCTTCCGGAGAAGGCAATGAATGCTCCCGCCGCTCAGAATGTTCTTCAGCGATTCCGGCGGTGTAAAACCCGTGCAAAAGATGACGGAGGGAATCGCCCATCCTTGCTGTTCGCATATCCTGGCGATCGCCATGAACGCCTCGCGACCATCGCGTTTCGGCATCTGCAAATCCAGAATGATCAGGTCCGGCCGTCCCTCCTGGAAAGCCTGGACCGCCTCGTCTCCGTTCGAGGCCTGGTCAATCACGGCGTCCGGGAACTCGGACTGAATGATCATGCCGAACAGCTTGCGGATCATGTGCTCGTCATCCGCGATCAATAGGCGCATTCCGCCCCGGCCATGCGCCACCGGGAGGGCTTTTCCCGCATCCAATTCGTCGCGCACGACCCTGGCCACCCGCTCAATGGTGAGCGGTTTCCTCAAGTAGGCGCCCGCCCCCGCTTGCTGGGCCCTCGCGACATTCCTGGCCGCCTTCGTAAACCCCGAAATCAGCACCGCCCGTTGATTCGGGACATGCCGGCGCAGCGTTTTGAACGTCTCCAGACCGTCCATGCCGTTCTCCAGCACCATATCCAGAATGACAAGGTCGAAACGCTCTCCCTCTTTCACCAACCGGACCGCCTCCTCGCCGCTCGGCACGCCCGTGACGCGATAGCCCAGGACTTCCAACAGGCGAACCAGAACCCGCACCTGCAACGAATCGTCATCCACCACAAGAAGCCTTTCGGTCCCGTGCGGCAGCTTGTCTCCAGCCGTCACCGACACTTCTTCCCGGAAGATCGGAAGATAGACATAAAAAGTCGAGCCCTTGCCCACGGCCGTTTCCAGGTCAATGTAGCCCCGATGATCGCGCACGATCCCGTGAACAATACTCAGGCCCAGTCCGGTCCCGCGTTTCTTCCCACCTCGCTTTGTGGTGAAAAAAGGATCGAAAATCTTGTCCTTGATGCCGTCCGGAACGCCGGTTCCGGTGTCCGATACGCCAATCTTCACATATTCCCCGACGTTTACGGCGCCATACTGGCCCACGGGCGAATCAAGGTAGACATTCTCCGTCCTCAGCGAAAGAGTCCCGGATTCGCCCATGGCGTCCAAAGCGTTCTGGCACAAGTTCTCGATCACCCTTCGGATCTGGTCCTTGCTGCCTTTGACCGGGAGCAGATTGTCGGCGAGATCGAAATTGACGGAAAGCCCGGCCCCTATGATGCTCTGCATCAATGCGACGACCTGCTCGACCACATCGTTCACGGTGAAGACGTCGTTCCCGACGTGCCCACGGCGTGACAAGGACAGAAGTTGTTGCGTCAGCCTGGACATATCGGAGGCCGTCTTCTCCATGATGTCGAGGTACTCCGTCACCCTCGGATTGTCGGAAATCTCCCGCCGGATCAAGTCGGGATAGGCCAGAAGCGGGGTCAGAAGGTTGTTGAAGTCGTGGGCTATTTGTCCGGCGAGAGTCCCGGCCATCTCGAGCCGTTCCGCCCGGGCAATCCGGGCCTCCACGAGGCTGGCGGCATCCTCCGTCCCACGCCGACCCGCCTTCACCTCCCGCACTTCAAAGCAGACGCGATGTCCGCCGTCCGGCAGCGCGTCGATCCGACGCAACTCAATCTCGGCAGGAAAGGAACCTCCCTCCTTCCGGAGGCAGACCGCATCCATCAGCACGCGCCGTCCGAACGGTTCGCTCTTCAGCACGAGGTCCAACACGGCTTCGTCAAAATGCGCAACCACCTCGCTGATGTGCAAAGACTGCAGCGCCGATCGTTCGTAGCCAAGCAGGGACAATGCGATCTCGTTTGCATCCTGCAACCGGCCCGAGGCATCCGTGACGACCATCGCCCGATCGCCAGCGCCTGTAGGAAGGTCCGCGAGGGCCCCTCCCGCGGGCGCCGCCTCGTCGGCGGCGTCGGTCTCGGCCGCGCTCTTCAATAAATTAAAGCGGATGACGCTACTCATGCTTTGTTCTGGACAGGACCCCCTTTGACGCCCTCTTTTACGCCTTCGCAGGGAACCCGTCAAGCCGCGTTCGGCGACAGCGCCGTTCGGCCCCCTGGCCCCGCCACAGGGATTCACGAATCGTCCTTGGATCGGCGCTGCGCCTTCTTTTCCGACCGGTGGTGTTTGTCCTGGAGCATCCGCTCCTTTTGACGCCGCGAACGTCGGCGTTTCTGCCGGCGAATCTTCTCTATCTGCTGTTGTCGCCGGCTTTGGGCGCCTGACAAACGCTCTTCAATCCGGTCGCATAACTCCCTCCTGGCCAGGAACCGGTTCTGCTCGCGGGATCGCTCCCTCTGACACTTGATCTCGATGCCGGAAGGCCCATGACGAAGATAGACGCAGGAGGACGTCTTATTGATCTTCTGTCCTCCGCTCCCGGATCCAAGCACAAATCTCTCCACCAGATCGGCGTCGCGGATTCCAAGTCTCGCCATGCGGGTATTCAGTGCCAGGCGCTTGTCCACACTGACAAAGGTCTCTCCCATCGTCGCTTCTCCGTCAGGTCTCGTTATCCCATGTATATCAACCGGTCCGGGAAGGCAGGCAGCCCGCCTCTCTCCGCAACCGTTCAATCTCGGCCGCGCTCAATTCGCGCCACTGGCCAAGGGGCAGGTTCCCAAGCGTCAACGACCCGATCGCCACGCGGCGAAGCGTCAGGACTCTGAAGCCAAGCGCCTCGAACATCCGGCGGATCTGCCGGTTCCGCCCCTCGCCCAGAGTGATTCGATACTCCGCCGCGCCGCCCGGCCTTCCGCGCAAGAACTCGACGGACAGCGCCCGCAGCGTCTCGCCGTTAGAAGCGAGGCCCGTCTTCATGGAGTCCACCTGTCCGACCGACAGACGGCCGTTGACCGTGGCGAGGTAAACCTTCGAGACCAGGTGCCGCGGATGCGCGAACCGAAGCGCGAACTCGCCGTCGTTGGTGACGAGTAACAGCCCCTCGCTGTCGTGATCCAATCGTCCGACGGAAAACAACCGTTCCCCGCCCCGTGGCAAGAGCGACAGGAATGTCCGGCGCCCGTGCGGATCGCGGCTGGTGCAAAGGAAGCCGGCCGGCTTGTTCAGGACCAGATAGCGTTTGCCTTGCGGGCGGCATAGACGGCCATCCGCGCGGACGACGTCGCTTTCGGGATCCACACGGCAACCCTGTTCGACAACAGGGACGCCATTGACCGAAACACGACCGCCCGCGATGAGGGTTTCGCAGAATCGGCGCGATCCCAGGCCGCAGGCGGCGAGATACTTCTGAAGACGAACCCGATTACTCGGGCTTGGTCTTGGGGAGGCCAAATCCACGGTCTCCCTCTTTCCACTTGTCGCGTTTACGAAGCAGGTCAATGCGTTCGTAGCGCTTCAAGACGTTGCGCTTGGCGCTGATCTTGGTCGCCGATTTCAAACTCGAATGCTGGCTCATTCCTCAGGCTCCACTTCGCGTTGCTGTCTCTCTGTGCGGCGAGATAATGGCCGAAACTCTCAGCCCTGTCAACCGTGCGCGTGAACCGAATCGGGACGGCGCGGCCGTCGGCGCCGTCTCACTTCCTCTCCACGCCTTCGAAAGGACTGGACCCGGTCTCCGCCCCTTTCGCCGCGGGTTTTTCGAAGTCACGAAGGCGGACTCCATTGCCATCGAACACGACGATCATTTTCTCCCGATCCAACCGTTCGATCACACGGGAATCCTTGTCGAAATCCCATTCCCATGTGGCCCTGCGAATGTCGCTCAAATAGGAGTTGCTGTTGCGAATGTCTCCCGGGACTCCGATCCGGCACACGATCCGCGTTCCATTGAGGAACGGAATG
>Ga0182021_10007866_pt1 | contig 12638 bp, 10 predicted proteins | sample 612E3MmetaG_FD_120493 | JGI IMG/M metagenome (GOLD analysis project Ga0182021, IMG submission 120493) | Permafrost microbial communities from Stordalen Mire, Sweden - 612E3M metaG (Illumina Assembly) | ecosystem: Environmental > Terrestrial > Soil > Wetlands > Permafrost | place: Sweden... | reverse complement strand
TGCTGGTCGCGTTCGTGGTGCGCTTTGCGATCCGCGAGGGTCGCCGGGGCAGGCGGGAAGCACAGGCCCGTATGACCGCGCCTGCGTCCCCCGAGGGCCGCCGTCCAGTCGCTGCCGGCGGGGGGGCCGCGACAGGTCGGCGTCCAGAGGACGAAGAAGAGCTAGACGAGGCCTCCGCGGCGGCTCTCGTAGATGACCCCGACGAGCGCGGCGACGGCTAGGAACAGGCCCACGCCGAGCGTCCAGGCGCCGAAGACCAGCGCCAGTCCGACGAAGGTGGCCCCGAAGCCGAGGACGAAGGGCCAGATGCTGCTCCCGGGGAAGGCGCCGATGACCCCGGCGCCGTCCTCCACGGAGGCGTTCGGGTCGTCCTCCGGCCGCGGCTTCATCCGGCGAGCCCACCAGAGGTAGTAGAAGCCCGGCAAGGTGCCGAGGAGGAATGTCCCGAACAGCATCACGGTGCCGGCGTCCTCGTAGCTCAAGAACCAGTAGGCGAGACCGACGCAGCCGAAGAAGAAGCCGACGAACAACAGCACGTAGGACTCGTTCTTCATCGATCCCCACCTCCCGGCCCGTCGTCCACGCCGTCAACCCCCAGGTCGTCAAGTAGCACCGCCCCGCCACCCGGTGTCGCCAGCAAGCCCCCGACGCGCGGCTTGTCGTGCTCGAGGATGCGATGTTCCGGATGGTTCTGGTCCCACACCGGCCGCTGGGACCTGACCGGCGGAAGCCGCAGGAAGTTGTGGTGCGGAGGCGGCGAGGTCGTCGCCCACTCGAGGCTGCTGGCGTCCCACGGGTTGTCGCCCGCCGGGACCGGGGAGCGCCAGGACACGATCAGGTTGACCACGAACAAGGCAACGGAGATGAACAGCAGCACCGAGCCAGCGCTCGAGATCCGGTTGAGCGTCGTGAAACCATCGGACGCGGCGTACTCGGCCACGCGCCTCGGATACCCCTTCAGCCCGAGCAGGTACTGCGGGTCGAAGGTGACGTTCGTGCCGATGAACATGAACCAGAACGAGGCCTTACCGAGTCCTTCTCTGAGCATGCGACCGGTCATCTTCGGATACCAGTAGAAAAAGCCCGCGAAGGCGCCCATGACCAGAGCCATCACGACGCTGTGGAAGTGGGCGACGACGAAGTAGGTGTCGTGGGTGGCGAAGTCGATGGGCGGCGAGGCGAGCAGGATGCCCGTCACCCCGCCTACGAGGAAGGTCCCGAGGAAGCCGATACAGAAGAGCATCGGGGTGTCGAACTTGACCGAGCCGCGCCACATCGTGCCGATCCAGTTGAAGAATTTGATCCCCGTCGGCACGGCGATCAGGTAGGACATCAGGCTGAAGAACGGCAGGAGCACCACACCGGTGGTGAACATGTGGTGGGCCCAGACGCTGGTCGACAAGGCGGCGATGGAGATGGTGGCGAAGACCATCCCGCGGTAGCCGAAGATGGGCTTTCGCGAGAAGACGGCTATGACGTCGGTAACGATCCCGAAGAAGGGCAGGGCGAGGATGTAGACCTCAGGGTGGCCGAAGAACCAGAAAAGGTCCTGCCAGAGGACCGGGACTCCGCCCCCCTGGACCTCGAAGATATGGGCGCCAAGATGCCGGTCGCACCACAGCATCACGAGAGCGCTCGTGAACACGGGGAAGGCGATGAGGATCAAGATGCCGGTAACGAGCATGTTCCAGGTGAATATCGGCATGCGGAACATCGTCATTCCCGGCGCCCGCAGGTAGTAGATCGTGCTGACGAGGTTGACGCCGGTGAAGATGGCGGAGAACCCGGTCAGGATCAGAGCGACGATCCACAGGTCGGGGCCGGCGCCGGGAGTGTTGATCGAGTTCGAGAGCGGGGCGTAGGCGACCCAGCCGAAGTCGGCCGCCGAGCCGGTCGTCAAGAACCCCATCATCATGAGGGACCCACCGCCGAGGTACAGCCAGTACGACAGGGCGTTCAGCCTCGGGAAGGCCATGTCCGGGGCGCCGATCTGCAGCGGCACGATGTAGTTGGCGAGCCCACCGAAGGCCACGGGCCCGACGAACAGGTAGATCATCAAGCTGCCGTGCATCGTGAACATCTCGTTGTACGTGTGCTGCGACAGCAGCGTGCCGTCCGGGGTGGCCAGCTGGGCCCTGATCAGCATCGCCATGCACCCGGCCAGAAGGAAGAAGATGACGGCGGTGACCGTGTAGTTCTTCCCGATCACCTTGTGGTCGGTCGAGGTGACCCACTTCAAGAACCCGGAGGGTCCGTGAGCGTGCGCGAGGGCCAGGTCCCCCTCGAGCGGCGACGGCCGGTCGGCGAGGATTGTCATGACGCTCCCGACGTCGAGTGCGAATTCAGCCAGGTGTGGAATGCAGCCGGCGTGACGACCGCCACGCTGAAGAGCATCTCGGAATGGTAAAGCCCGCAGTAAGAGGCGCAATGGCCGGCGAAGACTCCCGCCTGCACGGGGGTGAAGTCGAACAGGTTCGGGTGGCCCGGCAGGGCCATGCGGCCGAAGTTGAAAGCCGGGACGTAGAACGTGTGCACCACGTCATGGGAGACGAGCGTGATCTGGGTCGTCTCGCCGAGCGGCAGGTCAAAGCGCGGATACTGAGAGGAGAAGGGGCTCGCCGCGAGCAGAGGTGGCTTGGGCTGCGCCGTCTCCACGAGCGCGACCTGCTTGCCCGACGAGTCCTGGTAGCTGAAGCTCCATCCCCATTGGAATCCCGTGACCGTGATCCGCGCGGCTGGGTTGGGGGCGATGGCGTCGATCTTGTTCTCCGCCACGAAGGTGTAGAAGAAGATGACACCCACGATTATGAGCGGTATGACGGTGTAGAGCACTTCGATGGGCACGTTGCTGTGGAACTGCTTGGGGATGTGGTTCGGGTCGCGGCGGCGATAGGCGATGATCGCCCAGAGGATCAGCCCCCAGACAATGATCGCGACGACAAGCCCGGCGATGGTCATCCATGACCAGAGCTTGAATTCCGTCTGACCCTGAGTCGTGGCCCCGCGGAAGCCCCCGAAGGTCGGCAGCGAGCATCCACCGAGGCCGAGCGCGATGGCACTGAGCAGCGAGAACTGCGCGATCCTCCTCAGCTTGCCGACCCCCCTCTTGCCCACGGGGCGAGACTCTAGCCAAATATTCGCAGGCGTAGTCACCCAGCCGTGCAGCGGCTGCCCGCCGCCGGCCAGCTCAGGACGGGGGTTCGGAGGACGCCGGGGGCACGGCGACGGATCGAGGCGCGTCCGGGGCCGGCTTGGCGGCCGCAGCCGCACGTCCGATCCGACGTGCGTGGCCCGTCGCGCGGCCAAGACCGCGGGCCGCGTTCAACGGCGCTCGCGAGTCCCGCGCCCGGGAGACGGCTGAGCCGAACAGACGTCCCGCACTGGCTGCTGCCGTCGAGGAGGCACCGGATGAAGGCCTGCCTGCGGGACCGGCCGCCCGGGTCCGGGCGGAGCCTCTGTCAGGACGCGGCGCCGGCACGATCTCGGTTGTGAGCGACATCCGGACGAGCACCACCGCCACGGCCTCGCCGATCACGATCGGGATCACGGGGTAGCTCGGCAGGTACAGAACCGGGGACAAGGCGAAACAGGCCGCCAGCACGAGGTCGATGGCGAGGTGCACGCGCCTCGGAATGATCTTCCAGGCGGCGAGCGACCCCTTGCTCACGATCGAGAGCAGGGCCAGCAGACCGCCCGAGACCACCAGGACGAGCTCGGTACGACCATTCACATGCAGGCCGACCACCACGAGGGCCATCGCAAGCGCGTACTCGGCAACCTGGTGCGCGCCGAAGGATGCCTGTCGACGCGACGGACCGCCCGGCGCCATCAGCTAGAGACGAGCCGGCAGCGGCTCAGGTCGGGTGAATCGGGCCGGACGTCTTGTCCTCGCCCTTGGAGGCACCCGCCTCCCCCTTTTCGGCGTCACCCTCCTCCATGCCCTTCTTGAACTCGTGCGATGCGCTGCCGAGCCCGCGAGCGAGCTTGGGGAGCTTCGTCCCCCCGAACAGGAGCACTATGACGACAACAGCAATCACGATCAATCCGTCGGCACCCAAGATCTCGGCAAGCACCGGTGACCACCTGCCTTCCTTTGCTAAGAACTGCATCCAGGTTAGACACATCCCGGCGGCTCCGTGCAGCCGGGGTTCACGATCCTTCTACGTTCCTGGCCCACATGCCAGATGATCGTCGGTCCGGACCTGGCCTTCTGCGGCGAGGACTACCAGCTCAAAGTCCCCGTGTGCTCAGGTCCCGTGTGCTCAGGTTCCGGGTGCTCAGGTCCCGGTCCAGACCGGGGGCCGCTTCTCGGCGAAGGCGACCGCTCCCTCGATGGCGTCCCTGCTCGTGAGGACCCGCGCCGTCAGCTCGCCGTTCAGATCCCACGCCTGCGCCTCGTCGAGGTCGAGAGAACGCTTCATCAGCTCCTTGGAGACCTGCACGGCAAGAGGCGCGTTCGCGCAGATCCGCCCGGCGAGCTCGAGCGCCTCGTCGACGACACGCTCGGCGGGAACAACGCGGTTCACGAGCCCGTAGGAGAGAGCGCGCTGGGCATCGATGCTCTCGCCGGTGAGCGCCATCTCGAGGGCGATGGCCGGCGGAATCCGTTTTGCAAGCCTGATGAGACCGCCACCGGCGGCTGCCAGACCGCGCTTGACCTCGGGAATCCCGAAGAAGGCGTGTTCCGCGGCGACGACGAGGTCGCAGGCGAGCATGATCTCGAAGCCGCCGGCCAGAGCAGCGCCGTTCACCGCCGCTATGAGCGGCTTGGGGAATCGCCGAGACGCGATCCCGGCGAAACCACCGTCGCCGGAGAGGATCTCGCCCATCTCCCCGGACGCGAATGCCTTCAGGTCCATGCCGGCACAGAATGCACGGTCGCCGGCACCTGTCAGGACCACGGCACAAACGTCGGGGTCGTCGGTGAGCTCGTCGAAGATCGCCCTCAGGGCTCGGGCGGTCGCGGCATCGATGGCGTTGCGGGCACGCTCGCGGTTGAGCCGGACGACCTCGACGTTGCCACGACGTTCTCGCAGGACAGGCTCCTCGGCGGCTCCAGGACTCGTCGGGTCCGGTCCCTGACGCGCCGGGATCTCGCCCCCCGTTTTGATCTCGATCGGGTCGGGCATGATCCACTCAGTGTAGGACCGGGCCGGCGAGGCCTCCGGGACTGCTTGCGCACTCGGAGTCGGTCGCGGAGGTACGGCGGTCCCCTATCGTGGGATCATCGACGGCCCAGGGGGTGATCCGAGTTGACGAAGTCGATTCGCGCGGCTTTCGCAGCTCCTCCTGTTCCCACTGTGGAGCAGACGAACGGGGCCGGGCGGCCTCCGATGGCGGCCTCCGACTCGGTCGTCGGACCGCCCGAGTACCGGGGCATCCTCCGCTCCGAGCTCGTCGAGGACTTCCGGCTCGTTTGCATGTCACGAGCCCTCGACGACCGGACGATAACCCTGCAGCGCCAAAGCCGAGTGCATTTCGAGATCGCCGGCGCCGGCCACGAGGCCCTGCTCGTCGCCATGGCTCGATCGCTGCGCCCGGGCTACGACTGGTTCTTCCCTTATTACAGGGACCAGGCGCTGGTGCTCGCTCTCGGCGTCACCCCCCGCGACATCCTGCTCCAAGCGGTCGGCTCGGCGGAGGACGTCAGCTCAGGCGGACGCCAGATGCCAGCGCACTGGGGCAGCAAAGCCCTCAACATCGTCACCCAGTCGAGTTGCACCGGCAGTCAGTGCCTGCCCGCGGTGGGCTGCGCCGAAGCCGCCCTCTATATCGCCCGGCGCGACCTCCAGGGCTGCGAAGCGCAGGGCGACGAGGTGACCTACGTGTCCCTCGGGGAAGGCGCCACATCGGAAGGCGAGTTCTGGGAAAGCCTCAACACCGCCTGCCGGCTGCACCTTCCGATGGTCTACCTCGTAGAGGACAACGGCTGGGCGATCTCGGTCCGTGCGTCCGACCAGGCGCCCGCTCCGATCTCCGAGCTCGTGAATGGCTTTCGTGGCCTTGCGATCCACAAAGTTGACGGCACGGACTATTTCGCCTGCCGGTCTCTCGCTGCCGAGTCCACGGCGCGGGTGCGCGCGGGCGAGGGCCCGTGCCTCATCCACGCCACGGTGACGCGGCCCTATTCCCACTCGTCGCAGGACACCCAGTCCAAGTACCGGTCGCTGCCGGACATCGAGGAAGAAGCAACCCGCGACCCGATTCTCCGTCTCGAGCGAGAGCTGATCGAGGGAGGTGTGATCACCAGCGGCGAGGCGTCCGAGATACGCGAGAGCGTCCGCGCTCTCGCGGCCGAGATCGGCCAGGAGGTGCTCGAGGCGCGAAGGCCCGACCCCTCGACGGTCACCGAGCACGTGCTCTCGTTACCGGTCATCCCGGAGCCGCCGGCGCCGACGCAGGTCGCCGGGAGCGAGGACAGCAAGCCGATCGGCATGGGAGAGACGATCCGCCGCGTGCTCTTCGAGCAGATGGAGATCGACGAGCGCATCCGGGTCTTCGGCGAGGACGTTGCCGATGCCAGCGAGGACATCATCGCCCTCGTGGAAGGAAAAGGAGGTGTCTTCGGCACCACCCACGGGCTGCAGCGAGCCTTCGGGATCGCGCGGTGCTACAACGCTCCCCTCGCAGAGGCCAACATCATCGGCCGGGGCATCGGGCAGGCGATACGCGGCCTTCGACCGTGCGCCGAGATCCAGTTCTTCGACTACATCTGGCCGGCGATGATGCAGATCCGATCAGAGGCGGCCACCACGAGGTGGCGATCGGAGGGGCGTTTCACCGTCCCGCTCGTGATACGAGTGGCGATCGGCGGCTACCTGACAGGTGGGGCGATCTGGCACTCCCAATGCGGCGAGTCGATGTTCACCCACATCCCGGGTCTCATCGTCGTCATGCCGTCACGGGCGAGCGACGCCGCCGGGCTGCTCCGAACCGCCTTCCGGTGCGAGGACCCGGTGATGTTCCTCGAGCACAAGCATCTTCTTCGACAGAAGTACGCCAGGGACCCTCAGACGCCTCCTGGATACTTGATCCCACTCGGCAAAGCCTCGACGGTCCGGGAGGGCAGCGACCTGACCATCGTGACTTGGGGCGCGACCGTACAGAAGTCGCTCGACGCCGCCGAACAGCTGGCCGCCGATGACCTGAGCGTCGAGGTGATCGACCTGCGCTCGCTCATCCCTTGGGACAAAGAGGCGGTCGCGTCGTCGGTCGCTCGCACTTCGCGCCTGCTCGTCGTGCACGAGGACGTTCTCACGAGCGGCTTCGGGGCCGAGGTGGCGGCGTGGGCGGGCGAGGCCTGCTTCCGTGACCTCGATGCGCCCATCTCCAGGGTCGGTGCCACCGACACCTTCGTCGCTTACGAGCCGACGCTCGAGAGGGCGATCCTTCCCCAGACGGACGGCATCGCGGCCGCAGCGCGGGCACTTCTCGCCTACTGAGGGCTGTCCGCCCTGAGCCGGCTGCTCGGGCGCCATCCGCTCAGCCCGGCTGCCTACTCGGCGGCCGTCGGACGCTCCGAGAGAAAAGGAGGGCTGATCTCTCAGAGACCGTCCGTTCGGCCACCGACACCTTCAAGCCGCGTCCCAGGGGGGCGCGTCCTCTCGTGCCTCGCTCCAAGCCGTCGCCCGGCCGGCATACCGGGCAGCGGCGCGCGCAATGGGGTAGAGACGGGCGGCCTGGGGGCGCCGCACGCCAAGGGCGTTCGCGAGGGCAAGGGGGGTGAGGACGCACGGCCCCGGGGCAAGGCCGGTGCGAGCGGAATCCACGGGAGACGGGCGACGAAGGCTGAGGGTTGTCACCGTTTCCTTGGCTTCCACGGACCACGACCGTACGGGACCAGGGTTAACTGACTGCGAATTCCAGGTGGCCGCAGCACCGCATCCGGATGAAAGCTTTCCGCGAAACGCGATTTGACGGGGAACGGCAACCTGCTGCCGCGTTAAGCGGTACGGTGCCGTATGGCCCAGCGCGCTCTTCCCGACGACACGGAGCACGCCTCGGATCGAGGCGAGGCGACGGGCGCCCCGCTCCTTTCGGACACGACGGAGCCCGCCGCAGGCGTCTTGAACCTGCCGGTCGCCGAATGGGGGATGGGGGCGCTTCGGCGCCGCGGAGAGGACCCGCTCGACTTCGCCCTCATCGACCGCCATGTGATCCAGCTGTTCGCGCTCGTCGAGAACGCCGTGGCGGGCGCCACCCACGCGCTGGTCAGCGCCGACAGGGAGGCCGCCAGGAACCTTGTCGCCGCCGACGCGGACATCGACGATCTCTACCAGCAGCTCGAGTCCTCCGTCCAGGCGCGGCTGCTCGACCGGCCGTCCGACCCCGCAGAGGTCCAGTACCTCCTCGCTGTGCTCGGGATGCTCCCTGAGCTGGAGCGAAGCGGTGACCTCGCCGAGCACGTCGCCCGACGTGCGACGCGCAATCTCCCGGCGGAGATGCCCGCCCGGCTGCGCGGCTACGTCCAGCGCATGGGCGAGGTCGCCTGCGCGATGTGGCACATCGCCGGTGACGCTTACGGCGGGGACGTCACCGGCGCCACAGAACACCTGGAGTCCCTCGACGACGAGATGGACGACCTGCACGTGACCTTCATCGCCGAGGTCGTGACCGCCGGGGTACCCGTCGAGGTCGCCATCGAGCTGGCGCTGGTGGGACGTTTCTACGAGCGCCTTGGCGACCACGCGGTGAACCTGGCGCGACGTGTCCCCAGCCGGCGCGGGCTGAGGGACGAGTAGGCGTCACCGCCTCCAGAGGAGCCGACCCGTGCGAGGCGCGGCCGGCGAGCACCGGGTCTTCGAAGAACGGCCGCAAGCCGAGGCGCGCCGGCGGCAAGCTCCCGTAGACGAGGACGGCCTGGCCAGGCGGAAGCTGGCGAAGCCAGCCCGGCGGGGCGAGAGCCTTGGTGCTGACGATCTCGGTGCGAGAGCGACGACCGTCGTCGCCGACAGTCCACGAGCTCTCCGATCTCTCCTCCTCGCCCAACAGACCGCTCACATGCTGGAGCGTGACCGGATCCGCGACTCCCGAGCAGACGACCTTCGCGCGGTGGTTGTTCACGACCGTCGCCCAGCGGACGCCGTAGCGCGACTCGACCTGGGCTAGGTCCTGCCAGACCGTGACCAGCTGCACCCCATGTCCCGCCGCGGTGGCCACGACCCGGTCCAGGTCCGCGAGCGGGGCAACGCTCGCCGCCTCGTCGAGAACCACCAGCAGTGGTGGATCGAGCGGCCGGCCTGATGCCGCGGCCTTCTCGAATGCCGCGTCGAGCACCTCGCGCACGATCGCGGTGAAGACGGGGGCAAGCCGCTCCTGGTCCCTCGCGGGCGCGCAGCAGTACAGGGACCCGGACGAGCCGGAGAGGAGCGAGACCGGGTCGATGTCGCAGCGCTGCGCCGACACGGCCACAGCGGGATCGGCGAAGGCGGCCACCACCGTCTCGGCCGTCGCGTAGACAGAGGCGCGCTGACGCTCCTCGCGCCCCAGGATGGTCCGGGCGGCCCTGAGGGCCTCCGGCACGGCAGCGAGCTCGAGGGCGAGCAGTACCTGCGTCGTCTCCTCCTCGTCGAGCCAGCGCACGACGTCAGCCATCGATGCCCCGGCGGAGGCGGCGGCGAACAGGAGCGGGGCGAGGAGCTTCTCCGCGTTCGCGTACCAGAAGCCGGCGTCTTCCATGCCCCCGTCGCCGGCTCTGGCCACCGAGCACAGCGCCGAGGCCATGCGCCTTGCGCCCGGCCACGTGACAGCCCTGGCCAACGGAGACCATCCAGACGGCCGAGCACCGTCCTCCAGGCGACCCACGGCCCCCGTCGGGTCGTAGTACTGGACCTCGCCGAGCGACCTGCGCCACGCGACGGTCTCGTGCAGAAGGTCCGCCTTCACGCTTGTGGCCAGCAATGGGCCCGACCACTCCAGGATCGCCGGGATCGCGAACCCCGTCGTCTTGCCGGACTGCGTCGGCCCCACCACCATCACCGAGTGCCGCGCCTCTGCGGCGAGGAGCCGTCCGGCGTGCGTCCCGAGAACCAGCCGATCCCCTGTCGGCCTCGCCAGCCGCAACGGCCGAAGGTCGCCCGGGCGGGCCCATCCGCCCGTCTCCCGCCCCGGTCCCGGGGCAGACCCCCGGCTTCTTCTCGGGCCCGAGCCCGGTCCGCGGGGAAAGTGCCGACGCATACGCACTGCGGCTCCGACGGCGAGCACGACGACGACGACCAGGACGACGAAACAGACGTCGGTGACCAGGGGACTCGGGAAGCTCCTCCGTACGTCCAATGGCCAGGCCCGGAAGGGCGCAGTCGGGTGCGCCAGCATGTGCAGGGCGAGGGCGGGTGCCCCACCCACGGGCACCTCGTGCCACCTGCCGGTGTTGAAGAAGGCCAGCAGACCGCCGGCAACCCAGAGCAGCCAGGACGTAGCGAGGCACAAGACCACCGCCGCGAAGGCCAGCCCGTCCCGATCGGAGCCCGCGATCGCGAGGCCCTGCCCCTCGGCGGACCGGCTGTGCCCACGTCGGCGACTCTGCGAGGCACGCGGCCGGCTCAATCGCACCTTCGGCCGGTGGCATAATCGGACGCGTCCTCTGCGCCGGACGGATCTCCGAGCAGCCTTGAATCCGTGTCCACCACGGCGAGCTCGTGTGGGCCGAGAAGGTGCTCGACGAGGAAGCGCCGTCTTCCGACGACCCAAAGGGCGACGCCCCGTCGCAGTCGCGGGAGGACCTCCAGCTCCTCGCGCGAGCACCCGAGAAGCCCGGCGAGTGCCGGCAGTTCGGAGGCGGGCTGCGCGTAGCAGACCACAGTCTCGGAGTCGGCGAGCAGCCCCTCTGCGAGACGACTCTGCTCGCTTCCCGCTGAGCCGCTCGCCCCGAGGTCCGAGGCCCGATGGCACACGGCTATGTTCGCCAGCCCGTTCGAACGGGCGAGCTTCCAGGACGACCGGAGATAGCGAGCCACCGCCAGGTCGGTGAGCACCGCCCATGCCTCGTCGATGACGAGAATCGTCTGCGCTGCGGCTCGCGCGGTCATGGCATGCAGCCAGGCCGAGGCGCAAACCATCAAGGCGCCCAGTGCTTCGGAGTGATAGACGGCGGAGAGATCGATGACGAGCACGCCTGAGCCCGGGTCCATGTCAGACGTCGTCGGGCCGTCGAACATCCCGGCGAGATCGCCTTCTACGAGGCGGCGCAGCTCGAGCCCTATGTCCCTCCCGTCCTGCTCCAGACCGGCTTTGGTTGTGCCCACGGACCGAGCTGAGGCGGCCAGGGGCCGAAGAAGCGCCTGGACCACCTCGGGCAGGGTCGGGGGCCCTCCGCGCTCGATGTGGGCAGCCGCGGCGGCGGCGAGGGCCAGCTCCAGGGCCGTGTGCTCCCGCGGCGACAAGGGGCGCCGCATGCAGGCAGCAGCAAGGGTTCCGAGCAAGGCGAGGCGATGTCTGGACGCGGCAGCGCCCGTCGGTGAAGCGGGGCCGTCCAAGGGATTGACGCGTAGCTCACCGCCGGGCGCGAGCTTGAGGGGCCGCGAGCCGAGGGCCAGGGCGAGGGCGCCGTACTCCCCCTTCGGATCGAGCACCGCGACCTGGCGCCCGAAAGCGGCCTGGCGCATCAGGTAGCTCTTCACAAGAGCGCTCTTCCCGCGTCCGATCTGGCCGAGCACGGTGATGTTCGGATTCGTGACGACTCCGCTCGCGTAGAGGTCGAACGGGTCATGGGCGAAGGGGCCGCCGACAAGGTCCTGGCCGATGAGAACCCGGTCGGCAGGGAGGGGAGCGGAAGCGGCGAACGGATATGCGACGCCGAGCTGTGCCGTGGTCGACTCGTGCGTCGGGAGCTTCATGCGCAGCCGCGCCCGGTCGGGAGCACGCAGACGTAGCCGTCCTGCTGGGCGCCGTACATGCGGTGGAGCTCGAGCTGCGCCTGTGCGGCGATCTGCTCGAGGCGGGCACAGGCGGCGGCCAGGGCAACCTCGTCGTCGGCCGTCACCGCCAGGTAGCCGCTGAAACGAAAGGCGCCGTGACCCTCGGCCAGCTCCGTCTCCCGGCGGGTGGTCGCCTCGTGCTCATGGCGCGCCCGGGCGGTGACGGCAAACCCATGGCGACCGCGGAGCTCGGCGTCGGCTACGCCCGAGGTGCGGTCGTGCTCAGCCCGCCTCACGGCCCGAAGGGGCGCCACCGGTGCCATCGTCACCGCGATCGTCCGCCTCAGGCCCCCTTCCAACATGAGCGGGAGCAAAAAGCCGCTCCCGACGCCCGTCCTGGGCCAGTCGGCGATCCAGTACGCAGCGTGCCAGGTGGCGTCGGTGCGGATGCTGGACCAGGACTCGTCGATCCCGAGCGGCCAGGGCCAGCTGTCCGCTATTCCTTGAGGGGCGAGGGCGCCCGCCGAGGTGCTCCTGATCATGGAGGCCATCGCCGAGGGCGACAAGGCTCCGTCGACTTCGAGACCGGCCGCCAGACAGCGCTTCTCGAGGGCCTCCATCTCGTCCGACAGCTTCCGGGCCGCGTCTTTGCCGCGCCGGCGACCTGGTCGGGCCGTACAGCGAACCGAGACGGCAACCAGTACCTCGTGGCGCCATAGCACCGGAGCCGCCCGCTCCAGCAGGGACCTGTAGCTGTCGCCTGCGATGCCGCGGTCCGCCCTC
>Ga0182021_10007865_pt1 | contig 12642 bp, 9 predicted proteins | sample 612E3MmetaG_FD_120493 | JGI IMG/M metagenome (GOLD analysis project Ga0182021, IMG submission 120493) | Permafrost microbial communities from Stordalen Mire, Sweden - 612E3M metaG (Illumina Assembly) | ecosystem: Environmental > Terrestrial > Soil > Wetlands > Permafrost | place: Sweden... | reverse complement strand
TGCTATGATGTTTTCTTTCCTGAAGTGTTTAGGCTATCACGCCTCAAGGGTGCGCAACTGATAATTTGCATTTCCGCATCCCCAGCCGTGCGGAGAGGCTACTTCGAAATTTTAACTTCTGCTAGAGCACTTGAAAATACGGCGTTTCTTGCGTACGTTAATCTTGCTGGTGTTGAAGATGGATTGCAGTTTTGGGGTGGAAGCCGACTTGTTTGCCCAACAGGTGATGTTATTGCTAAGGCAAAGTACGATGAAGAAGATTTTGTCGTCTGTGACGTGAATTTTGGCGATTTGAGGGCTGCTGAAACGTTCATTCCGACTTTGAGAGATTTGCGGCCTGAACTTTTCGATAAACTGAAGGAGTTTTCAGAGCAAATCTGAGATGTCACAGTTACATAAATTCCTTGGAGTATAGCATCACAGGGGTATCACAAGGATGTGAGGTGAGGTGATTTGTGGTAAAATCAGTATTTCGGGTGATGTCACGGTGTTTTTTGTATGATGTCACGAATGAGTTATTGCCTGAAAACTGTGTTTTAGTGTAAGATTAACATAGAAAAAGTGCGGGTTGTTTCTTCGGAAATGCTAAAAAAAAAGGGGATTTAGCTTTGAGGGTGTTTGCAAAAGAGCACTTTTCGTGTAAAGTTCAGGCGCTTTGATGTAAAAAATTAACGAGAATTTAGCCTTTATTATGTCAACTGCACTTATTCTTGCACCAATAACCAAATAAGTCAATATTGTGCACCCAATCTATAAACGGGCTTTAATTTGAGCTTTTTAAATCTCTGTAATGAGGGATTATGGCGCATGCAAAGGTTAAAAACAAGGGTAAGTATACAAAACCGTATCCATTCAGACTATGGAGGAACATGGAGATTTGAAGTTAAAAGATAGCGTAACAGCATGGTTAAACGGGGCATTAAACGACCCCATTGTGCAAGTACTGGCTAAAAATAGCCAATTAACTAAAACACAGCTGGAAACATTGCTTATTGACGTTTTAGCTGAAAATATATCCGATAAACAGCTAAACTACGATGAAAAATCTGCTTTACGACTAACTAAGTCCAAAATAAGCCGCGGCTCGTTTAACAGGACGTTAAAACAGTCCAAAGAAAACGTTATAAAATCGATCTACACAGTACTACTTTTGGGTTATCTGGGTGTGTTTGAGAGCTCAACTCTTGACCCTTATCTCGAAATAGCCAATAAACTGCATGATTATGTCGAGGCTCACCAAGATATGCCGGGCAAGGAAGAGGAACTAAAAGACCATCTAAAAGTGATAGAAATCATCCGAAATGAGCTCGAAACGAGCCTAAAACGGCTTTCTAGCCCATCACAAGACCAATTGTGACGTCACAAATCACAGATTTTTTGGATATTTGTTGCATTTTAGATGAAGTAAATATTGTTATTTGAATAGGCTTTAGTTAAGCATTAATTAACAAAATAAGCCTAATAATCGAGTTTTAAATGTTGGATACAGCTTCAAAAGATGCAATGTGATGTGTGATGTCATACTTTACGAGGCATGATGTCACCGATAACCTTATTACCCCATGGAAATACTGTGATGTGTGATACAACCTTTGAAATCACGGCGAATCACGGTTGAGTCACAAATAAATCACGAGGGAAAACATCACGATTGACCTCACACCAGTAATCTTAGGCATTTTAGTAACTATGACAGCATTAGCTGGATACGAGTACTATAAGCAAGTCCGCAAGGCACATAAAGAATACAAGAAAGCCAAAGATTTCATCGAAGATATCGTGCTCAGTTTTGACCGTGAGCTTAAACGTGAATCAAACAAGTTTGACACGATGGTTTCTAAAGTTGAAGGAAGCTACAATACAGCAAACGTGAGTTATAGAAAAGCTGATAACATTGAAAGTAAAATAGAACCAATAGAGCAACAACTCGGTGCACTTAGCCAATCATTCCAAGCGATGTCACAAACATTCTCACAGAATATAGGTGAAAACACTCAAAATAGCACCAGCATCCTAACTGGGTTGACGGGGCTTGAAACAAAAATAAAAGATATTGAAGTCACACAGGAAACATTGAGAAACAGAATATTAGCCTTTGAAAACCAAATTCAGAAACTCTCTGTTTCTCCACCTGTAGAAGCTAAAAATGAAATTGTTTTACCTTCCATATTAATCAAACGGGACAAAGCCATGTCCGCTCTTACTGACACGGAAATCGCAGTTCTTGAAATGTTGTCTAAAGAAGGGGCTAAGACGGCGCCTGAAATCAAAGAGAGGGTAAAGCTTAGTCGGGAGCATACGGCAAGGTTGATGAAGAAACTCTATGAAGAAGGGTACCTTGAGCGGGAAGCAGATAAAATTCCCTTTAAGTATAGCATTAAGAAGGAAATGGAAGCATTACTGCAGAAATCTGAGAACACAGCGGTTTAAGGCAAAATTGTAACTTGAATTCACAGTTTGTGTCTTGTGAGGGGATTACTTTATGCGTTGTTTGATTGTCGCTTGTGGTAGACTTGGGGCTGTCTTATACTTTAAGCTGTTTGGTCCACCCGTCCTAAGCAGCATCCCTTTGGCTGTCATCCTTGAAAGATAAGTTGAAACTGTACTGAGGCTCACAGGTTCTTTGAGTTCCTGTTCGTAGATAGACTGGATTTCTTTGGATGAGAACCAAATCAAGGGGAAATTTTTCTGGATAACCAACTGAACCTTCTCAAAACGTGACAAAATCTTATTCGGTAAAGCATTCCCTGCAATTGAAGTTGGACCTTCGCCTGGTGCTCCACCTAGCAGCTCCACAAGATCTAAAAGGCGCAGAGCTTTATCTCGGGTCACTTGGCCCTCAAAAGCAATGGTATATCGATTACCATCGCTATCGAACAGCTCAACGCGCATTTTACGAGCCGGCATCTAGTTACACCTTAAGGTTGTTCACAACTTTATACTTCACAACATATAGCTGTTATGGTGAAGCTGATGAATAGTAAAAAGAATATTTGAGCTTATACTGCCGTTTTGGCTATAATTTGAAGTGATTTGGCTATAACCAGCTTCACAAATAAACTAAACTGCTAAAAATATTCAGTTAAGGCTTAGTTCTGCTTTTCCAGTAGAAGTGTAGGGGTGCCTTGTTCACTTGTAAGAGACAAGAAAATGGTAATTCACCAGCAAATAACCCCAATAAAGCGACAAATACATTGTTATTTCACATGTATTCACAGTTTTGTGAACATAAAAAAAAAAGAAAAATTAACAAAAAAATTATAGGCAAACTTAGTGATATCTACAAACAAGAAATTACAGAAACAACGTACTCACCGCCACCATATAGGAAATTTACCATAGAAAATTAGCTGTAGCCACACCCCTATGTTTCCGCTCGAAGTATTTGGAAGAAAAAGAAGTTAGAAAAACCTGAAAAAAATTTTGCAGAAGATTTGTCTAAAAACTTTGATGACAAATATTAATATATTAAAAAACAACTTACTTATTATAGTATATTACTGTATACATATAATAAATAGTAATTTTCTTTTAACCAACTTTTTCTCCAGTAGAAACTTTGGGGTGTGTGTGCTCTCGCTTTGTTTGGTTGTTATCGGCTATTTTCATTGTTTTTTAGGATTGTTGTGCTCTAAAACTATTTTTTTGTAGTGCATACTTTATCTGTTCCACACGAAATAACGGTGTTGCCTCTGAAGAATGATGAGAGGGATAGCTGATGGGAAATTCAAGCGTACTAGATGATGTATTCGAAAACTTCGTGAACGGGGTTAAATTGTTCAAAGACCGAGAGGTCTTAAGGCACGATTATCTTCCGGAGAAACTTCCACACCGAGAGGACCAGATTCGCCTGTTAGGTGCAACCGTTGCTCCAGTTTTGAGGGATTCAAGATGCTCAAACATTTTCATCTATGGACAAACGGGGACTGGAAAAACTGCCGTAACTAAATACGTTTTAAGTCACTTGGAGTCTAAAGCAAAAGAATATGGTGCACAAGTAAAATTCTGCTACATCAACTGCCGAATGACTGGGTCTGAATACCGCGTTTTCGCAAGCCTTAGCCAAAGCGTGGGGTTATCCATACCCTTTACAGGTCTATCTGCAGGAGAAGTTTTCGACCGTTTTCGCCAAGGATTAGACCAATCCAGAATAATATTTATCATCATTTTAGATGAAGTTGACGCCCTGATCAAGGAACACGGCGACTCATTCATGTACGAGTTAACCAGGATAAACGAAACGTTAACCAAAAGCAAAGTTGCACTAATCGGCATATCCAACGACCTGCGGCTAAAAGAATTCCTCGACCCAAGAGTCTTCAGTTCTCTGAGCGAAGAAGAATTGGTCTTCAGACCTTATGATGCAGGTGAGCTTCGAAACATATTGCTTGAACGGTCGAAGCTGTCCTTCCAAGATGGCGTTCTCACTGATTCAGCATTGAGCATTTGCTCGGCTTTAGCTGCAGCCGAACATGGAGACGCGCGGCGAGCTTTGGATTTGTTGCGCGTTGCTGGGGAAGTTGCTGAGCGGTTGGGAGCGAAAACGATCACAGAAGAACACGTGCGCCAGGCTGAAAAACACATCGAGCATAACCGCGTTGTAGATGCCCTCAACAACTTAACGTTGCATTCCAAGCTCGTATTGCTAAGCGTTTATCACTTAAACAAGTCAAGTGCAACTACAGGAGAAATCTATGATATCTACAATGAGTTGTGCGGTGAAATGGGCGCTGGGCTTCTAACTCAACGTCGTTTAGGTACTTTGGTTAATGAGCTTGATTCAATGGGGCTTGTGAATGCAAAAGTAGTAAGCATGGGCCGATATGGCAGAACCAAAAAAATCCGCTTAGAGATTTCTCGCAGCTTAATCCGCGACGTCTTCAGCAGCGATAACCGTTTTAGTCACTTACTTGAGTACTCGCCCCAAGCTTCCAACAAAAAGCCCAGCAGCAGCCCATAGTTAATTGAACGAAAGGACGGTAGTCTGTAAGGTTTGCAGGTTCACAACCGGTACCATGCCAGGTGTAGGAACCAACCCTAATTTTTCCATATAGTCGGTTTGGTCTTGCCAACCGCCAGAATTAACCACCAATACGCCACGGTAGTTGCAGTAACCGATCACGTGTATGTGGCCTGCATGGAAAATGTCAGGAATTCTTTCAACGACTAAGTAATCTTTGTTTTCTGGGGACAGCATGGTTTTCCCACCGTATACAGGCGCTAAATGTCGACTCTGCATGAGTAACCGCATCGCTTTCTCAGGATGGGCATGATCCATTCCAGGTATAACAGCTATTATGTCATCTAAGCTGCGGCCGTGGTACATTAGAATTTCAACCCCATGCAGGCTCAGGAGACATGGGCTTCCAACTGAATGAATGTTGTTCATTCCTTTGATGCCGGTCAAATATCCTTCTGGAATTGCGGGTTGCGGAAGGGATTTGCGTGTGGCGTCATGGTTGCCAGGGGAGAGGAAAATCTCGATGTAACTGGGAATTTTTTCTAGATATTTGGCAGCATAATTGTATTGCTTATGGACGTCGCGTATGGTTAGTTCGTTCTGTTGTCCCGGGTAGATTCCTACCCCATCCACTATGTCTCCGGCGACTAAGAGGTATTTTACGTGACCTGCGATTTCCTTCATTTCTGGTGTTCCATATTTTCCTCTAAGCCATAAAATAAATCGTTTAAATGATTCTTTGGTGAATTTTGTGCTGCCTATATGGATGTCGGATGTGAGGACGGCGTAGACTGGTTCTTGTGCTCTTTGTTGTTGTTTTCGGCCGACATCTGGAAAAATTATGTCTTCAGCCATGAATAGGTTGGTTCGCGTTTTGATGACTGCTAAACAGATTACCTGGTCGGGTAGCAGCATGAGAGCTTTCTTTTTGACTTCTTCAGGCGCTTTTTGAGGTACAAGAACTGTTGCGCTTCCTTCCAGGTCCTCAACCGAGAGAATAGTATGGTTTTTTGAATCCCGTTTTTCTGTTATCATGCAGATTATTTTTAGTTTGGTTTTAGCTGGCGATTTGAGTGCCTCAGTGATTGGGGTTGCGGCTTTAACATCCATTCTCTGCCTAAGCAAACGTTCGATTCGTTTGAAGCGATCTTGAAAGTAGGCAACGTATTCGTCCAGCGTTCCGTTTGAGCTTAAGTTGCCTGTGGCGTCTTCAAGGATTTTGATATCTGCCGGAATGTCCCTGGCGTAAGGATAGAATTCGCCTTCATCTATGTTTTCTTTTTTTGTAGGTTGTTCAAATCTAACCGGCGGTTCTGAGGTGGTTTGTGGCTCTTCTAATGGAATCTCCTGTATAGCGGGCCTTGCAGGTGCTGACTGTAATAGTGCTTCCAAAAAAGCTCTTTCGATGAACATTGGCTTGTCCTGCAATGTTTCTATTCTTTCGAGAGCTAAATTTGTTATTTGGACGGGGTCATTGGTTTCTGCATTCTGGATCAAGAACTCAAAGGCTTCGCTGTTAAGTTGGTATCCCGCAGCCATTATTGCTTGAATAGCTATTTGCAGTTTTTCTTGTGCACTCATCAAGTCTGCCCTTGTCCATGGTTAAATGCGTTTTTTTATGTTAGGCAGTTACTCTGTTGAGTTATTTACTGTTTTTCGTTTGCCGACTATTTTTTTTGGAATATAGTTAGCATGACATTTTTGTCTGTTAACATAGGTTTAATTGTTTTTTTAAATTAAAGTCATGGAAAATCAACTCAATTTATATAAGCTGATTCTAGTTTAGATATGTTGTAACTTTCGGGGAGATATCACTTGGGTGAATCACGGAAAATTCAGCAGACACCAACGGGCACTTTCTTTGTTTGCTTGCCGAGAGATTGGGCAAACGAATCTGGTTTAAAGAAAGGGATTCAAGTAAATTTGGAAGTCACCAGCGATGGCAAACTTCTCGTTAACCCCAAAAATGCTGTTGAACCTGAACCCAAAGTAGCTACTTTAGGAGTTGGTCCCTTTTTGGGGCGTGAAATAGTCGGCAGATACCTATTGGGCTATGATACTATTAACATTGAGGCAAAGGGTCGCATAGATGCAGCGGCTAGGAATACTGTTAAGTCGACTGCTAGTTCACTGGCTGGTTTAGAGATTGTCGAGGAAACAAGTTGCAGGATTTCATTACAGAGTATTGCTCAGCAACCGTTTGGTTTTTTGCCTCAAAAGATTCTGCAGCGAAATCATGGTTTAGTGGCTGGAATGATTCGTGATGTTTCTAATTCGTTCATTACGAGCGATTTAGAATTAGCTAAAAGCGTTGTTTCCCGAGATAATGAAAGCAACCGACTTTATTTCTTGTTGGTTAGGACTCTGCGTACCATTATCCAGAACCCACAGTTAAGTGAGAAGCTGGGGATTACTCCGATTGAATGTTTGGACTACCGTTTAGCGGCAAGCCTAATCGAAGGCATCGGCGATGCATGCGTACAAGTAGCCTCAAACACCCTGGCGCTTAACAGAGCAAAACTATCAGAAGAACTGCGGAAACTACTGATTGAATTGCAGTCAACCTGTTGTGAAGCCAATGAACGGGCACTCAAAGCATTCCTGACCAAAGATATCTCGCTCGCAGAAAACGTTCGTAGTTTGAACAAAAAAATTGAAGATACATACGTTAGAATTGAACAAGCCGCAAAAGAATCCTCGGTGGACCTTATGCCTCAGATTTTGGCAGTAGTGTCTTTTCTTAGGCAGATTTACGAGCGCAGCGTTGACATGGCTGACCTAGTCGTCTAACCCCTATTCTTACTTGGCACACCTTATGATTGCTAAAAATTCCAATATGACCTCCCCCCAAATAGGTTTCTGCTTAGACCTGCTTGGGGAACCAAATATGTTGGTTAGCGCTCAAGACGGTTATTGTTTGTCGTATTTTTCGAATTCATTATTCACTATGGCAAGCTCGATTCCCGCTTGTTTGAACATCTCGATTGTATCGGCGTCAGCGTGATAGCGTTTCTCACAGACTACACGTTTGATTCCAGCGTTTATTATCATCATTGCACAGGTTCGGCACGGAGTCATCTTGCAAAAAAGTGTTGCTCCCTCAAGTGGAATTCCAAACCTAGCTGCTTGGATGATGGCGTTCTGCTCAGCGTGTAGCGTGCGGACGCAGTGCTGAGTGACTTCTCCGTTTGAGTTGAATACTTTCCGCATGTCATGTCCCGCTTCGTCACAGTGGGGCAGCCCCGCTGGAGCACCGACGTAACCAGTGGTCATCATTCGTTTATCCTTGACAATGACGCAGCCGCTTCTGCCTCGATCGCATGTTGCGCGTCTAGCCACAGCTTCACACATATCTAAGAAGTATCTATCCCAATTTGGTCTGGTGTTAGTACTCATTTTTTTTGCCCCGAAGTTTTAGAAACATAGTTCACACAACGAATTAATAAATTGTATCTGCATAGAACCATTATTTTTCGAGGATGTGAATTTCTCTGCCAATCATATGGCGTTCATCCATTTCCACTAAAGAGGCTGCATGAAGGAGATTGTCGAGTCCGCCTGCGTTCTGCGAAAACATTTCTTTTGAGAAAGCATAAACCCTCCTGAACCCAAGTTCATCAAGCTTTTCGTTGATAGGCATGGTTATAGATTGTCTTGCACGTGTTTTAAGGTACGGAGTCACTAACACCAAGCGACCGTTTGGCTTTAGTGCAATGTATGCTTTTTCCATAAAACCAGTGTACAGCGGTTCAAGCTTCTGGATGATTTTTTCGGCATAAGGACCCGTGGGCACTTGCCGTAGGGCTGGACCCAAATCAGGCTCGCAAACGATGCAATCCACTGCTTCCTGCCCAATCTTCTCAACTAACTTGTTAACGTCTCCTTGCAGAACACGAAAATCAGCACCCTCAAGCTCATACTCGCGTACTAGCCACTCAAGATTCTCGGTTGCAGCTTTAACGCACCAGGGATTAACATCCATACCTACTACCATTGCCTTCTCCAGCAGCGCTTCTTGGAGAATGGTGCCGACTCCGCAGAATGGGTCAAGCAGGACATTTCCAATTTTACATGCGGACAAATTAACCATAATCCTTGCCAACCTTGGAGGCATACCAAAGATTTTGCGTTGGTTAGGTTTGTAAATGTCTCTTTTCTGGAATTCAAAAGGGTTATGCACCGCAACCGTGGATGCAACCCAAGTTTCTGTTCTGCCGATACAGAATAGTACTTCAGCTTTGTTTTCAACCAAGTTCTTCTTTAAAACTTCAACATGGCTTAACTGAGCAAGTTTTCTATCGTTGCCGAACCCCATGAAATTCGCTTTTTTGCCCAAATCAGCGAGTTCATCTTTAACAGCACTTCCAACAAAACGTTGAATAACTGTCGACGATGACCGAAGAGTACTTTCAGTGCAGTAAACGCTAACCCCAAAAAGCAGCTTCTCGGGTAATTTAGCCATCCCATCGACTAAACCGCTTGAAGCTAAAGATTCGGCTATTTGGGATTTGGCTTGTTTGTTTTTTTTAAGAAACGCTTCCTTGATGGTTTCTGTTGGAAACTTTGTTTTTACTTCAGCAATTTTTATTGTTCCGCCCAAATCTTCAATCGCAGACGGCTCGAAGTCTTTCTTAAAGGATAGGATGAAGAATTCTCCAGAAAAAAATTGAATCTCAAAATCGATTTCTCTGGTTTTAAAGTAAGATGTGAGCTCCGCTAATGAGAGGATCCAGTTTTTTCCTGAAATAAACAGTTTAGTTGGCATCTGAAAATCAAAAGTAAACTAACTATATAAGTAAATGACCCTCAAATACTCGAATTTAGCGGGTTTAGTAAATATCTGGAAGTTAGAAAATGCACGGAAGTATCGCCGCAGTTTTACAAATCGTTTAAATACCGCTGGAATGTGTAGGTTAAAAAGGGACGTTGTATGCAAGCACGAAACTATAGGCACGTAAAGAATCGCGCCTACACACGAAAGAAATATGCAAGAGGTTTTCCACCACCAAAAATAGTAAAGTTCACTATGGGCGATACCAAGGGCAGCTTTGCAATCGAAGGTAGGCTTATTGCCTTACAACGCGCACAAATACGCCATAGCGCGTTAGAAGCAGCTCGTGTAGCTACAAACCGTATTCTAATGGATAAACTCATAAACGAATACCTCATGGTCGTTAACCTGTATCCTCACATTATTCTAAGAGAAAACAAAATGATCTTCGGCGCTCACGCTGACCGACTTCAACAAGGAATGAGACGTTCCTTCGGAACAGCAATTGGAACAGCAGCAAAAGTTGAGGTAGACCAAACGATCATTACAGTCAAAGTTAAAGCAGGCCAGGAAGCAGTTGCCAAAGAATCACTTAAAAGAGGAAGCGCAAAACTTCCAATACCCTGCAAAATAGTCATCTCCAAAATTCAAGTTTCTCCAACAATAACGGAAACAACCGAATCCGAAGCGCTTGAAGCGGAGACGGAGACGACTTGACTGTAAGAGAGAAAGAGCTCGTTTTATGGTTTGAAGATGTAAGAAATGTTGATGTTTCCATTGTTGGCGGCAAAAACGCCAGCCTTGGCGAAATGATTAATTCGGGACTTCCTGTCCCTCCTGGTTTTGCAATAACTGCTTTTTCGTATGAACGTTATATTCAAGAGAAAAAAATTGCTGAGCAAATTTACAAGGTCATTAAGGAAACTGTCACAGACCCAAACGACCCCAAACAGTATGATGTTGCCTCCAAAAAAATCCGTGAACTCATCGAAAAAACACCTATGCCCAAAGACATAGAAGACGCTATAAGAACAGCCTACAAAGACCTAAACAAACGACTTGAACTCAAGGACACTTTTGTTGCAGTGCGGTCAAGCGCTACAGCCGAAGATTTACCTGACGCATCATTTGCGGGTCAACAGGAAACTTACCTTAACGTTAAAGGCGCAGATGACCTTATCGACAAGGTGAGAAAATGTTGGTCCAGTCTCTTCACTCCACGCGCAATATTTTACCGCAACGAAAAAGGATTCCCACACGAAAAAGTCTTCATAAGCGTCGGCGTCCAAAAAATGGTTAATTCTGGATGCGCCGGAGTTATGTTCACCATAAACCCAGTAACTGGAAACCGTGATGAGATTGTTATCGAAGGCAACTACGGGTTGGGAGAAACGGTTGTTTCAGGTGCCGTTAATCCAGACGACTTTGTCGTTGACAAAGCTACAACTACAATTAAAGAACGACGAATTGCTCGCAAGACGGTAGAGTACATCCGTGACCCCAAAACAGGAAAAACAGTACACTTAGAAATTCCAGCGGAAAAGCAGAAAATAACCTGCATAGAAGACCGCGAACTCTTAGCGCTCGCAGAACTTGCAAAACGAATCGAGAAGCACTACAGCAAACCCATGGATATTGAATGGGCAATCGACCAAGACCTATCTTATCCACAGAACATGTTTATCGTTCAAGCTAGGCCAGAAACAGTTTTTGGCACAAAAGAAATGGAAGCACCTAAAATGGAAGACACAAGAGCTCAAGAACAACTAAAAGTTGTAGTAAGAGGTATCTCGGCTGGACGAAGAGGCTACGGCATAGGAAAAGCAACAGTCGTTTTAAACCCTGACGATGCAAACAGAGACATGAAAAAAGGCGACATTCTTGTTACAGGAATGACGGATCCTGATTTTGTACCCTTTATGAAAATGGCCAGTGCGATCGTTACCGATAAAGGCGGAATCACATCTCACGCAGCTATCGTGAGCCGAGAACTCAACATTCCATGTGTCGTGGGCACCGAAACCGCAACCCAAGTAATGAAGACAGGTAAAGAATACACTGTAGATTCAAGGAACGGCGTTATCTACGAAGGCATATTGGCGCAGGCAGTTCAGCCAGCGGCAGCAAACAACGGCTCTGGAATCATGCAGGTTGCCGAGGCAGCCCCCGTAACAGCTACAAAGATTTATATGAACCTCGGAACGCCCGAGATGATTGAACAATACAAGAACTTGCCCTTCGAAGGCATCGGGCTCATGCGTACTGAATTCATCTTAGCCAGCGCTATCGGCAAGCACCCCATGGCGTTTGTAGATGAAGGCAAAAGCCAAGAATTCGTCGATAAACTCGCAGACGGCATAGCCACTGTTGCCCGCGCAATCCAGCCTAAACCAGTCGTGGTACGTTTAAGCGACTTTAAAACTAACGAATACCGCGGCTTAAAAGGCGGCGAAAAATACGAAATCATCGAAGAAAACCCCATGTTGGGTTGGAGAGGGTGCAGCCGCTACATAAGCAAATGGTACGACAAAGCCTTCCGTCTGGAATGTCAAGCTATCAAGAAATGTCGCACCGAATGGGCGCTCAAAAACGTCTACGTCATGCTGCCCATGGTCCGAACTCTCTGGGAAGCAAAAGCGGTTCTTCAAATCATGAAGGAAGAAGGCTTAGAACGCAACAGAGACTTCAAGGTATGGTTCATGGCTGAAACACCCTCCATCGGAATCATGGCGGACGAATTCAGCAAACTCGTTGACGGCTTCAGCATAGGCTCAAACGACATGACCCAAGGAGTCCTCATGATTGATCGCGACTCTGAACGGTTAGGACAAATGGGGTATTTCGACGAACGTGACCCTGCAGTCAAACGCATCATTGCCCATCTAATCAAAGCCGCCCACGAAAATGGCTG
>Ga0182021_10007863_pt1 | contig 12643 bp, 9 predicted proteins | sample 612E3MmetaG_FD_120493 | JGI IMG/M metagenome (GOLD analysis project Ga0182021, IMG submission 120493) | Permafrost microbial communities from Stordalen Mire, Sweden - 612E3M metaG (Illumina Assembly) | ecosystem: Environmental > Terrestrial > Soil > Wetlands > Permafrost | place: Sweden... | reverse complement strand
GCCTTCGAGGAGGGCCGCCCGCGGCTCGACAGGGGGCGCTGCCGATCGTGCGGCGCGTTCGCGTGCGCCGCGGCATGCCCCGAGCGCGCCCTGATCGTCGCCGGGGAGGAGTGGGCGCTCGACGATCTCATGGCTCGCGTCGCTAAGGACGCCGATTTCTACCGCAACTCCGGCGGCGGCGTGACGTTCTCGGGCGGCGAACCCTTCGCTCAGCCGGATTTCCTGCTGGCCGCGCTTGCGGAGTGCCGGCGCCTCGGCATCCGCTCAGCCGTCGAGACGTGCGGCCAGGCCGCACCCGCGGCCATCCTCGCCGCGGAGCCGCTCGTCGACCTCTTCCTTTTTGATGTCAAAGCCGTTGATCCGGTCCTTCACCGCGCCTGGACCGGGGCCGACAACGGCGCCATCCTCGTCAACCTGCGCCTCCTCGCCGGCCGCGCTCCCGACAAGATCGTCCTGCGGGTGCCCGTCGTGCCCGGCCTGACTGCCGTCGCGGACAACATCGCGGCGATCGCCGCGCTCGCGGCCGAGCTGCGCGTGGCCCGCGTCGAGCTCTGCGGCTATCACCCGCTAGGCCGGATGAAATACGGCGAGCTCGGCCTCCCCGAGCCGCCCGATCCGCCGCCGCCCCTGCCGTCCGACTTGGCGCGGATCGCCGGCGTCTTCGAGGCGCATGGAATTCGCTGCGACGCGGCCTAGGCGAGTGGTCAGATGGCGGCGCTGATCGAAGTCAAGAAGTCCGGTTCCTCTCCCCGTGCTCGCGGGGCGCATATTCGCCGCTCGGCGTAATCCGCTCTTTGTAGGGACTGTTCCAGCTCTTCAGGAAGATCCGCGCGAGGGCGCCCGCGAGGTACGGACTCGTGCCGACGATGCCCAAGTTGCGGGCGGCGTAAAAATAGCTCTTTTCGCAGTTGCCCGTCCCGAGCCAGAATTTCTCGCCGTCGGCGACGACATACTTGCAGTGCTCGACGCGCGCGAAAGGGATATAGCCGCCGGACCATTCCGGGATGGCCGTGAACGCGACCTCGACGTTCGGCAGCGCGGCCAGCTCTTTGAGCGCCGCCACGGCGGGGCTCCCTTTTTCCCAATCCGCCACGATCAGGCGGACTTGGACGCCGCGCTTCCCGGCCCGCCGCAGGGCGTCGTCGATCGCGGCGTACCTGCCGCCCTGCCGTTCGAGAGGGGAATAGGATAGGAACTGCAGAGAGAGGGATCTTCGGGCCCCGTCGATCAGATCGACGAGAGCCCGCTCATCCCAAAGCGCGGGATCGGGAATATGGCCGAGAGGACTGAAAGTGGGGAAAAGGACGGCGGCTTCCCCAGCCGCATCTTTGACGCGGCTGGGGACCGGGTAGGTTTTCCTCGGCACGGGGAAGGCCTTCGCGGCCTCGGGCGAGAGTGCGGCGAGCTGCCAGTCGAGGTCGAAAATATCCCCGTACGCGGCCGCGATCCGGCCGTCGCGGATGCGGAGTCCGAGCTCGTGGATGTGCTCCAAAGACCGCCAATCGAAGTTCTGGCTGCCAACGAAGACCTCCCGGCCGTCGACGACGAAATACTTGGCGTGCTGGATTCCCCCGGCGATCGCGCCGAAATCGATGCGGCGCACTTCGATCGTCCCATGCTTCGCCAGCTTGTCGGCGCTCTCCGGATAGGTCCGATACATCCGCGCGTCCACCATCACCCGGACCTTGACGCCGCGGTCCGCCGCCGCGCAGAGCGCGGCCAGGACATCCTCGAGCATCTTCCCCGGCGCGTCGGAGATGTAATATTCCTCCAGATCGAGCGACACGCGCGCCCGTCCGATCATCTCGAGCCACACGTCCCGCGTCTTGCGGATCTCGGGGTTGTTCAGGGACGTGCCCACGGGAACGCTCTCGACGATTTCGATGTCCGCGGGGGGCGGCGGGGCGGGAGCGGGCGCGATGATGGGGGGAACGAGCCAGAAGAGCGCTAAAACGACGCTGACCTTATTCATCTCGGCTTCGCCCTCAGATACTGGTTGGGATACGGCGGATCGTCGCCGAGGATCTTCGCCGCATGCAGCGGGAAGTACGGATCGCGGAGAAGCTCGCGAGCCATGAAGACCGCGTCCGCCTGCCCGGCCACCAGGATGTTTTCCGCTTGGACGGCATCGGTGATCAGCCCGATGGCGCCCGTCATGAGGCCGGTTTGCCTCCGGATCTCTTCCGCGAACGCCACCTGGTATCCCGGCGCGATCGGAATCTTCGCGGCGGGCACGACTCCCCCGCTCGAGCAGTCGATCAGGTCGACGCCGATTTTTCTCAGCTCCTTGGCCAGCGCGACGGATTGGGGGAGATCCCAGCCGCCTTCGATCCAATCGGTCGCGGAGATGCGGACGAAGAGAGGGAGCTGGCTCGGCCACGCCTCCCGCACGACCGTCGCCACCTCCAGCGGAAATCGCAGCCGATGATGCAAGTCCCCGCCGTACTCGTCCTTTCGCAGGTTCGATAAGGGCGACAGGAATTGGTGCAGGAGGTAGCCGTGGGCCATGTGGATCTCGACGACCTGGAATCCCGCCTCCAGGCTTCGGCGCGCGGCCTTGCGCCACTGTCGCACGACGGCCTTCATATCAGCCGCCGACATCTCCTTCGGCGGAGGATAATTGTCCGCGAATTTGATCGCGCTGGGAGCGAGGACGTCCCACCCGCCCTCGGCGTCCGGCACGACCCCGTCACCCCGCCACGGAATTTTCGTCGAGGCCTTTCTCCCGGCGTGCGCGAGCTGGATGCCCGCGATCGCGTCCTGGGACTCGACGAATCGCGTGATTTTGCGGAAGGCCTTCAGATGTTCGTCGCTCCAGATCCCCAGGTCCCCCGGCGAAATCCTTCCCTCCGGAGATACGGCCGTGGCCTCCATCAGCACGAGGGCGGCTCCCCCGACGGCCCGGCTCCCCAGGTGGACCAGATGCCAGTCATTCGGCACGCCGTCCGTCGCCGAGTACTGGCACATCGGAGACATGAAAATCCTGTTCTTGAATTTCAAATCCTTGATGCTGATCGGGGACAAAAGCTTGCTCATGGGTTTTCCGTTTCAAAGCCTATTCTTATAGAAGACTCCGCCTTTCATGATGGCCAAGAGGCGCCGATCGGGATCCTGGAGACACTCGAGATCGTCCAGGGGATTGCCGTCCACGACCAAGAGGTCGGCGCGCGCGCCTTCGGCCACGATCCCCGTCAGGCCGCTTTCCCCGAACAGCTCGGCCGCGTTGCACGTCGCCGCACGGATGACGTCCCGAGGCGGCTGAACGGCGGCCCGGAGCGCGAATTCCCGGAGCTGATGCCGGTGCATGGGCCCCAGCAGATCCGTGCCATAGGCCAGCTTCACGCCGCCCTTGGCGGCCATGTCCAAAGCCCGCAATCCCCGGTCCTTGACCTCGAGAAGCTTGGCAAGCTGCGTTTCCGAGAGACCCGCCCCCGAACCCTCCTCGCCGAGAACGTCGTATGTGGCCAAGGTCGGGACCATGGTCGCCTGGCGGGTCAGGAACAGCTCGATGCTGCTCTCGTCGATGAGATTGCAGTGCTCGAGCGATCTCACCCCGCAACGCAGGGCCCGATTCGCCGCCCGAGCCGTGTACGCGTGCCCCATGCAATAGATCCCGGCCATCTCCGCCTCTTCCAAGGTGATGGGTTCTCCGCTCATGATCGGCGCTTCAATTCGCCCGGGATTAAAAGTTATAAAACTTCCAATCCAGAGTCATGCCCGGGGTCAGCTTCTGTTTGCCGAGCTCCAAGCGAAGAAGAGCGATGGGAATATTGCCCAATTGAATGACCGCATCATGGAATTGCCTGATGGTCATCTGGCCGGAATCCACGATTTCCTTGCGGAGCTCGCGAAGCTGCAGAGCGCCGATCAGATAGGCTGCCTGATAGAGCGGTCCGTAGCCGCCCCCGAACGAGCGCCGGACCTCGGCCGTGGCATTTTCCCGCTCGTGGCCGACCTTATCGACCAGGTAATCGATACATTCCTGCGGCGACCATTCGCCCAGATGGAACTTGAGCGAAAAGACGATGCGCGCGCAGCGGTGCATGCGCCAGAACAGCGCGCCGATGCGCTCTTCCGGCGTCGCGTCAAAGCCCATGTCATAGAGCAATGTCTCCCAATAGACGGGCCAGCCCTCGGTCCAGAACGCCGTGTTGGCCAGATTGCCGCGGCTGACCCCGTAGCGCGGGCTCATGAAGCTCTGCATGTTGTGGCCGGGGATCATTTCGTGGAAGGCCGTGGCATGGGAAAAGGCGATGTTGTTGCCGCGCATGCTCTCGAGCTTCTGAAGGGTGGTCATGGTGCTCGTGGGGAACGATACGCTGATCAGCGCCCCGCCGGTGAAAAAAGGATTCACCAGCTGGCGCTGGGCCGACATCATCTCCATGCGGAGCGTCTCTCCCTCGATCTCGGGAACCGTGATCAATTCGTGAGCGCGCAGGAAATCGACGGCCTGCCACATCAGATCGCGGACCACGTCGGGCTGCTGGCCCGGAGGGGCGTGCCTGTCCTTGACCTTGTCGATCGCCCGCTTCCAATCGTCGCCGAACCCCAAGGCGCGCGAGGCGTTCTTCATTTCCGACTCGCACCAGGCGAACTGCTGGTCGGCCAGCTCGATCAGTTGCTCGGGGGTATAGGGGATCACTTCCTGGGCTAGATTGAGCAGGAGGGCGTCGCGGCCGATGGGCTGGCCGCTGATGCCGCTGGCATCGGTTTTGCGCGGAAGATCGGCCTGGGGAGGGCGATCGAAGCGGCGGATCTGGACCTCGAGACTGTTGCGCAAGTACAGATAATCGATCTGGCCGTCGCGGCTGAGCTTGTCGAAATTCAGCTTCTTCAGCGCCGACAGCCAGTCGACATAATACGGCTTGGCCGGAGCGACGGCGCTTCCGCCGCCGCCTCGGTTTCCGCCGCGGCCGCCGCGGTTGCCCCGGAACTGCTGCACCACGCCGCGCATCTCGTCCTGGGGAACCGCGAGCAGCGCCTGAAGGTCCGGGACCTCCGCGAACTTGGGCGCCGGCGCCGCGGGAACATCGCTCGGGGGCGCGGCCGGAGCCGGGCCTTCTTTGAGCGCGGGTGCGACCTTCTCGCGGAGATACGTCCCATAGTCCAGGAGCGCCTTGTCGGCCTCCTTATACGGCTGGGCCATCCACCAGGAAAAGAGCGGGTCGAATTCATTGTAGAAGCTGAACCAACCCTGGAGCGTCGCGCGCATGCCGCTGACGCTATCGGCGCCGCGAATGACAAGATCCTTGCCGAGGTTCATGGCCTCCAGCTTGGCCTTTTCTCCCCGCCCTTCCTCCAGGGCGCCTCGGGCCCGGCCGATTTCGTCCGAGACCTTAGAGAGGACGATCGCCCCCTTCTCCGGATCCATGGAATCCAGCCGCAGGCGAGCCTCTTCCAATTGGGCGATTCCTGCGGCGAAAGGAACGAGCGGGCCGAGCTGCGCGGCCGAGGCCGCGTCGGCATCCAGCCGCTTCAAGTTGGCCTGGACGCTGTTTTTGAGGGTCTTCAGGTCGCCTTTTGCCGCCGCGCTCAGGTTTCCCTCTTTCATCCCGTCAAGGGCCGCGGCCCAATCCAGATCGAACCGTTTCAGGCGGGAAAAGCGATTAGCCGAAAGGACGTGATAGAAACGGCTGAGATCCGCCCGGTCGGCTTCATAGCGTTGAATCACGATGCGCATTTCGCTTTGTTTTGGAGCGAGGAGAGCGTTCAGGTTGGAGGGGGCGACAGGGGGCGTTTGGGTGGCTTGGGCGCCTGCTTCGCCGCGCTGGCCGCGCGGTTGAACATCGACCTGCGCCGATGCGGCGATGACCAGCCACAAGCTCATTCCGGCGATCACCAAAAATCTATTTCTCATGCCATCATCTCCTTTCGGCCTTGGACCGGATATCAACTCATTTTTTCGGCAGCGATGCCTGGACGAACTTCACCAGGTCGGCGTGGTACTTCGCCGCCGCTGCCGAGTCGATATAGACCATATGGCCCGACTCGTAATAGCCCATCGAGATGTTGTTCTTTTTGATTTCATCCGAGACCTTCAAATGGGCGAGGGTCCACTCCACAGGGTAGAACGGGCAGGCAAAATCGTAGTATCCCATGCCCACGAAAAGATGCATGTACGGGTTCTTGGCAAAGCCGTTCTCCAGGTTGACCACGGTGTTGTACTCGCCCGACCAGGGCGGAGCGTTGCCCGAAACATAATAGAGGTTGTTGTTATTGTAATTCAGATCATTCCGGACATAAGCCTCAAAGCAGGTCAGGAAGCAGTTCTCGATGTTGGCGTTGCTGAAATCGAAGCTCGTCGCGGCGGCGCCGCCGTCGATCTGGTAGCCGGCAAAGCGCGAGTCGAGGCGCGACGTCATGAGGTGCTGATCGCGAAGAAGCTCGGCGCTGAACGGCCCGAGCGGGACGCGCAGGTCAAGGGCGTCAATGAAGGCCTTGGGGAGTCCCGTGTAGCGCGCCATGTCGCTCAGCACGGTGTCGCGCTGGGCTTGCGAGGCGCGGGCGCCGTCGAACAGATACTCCAGGTACTCGCCCGAGGCGAACCGGCGGGCCTGTACGGCCATCTGGTCGACGGTGAGCTTTTGGAGGTCCGGGGCGAGCCTCTTATGATAATGCGCGGTCATGATCTCGGTCGGCAAGGTGCTCAGTTGGCGCTGTTCGCCCGCGGCGGCGTTGCTGTCGATGACCGCCGACAGGAGCATCACCCCGTTGATGGGGCAGTCGCGGTCGGTGAGATAGCCGGCCAGCCCGGCCGCGCGCGTCGTGCCGTAACTTTCGCCGCCGACGAAAAGCGGCGACCCCCAGAGGTTGTATTCGTTCAGGAAGCTTCGGATGAACTCCCCGAAGGCGGCCAAGTCGTTGTCCACGCCGCCGAAGTCGGGGCCGTAGGCGGGCTTGTCCGGGCGGCTGAAACCGGTGCCCATGGCGTCGATGAAGACCAGGTCACCGGTATCCAGCAGGCAGTTGGGATTGTCGACATAAGTGTACGGCGGCGGGGTGGCAAGGCCGTTCGAGCCCATCTTCACCATCTTGGGGCCGAAGGCGCCCATATGCAGCCAGATGCTGGCCGCGCCCGGCCCGCCGTTGAACAGAAACCAAACCGGCCGTTTCGACTTGTCGCTGACGCCGTTCTTGGAATAATAAACGTAGAACAGATGCCCCTCGGTCACGCCGCTGGTCGCGTTGCGGATCGGCAGGAACCCGACGTGGGCCGTATAGGGGATCGTCTCGTTTTGGAGCGTGATCTGATGCTGCGTCGTGATCGGCCGCGCCGGATAGTCGATCGGCTGCATCTCCTCCAAGCTGTAATTGAAGCGGTAGAAATTGTTGGGCGCGGCGCCGCCGCCCCGGGCCTGGGCCGAGGCGCTGACGCTCAGGACCGCCGTGAGGACGGCGAGCCCGAAAAGCCTCAGGTCATATCGTCTCCGGATTTTCATGGCCTTTCTCCTCGGTGTCGCACGCCGATCAACGCGCTGACGGCGCGGAATCATGAATGAACCTGGTCAGGTCGGCCTGCAGCTTGGCCAGCGATTTCGAGTCGATATAGGTCATCTGGCCGGCCTCATAATGACTCACGGTAATGTTGCGGGCCCGGGCTTCCGGCGCCACATTCAAGTGGGCCAGGGCGAACTCGGCCGCGTAGAACGGCGCGTTGAGGTCAAAATAATTGATGCCTACGAAAAGGCGCAGCTGGGGATTGCGGAGAAACGCGTTGGACAGGCTCGCGTCGTCGTTCCCCGTCGAAGTGAATGTCCCCACGCCTCCGCTGACCAGGTAAAAAATCCCGGTGCCGCCGGTGAAGGCGAGCTCGCGCCGCAGATAGACCTCGTAGGCCGTCAGAAAGCCGCCGGCGAGAGAGCTTTGGTTGTAGTCGATCGCGGGCGCGGCGCCCCCGGGGCCGAATCCGCCAAAGCCGCCGCGGCCGCCGCCGATTCCCGGGACATAGCCGGTCACTCGCGCGTCCGAATTCGAGAGGGTCCGGCGCTGCTCGCGAAGCAATTCTTCCTTGAAGCGGTCGAGCGTAAGGCGCAGGTTGTTGCTGGCGATGAAAGCCTTCGAGAGCCCGGTCAGCCGCGACAGGTCCGCCACCGCCTTGGCGCGCTCCTCGGGCGCCATCCGGTCGCCTTTGTACAGCGCGCGCAAATATTCGCGCGAGGCGAATTGCCGCGCCTGTTCGGCGATCTCGTCGGCGCCGAGCGCCTGCAATTCCGGCCCTAATTTCTTGTGCGACCAGGCGGCCAGGATCAGGCTCGGCAGGAGCGTGATATATTGCTCGTCGCCGGCGATGGCATCGGCGGCCGGCGTCATGGAGAGCAGGATCACTCCCGTGACCGGGATTTGGTGTTCGAGGAGATAGCCGGCCAAGCCGGCGACGCGCCCCGTGCCGAAGTCCTCGCCCGCCAGGAAAACAGGCGAGTTCCGCCGGTCGTAAGCGTTCAAGTAGCTCCGTACGAACTCTCCCAGCGATCCGGTGTCGCCGGCGGTGGTCCAGAAGCCCGGGCCCCGGCTGGGTTGGCTGGGCCGGCTGAACGCCGTGCCCACCGGGCTTACGAAAACCAAGTCGGCCAGGCCGAGCAGCGTGTCGGGATTGTCCACCCAGCCGTAAGGCGGGATTCCGGCGGTGCCGTCGCTCATCCACTTCATTCGCTTCGGACCGACCCCGCCGAACTCCTGCCAGGCGGCCGCCACGCCGGGCGCGCCGCCCAGGAAAAACAATACCGGGCGCGCCGGACTATCGCCGCCGCCATCTTTGGTGTAGGACGTGAAAAAGAGGTTCGCCTCAATTTGTCCGGTCGTCGCGTTGCGCAGCGGCAGGTAGCCCGCTCGCGCGGTATAGGCGAGAATTTCTCCGCCGACGGTGATCTTCTGGTGGGTCTCGGTCGGCTTGGCATCGGGAATCGCCATCCCTGGAGTTGCCGTCGCATCGTAGTTGTAGAAATCAGGGGCTTCTCCGCCGCCGCGCCCGCCGCGGCCGGCCGCACTCCCCGGCGCTCCGGCTTGCTGCGCCGCCCCTTGCGGCGGAGCTCCGCGTCCGGCCTGGGCGCTGCCTTGCCCCCAAGCCGCCAACGGCAGGCCCAGCACGACCGCCAGCAGGAATTGTCCTTTGCGCAGGCATCGCATAATCACTCCCTCCTTGTAGGAAGTCTCGCTTTTTCAGGCTGCGCGACGATCCCTGCCGTTATGCTCGGAACCGAAGCCGCGCTTCATTCAAAAAGAATATTCCCCACGGCGGTTCGATGTCAACGGGAAGGAAAGCTGCTTCAAACGCCATCCCGTCGTATCCCGGCAGCGCTGGCCAGGTTTGCGGGGCAAGTTCCAAAACCATAGAGACCGCTTCCTTGATGAAGCTGGCCGGCAAGATATCACTTTTTTGGGGAGAGGCTCCATCCCGGTTGAAAACTCCAGTCGATGGTCTATAATAGATTTGTGATCGACGGCCGAGGCGCCCGCGGCGGCGGGACGCGTCGAAGGGGGCGAATAATGTTGAAAAAAGCCATCCTCGCCATCGTCCTCGGGACTTTGGCGTTAGGGGCGGCCGCCCGGCAAATGGACCTCACCATTCTGGAGAAGTACAAGGCCCTGATCGGCTCGATGGACAAGGCCAGAGCCGCGTTCGAGAAGGGCGATCTGGCGGCATCCGACAAGGAGCTGGATCGGTGCCTGAAGTCCGTCCCCGATCATCACGAGGCCCATTATTTCAAGGCCCAGATCCGCTACAAACAGGGCGATTTCGCCAAAAGCCTGGAACACATGCAAATGGCCGAGAGCGGCTATGCCCATTTCGCGGCCGCCATGGAGGAGGCCCGGATCGACCAGATGATGAAGGACGTGGAAAGGGAAGAAGCCTTATCCGATCTCATCCCGGCCTTGGAGAAGGCCTACGAGCAGTCCATATGCAAGCCTCCGACCTACCGGGCCGCCATCGTCGACGACCAGAACAAGCTCGAACAGACGAAGAACGACAAGCCGGACTCCCTGCGCAAGGCGAAATCGGCCGCCCCCGCCGAATATCTCTATTTCCACGGCAATTGCCTCTTCCGGCTGAAGAGATATGAGGAGGCCGAGGCGCAATACAGGGACGCGCTCGCGGCCGACCCGGCTCATGCGAACGCCACCAACAATTTGATCAGCCTGCTCTATGGGCAGAAGCGATACACCGAGGCGCTCGCCCTCCTTGATCAGGCCGAGGCCCAAAGAATTCCGATCCAAGTGGGCTTGAAAAAAGCCGTCCAGGACGCCGCTAAAAAACACGAAATCTGATTTAATCCGTCGGAGACAGCGATCCCCCCCCGTCCGGCAGCTTGGTTATTACCGCCAGGACGAGAATTCGGCCTCGATCCGGTCGAGGATGCGGCGGCATTCGGCCAGCCCGAGCGGCCCCGCCGCGCCGCGGTTCAGCCTCTGTTCGAACGGCCGTCCGTCGCGGCGCATCCTGCCGAAATCGCTCGGCATCCCGCCCAACCGCATCTGCTCCTCGAGCTGGCGGAACGAGGCCGCCACATAGAGCGAGGCGTTATACAGATTGGTCCGCAGGGAATCGACGCGGAAAAAATCGGTCTGGGCTTGGGCCAGTCTTCTAAAAAGGCGGCAGGCGGCGGCGAACTCCTCGGACTTGAAAAGAATGGCCTGCTCCGGGTTGGAGATGACCCCGTTCCAGCCCATGAAATATTCGAAGCTCGTCTGGGACAGATATTCGGCTTGCTGAACGAGGTCGGCGCTCAATTGCCCGACGAAGGAGCGCCGGTCGCCGCGCATCGGCTCGTTTCTCTGGAAGCGGGGATCGCCTTGCCGGTATTGGGGGGTGTCTCCGGGAGCGGGCGATTGGGCGCCGGATGGGACGCTGAACGAAAGGGCCAGGATCATGGCCGCGATGAAAACGACGGATCGACGCATGGGGACCTCCTGCATATCAATTCTATTTAGTGACCATTTTACTACGCTCGCCGGCCTTGCGCTATACGCGGAGAAACGCAAGACGGGAAAGATCGGGGGAACGACCCACCGAGGGCTCGAGCCTGCAGCCCTTTATCGTTTATCCGAGATTCAAGATGATCATGAGGATCCTGATGAACAGCAGAATCCAGCCCAGCCAGACGATAATCCAGGCGACTTGCTTGGCGGCCCGGGCAAGGACCATGAAGATCGTCAACAGGATCATGAATCCCAAGGGATCGACGAGTGTATCGGGGAATGCGATCCGGGGGAATATCTGCTGGAGCATCTTGATGATCCCCAAACCGATCTGATGGGGAAGAAAATAAAGGAACGTGAGGATGTTGTGGACGATTCCGTTCAGATGCTTCAAATTCGTCGCTTCCTGCGGGAAGAAGATATTCATGTTGTTCAAGCCTCCTTTGCCGATCGCGTGGCCTCGTCCGGATGGAACAAGGCGCGAATTTAGAAATACAGCATCAGATAAAGCTTCTGCTCGCTGTTGCCCGTGTGAACATCCGGATAATTGATGATGTAGGCGTCCTTGTGGAAATACAAATATTCAAATCCGAGCCTGAGGCCGCCGAATAATCTAAGAGCAATCCTGGGTTTGAAGATGTTGAGGAGCTTTGTTCCGCCCGGTCCGACCATCACATGAAGCCCGTAGAGATAGTCGATGACCGTCAATTGGAGCCTATCCCCGAGATTGAGCGTGCCCTCGAACTTGGCTTCGATTCCGTTGTCATAATCATAATTCCGGCCGTGGACCCCGGCGTCCACGATATCGACGTTGGGGGAATTGGTCGCGCCGAGGGGGACGACCCCGAGATGGAACGCAGTTTGAAAATTGGAGGTCTTGGAGAACTGCCACTTGGCGACAATTCCCCCACCGAAACCCAGGACGCCGATTTCGAAAACCCGGCTGTCCCAATAGTTATAATGTTGAAAGGCCCCGAATAGAATGTCCCAATCCCCCGTATGAACGGTCTTGCCGAACAAGAGGCCATAGCCGGTGACATTGTCTACGTATTTCGCACCTACATTTGCTCCATAGCTGAGATCGATCCGGAGCTTGAAGAAGTCAAAGGGCTTTCGGTCGCGGACTTCGAACGGGTCGCCGTATTCCAATTGAATGTTCAAAATTCCGCTGGTGCTGCCCGTCCCAAACCACGCTCCTTGATTGAACCAATGCGCCCCGACGTATATCGAAACATTGAGCAGCTCTTTCTGATAAATTTCTTTCGAAGTGACGCGGCCCATCTTTCCCGTGAAAAGCCTGTTGAGACCTCTTGTGGGATCGAGGATGAAAGCCCCCAATTCCCGGAAAAACCTCTCCGTCCCGGTCGTCCGATCATCCAGGAGGTTCGAGCTCAATCGGAAAAAGATTTCTCCGAAAAACGCACCGCTCAGAGTCGTATTGATCAGATCGTTGTACGACGGCAGCGTCGTTTCCCCGAAATTCTCCCACATCAAACTGCCCAAGAACGAAAACGGCACGGATTCGAGGAAGCTGTATCCGTTCGCCCGGGCGGCATTGAAATACCACCCCCCGGTAAGGGGATGAAAGAAAAAATTCATGCCGAGCCTGTCCGTATCCCATTCCCAGCCTGTTTGGAGGTTATGTTTCCAGGTCGCCGGTCCTATGTGCGAATAATCATAATTGAACACGAACCGGTCGACCCCCCATAGCAAAGCATTCACCATGACG
>Ga0182021_10007862_pt1 | contig 12643 bp, 16 predicted proteins | sample 612E3MmetaG_FD_120493 | JGI IMG/M metagenome (GOLD analysis project Ga0182021, IMG submission 120493) | Permafrost microbial communities from Stordalen Mire, Sweden - 612E3M metaG (Illumina Assembly) | ecosystem: Environmental > Terrestrial > Soil > Wetlands > Permafrost | place: Sweden... | reverse complement strand
TCTAGTATTATCCTCCAGAGCGCGCGCCTACTTCTTGTATATCAGTTTCTTCATTTTCTCAAAGCCTACGAGCTCAGTGAGTTTCTTCTCAAGATCCTCACCGCTATAAGTCTCAACAAGTCTTCTAGCAGGCTCCCTAAGGCCGGGGTCAAGATCTTCAAGAGCCTTATCTATCTTTCTTCGCTTCTTCGCATCATCTGGTCTATAGACTGTACCCATACCTATCCGATATCATTTATAGAAAACTGGAATAAAAACCATTTGTGCACGCCACGCACGCGCACTACTTTGCATTTCTGTGTGCACGCGCGCTTCAATCTTTTGTTTTTGGGTATCGTATTTAATTAATTCAGTCAGAACAAACGCGCTTAAACCAAAGTGAATTTACGTGCACACAAGTAACGTGAATTAATCACATATTCTAACAAAATTGAGTCTGATTAAAATAAAGAAAATGTTATTTATAGGATTAGTTCTGGCGACACTGCTATCGACGGTTGCGACTGTCTGGGCAAATCCAAGCCCCGGCGTACCTGGTTCACCGGGTGTACCAGCAACACCTGGAGGTGGTACGGATGGTTGTGGAAACGGGAACGCTGAGATTTCGCCAAGAGGGTTTAGCACACAGGGTTTCGCGCATGCGGGAGTCGTTTATGCGGGTAGTCCAGGATCTGCATCTGCTCTCCACGCTAATAGTGTCCGAGCAGTTTCTCAATATAATGTTGCCTGCTTCCAGATGACTTCACATAATCTCTCGGTTAATTGAAGTTCTCGAAAATATCTATTTGTATGCGCGCGCGCATGAGCTATTGATTTGTTTCCCTTGCCACGCGCAATACGCGCGCTAATAGGTTAAAATTCTACTGTTCAAAATTGTAAAACAGGTGAACTAATGTCTAAGACACAACCGCACCCGGGACACGATACGCATATTTGTAAGATGGTCGAAGCTAAAACTCCGACTTCAGAGCTAAAACCTCTTGTAAAGAACGCGAAGTACATTTGCAAGGAATGTGGAAGAGCAGCGTCAAAAGCCGAGAATCTTTGCTCACCCGAGCCTCTGTAATTAATTCCTACATTTTTCATTTTACGATATCTAAAAAGCTCAGCTTACTTTACTTTGTTTCCTTGGCCTTTTCAAAGAAGAACTCCGCGTCGTCCTTTGCCTTCACCTTCGTATCCACATCCGTAGTAACATTAGCCAACTCCTGAATCATCCTACCCGCCTCAACATATCTCTCGTGAATCGATTTCTTCATATCAGTGGCCTCAAAGAGCTTGCCTCGACGAGCCGACTCTCCAAGAGTCTTCTCCCACCCCGTGTGTCGCTTAGGCTCAAAGAATTTCTCACCCTCGGGTGTCTTCCCGGGTTTACCCCTATCCTCAGACATATAGGTTGTCTCGGGAACCCAGCTCCTCTTTACGTTGATGACCTTGCCATTACGCGAGTATATATATGGGCCTCGCCAGTATCCCTTCCGTTTAACTTTTATCTCCGCCATGTTGCTCGCCTCCAATTTTTTTTATTATTTAGACAATAGTAAAGAGGGGATATAAACATATGAAATCGCCGAGATTTCTCAGATCAATTGATAAAATAGCCTGGGCCTCATTTATCTGAAGCCCAACTCTTGAGTTTGACGAGAGACACCATTTCACACACGGCTTTCCCAGTCTTTTCGTTATAGAACGTCGGGGTTCCAAGGTCGCCTCCACACGCTTTCTTGATTACATTTCCGTGGCTGCGCATCACCTGCGCGCGCGCACTTCAATTGTACGGCCGACGTAGAAACCGCCAATATTGACACTGTCTAAGATGTATTTAACTTGAAATTATTAATAAATTGCGCGCATAATTTTGTAAAAAGTTAAAAGACCACTGTATAGCGGTGTTTATGAAACGGGATGGCCTTCGGCGAACACACATCCAAATCAATACTTGGATCAAAATCAAGTGAGTTAAGGGGAAAGCGAGTAATCCTCTGCGTGACGGGCAGCGTCGCGGCAATAAGAAGCCCAGACATCGCGAGGGAGCTGATGAGACTTGGGGCAGATGTCTACGTCGTGATGACTAAGATGGCGGAACACGTGGTCCACCCCGACATGTTCGAGTGGTCTACGGGCAATCCTGTCGTCACCGAGCTAACCGGTAAGATAGAGCATGTCCAATACGGTGGAGAACATGACAAGCATGCAGATCTTATCCTGGTGGCGCCCTCCACCGCTAACACAATTGGAAAGGTAGCATGCGGAATAGATGACACCCCAGTTACAACCCTTCTCGCGACCGCCATCGGCGCTGGGATACCGGTTATCATCGCCCCAGCGATGCACGCCAGCATGTATAAGCACCCCATAGTTAAAGAGAACATCGAGAAGCTTCGGAGGATTGGAATAGAATTCATCATGCCAAGATTCGAGGAGAGGAAAGCAAAGATACCCGACACACCGGAGATAGTCAACGCAGTGAGAATTAGGCTCATGCGTCAAAAAGACCTGGTGGGAAGACGTATCCTCATAACCGCAGGACCGACTAGAGCCTACATTGATGCTTTTAGGTACATTTCGAATCCGAGTTCAGGGAAAATGGGGGTAGCGATAGCCGAGGATGCTCTGGAGAGGGGAGCTGAGGTCTCCCTCGTCTACGGACCCGCAACGGCTCCCCCACCTCCTAACGCAAAGATTGTCAACGTTGAGACGACCGAAGAGATGCTAGAAGCTGTGGTTGGGGAGCTCAAAGCCCAGAAATTTGATGTGGCCATCCTCTCGGCTGCGGCCTCGGACTGGGGCCCAGCCGATAGGAAGATGGAGAAGGTTCCCTCTGATCAGGGTGAGTGGGTTCTTCACCTCAAGGCCCTTCCAAAGGTTATCGCCCAGGTTAAAAGGGCGGACCCAAAGGTCCTCCTCGTAGGGTTCAAGGCCGAGTATAATATCAGCGATGAGGAGTTAATCGAAAGGAGCTACAAGAGGCTCCTTGAGATGAAGATGGACCTCATAGTAGCTAATGACGTTTCGAAGGAGGACAGGGGCTTCGACGTTGATACGAACGAGGTTTTCATAGTAGACCCTAAAGGGGATGTCCTTCACATATCTCTGACGTCCAAGAAAGAGATCGCTTCTAAGCTCCTTGATAAAGTTAAATCTCAGTTAAATTAAATGGTCAATTCAATAGAGATTGGCGCAAATTAGTGACGGTTTATGTTTCACCTTGGGGAGTTCGTTCTTCATTTCGCTCCTGTCGCTTTTAGGAAGGCATCTCTATACGACCTGAAGTTGGAGATGCCTTCGGCTGAGATCACAGCTCGAATAATGGATCTAGCCACAACATCTGCGGCCGAGGCGCCAAGAAGGCTGAGTGCTCTCGCAGTGCTCCTGCCATAACGAGTCTCTTCAACTGGGAGAGAGGTTCTCCCAGAAGCAATGCAGAATATCGTGTCCCCATCGAACATGGTATGGCAAGGATAGATGGAGCGTGCAATGCCATCTTGCGCCATCATTGCGACCTTGGTAGCCTGAGCCTTTGTGAGTATCGCATCAGTTGCGACTACGCCGATGGTTGTATGTGCGCCTGGTTCCCCATAGAGCTGAGGATAAGTGGGGTTACCGACTGAGGAATTCATTCTCACCCCGCCGAACTCCCCACCTATCTCTAAATGCTTTGCATAGAATGCACCCGTCTCTCTATCGAAGGCGCTGCCAGTCGAGTTAACGACCACGACGGCGCCAATCGTTATACCATTATCAAGTGCTTCACTTGCGGAGCCAAGCCCACCCTTTAGACCACCTGAGACCGTTCCGGTGCCAGCACCTTGGTTTCCCAGTTTAACAGCCGCGCAAGAGGCAAGGCTAGCTGCGTCGTAGCCGGCTTCCTTGTCAGGGTGACTATGCTTGATTCCTCTGCCCAAGTCGAAAATAACGGCTGCGGGTACTATGGGGACCACCCGCCCTTCGCCGACTGGGTGTCCGATCCCTCTTTCCTCGAGATATCTCATGACTCCACTCGCCGCCTCGAGGCCGTAAGCGCTTCCGCCGCATAGAGCAATGGCATCAACACGCTCGATGAGGTTAACGGGATCGAGGAGATCCGTCTCCCTAGTACCTGGAGCACCACCTCTAACATCAACACCGCCTACGCCGCCTGCAGTGGTCATCACGACCGTAACCCCTGAGAGCATCTCGAGGTCGGTGTGGCACCCAACAATTATACCTGGAACATCGGTGATTGAGTTAAGTGGACCGGTGCGTCTCAAATTCAGTCATAGGCTTAGATACCAACTTAGGGGTTAAACATTTTACCGAGAGATTTAGGTGCGCGCGCGATAGTGAACGAACTTTGCACCAATGTCCTTTGATTTTTTATATATCCATTAACCGTACATAGAACTCGATTATTATTATATTTTTTTTGCGAGCGCTCGAGCAGTAATCAGAACCTCTTAGGATCGGTTATAATATCAACTAAGGCCGGTCCCTTCACGTCTAGAGCTTTCCTGATCGCGCTCCTCAGGTCATCAGGTTCCTCCACTTTGATCCCGACAGCACCGCAGATTCCTGCGTACTCGGCGATGTTTATGCTTCTAAGGTCGGTCGCCCAATTAGGATAATTCTCCGTCCTCTGCTCTTGCATAATCATCCCGAGTTGCCCGTTGTTTAGAACAAACACCTTGACTGGAAGCTCATATTTTGTGCAGGTGAGCAGGTCAGCCATAACCATGGAGAAGCCCCCATCCCCTGTTATGCAGACGGCTTGCCTACCCGGGTAAGCGAGGGAGGCAGCCATAGCTCCAGGGAGCCCGAAGCCCATAGAGCCCAGGATTCCCGACATCACGTGGGTCTGTGTAGACCTCATCGAGAAGTTGCGGCCGAACCACCAGAGGTTCTCTCCCGTATCGACGCTGATTATGGCGTCCGCTGATATCTCATCGCTGAGGATCTTCATTATGTAGAGGGGTCGAAGGGGCTTCGACTTGTCGTCGTACTCGAAGGTGAGGAGCTCCATCCACGTGTTCTTTAGCTTCGCTACTTCATCCATATATTCGCCTCTCATCTTCGAGTCGACTGCATCGCTCAGCGCTGGTACCACCTCGCTACTGTTGCCGACGAGGCCAACTTCGACGGGGTATCTCCTCGCAATCATTAGGGGGTCGATGTCAACCTGAATGGTCCTCTTCTTTGGGATCATTGTGAGGTCGGAGAAGGAGCAGCCGATGGTGATTAGGAGGTCTGACTTCAGTACCAGCTCAGTTGCGGCAGTGGTTCCGAGGCTACCGTGACAGCCAACGTAAAGAGGCTCCGATCCGTCGAGCAGGCTCTTGCCGCGGAGGGTGGTGGCTACTGGTGCGGAGATCTTCTTGGCGAGGTTGAGTACAGCGGGGCCCTTCCCCATCGCGCCCCAACCCGCGATTATGACGGGTCGCTCGGAGATGTTGATGATTCGGGCGGCTTCCATGATGAGTCGTGGGCTCTGGAGGTAGGCTACGTTAGCGATGCTGCCTTGGAATGGCCTCGGCTCGGCCTCGTAGGGGAGCTTCTGCACATCGTTGGGGACTCCGATGTGTGCGACGCCTCTGCTGAGGATCGCCCGTTTAAAGGCCTGGGTGACCAGCGATGTTGTTTGCTCCACGTCGGAAAGCACTTCATTATAGACGGTGATGGGGGCGAGCAGGGCGATTTGGTTGATCTCCTGCTCCGCGCCCGTCCCTTTCACCCTATGGGGTACGAGGCCCGTGAGGGCGATAACTGGTGAATGGTCGAGGTGGGCGTCGGCTAATCCGGTGACTAGGTTGGTCGCCCCGGGGCCGAAGACCCCGATGCAGACCGCCGTGTTCCCGGTCAGCTTCCCGTAGGCCGACGCCATGAAGGCGGCGACCTCCTCGTGCCTCACCTGTACATAGGTGAGGTGGGGCCTCTTTCATATTGCTTCGTGGATGCCGAGGGTCGAGGTGCCGGGGATGCCGAAGAAGAAGCGTACACCTCATGCCTCTAGTTGCTCAACGAGTACATCGGAGACGGTGGTTCCCTTCGCCGCAGCCTTTCCCTCTTCGTCGAGGGGGACGAAGACGCTTTTGGGGCTTCCGCAGACTGGGCATTTCCAGTCGGCGGAGAATGATGCGAAGCTCTTTCCCTCTCTCTCCTCGTCGTAGACATAGTTGCATACGGTGCAGCGGAACTTCAAAGGAACCGGTTTACTCGGGGTAATGTATCTTGATATACCTTTGTCACCGGTCTAGCTCATGAACCGCGCATGCGATGAGCCTAAGTCTGCTGAGGTGAGCGTACACCGGGGGGTCTAATATGTGAGCTCAAGTCTCGCGCACGATAGCGAAGAGCCTTATCACAGCGAAATTAGAGAGTCAGAATGTTATCCTAAGAAAATATGGCTTAGAGCCTCATTTAGATAATTTTAAGGAAGATATTGAAGTCCGAAAACAAGAATTTAGAACTATTCAGGCGCAGAATAACTGGAATAGAAGGAAAACATACTCAGAGATACTATAAACAGATTTTCGATTTAATCCCCGATAATATTCTACCTGAAAAGAGAGAGGGGTTCATGGCATACGATGGAATGAATAACACCTTTAACCTCGCGTATGAGATTTTGACTTGGAAAATTCACAAGGCTCTCGTTAGGGCGAAGCTCGAGCCGTACCTCGGTTTCCTGCACAGTAACCAGATGGCTAAGCTTAGCCTCGTCTGCGGTTTTCAGGAGTTATACCGCTACCTGATCGACGACTTCCTGATTCAATATAGTCAAAAAATCAGCGTGAAGGATTTCAAAATGAAAATTGAATATGCGAGCCACGGGAAGAAAGGCAAGCAAGAATATCTATCAGACTCTTAAACCATGATTTTACTCAATGAGCTTAACAGGTTCTTCGAGACTAGGGTTCATGTTAAGAGGATCAGGAATGGTGAGTATCAGACTCTTGAAACACTGATTAATGAAGAATCCCTACTTTTCGCAAAATATCTGAGGGGTGAGATTCAGAGCTGGACACCTAGAGTCGCATCTCATGAATAACTTACCGTTTTCTCAGATAACTGCGTACGCGAAAATGCTTAGTTAAAGAGGACATCTGTAGTTGAATAGTACACCAGCATGAACTCGCTAATCGTAGCCACTTCAGATAAAAGCATTCTAGCTCTCATTATCTTCGCCCTAGTCCTCACACTAATAATTATTCGCCGAATAAGAAACCTAGAGTTCCCCATCTGGTCAGCGATGATGATCGGAGCCGCCCTCATGATACTCTTAGGCGTGATCAGTGCGTCGGATGCCTACGCTGCGATCGACTTCGACGTGATTTTCTTCCTCATTGGCATGTTCAGCATCGTAGCCGGCGTCGAGAAGTCGGGTCTACTCGGCTACGTGATGTACAGGATCCTTTCCCCCTTCAAGAACCTCCTCTCACTGCTCATCGTATTCGTCTTCCTCATGGGCTTCCTGTCGGCGCTGACAGTAAACGATACGATGGCGGTGGTGGGCACAATCATTGTGATAACCATTGTCAAGCAGATGCTGCTACCATTAGATGTGATGCTGATAACTCTAGCATTCTCCATCACCGTCGGAAGCGTGATGACACCCATCGGCAACCCTCAGAACATGCTAATAGCCAGCCAATCAGGCATGACCGCCCCCTTCTTCAGCTTCGTTAGGGTTCTGGTGATCCCCACCCTCATCAACCTCGCAATCGTGGTGGGTTTTCTGTGGTTTACTTTGAAGAGAAGTGGAAAGCTTCTGGAGGGTAAGAGCATAGTCGTTGTAGAGGAGGAACATATCACTGACCTTGGATTGGCGAGGCTCTCAGGGGCGTGCCTCGTTCTCGCGGTGGGGGGCTTCATTCTTAATGACTTACTTGGTCTCTGGGGTTTACCTCACGCCGAGCACCTCGGGATTATAGCATTCCTCGCGTCGGTTCCCCTCTACACCCTCGCTGGGGCCAAGCGGGATCTGCTACGGCAGGTGGATTGGAGCAGCATCGTCTTCTTCCTCACCATGTTTATGGTAATGGGGGGCCTCTGGCAATCCGGCGCAGCGAACATCTTCATCAACATCATACCCGCCCCAAATCCGTTGGACAGGGGCTCATCCATCGTCAACATTATGTTGTTAAGTACTGTTTTGAGCCAAGTGTTCAGTAATGTCCCGCTGGTTAAGCTGTATATTGACGTCATGAAGGGTTTGGGTTTCAACGGTACTTTTCAGTATGCTTGGCTGGCGCTGGCATCGGGGTCTACTATCGCGGGTAACCTGACTATTCTAGGCGCGGCGAGCAACGTCATTATTCTCGAGAATGCTGAGAGTAGGGCTGGGCGGTCATTCAGCTTTCTCTCGTTTCTAAAGAAGGGGTTGATCATCACGGTGTTAAACATCCTAGTATATGCGGTGTGGATCTATTTTTTTGGGTGAAGACGTGTTAGATTGTGAATTATCGTCTTAGAAAAGTGCGGGCATCCTTTACATGCGACGCTTCCAGAATACCTAAGTGAAAAGATATGGGCGAAGAAAGGAAACCAGAAGTTGAAGAAGGACCGGAAGAGCAGGTTCAAGAGTGCTGCGGAGGATCCGAGGAACGACACGAACACCACGGTCCCGGTGGTCCCTATCACGGTCTACATGCTCCGCACGATGATGGTCCTCACGGTCCACCTGGTGGTCCACATGGTCATGAGGGGGGACCTTGGATGGATAGACGTGCGATGATGCGTTTCGCCTCAATGACCGTTGAGGAGGAGGTGGAGTTCCTTGATTCAGTGAAGGTCCGTCTCGAGGATAGGCTTAAGGGTGTAAACGATAGGCTATTGAAGCTCAAAGCTTAATGCGCTTCCTGAAACAGCAAGTTTTTGTTTCCAATCAAGATTATGAAATACCTAAATTTCCCATAATTATTTTTCTTAATTTAAAAGTGTGTGGGTGTGTGGGGGTTAAAGCTATGGCCCCAAACTCACTCATCGCCGCTGAATCCCGCTTTTTTATAACCCTCTTGACCAGACGATCCACTATGTTGCGCGGTGGGCTGAAGGTAAGGTAGATATACTAAGCTTCCTTTGGATTATTTGCCGTGATAAACATGGAAGTCTATATAATTATTGATAGTAAGCCACGCGAAACAATAAAGATGGATGAGGGCAAACTCGTCAAGGACGTGCTCATCAAAAAGGCAGTTAAGCGCGCCGCGGGCGAGAAGATCCTCGTCAAAGGCATAGAGGTGAAGGATACGGACCCCCTCAAAGGGGGGGAGACCATAACCTACACCTCGGCCAAGCCCGCTAAATCTGCCTAATCGCGGAACAGTCACAATGGGCGTTAACCCGCCCTTTTTCTCCCTTCAATTAATAAAATTTATTTTGGCTGGTTCCTCATCATGTAGAAGTGACGGGCGCTGGTGTCATCAATGAAGCCCTTGTCCGCGCGCGGTTCCTTAAAGAAACTCGACTTTATAGAAGTAAACACTGCTGGACATAAGAACAATACCACTCTTATTAATCAATTCTGGGTGCTCGGACTCTAAGTAGACCCAAAAATCCCTAATGTCCCTGCCCCTTGAGATGAATTATTCAGTTCGATTCTCAAGCGAGCGCGCGTTTCTATAGTTGTTTCTTCTGCTGTAGAATTCCTTGTATTCCTTCCAAATTTCAGGGATGACTCGGTATTGCTCACCTTTCTCGGTGAGAATTCCTGTCTGTCGAAGCTCTGCGATGTTTTATTCAACGATTTTGGGGATAACTCGGAGTAATTTAAAAGCCCATTCCAATCCGTAGATCCATTTTTTACTAAGCACTCAATTATCCGACCTTTCCACGAACCATAAAATTTTGGCTCTTCCATCGTCGTCAGACTCGAAAAATAAAGTCAATGCGCGCGCGGTGGTGTTCATTATTCCTTTTTCGACACCACCTTGGGTGGCATTTACATTATGAATAACGCTCACTCCGAAATCGAATGGTGCCTTGAAGGTAGTCGTAAAGGTTCCATCAGACGCTGCTACTATGCCTTTTTTTGATGGCGCGCGCATTCATGGCACTCTTGGGTGATGATCAGAGATTCCATCAGTGGTGTGAATATCTGTTCCTTTATTATTGGAATAGAGCGAAGCCATTCATATCAGTCTAAGCGCGCGCTTCCCTCTAACATTCACACCTCCTGAGCTACTCGAAATTTAGGGAGGCTACGTTGGACCGAATGGTTACCCAATATTTGAAAAAGATGGGAGTACTGGCTGGATTGGGATGAAAAGCGTACCACGTACATACGCGCGCCAACTAAATGCGAACCTCACTTTCTTACTATTCGTTTAAAAACCCATATCGTGAACAATAGCCAAAACGCACCGAAAAGGAATCCGCCCACGACATCACTTAACCAGTGAACGTTAAGGTATATTCTATCAAAGCCAACAAGTAAAATTAATGCAACATATAACCCCCCAGTAAACAACCTGGTTCTTGCAGAAGCCCAGTTACTCCATGCGAAATATACCACGATGCCAAAAAAGACCACGTTTCCTGCAACGTGACCACTAGGGAAAGAATAAGTGGTCTGATTAATAACCTCATTCCACGGCCTGGGTGACATTATCAGATTTTTTAGTGCCGAAACGATTAGGACGTCTCCAACAATCGCGCCTATTAAAAGAGAGCCATACTGCCAACGATTCTTCAAAGTAAAAATCACGACCAGTACCCCGGTATATATTTCTATGGGGATTGTGTCGAAGATGATGGAAATTTCTACAGCTGCCGCTTTAAAAGATCCCGTGTTAATTGATGCTGCCCAAGCATTTACACCCAGATCCAGTGTGATGAAACTGCTCCGTTGAGATGCTACGAATAAGAACCCGAATAGAAACATAAGTGAAACAAGAATGTATACTCGATGATCGGACAACTTAGAATTCAAAGTAGGCATATCGTTTTTACTATCACGGTTCAAATCTAGATTAAAAAATGCGCGCGCGGTTAATAAATCAAAAAACGACTGTGAATTCGCCTGTTTCTTCAAGTTGATGAGAATTGAGGCTTCTTCGGCGCGCGTTCCGAGCCTTAATTTCGTTAAGCACACGAATGGCGGACAAGTGCAAAGATCTATAGTAACCGGTTTCCGTGTTGACAATTTAGGGTTTAACGGCGCGCGCGCATACGGGTGAAACCTTGAGACCCCTATGCAGAAGAATAAAACATGGTGCGCGCGCTAAGGTTGCTTGGCCCTGAATTTTATGCGAACGTTTACGAGGCCTCGTTGGGTGCGATTTATCTCGACACTAAGTGCGCGCGCACATCAACTAGAAACAGTCATATATTCTGGGCAAATCTAATTAATGTGGGTAATAATAGATGTCTGTGGTAGAAGTTGATGATCGGGGTAGATTTACCATCCCCAGAGAAATCGGCTTAAGGAGCGCGAAGGCCGTCGTCATCTCAGCGGGCACCTTCTTCGTCGTTATACCCCTCAAGGGAGACCCCTACAAGCTGGCTACAAGCTGGCTTAAAACGGATAAGACCACAGAAGATCTAAAACGCGAGGCGGAGGTGTTAGCCTCCGAGGACGCCGCGAAGAGGTTGAAGCGGAGAGAAGAGACTTGCTGATCGAGACCGACACCATCTACGCCTTCGTCAAAACATCGGATAGGCTCAAACCAGTTGCAGACAAGCTGATGTGGAGGATCAAGGAGGGCGAGCTAGGCAAAGTAGCTGCGTCGCGTGAGACCCTCCACGAACTCTACTATACTTCGATGAAGGAAGGGGTCTCGCTAGAGGAATACATCAGCAGGGTAGCCGCCCTAGCTTCAATAAACAATCTAATCTTTCTCCCGACGACGCTCGAGATCGACCTTCTAGCCCTGACGCTGATGTGGCAGTACCGCTTAACCTCAATATTTGACGCCTATCACGCGGCCACCACGCTCAATCAGGTGGAGGACCGAACAATAATATCGACAGACCACATCTACGATAACATCCCGGGACTCACGAGATTGGAACCAAAGACACTCATTAACTAGAAATGCGCGCATGCATGGTAATGGCTATGACGAGGAAGTCACTTGTGAACGAGCGTGAGGCGGGATGAGGGAGCAACGAGCGCCTCGAGTTCCTCGGCAGCGTCCTGCAACTCATGCGCGCGCATGTATAACTGACAAAACAACCAATATATTACACAAGTTACATTGCGCGCGCACAGACTTAAGCGCGTGTATATGCTTCGTGTAAGTTGGGGGCGTTCGATTAGTTATGGGTAGTTGGTGATTCAGGGAGCCAGATCCTTCTAATCTTTGAAACGCCGTCGAGCTCCTTGTCCTCGGATGCCACGACCGCGACTCCGTTCAAGATCATCGAGGCGACGTGCAGGGCATCGGATGATTTCAGGTGAGTGTCCCTGAGCAACTCTTGGGAGGTCATGTGTTCGCTGAGGCCGAGTGGGAGCACCTCAGTGAAAGGAAGGACGACGTCGTCGATGAACGACGTGGTCACGGCGTAGGGTACGTTATACCTCTTTCTGGAGATGTAGAGGAGTTCATCGAGGACGAGGACGTCGGTGTAGAGGCGGTTGTTGGCGGCGAGCTCGATGTAGAAGTCGTCGTATCTTCCACGGGTTTGCTCCGTTGTGGTGTTCAGGTAGATTAGGAGATTCGCGTCG
>Ga0182021_10007861_pt1 | contig 12643 bp, 11 predicted proteins | sample 612E3MmetaG_FD_120493 | JGI IMG/M metagenome (GOLD analysis project Ga0182021, IMG submission 120493) | Permafrost microbial communities from Stordalen Mire, Sweden - 612E3M metaG (Illumina Assembly) | ecosystem: Environmental > Terrestrial > Soil > Wetlands > Permafrost | place: Sweden... | reverse complement strand
TCAAGCACGATACGCAGTTTTTCCTGGCTGGCCCAGATCCGTTTTTTCATGGCAATAGCCTCCTTTCTTAAGGAGCCTATTCTAACTTAAAATGCTTGTCTTGTTAACTAGTGGCAGTATATTTCTTTTTTGCGCCTTGCTCTTCTTGGCCACTGAAGCGTGGTCTGGCGAGGTGGGAAAAAATTTGCCCCCGGTGATCGAAAACTCGCTTGGCATGAAATTCGTTCTTGTCCCGGCCGGGGAATTCATGATGGGAAGTGATGAGTCGCCCGAAGCACTCGCCAAGGCATTCCCACGGTATGACCGCTGGCGTTTCCTGAATATTGGCGACGAGGCGCCCGTGCACAGGGTCCGGATCACCCGATCGTTCTACCTCGGACAGTATAAAGTAACCGTTGGCCAGTTCAAGAAGTTCCTATCAACATCCGGCTACCTACCTGAATCGGTTGCGGATGGCACGGGTGGCTACGGGTATAATCCCGCCTACGATCCCAAAACCTCGAAACGAGGCGATGCATTCGAAGGGCGAAACCCAGTCTATTCATGGCAGAATCCGGGTTTCGCGCAGGGGGACGATCATCCGGTGGTCAATGTCACCTGGAACGATGCCGTGGCCCTGAGCCGTTGGCTCAGCGAAAAAGAGGGAAAGAACTATTGCCTGCCTACCGAGGCTGAATGGGAGTACGCCTGCCGCGCCGGCACGCGAACGCGTTACTACAGTGGTGACGACCCTCAATCATTGTTGAAGGTCGCCAACACCTTTGATGCCGATACCACAAGGAACTGGCCGCAATGGCAATCCTATGCCTTGACGGGACACGACGGTTTCGAATTCACGGCGCCGGTGGGCAGTTTCGCGCCGAATGCATGGGGCCTATACGATATGCAAGGCAACGCATGGGAGTGGGTTTCCGACTGGTACGGTGAAAGCTACTATGCCAACTCGCCGGTGGATGATCCCCAGGGACCTCCCACGGGATCGGTGCGCGTGCGTCGGGGCGGATCATGGCACACGTGGTCGTTTTATTGCCGGGCTTCGTTCCGCAACTGGAATACACCGCAGACGCGCTACCCGCTGGTGGGCATACGGCTGTTGCGCGAAGTCGCTGTGGACCAGCGTTGAACGATTGAGCGTAGCTCCAACTTGAAATGGCATCCTTCATGGCAAGCCCCGACATCTTCAATTTCTCCGATATTCTTTTCGGGAATTCCGAGGATACCATACTAAATTCGTTCTTGACTTACATGATAACGTACATTAAATTTAATTCATGGCTTGCATTACTTCCATTACCGCCGTTTGATCAATTTTTGTGAAGGTTGCAGGGGTGTCTCTGGCAGTGACGGGTTTCAGCCTTTTTTCATGGATGGGGATTATCTTTTAGCTGTCAGCCCTGTTATGCCGAAATAAATCCCGGGCAGGCACGATGAGTTGTCTTTAGAGTAAGGCTCCGAAAATGAACCAGCAAATAAACAGAGAAAAAGGTACGCACGGCGAACACTGGAACTTGGTACATGGTGGTTTTTTTTCCGACCCCATCGTAGTGGCTCCCCTTGTGCACAAAGTCCGAGAGCTTGCTGGCATGTCTAGGGCCGATATCATCGTTGATCTGGGGGGCGGCAACGGATATGTTCTTTCACACATCCTTGCTCGTGGTGTTGGACCTGGCGTTTCTTTAGTGAACCTCGATTATTCTGATGAACAACTTGACGCCGCGAGGAACGCGGCGGGAATATTCTGTGTTCGTGGTTCAGTGGACACATTCTCGCGGGGCGATGTGGGCCGGGAAAATGACCGCTTCCTGTTTATGATGCGCTCCGTTCTGCACTATTTTGGAGAAGACGGTCTGCATTTGACACTCCGGCATCTGCGTCGCCAGACAAAGCCGGGCGAGTTTTTCGTTCACCAGACAGCATCATTTCGGAACAAGCATGATGCAGAATGCCTGAATGCGCTCTACCAAATGATGGGAACGCACAAGTGGTATCCAACAGTCGATTTTCTGTGTGCGTGTCTGGCCGCAGAGGGCTGGGAGGTGCGTGAGGTTCTGCCGAGCTTTCCTCTCCCGTTGATGTCTAATGACCTTGCTCATCGTTATCAACTCGCCCAGGATGATATCCTGCGCATCAGCGACTGCTTGTCTCGAGATTTTTTTGTACCTGAGGAAGTCTTCAAAAAAGCAGAGGATGGTTTCTGTGCCTTTCTTCACTACTGGATCTATATTTGTACGCCCGCGATGGGCAAGTAGGATAACAAAAAGCAATGGGGTCACAGCTTGATTTGAGGACAACGTGCTTTAATTTCCACTTTTCTGTTAAAGGCTGTTCTCCCTCCCATAGTTTTTGAAATTTTTTGTCATGAAGTTTTAATCCATACCGAAATTGTTCGGTAAAAATCAGAGAAAAGGGTGTCCCCCAACGCTTCTCCTTAAAGGGCGCGGTAAGCCTTTTCAGAGCGCGAAAAATCCAGCGAAGAATCACATATACTCGGGGCTTAAGCCACCACGCCCGTTTCAAAGCTTTGCGCAAAGCATTATAAAGTTCGCGGTCAGCCGGCCTGTTTTCTATCGCCTTGAGATTCTCATCAACAAAAGCGCGTATCGTATTGCTTACAATTAATATTCGGGAGACGCGTTTTTAATGGAGTGGTTCAGCAAACGTGGTGCAGCGGACAAGCGCGCCAGCGATATGTAGATTAATCATCGTCCGAATACACTTTTCACACCCTCCACAATTCAAAGCACACGCGCAAAGACTTGATGGTTAGGTCGGGTTTTCCTATCAGGGTGGCATTGTCTATCGGCGCTGCCTCACAGCCATCGTGCCCAAGCTCAAGGGCTTCGGGGCTCCAAAGCTGATCCAATGCGGGAGGAGACCGCAAAAGATCCGAATCAATATGCGCATAGTCATGAGAAGACGGAATATATATTCGACGAAATGACGGAAACAAAAGATTGCCAACACTTATCAGGCAAAGCCCTGAAGAATGCAATCGCGAAACATAAAAATCGAGAAAGGAAAACAGATTGGTTTCTACTTCAATAAACCTTCCCCATTGTGAGCCAATTTTTCGGATCACTTCCGTTGCTTTTCTGAGGCGGGAATGCTCATCAAGGGTTATATCGAACCCATGGATAAAAATCAGGGCAGCAACATTCTCCTGATGCTTTCAGAAGGTGTAAAAGAATCAATTCCTCCCGAAAAAAATGCGCCAACCCGGTTTTTCTGGGGCAGTTTTTTTGGTTTCGGAATGACATTTTTGATAGGCACCCTCTGAAGCGATGAGTTTAACCGGCAAAAGAAATTTGAGATACGATCAAATGAATTTAATAAACTCTGGCTGATCAATCCCTCTGCCACTATGGTACTGCCGGTTTTTATGGCCGGAAGAAGTCCGACAGAGAGGAGAGCCTCAGTGTTTCTGGTGAGGGTGATGTGGTTACTCCGAAAAAATATCTCGTAATTTTTTGCGTCAGGCCTTAGCGACGCATTGATTGTAACCCGTTCAGGAGTTCTCTCAACAAAGTTTAGGCATAATTCTTTAGGATCCATAAATTTAAAAAACCGTAGTGACTAAGAGTTAATGTGTAAAGCTGGTTCCTCGACTGGTCGAAATATATAATCAGTGACTATCGAAAGCCTTCACAGAAGGCGTGAATATTTTTCCCCAGGTCTTCGTAACAGTATCCTCCCTCCAGCAGAGCAAACCTTCTCTCGCGGCAGTGTTTTTTTGAAAAATTCTTCATCACTTTTCCGATCTCTTGAAAAGCATCGGTGGAAAGCTTATGTCCCCAGTCCTTGATGTATTCATCAAAACCTGCTGAGGCAGCAATGATATCACAGTCGCCGGCCTTGTTTAATGCAAGGGAGATTTCCTCAAGGTAGTCTTCTTCATCATGGCTCAGGGGATTGAGAATAACGAACTCTTCCTTTCTGCCCAGGATGTTGATATTGCCGTCACCGGTGTGCAGGTCAAAGTCGAGGATAAAGGCAGATTTGATTTTTTCTTCTGCCTCGAGTTTCAGAAGCGATACCGCCATATTGTTGAAAAAGCAAAATCCCCAACAACTATCACGGGAAGCATGGTGCCCGGGCGGCCGGATGCATGCAAAGGTTGGTTCGCCGGCACAGGCAAGCTCAGCCGCTTTGATGGCTCCGCCAGCAGAGAGGAGAGCCATGGTGTAAACGATATCGTCGCGCTTTATGTTTTCAATATGGCGAGCCGAGTGCGCTCGCAGGATATCCTTAGGTTCTGCTGGCGGAGGGGCAATAAATTTATAGTGGGGATAATTTTTAAGCTCCCGCATGATCCGCTCCATTCTTCCTGAGGCGGCCGCTGGGTCAGAATCATAGGTCTCGTAAAATTTTTCATGAAAGATAATATCCATGCGACCCTCCCTGTATTCCCGGTGATTTTAAGATACCCTTTTATTGTTCAATCATTTCTTTGGTGGTCATCGGTTTTTCAGAGAGAAAAAATCGGCACCACTTTATGACGGAGTCAATCACGATAACCAGGGCCAGGCAAATCAGGATTCCCACTAAGGAAGCATCGATTTTATAGTTAAAGGCATCAGGGAGCGAGGATAAGGCCTTAGCGGAAAAATCCTTGAGAAGCATAAAAGAGGCGGTGAAGGTAATTATGGTCATAAAAAGCATGGGTATAAACGTTACCCAGATATATTTAATCTTGCCCCTCTTGATGAGGAAGGTCGTGCCGATACAGAGGGCAAGCATTCCTAATAGCTGGTTGGCGGTTCCGAAAATAGGCCAGATAACTGATATGGAACCGGTGTAGATAAAATACCCCCAGATTAAGACGACCAGGAGGCTGGCCACAATGTTGCCGGTAATAGAACTTAAATTCCCAAAGGGTTTATAAACATACCCCCCTAGTTCCTGAACCACATAGCGAGCCACTCTGGTGCCTGCGTCAATCGTGGTAAGAATAAAAAGGGCTTCAAACATCAAAGCAAACTGATACCAATAGGCTATGAAGTGTTTTAAGAAGGGAAGAGAGGAAAAGATATAGGTCATCCCAACTGCCAAGGAAACCGCTCCCCCTGGCCTGCCTTGCAAGCTTACCCCTATTATTGCGGAAAGTTCCTTGATCTTAGCCGCCGGAAATCCGAGGTTGGCAAGCTCTAAAAAACTGAGTTTGGAGTTAATGGCAAAGTAGTCTCCCGGGATGAGAACAGAAGCCGCGATTAAGGCGATGACCGCAACAAAACCTTCCGTAAGCATGGCGCCATAGCCGATTGCTCGTGCATAACTTTCCTTTTCAATCATCTTGGGAGTAGTGCCGGACGATATGATTGAGTGGAAACCAGAAAGTGCTCCACAGGCAATGGTGATAAAAATAAAGGGGAAGAGTGGTCCTGGAATAATGGGCCCGCCACCATGGATGAACTGAGTAAGCGGAGGCATAAGCAGGTGAGGATGAACTATTACCACTCCGAGCGCTAAAAGTATGATAACGCCGAGTTTCATAAATGAGGAAAGGTAATCCCGGGGTGCCAAGAGCAACCATACCGGAAGAACGGAGGCCACGAATCCATAGATGGCCAGAAGAATAGACAGAAAATTTTTATCCAGATCAAAGAACGAAGATAAAGGAGATGAGGGGATCGCCCTGCCAAATATTACGATGAGGACAAGCAAAGTAATCCCCATCAGGGAGACCTCGGCAACCTTATTGGGCCGTAAGGACTTCATGTAAATCCCCATGAAAAGGGCGATGGGGATGGTCATAGCGATGATAAAGACGCCCCAGGGGTTATGGAATAAGGAGTTTATTACCGCAAGTCCCAAACCGGCAATAGTTATAATCAGGATAAAAAGGACCGCAACCGAGGCTGCTCCGCCCGTTAGGGGACCGACTTCATATTTGGCGATTTGGGCAAGGGATTTTCCATCCCTCCTCATGGAGGCAACCAGAATGACAAAATCATGGACCCCTCCGGCCACGACCGCGCCAATAAGAATCCAGAGGAATCCGGGAAGATAGCCAAACTGAGCGGCTAGCACCGGTCCGATAAGAGGGCCAGCGCCAGCGATAGCCGCAAAATGATGTCCAAAGAGAACCCATTTGTTGGTAGGATAAAAATTTTTTCCGTCGTTTAAACGGAAGGCCGGGGTTATCCTCCGATCATCGAGCGATAAAACCTTGGCAGCCAGAAAAGCTCCGTAGAACCGATAAGCGAGGGTGAAAAAACACCCGGCTGCGACTACCAACCAGAGGGCATTGATATGCTCCTGGGGATTAAAAATTCCGGTTACCATGGCAAAAGCAAAAGCAAAAAGAACCGCTAAGAATCCCCAGACAATAGAAGAAACTATTTTCATACCCTGTCTCCGATTCATAAAAATCGAAAATAACTATGTAGGGTTACTATTAAAAGTTTAAGTGATGATATGAGTAATTGCAAGTATATTAAAACAAACATAATATAATTTATTGTCATGAAGATAACTCGTTGAAAGAAAATGGATTTATCAAGGAACAATCTCGGTTATTTTGTTTTGAAACTTTTGTGCTGCCACGGTAGTAGTAGCCTCTTAAAACGGAAGCTCTATGGGAAAAAACTCATTTGAGAAATTTTATAATTATGGTTTCCGGTCTGCCACGATCCAGCACTTCGATGATGATGCAAATTCATGAAATTATTTATCTAAGCAAACCAAGATTCTGTTCGCTCCAAGGCATCACCCCTGTAACTCTTATAATTTTTTAAGGAATACTACTCAGATTTATTTTCTTAAAAACTCTACAATCTGAGAAAGAGCTTGGCTACTTTTTTCTGAACAGGAGTAACCGTTGGTAACGCTGATTGCCATTTGACTGAAGGGATTCGGCTCCGGGTTTATGTCAATCACCGCTCCTCCGCGGTGCACTACTGTTACCCCCACTTGCATGGGCAGGTTGGTGGCCCCTGAGGTACCTACCACCAGCAAAAGATCGGTCTTTTCTGCTTTTTGGAGCGAGCTGTGAAAACGAAAAAATTTTTCGTCATAACATTCGTCGAACCAAAGAACGTGGGGACGCGAGATAGCTCCGCATTGCCTACAGACCAAGAGTTTCTTTTCTGTTTCAGTGAGGGGAGCGGTTTTATCTTTGAAAGGAATTTCGTTTGGGACGGGAATTGTCAATCCACTACATTCATCTGAACAGCGCATAAAATTTAGGTTTCCATGAATCTGATAGGTGCGATCAGCAGTATTGCCCGCACGAAGGTGAATACCATCAACGTTTTGCGTAATCAACACGAAGCGGTCTTGAAAAATCTTTTCTAATTCTACTATCGCCCGATGGCCTAGATTTGGTTTGGCTTGTGCGCAAACGGTCTTGCGATAAAGGTACCATTGCCAGACCTCATAGGGGCTCATTTTAAACATACGGAAGGTAGCCATTTCCTCCGGGTGATATTCTTTAGACCCCACGGTCCAGTAACCATCCTTTCCCCGAAACGTAGGTATGCCACTCTCAGACGAAACGCCTGCACCGGTCAAAATCGTAATGTTACCGGTTGAGTGTTTGAACTGATTTAGGATTTTTGTTAATTTTTCTTCCATCTTTGTTCCCTCTTATAGTACGAAAAAAAATATTACGAGAATCATCCCATCGGAGATTTGGATGACAATGTTTCTCATCCTGAGGCACGCTACTGATCCTTGCTTTAATCACGGGTTATTTTTTTTTGAGCGTTCTCCTTGGGCTTTGCTTTCCTGACCGTGAGGAGTTGATCCACATATCTTTGGACCTGTTCGAATTTTTCTTGTGGCCATGGTCTTTCATGTTTTAATTTTGAGTCTAAAGTGTTTTTGGGGCTGAACTGCTGAAGCAATAATGTGTTGAGGGGATATAAGTCCTCGGCTACGCGATAAATATCTTCTTCGGTTAACATGTTTGGAACCACCGTGATACGAAATATCTTTTCGATCGAGCTTTTTCGGATTACGTCAATGCTTTTTTTGATTGCTTTTAGATCAACAGGTACTCCGGTTAATCGAGCATAAGAAATCTCTTCCAAAGGTGCTTTGACATCCATGGCGATGGCATCTACTAAATTTTCTTTCAAAAGGTTTTCGATCATGTGGGGATAACTTCCATTAGTATCGAGTTTCACCAAAAGATTTCTCTTTTTGAATATTCGGATAAAATCAGGAAGGGTTTCCTGAAGCGTTGGCTCGCCACCAGTGATGCAGATCCCGTCAATCCAGCCTTTAAGTTCTTTTATCCGTTGAAGCACTTCTGGTAAAGGCCAGGTTTTTAAATGCTGGGGCTTAAGAACTAAGGTGGCGTTTTGGCAAAAGGGACAACGAAAATTGCAGGAGGGAAGAAAAAGCACTGAAGCGATCTTGCCGGGCCAATCTAAAAAAGACGTTTCTAAAAAACCTTTGATGGGGATACTGTTTTCAAGACGTGCCATAGCAATGGGCTAACAGTGGCCTTAAAGTGTAAAAAGTCGAAGGGGGAATATCATTTCCCCTTCGAACCAAGGAGGGGTTGAGAACAAATCCCTTAACCCAAAAGGTTCCGGTTAAGAGACGAAAGAACTATTGGTAATATCGGGAAATCGCTTTTTTTACTTCCAAGGGAGTAGGAACGTGTCCTGAATAAGAGGCAATGGCATTTTCTTCTTCATCTTCAATAATCATGGTCGGGGTTGACTTAACCCCATAATAGGAAGCCTCAGCAAGACCATCAGCAGTATCGAGGTTATAATCATCAACCACCAATCCATCCTGCTTCAGCATCCCTCCGATAATCTTAGCGTTACCACACAAGGGGCACTCAGATTTCCAAAATAGTTTTACTTTTCCCATATGTTCTCCTCCTTCCTCAATCTATGGAAAAAATTAAGCTACCCTTACTTTTTGGTCTGACTCGTCGAAAAAGTACTCTTGGTTTCGGTACCGGTCATGGAGTTCACCGATTTTTCCTTTGTTCCAGCTTGAAATCTTGGTGAAATATCCGGTAATCCGCGTTATACCCTCTACCCTTTGGGAACCGCAATAGCCGCACTGATCCTTGAGTCCTCGTTCGGTTTTGCCACAGTCATTACAGTTGGTGAATTCGGGTGAAAAGGCGATCTGGTCATTGGTGGTGTGCCGGAAGGTTTTTAATACAAAATTAGCCAAAGATTCTTTTGCTGGGCGCTTTTCTCCAAGCCAGATATGAGTGAGCGATCCCGCCTCAATGAGCGGATGAAAAAGGCCTTCCTTTCGAACTCTTTCGATGGGGTTGATGGGAATTGATACCGGAAGATAGGTGGAATTTGTATAATAGACTTCATTGCGCTCTAAATTACCCTTTACGACCCGGTGAGCTTCAGGATAGAAATGTTCGAGGTCCAGCTTGGCAAACCGATACGCAGTGCTTTCCGCAGGGGTCTGCTCCAAGACAAATTTCATATGATGTTTTTCCGATAATTTTTTCGCCACCAAGTGCATGTGCGCGATCACTTTAAGGGCAAATTTCAGGGTGTCCTTCGAAGCATGTAATTCATTTCCGGTATGAAACTGAACAAGTTCATTGAGTCCCAGCATTCCGATAAGGAATGAGGCCCGATCCATCTTGAGGTAGGGATTCCCGTCTTTATTCATAGTAAGCAAAGCCAAAGGCCCTTTACCACCTATGGATAAAAGTTTTTTGATGAAAACTTTTTTCTGCTCATGAGCCTTAACCGCCAGGGCCATGGCATCAGAGATTCGAGAAAATAGAACAGTATCATCCTGGTTACTGAGGTAGCCGAGCCGGGGAAGGTTAAGGGTTACATTTTGGAGAGCGCAATACCGCATTTTCCAAGGCTCACGGGCGTCAGCGAAGTCTTGGGCCTCGAGTTTAAAGCTCAGTCGGCAGCACTCGGAAATTTTTGCGGTACTCCCACGGTCAAAAACAAAATAGGTGTTTCCTTTTTCACTGGCAACATCACAAATATGGTTGAGGAAATCCTTATGTCCCTCAGTTTGGAAAAATTTCTCGGTAATATGGACTAACGGTTTAGGGAAAAAGAAAGGACGGCCGGTTCCATCTCCTCCTTTGTAAACGGTAAAGAGTGCCCAGGCAAACTTTTGTGCTTCGGTAATGTATTCGGCATAGGTTTTACCGGTAAAGACACCTCCGGGGCCAATCGCCGGAACGTCTTCAAAGTGTTTTGGAACTTCCCAGTAAATATTAATATCACTGAAAATGGCTTGTCCACCCCGCGCAACTGCTTGCTGGGAAAATTCAAAAATAAGCATCTGAGCGAGTTGTTCGATGTCCCGAACGCTCATCCCCACTAAGTAGGGAGCAAAAAAGAGGTTAACGGAGTCCCAGCCGATTGCTCCGGCAAAATTGCTTTGCAGAGCCGCGGCAAATTTAACCATATGGGCTAAAAGCACTTCAGGATGTTTGGCTGGTTTGGCGTTGGAGAGGGAATTCGGGAGGTTTAAGCCAAACCTTTTAATGTACTCCAATGACTGTCCTGAGCAGTAGGGTCGGTCAATAAAACCCAAGTCATGAAGGTGGAGGTCTCCTCGCAGATGAGCATCCGCAATATCCTGGGAAAAAACACTGAGGAGGGCGTATTCTTTTTTTATCCCTTCCGCTAACGTTAAGTTCGTCGCTTCGGGTCCATGGGGAACATTAGCATTTTCTTTGTTGGGATGAAGAATGAGCTGATCGACATCATAAATCGGCAAACCGACCCGGGTATGCATCATCCGGGTTTGTTCCAGCCCTTTTTCAATAAGTTTAGCATTCACCAATTCCCGGATAAGAGGAGCGGTAATCACTCTGATCTTAGAGTTAATGATCATTTCTTCAACGTCAACGCTTAGCTTGTCAGCAGTATCGACGTCAATATATGTCTCCCTCACCAGGGCATCGACAATTTTCTGCCGATTCCAAGTGCTGAGATCTTCACTGGAAGTCCGCACAAAAAGGGCTAAATCAGTGGTTTCACTGCCCGATAGAGTATAAGGCCTTTCTGTTTTAATTTCTTTTAAGGGCGTCATAGTCCTCCCTATCCTCCTATAAGATTTGCCTTTCTTCTCCTCATGTTGTGGATGAATGTTATTTGACCACAACATATTGGGCAAGTCAAGAGAAATTTGGAAACAAAAAAATTTTTTTCTGGGGAAAAATGTCTTCAATATTTATTGACTTTGTTAGGGAGATCATTTATTTTTTCGATTCCTTAATGTTCAATTGGTTTTCATGGAAAGGAGATTCATGATGTTAGACGAAATTGTTATTTCTCGCGCAATTATTGGCCGGTATTTTAAAAAGTTAATGGATAACCTGCAGATAGATGTCGCGATTGCCGGTGGTGGGCCGGCCGGACTGACAGCTGCTTACTATTTGGCGAAAAGAAAAATCAAGGTTGCGATTTATGAAAAAAAACTCTCCATCGGCGGTGGGATGTGGGGTGGGGGAATGATGTTTAATGAAATCGTGGTTCAAAAAGAAGCAAAAAAAATCCTTGACGAGATGGGGGTAAGATCTGAAATTTATGAGAAAAATTATTATACTGCTGATTCCGTGGAAGCGATTTCTACGTTAACTTCCCAGGCAGTTAAAGCTGGAGCTATAATTTTTAATTGTATGAGCGTGGAAGATGTCAAACTCACTCAGGATAAGGTGACCGGGCTGGTGATTAATTGGAGCGCGGTTGAAATAGCCGGACTCCATGTTGATCCTCTGACCATTGGGGCACGCTTTGTGGTGGAAGCAACCGGTCATGGCCTTGAAGTTTTAAAGATTATTGAAAAAAAGAGTGGAAAGTCGTTACTTACCAAAACCGGAAAGATCATGGGTGAAAAGTCAATGAATGCTGAAATTGCCGAGACAATGACCCTTAAAAACACCAAAGAAGTTTATCCCAATGTCTATGTAGCCGGAATGTCCGCTAATGCTGCCTTTGGATCTTATCGGATGGGTCCTATTTTTGGTGGGATGCTGCTTTCCGGGAAAAAAGTGGCCGAACTTATCCTAAAGAGGCTAAAAACCGGTAAATAAGTAGCAATTTTTTGAAATTAACAAATTTCTTTGGCTTAAGGAAATTAAGTGGTTGCAGAGGAGATAAAAATATTATCGTGGGTAATAACGCTAGAATGGATAGAATATTTAATGTTCTCTTCGTTGGTGTGGGAGGGCAGGGGGTCATTGTGGCGGGCCAGATTTTGGGAGAGGTTCTTTTAAAGGCTGGGTTTGATGTAAAAAGAAGCGAGATTCATGGAATGGCCCAGCGAGGGGGAAGCGTGGTGAGTCAGGTCAGGTTTGGAACCAAGGTTTTTTCTCCGCTTATAAAAAAAGGAGAAGGAGACTTCTTGGTAAGCTTTGAAATGCTGGAAACCCTCCGCTATCTTGACTATTTGAGACTCGGTTCTTTTGTTCTGGTCAATAACCAGCAAATTTCCCCTCCTTCGGTATCCATGGGATTGGAAGATTATCCAGGCGATATATCGGAACGCCTTAAAAAAAGATTTAAAAATTTTAACTTGATCGACGGAATCGCGTTAGCTCAACAGACAGGTAACCCGAAAACTTTGAATGTGGTCCTTTTGGGAGTGCTTTCTCGGTATCTCAATCTGGAAGAGAAAATGTGGGTTAAAACGATTCAGGAACAGTTTTCCCCAGGTTTGCGAGAGGTCAACG
>Ga0182021_10007860_pt1 | contig 12644 bp, 8 predicted proteins | sample 612E3MmetaG_FD_120493 | JGI IMG/M metagenome (GOLD analysis project Ga0182021, IMG submission 120493) | Permafrost microbial communities from Stordalen Mire, Sweden - 612E3M metaG (Illumina Assembly) | ecosystem: Environmental > Terrestrial > Soil > Wetlands > Permafrost | place: Sweden... | reverse complement strand
ATCGTAAGAGTCATGAAGCCGGACCCCCGTGTAAGCCCCGACTTTACCGTTTGCGATCCCGCCTGCGGCACCGGCGGTTTTTTGATGTGCGCCTACGAGTGGCTGATGGATATTACCAAAGAATCTCTCGACCGTCAGATCATCAAAAGAATCAAGACCAAAACCTATTATGGTCAGGAACTCGTCCCGCGTCCACGGCGTCTCGCCCTGATGAATCTCTTCCTTCATGGACTGGAAACATCTATTTATTTCGGCGATTCCATCTATGAACCTTACCGAGGCAAATTACATGACTGTATCCTCACGAACCCGCCCTTCGGCACAAAAGGCGCCAATCAGGCGCCGGATCGTGATGACTTTACCATTGAAACGAGCAACAAACAGCTAAACTTCATCCAGCATGTCATGAACATCCTAAAGGACGGAGGCCGTGCCGCTATCGTGCTGCCTGATAATTGTCTCTTTGAAGACAAGGCGGGCGAGGTTTTTGAAATCCTCGTGCAGGACTGCAACCTGCACACGATCCTGCGCCTCCCACGGGGAACATTTACACCATACAGTCCCGGCGTAAAAGCAAATGTCATCTTCTTCCAGAAAGGCATTCCCACGGAGAACGTTTGGATATTTGACGCACGCTCCAACGTGCCGGGCATCACGAAGAAGGATCGGCCACTGACGCCGCAGCACTTCGCGGAATTCGAGAAATGTTACGGCAGCGACCCTAACGGCAAAAGCCACAGGAAGCAACTTGGCGAGAATGGACGCTTCCGAAAGTTCCACATCAGCGAAATCAAGGAGCGGAATTACAAGCTCGATATTACCTGGCTCAAAGACGAATCCCTCGAAAATTCCAACGACCTGCCTGAACCCCAAGACCTCGCTGCTGAAGCAATTACTGAGCTGGAAACGGTGGTGGATGACTTAAAAGAAATTCTTCTATTGATTGAAACTAATGGTAATAACGGAAATGGATAACTTGCCAGCGAGTTGGATTACATGTGATTTGAAAACGCTATTGACATCTTTGGAGTCTGGTTCGCGGCCAAAGGGTGGTGTTAGAGGTATCAAGGAAGGTATTCCCAGCATCGGGGCAGAGCACCTGTCATACAAGGGAACTTTCGACTTTTCATCAATCAAATATGTTCCGGAAGAATTTGCCACTCAAATGCACAAAGGCCGTATTAAAAAAAACGATATCCTTATAGTTAAGGACGGCGCAACAACCGGTAAAACTGCCTTTGTAGATGAAAAGTTTCCATTCGATGACGCCGTTATCAATGAACACGTTTTTATCTGCCGACCTTCACCATTAGTTGAACCAAGATTTCTCTTCAGATATCTCATGTCTAAAGAAGGACAAGAGCGGATTTTGGAAAATTTTCAAGGCTCTGCACAGGGTGGCATTAATCTTTCATTTGCACCGAACACTGAAGTGCCAGTGGCATCTTTGCCAGAACAACGCCGCATCGTTGCCAAACTCGAACTACTTCTTGCCAAGGTCGAAGCCTGCCAAGAACGACTGAATAAAATCCCCGCTATCCTTAAACGCTTCCGCCAATCCGTCCTCGCCGCCGCCTGCTCCGGCCGCCTCACCACAGATTGGAGAGAAGCCGGGGCCGCACCCGAATCCGCCAAGGAATTCCTTGCTCACACCCACGATCTTCGACGGCAAATATGGAACAAACGAAAGAAAAAAGGAGCTAAACGAAAGTATCCCGAACCCGATGACTTCGATTCTGCTGACCTCCCAGACCTTCCCGAATCGTGGGAATGGACGTCAGCGGATGCTGTTTGCTCACAGATCACAGACGGCGAACATATCCAGCCGCCTTACCAATCCGAAGGTCATCCGATGCTTTCGGCGAAGCACGTCCGCGATGGCTTTGTGACACTAGACAGCGCAGGCTTAATCTCGGAGACGGATTTCAGAAAGGCTCTTAAGCGTTGTGAACCTAGGGAGGGAGACATTCTGATTGTCAGTGTCGGAGCGACAACCGGGCGGGTAGCAATCGTCGAGAACTGTCCCCCGTTTGCCATAGTCAGAAGCGTGCTTCTATTGAAGCCTCTCATACCCGCACGATTTTTCCTTCGCTGGGTGCAGAGTTCTTGGTGCTTTACTTGGATGACGCAGGCGTCTGGAGCTTCTGCGCAACCGCACCTATACATCAAAGACACGAAACGGATGCCTGTCCCCCTGCCTCCATTGGCCGAACAAGAAGAGAGCGTCCGCCGCGTCGAAGCCCTCTTCAAAATCGCCGATCAGATTGAAGAACGATACAAGAAGGCAAAAGCCTATATTGACAAGCTCACCCAATCCATCCTCGCCAAAGCCTTCCGCGGCGAACTCGTCCCCCACGACTCTAATGATGAACCCGCTCTAGAATTGCTGGATCGTATAAAAGAAGAATGCGAAAAAAGTCAGAAAGCTATTCGGAAACATTAAAACAAAAAGGTGGAAAATTAAAACCTTCTTCGAAACAGATCAGCTGATGACCAGAATTGTTGTCTTTATTGGACAAGCATATTTTTAAAATGGAGGTCCTATATGTCACGACCAAGTGCAAATGCCACCATTATAGCAAAAGTTTTCAATGATTACTGCAATAGCAAACGCTACCAAATTGAGCAGTCAGAAGAAGTGAACAACCTGAGAATCGATATATCAAACTTATCTGAAAGAACGATAGTAAAAGTATATTATAGTGGCACGATACAAATTCAAGGTAAACAAAACGCTTTAAAATCTGAAATGGAAACGCTGAAAGCGAAATTTGAAGCCGATCCCCACGCCTTCGTTGGATATGACATACCCGAAGAAGCAAAGGCTTGCGCAACAAGATATGACATAATGCTGCCTATACTGAGAACGAAGGTTAAAGAATCATTAAACATGCTTGGAACTGTCGAATTTATTGAAAGTCCAAAGGCTGATGTAGAATACAGAGCCAAAATCACCAGGAATGAATTTTCGTTAACAATAACTCAGTTTGGAAATGGCACTTTATTGCTACAGGGCAAAACGGATAAGCTTTTTAATGACAACTGCGATCTAATAGAAAGAACCGCCAATCCTTCAGATAAAGAAGTAATAGCAAGATTCATATCTTGCGATGAAGAAAAAGTGAGAATTTTTGCTGCTAAATATACGCCCGAACTTATAGTCATGGCTGAAAACAATGTGAAGGGGAAAATTGGAGGTGTTTTTAACTATCTTGAACCTTACGACAAAAAATGGTTTGTAGCTTCGGAATGTCTTTGCTTGACTGCCATTCCCTTACCTGAGTTTTCACCTTTAGTAATGCCCGCATCAAAGGCATTCGAGGGATTTGCAAAGAAACTTATTGTTGGAATTGGACTTGTCGCAGAAGATCACTTCAACAAAAGAGAGGCAAATTTCTCTCCACTGAGCGATTCTAATAATTCAACAAGGAAGATTATTTGTGCGAAAGATAAGCATGTCGACACAATGTTCAAGAAGATTGACGTATGCCTGAAGACAAACAGGCATTTTATGATGCATAGCGATGATAGCAAAATTACCAAAGTTGATTCACAAAGAGAGGCAGAGGAAAAAGTAAATAGCATATTTAAAGAAACAAAAGACATATTTGACTATTTCAACGACCTTTTCAATTTGCTCACAAAGTAAGGAATCAATTACATGCAGCAGGGCGACAGACTTTTAGAAGTGTATGATCATATAAAATCAATCCTGACAGTCGAAAACATCAATGTTTCAGATTATCAATTGATCGAATATGGCTTGCAGTTCAATTTATCTATTCTTAACTGGTCAGGAACAATTCGAATCTATCAGAACAAGAAGGGTATTTTAAAAATTGATTATTCGCAACTTAAGGGGGACGAACATGCTGCAAAAATCCGATCTCTGATAGAAGGCAAAAAACCATCACACGCATCAATGATGCCAGATAATAAGGGTTTTGAATTAGGCTTTCCCATAATTGGTACAGATGAATCCGGAAAAGGTGATTATTTTGGGCCATTAGTAAGCGCCGGGGTTTATGTGGATGAGGCAACAGCAAACGATTTAATTGCACATGGTGTCAGAGATAGTAAGACAATTGCTGATTCTAAGATTATGGATCTCGCGCGGGAAATAATTACGGTATCTCACGGTCGTTTTTCGATTATAGAAATATCTCCGGAAAGATATAACGACCTGTATGAACAATTTATAACGGAGAAGAAAAATTTAAACACATTGCTTGCTTGGGGTCATGCGAAAGCTTTAGAAGAAATACTTTCTAAAGTTGATTGTAAGGTCGCAATTGCAGATCAATTTGCAGATGAAAAATTTATCCTTAGCAAACTTCAGGAAAAAGGTAAAAAACTCAAACTTGTTCAGATGCACAAGGCTGAGCAGAATATCGCTGTGGCGGCAGCATCGGTTCTTGCGCGTGGGCGTTTTCTGGAAAAACTAAATCGACTGTCAGATGAATATAAAACTGAATTATCTAAAGGTGTATCGAGAAAAGTTATAGATAATGCAAAAAAATTTGTTGAAATGTACGGGAAAGATGCTCTTCGAAAAGTAGCAAAACTGCACTTTAAAACAACAGCTGAGGTTTTTAATAAATAATCGAAATATGGTTAATTTAGCAGAACAGAAACAAAAGGCAAACCAACTTAGAAAAACAGGGGCGTTTGAAGAGGCTCTTCAACTTTACAGAAGTTTATGGGAGGGCGAAGGAGATAAATTTGACGGTGCTGGGCTCTTGCATTGTCTCAGAAAACTTGGACTATTTGATGAAGCTGTTGTATTCGCCAACGAATTAATTGATAAGTATCCTGATTTCGATTGGTGTCGCAGAGAAGTTATCTGGACTTTAATTTCTGGCCAGCTCAATAAACTTGAGGAAACTGAACCTTTTGAAAAAGTACTCCAAACAGCCCAAGGAATAATGGATCTTAATCCTGATGACTTAGCAAAGAAAAAAGTGGTTTTTAAGGTACTGAAATCAGCCAAGTCTTCTAATCATTGGAAGATTGTTAATAAATGGGTGGTAAACATTGATCCGGCGTCTCTTAGCACAAAACCTATGACGGATAGTTTAGGCAGGGAGGGATGGTGTGATCAATCACTCTGGTATAACTATCGCATTAATGGTCTTATTGAACAGGGAGACCCAAAAGAAGCAATAGTTTTAGTAGATGAAATTCTAGAACGTTTTCCCAAGCAACGAAAGTTCTTCCTGCGTCTTAAGGCCTTAGCAAATCATTTCCTTGGCAACTTTCCTGAATCAGAGAAAATTTATCAAGAATTATGTAATCGACACAAGCCTGACTGGTGGCTACTTCACGAGTATGCAAAAGTAGTTAGAGATATGGGTCGAAAAGAGGATGCCTTAAAATTAATGTATCAAGCTGCTACTAGTAATCCAAAATTGGAATCTATGGTCTCATTATTTGCGGATATTGGAATGCTCTGCAAGACATTAGAACTATATTCTGATGCCAGGACCCATCTCGCCCTATGTGAATATATAAGAAAAGAAAAGGGATGGCATGTGCCTGAATCTATTACGGACACTATTGATGAGTTAAATAGGGCCATTGGTAATAACGACAAGTCCCCGTCATTAAAAGAGGCATTAATTATTTGTCGAATTGTTTGGACTAAATTATTGGGTAAAGACAATAAGCCCAAGGAGTTATCACATACAAAATATAAGGTAAAAAAAGGGCTTGCCGGCGTGGTGAATCTACGCAGCAGTGATCGGCCATACTGCTTTATTAATTCAGAGGGTGATCAATCTTTTTTCTGCTTTAAGTACGATTTGCCTGCCGATACAAAAGATGGAAGTGAAGTTATTTTTGACGCTATTCCATCTTTTGATAAAAAGAAAAACAAAGAGTCATGGAGAGCTTCAAATGTGCGGCTCTGTTGATGGGATAAGTAGCCAATATGAACAAAATCATTTTACGTATCTTTGTCAATTCGAGGAAATGTATTACCGGTAAAAGTATTTTTAAGGAAATGCATATTTTCTAAAAAATCAAAACTCTTACTAGAGTCAAGCATATGGTAATTCTGAGGTGACTTCGTCCTTTTGAAAGTAAGTCATGTTGATGTAAAAGCTGCTTTGAACTATTTAATTGGAGGCTCTATGAAATTATATCTAGGTAAATTCAGTAAAAATTATCCAGAGCAAATACAAGAGAAGTTCTATTCCGCAGGTCCCGAAGGGTCTGAATGGTATGGCGGTATAAAGCCTGGAGACTATGTTTTCCCAATTTACGAAGGCAAGATCGGTAGCCTTTGGAAAGTAAAAGAATATAGTGAGAAGACAAACCTTATAACTAAAGATCATCCAGGAGTTGTGCTGTTTGATGAGGTTAAGTCGTTCGATCCTCCCATTCGGCTGAGCGACGAATTCTTGCGATATCAATATTTTGAACTGGACTTAAACTTGCTGAATAAAAGTTCAAAGAGCGTCAAGAAATGCGGTTTTCATAAAATTACGACCAGCGCTCGTTGCCCTGCACCTGAGGCAATTGATTTCAAGAAAAACATACGCAACCTCTACATTTCTGTTAAAAATTACGTCAGGCCTTATAATGATGGCGATATCAGAGTTGTAATCAACGACTCTGACAGAACTGAAATAACTGATATTCAAATTATGGACGGAGGAATCTTTAAGACATACGATACATTGAAATCTCTTTATCTTCAAAAAAATATTGAGGGTGAACGCTATTCTCTAAAAGAATTGCTGGAATATGCGAGAGAAGATAACGCGAGTAAAAAGGAATCATACTTAACATCAGTTTTGCAGGCGTTGAACGAGAACGGCTATTATTCAGTCACAAATCCAATTGCCCTTTATGATAATATTCTGGTCGGACGTAGAAAATATTCTACTCCTGGAACACAACCACAGGTAGATGAAACGCATGGGGACGAAATTGACGAACAAGAAGATGATGAAGGACTTACAGACTATGACATGTATGCAAATCTTCTGAAATATAACCCCAATCTAATTCTTTATGGGCCTCCTGGAACTGGAAAGACGTATGCTGCGATGAGAATAGTTGAAAATTATGATAGGATGTGGAACGGTGGCCATCGTCAAACGTTAGATGCTATAAAGAATGCAGGAAGAATAAAGTTCATTACCTTTCATCAATCCTATTCCTACGAAGAGTTTATAGAAGGTATTAGGCCTGTAGTAGACTCATCGGCGGCAGGAGAGGTTGCACCAGGCCAGGTTACATATAGGATTGAACCCGGCATTTTGCTGCAACTGGTTAATGCCGCATCCGTCCAAGTTCTTAAAACTGACATTAAGAATGAAGTGATGAATAATATATCGGACTCCAGTAGGATCTGGAAGGTTTCTCTTGGTAACCGCTGGGGAGATGAGAAAATTTATGAAGCCTGTAAAAAGAATAAGGAGATCGCGATAGGCTGGTTGGAGGATACAACGCTAGAAGGTAAAACCTATGAGGAAATATACTCGATGCTTGAGGAAGAGCGCGAAGAAGGGGGACCAAAACCAACGAATGACGCGAGTTCTATCAACGCATTAGTGAACGAAATGAAAAAAGGAGATATCGCCCTCATTTATGATAGCCCAAGTACTATACGTGATATTGCAGTTATTGATGATGATAAATACTACTATAAGCCCCAAGACGCTAAGAACCCTTATCCTCATCGCCGGAAAGTCGTTTGGATTAAAGAATTCGATAAGCCCTGTAACATTTATGATCTGAACGGGAGAACTCGGCTCACGATGAAAACTGTATATGAGCTCGATAGGATCAATTTTTCAGACATCAAAGGACTGGCGCAAGAAGATACCCCAACAGTGGAAGCAGCATCTACAAAAGCAAATGTCACTCCTTATTATCTCATCATCGATGAAATAAACAGGGGGAATATATCTAAAATATTCGGAGAGCTCATTACTCTGATCGAGAAAGACAAGCGAGATAAGATCAGCTGTGAATTACCGTATTCGAGAAAACCGTTTACGCTGCCAACCAATATTTACATTATCGGTACAATGAATACGGCAGATCGGTCAATTGCAATTTTGGATACGGCTTTGCGCAGGCGATTTACATTCGTAGAACTTGAGCCAGATTTGAAAATCTTCGACAACGCTAATATTGTCCCAGCCCCGAAGGTGAATAATAATGTTGATCTGCAAAAGCTCCTGGCTCGGTTAAACGAAAAGATAGCGTCTAAAATTGATCGTGATCATAGAATAGGACATGCGTACTTTCTGGATATTGCAGGTACTCACGATTTGTACCATGTGTGGTACTACAAGGTGCTGCCGTTGTTAATGGAATATTTTTACAATGACGTAAAATCCATTAAAGATATCATAGGGGACTCATTCCTTAACGATGACGGCAGCATAAATTTTATTAATCAGAAAGATATGACTGGCGATGTGTCCCATTTTGAAAGTGAACTGATGAAAATATATACCAGTTAGTGAGAGAATTAGATTATTTATGAACAGCAGATTAATCACGATATATTCGGATAGGCAAACACAGGTTCCGAAGCTGACCAATGATGAGAAGGGAGATATATTGGCTTTAAAAGACCTCCTCGGAAGTCAGTATATCTTGTTGCAAGCAAATGATAGTTTGCAAATCATGCACTATGTCGGTTTTATTGCTCGTGGTAAAACTAGGCTTCAGATATTACCAAAAATATATGCAGATCATGGCAAGATCAGCGCTGAGGAAGAAAAAAGTGAATCGGTTTTGTTATTGCTTCGATTGCTCTCTTACTCTGGCTATTTAGGCTATAAAGAGATTCCTGACCCGCAATCCATCGAATCGTGTGATAATGATCTTTTTGAGATATTTATAGGTATATTTGTAAACCGATTTCTGGATGTATTCATAAGAAATCTTCATCGCTCCTATGAGGTGTACGAAGAAAATAAGCAATTTATTAAAGGGAAGATACTTTTTCATGAAACGATTCTGAAAAACTCTTTACGAAAAGACAGGCACTACATTCGCTACGATGAATTTACCATTAACACTCTTTTGAACCGCATTTTTAAAACAGTGCTTCTTCGTCTTTTGTCTCAAACCGTACTCAGCGAAAACAAAAAAAAACTGAACTTGGCCCTCAATCACCTTGAAGAAGTTGAGCCAATTGATCTCTATAGGGGCATCTTCGACAAAGTGATTTTTAACCGAATGAATATCATATACCAACCGATATTATTAATGGCAAAACTACTTTATACTAATCGTCAACCCGGATTCTCAGGGGGAGATGAGAATACTTTCACATTTCTTGTACCATTGAACAAACTCTTCGAATACTATGCATATAAACTCATTGATAATTATTCACAAAAAAGCGCTTTTCGGGTGCGGTATCAAGGTCCCGAAAAGTATTTAGCACTTCATAAGGGAGAGCGCCATTTCCCTCTAAAGCCGGACATAACTATATTTCACCATAACGAAATTTTATATATCATTGATGCTAAGTTTAAAAATCCCTTTGACGGCTTAGAGCACATCGACTTGAAATCACCTGACATATATCAAATAGTGACGTATGCAGTTTGTTATCAGTGTGAGAATGTATTTCTGCTATATCCGCGCTTCAAAGGGCAACTCATGCGTGACACCGAGCTTGCAAATTATAATATGCAAACCAAAACAGGAAGTATCAATTTAAGAATCTTACAGATTGATATTATGCAAACTGACAATGATAAGACGCAAAAACAGCTCGTGGAAAGCATTTTTAGTGTCAATAATTGTGAGGCAGTTCAACAATCTGCCTCAGAAAACCTCATGGAATCTTTATCCAGATCTTGAAAAATGAAAGAATTTATTGAGATGCACTGGAAGACCGAGTGGCTCCGTGAGCATGGATTACCAGAAATAGGCTATCCGATGCCCACTGATGCATGTGGTGAAGTTTTGAATTCTGAGGGAGAAATTAGCTTTGCAAAAATTTTATACTGGCTGCAAGAATTTAGCGCTGAACAGCAAGAAGATTGGCAAGAACTCGAACCAGCTATGCAGAGACTGGCAGAACTGCTGGCACCGGATGATTCTCGTGAAGTGCTGACGGCTCAAGGAGACACATGGTTCCTTGAATTAGGCCCCACTAATCTTTCTTCCACGATCATTACTATTCAGCGACGCGACTATCTTATCGCTGCAATAACTCCCCGACAAGACTTTAAGCTACGGGTGGCCGCATATCATCCATTAGATGCAAAAACTATCAATTATCTTCTCGGTATGTCTTTACATCCGAATGCTGAAGGTAATGTGTGTATGCGTCCAAATAACTGGGAGTATGCTCTTGACCAAGCCAGTCACCCAGTTTCTGCTTTTTATGCCTGCGAACGTGGAGAAAGTTATTTATCTTTTTGGGAATACGGGTTGGGTGTGAACGCTGATGGGACACATAGCCAGATCTTCGATTGCCAGAAACAATTAGAATCATTTGCTCCTAATTTGGTTGCTACTCAAATAGGTGTCTATTACAGTTTATACCGCAATGACAATGAATAAGAGATCTGCTTACCAGTTTTGAATTAATGTAATCAGAGAAAAGGCACTTCACTCTCCATGTCTGATTTGTGAGTGCTTTATGATTGCTGGTATTTTTAAGAAAACGTCAATTATCTTAAAAATAATCGGTATTCGTGAAATAATTCTTGCAGCACTTGCTAACACTTACAATTGAATAAGAGCAGAACGCTTCCTTGTTATCGATTACCAAAAGAAAGCCTGGACATATCCGGCGATCTCATTTCTATGCATCTAATCTTTTAGTCCATACCTGTAAAGTATTCGTACCGATTTATCGTCTCTGGTTTTGCCTTCAGTATTCCATTTCTGTTTTTTGCATATTCCTTCACCAATTGATTCCAGTCTTGACCATTGAACCTGCTTGTGAAAAAGCAATCAATGGTCGCTATCTTGTTTGATTGTAGTGCTTGATTCAATTCTTTTACTAAATTTGCATTCCTAGATAGGCGCCTTAGATAGGCTAGAAATTCCGATATCGAATTCCATGCATCTTCTTTATCGAACATTTTTACTAGATGCAATTTATCATCGTTGTAATAATCGCCCTTTCTATCCTGCGATAGAACAATACGGTAATAATCGGCCACCGCTTCGTAAATTCTTTCCCTTTGCCTTATGGTATTCGCATCAGAAGTGTATTGTGTGCGATGAACACATTCATGGATTAATACCCCTAGGTCATTATCATTATATTTATTCTGGTTAATTTGAATGACATCGTCCGGCCATACATAACATGCTGTGAAAGAACTTATATTCTTGAAATAGACCTTCAACTTCTTTGCCGGTATTGGAATATCTAGCGTTGAATACAACATTGGCATTGCCCTTTTGTCAATGTATTCTGTTGTCTTTTCCGCCAAATCTTTCTGATTTGGGCATAGTGAATAATCAAAGACACAATACTTCCCATCTATCTGCATTTTCATCATCCTTTCCCACAAAGTATTTGACCGCTTTATCGGACTGTCACACAAGAACTTTATACTCTTCCTGATTTCCAGAGATACAGCTTTCAAGAAAATGGTGTCTGAAATTTATCACTCACATTTAATAATTACTAAGCCATGCTCATCAATCATTTTCAATTATACTGTAGCATAAAACGATAGAATGGAGAGACAAGAATTATAGGGAGTTGTGTTCAAAAGACATTGAACCACACACCTTCATAAGGCAATTTTTTAAGAAAATATATTTAGGACTTTATGCATTTTCTCTTAAAAGTACCCTCTTAGATCTCTAAAGAATAGCTTCTTCCCGTTATGTAGTATCCGTCGATTTTTACTTACAGTCATCCTTTCACTGGGTAATCAACGTGATGATATATTTCAATCCACCGATATCATCGAGCTATTTTACAATTGACTATAAAGAAGATATCCTATAGGAAATTCTGACATCATCCAATAAAGGGGGCGTCATGAGGCATATCCGCACTCTATATATCTTCCTTGTTTTCATTCTCCTGCCTTCAACTCCTTTTCTCCATGCTGCTACCGAGCAGCGAACAGCCCTTGTAATTGGTAACAGCAATTACACCTCCGGACCGCTTAAGAATCCTGCCAATGACGCTGTGGATATGTCCAATACCTTGGAGAAACTAGGATTCAATGTAATCCTCAAGACAAATGCCACCAAAAGAGAAATGGGTAAGGCCGTAGAAGATTTTGGAAAGCAACTGAAGGGGAGAGACGTCGGTTTGTTCTATTATGCCGGCCATGGTGTTCAGGTCAACGGCGTGAATTATCTGATCCCTGTGGGTGTCAAAATTAACGAAGAGACAGATGTGGAATATGAAGCCATAGATGCCGGGAGAATCCTTGCCACCATGCGTAATGCCAAGAGCAGAATAAATATTGTCATCCTTGATGCCTGCCGTGACAATCCTTATGCTCGTAGTTTTCGCTCTGCGACCCGTGGTTTAGCCATTATTGCCAATGCACCGATGGGAACGATTATATCGTATTCCACCAGTCCCGGTGATGTTGCTCTTGACGGCAAGGGTCGCAACAGTCCTTATACGTCATCGCTCTTGAAATATATAAAGGAACCAGGGCTCACGATTGAGCAAGTTT
>Ga0182021_10007859_pt1 | contig 12644 bp, 11 predicted proteins | sample 612E3MmetaG_FD_120493 | JGI IMG/M metagenome (GOLD analysis project Ga0182021, IMG submission 120493) | Permafrost microbial communities from Stordalen Mire, Sweden - 612E3M metaG (Illumina Assembly) | ecosystem: Environmental > Terrestrial > Soil > Wetlands > Permafrost | place: Sweden... | reverse complement strand
GGGCGACCATTATGGCAAGTTTAGCGGCAATTACCATCGGCATTATTCAGATAACGAAGTAAGGGAGGAAATTAGTTCGTAGTGAGATGGTGCGTGGTTCGTTGTTGGGAAATACATAGTTCGTAGTTGATAGTGCGTAGTTCGTTGTTGGATAATATACATAGTTCGTGGTTTGAGAGTGCGTGATTCGTAGTTGGATAATATGTAGTTTGCAATTAGATAGTGTACGGCTCATAGTGCAGAAGTGAGTGCATCTCTATGAAAATAGAACGATTTGAGGAAATCGAATCATGGAAAAAGGCGAGAGATCTTACAAAGAGTATATATGTTCTTACGCGAAAGAATGAATTTGCAAAAGATTACGGATTGAAAGATCAAATACAACGCGCGTGTGTTTCCATCATAGCGAATATTGCGGAGGGATTTGATTCAGGATCGAAGAAAAGCTTTATTGTATTTATGCGGTATGCATATCGTTCGGCGTCTGAAGTACAATCATTATTATATATCACATTTGACTGCAATTATATAACAAAAAAAGAATTTGATGATTCGATGACGTTGACCGGAAATATTAGAAAACTCATCGGTGGATTTATTCAATATTTGCAGAGAACAAAAACAACTAACTCACTAAGCACTAAATAATAAAGAACTATATCACTAAGCACTAAGTGACTAAGCACTAACTACACATTGAAATCATCCTCTCAAAATATCGAAGATAATCCTTCACAGCAGGCGGAAAAAGAATCCCGCATCGATTGGATGAGTATCCTTTCGGTACTGTGGCACTCCAGAAAGTTTATCGGAATTGTTACAGGAATAGTAACGGTATTAGCACTGATTATTAGCTTGCTCTTGCCAGAATATTTCAGATCGTCGGCAATTCTATTGCCGGACACCGAAAAATCAAAGTCTGCTTCATTTGGCGGAGGGATGTCGGATCTTGCCGCTCTTGCCGGAGTAAGTGTCGGCGGGGAAGTGTCGCTCGTTAAACTGTACCCTACAATTATCAGAAGTGAATCGGTTTTAAAAAAAATTATTTACTCAAGGTATAAAACAAAAGCGTATCCTGATTCTGTCAATCTTATCCTATTTTGGGAAATAAAAGAAAAGAATCCAGAACGGGATTATGAGGTTGCGCTCCTCACTCTTCGTACAACACTGGAAGTTTCCATGGATAGCAAAACAAGCATTGTGACGATGGCCATTGAAACGGAAGAACCGCAATTATCTGCAGATATTTTAAATAACATCATCCGCGAAATTGAGATAAATATTCGTACGAAAAGAAATACTAATGCATCGGAGCAGAGGAAGTGGATAGATGCACGTCTATTGGAAGTAAGAGATGACCTTTCAAAAGCGGAAAATGCATTCAAGAATTTTCGCGAAAAGAATAGATCGATCAGCAGTTCGCCACAATTGCTCCTCGATCAGGAACGATTGATGCGGGAAGTGCAAATTAATTCTACGATGTATATAGAATTAAAGAAGCAATATGAACTTGCCAAGATCGAAGAAATTCGGACTACTCCGATCGTAAATGTTTTGGACTACGGACGCGCTGCAGCAAAGAAAGAAAGGCCGAAAAAAAGCACTATCATTCTCATATCGATGATGCTGACATTTATTGGATCCGGAAGCTATCGTGTTATTGAGCATATTTATGGGAAGATTCTTGCTGGATGGTATAATCGGCTGCGAGGGTTGAATAAATACCATGGGTAATAAAAGCTATAAAACGTATCATTTGTCGTAAGCCATGGCTTCCGAAGATACCTCCACCTATAATCCTTTAACTACTACATTCTTGTTGGTTAGAAAAAAAATAGTGAATGCCGTGTTATGATCGATTGAGAGAAAAATATTTTTCAGTATTATAGTAATTGTTCATCATCCAGTGAGTTTAATAATGAAACGATTATTGAATCGTTCTGAATCACTTTACATATTATTGTTGATGTCCATATGCGAATAAATTTCATTTCTTACCTCAATCCATTTTATTATCATGGCGGGGGTGAGCTCGATAATAGAGAAATAATCAATGAAGGTAGAAGATTGGGATTGAATATCAGATGCGGCTATCGCAGAAGTGGTAGAATGTCTGGATTTATACAACCGAGATTAGATATACATGACAGTCCGGATTTATTCATATTATCAGATATTTGGAATTCACCGAACCAGCAATTATACTTTAAGGAGGGTTTTATTGAAGAGATTGTTGAAAACGAACATTATGTCCATTTAGACAATGCCTATGTTGATGTTTGTTCTGAAGGTGCTTTACCATGTAATGGAAGCTCTTTAGCATGTAAAAAACGGTGTGATAAAAGTCGTGCGCATTGGATATACTCAAAATCATTGTTGAATATATTCTTATCACCACTCCATATGAGAACTGTCAATGGTTTATTAAATAATCAGTATATTGATCGCTCGATTTGGATAAGACCTTTAATCGATGTACAAAAGTTTCATAATTTTCAGATTAAAAGAGATATTGAGTATATATATGTAGGTTCAATAACAGAATATAAAGGGTATAATAACATAAAAAAACGGTTTGGTCATATAAATGATTTTTTGTTTGTTGGTCAGAATGCCACAAGTGAGAAGTTGTTTGGGCATCATGTTGAGTCTGTACCAAATCAAGATGTTCCAATTCTATTAAATAGGGCAAAGAATTTTGTTCATCTTCCAGTATGGATAGAGCCTATGGGACGCGCAGTTGTGGAAGCCGCTTTATGCGGATGTAATATAATATCAAACGACAATGTTGGAGCTCTTTCTTTCCCATTTGATATTACAGATCCAAAAATGATAAAAGGATCTGCAAGATTATTTTGGAGTGAACTTTTTAAAAGAATTATGGATAAAAAGGATTAATAACATCATAAGGCTCATATGGTTAGCATTATCATTCCAGTATATCGTCTTCTGAAAGAAATTAATCCGAGATATTTTTATAAGAAGAGGTTTTCGCTTAAGGACACTATAGGATCCATTATAAAGAACGTAAAATGTGAATATGAATTGATTGTAGTGGTGAATGGAATAGAAGATCATCATCTTGCCGATTATATAAAATCCAATAAACGCATACATAAATATGCGTTATTGTCGAGTAATGTTGGTGTTCCAAGGGCGTGGAACATAGGAGCACACTTAGCAGAAGGTCAATTCCTTTGTTTTTGTAATGATGATGTAGATATCGGTCTTGGAGGCATGGAAAAACTTGTCGAAGTTCTTAATTCATCCGATATAGTAGGAGAGGTTGGACCGGCCGGTGGAAAATGGGGAAAAGCAGGAAGTGGTAAACGCGTTGGTTTGAAGACGATTGAAGAAGCGGATGAGATATCGGGTTTTTTCTTTATTATAAAGAAAAATGTTTACGAAGAAGTGGGCGGTTTTGACAATACCTATACGCCTGCTGGGTGTGAAGAAATCGATATGTCTTTTAAGATAAGGGACAGAGGTTATAAATGTCTGGTGGTACCTCATTTGCCAATCGTACATTATGGTAGACATGGAATAAGTTCAATAAAAACAAAAATAAAATATTTTAACAAAGAAATTGATACTGGTGAACTTGATAAAGTAAATAAGGCTTACTTTTTGTCTAAGTGGCACTAAGATTATTACTATGAGAAGAGTTTTGATTGAATAAAGAATACTTTGAAATCCAAAGGCTGGATGTTCTCGAATTAATTCCAAAAGAGTCTCAAAAGATACTTGAGTGTGGTTGTGCATTCGGTTGGCTTGGAACCGAGTTAAAAAAAAGGCAACAAACGGTAGTTGTCGGAATTGAACTCAACCCCGAGGCTGAACAGTATTTGAATTTTTCATATGACAAATATTATATAGGAGATATTGAAAATATTGATTTGAGTGAATACAACAATTATTTTGATTGTATTATTTATGCAGATATATTGGAGCATTTAGTTGATCCTTGGAAATTAGTTAAACAACATTCATATATGCTAAAAAAAGGAGGAGTAATAATTGTTAGTATCCCAAACGTTAGAAATATAATTTTATTTAAGGAATTATTTATTTATGGAAGATGGAAATATCAAGACTCAGGGCTTTTTGATAAAACCCATTTAAGATTTTTTACAATTAAAGATTCCATTGAATTACTCAAAGATGCTAATTTAAGAATTGACCTTATTAAATCAAATCCAGATAAATATTCCTTCCTTTTTTCGACATTTGCTTTTATTCCTAATCTTATAAATCCTGAACTTAAAGTTTGCCAATGGCTTATTAGAGCAGTAAAATAATTTATTTAATTAAATGTCAATGTAAATTGCTGGACTTTATTGCGTTCATGCATGAGATGTCCGGCGTTCTACATTTTGGACAACCGGAGGAGCTCAAGGCAAATGTATGACTCTAATTGTTCCATTGCAGTCGCAGAAAACAGAGTAATAATATTGTTTTGTTTATAGGTCGAAATGAAAAAGTGAAACAAGTGGATGCTAGGATAAGGATTGCAAAGGATTCTTTTGTTTTATTTCTTTCTCAATTAACAGGGAGGTTCGCATCATTCATTTCAGTCGTTCTTGTCGGTAGATATCTAAATGTCGGTGGTTTTGGCTTACTGAGTTATTCATTTACGCTCGTTTATTTCCTGACGCTATTTGTCGAGTTTGGTTTATCACCGTACCTTATACGCCTCTTCGCTGGGAAGGAAGGTCCAAAACGCGAGCTATTAACAGCATCTTTTTTTATTAAATCGTTCAATTATTTTATTGGAATTATAATCGTTTTCCTATGGACTATTCTTTTTAACAAAGACTATTTAGAACATAAATACTATTGTCTAATTCTTATCCCATTTTTTGAAGGATTGTACTTCTCTTACACCGCCGTACTTTCTTCTCAAGAACAATTCGTTCGTCAAGCTACTGTCGGATTGATTTATGATATTACAAGGGGTCTTCTTGTATCATTAGCAGCAGTCATTTGGAAAACAATTGATGCTGTTGCCGTCGGGTATGTTCTCGCGGCATCTATAATGTGGCTAATTTCGTTTTTCCTGCTTACAAAAAGGAATCTTTTCCCAGTTAAAAGGATTTCATCGACAACAATAAAGAAGATGTATAAAGGAACACTCTGGTTCTTTATATATGCCATCACATTTCAAATATATTTTAAAATTAATCTTATCATGCTTAATTTCATTCGAGGAAACACTGAAGTTGGGTTGTACTCGGCAGCATATAAATTCTTCGAAGTATTTCTTTTCCTGCCAGCATTACTGATGGGTGTTCTCTATCCTAGATTTGCAAAATATGAAAGTAAAGTAACCGTGAATGAAAGAGCTTCAGAAGTTCAGACATATCTCTGCATTCTTGGATTGTCCATTGTGATGTTTATTTTCATATTTGCAAAGCCAATTATCAAATATTCTTTTGGTGATAATTATATGGGAGCTGTTGTATTGTTAAAAATATTGATACTGACCCTCGGATTGTATTTTTTTAATTGTATTTTGCCAACATCATTAAATTCACAGGGTTATGAAAGAAGAACGATAGTCGCATTAATTGTAGGAATTGCATTGAACATCGTCATGAATGTCCTTTTCATTCCTTCCCTAGGGGCAATGGGTGCAAGTATTGCGACTTTAATTGCAGAAATAATTGTTACCTTATTTTATTATATCTTCTTTGTTATTTCCTTCGGCAAAATGAGTATAGACTTGAGGATATGGAAGACGGCAATAATATGTCTTACGATACTCGGAACGAGTTTGATTCTTAATAGTGAAAACTATCTTATAGGATTATCGCTTTTGTTCTGCTACCCGGCTATTATATTCCTTACAAAGACTGTCAGTAGAAAAGACTTGAAAATACTCAAGCAAGTATTTACGAATGGCTAAAGATAACAAATTTCCAATAATATTACTCAGTATCCCTTTCTTTTTTCTTGTGATAGTGGGCATTGCATTCCAATTGGATCTAGGAATAGTAAAAATAAGTATTGTAACATTGTCCCTTTATGTGATTTTTGCTATTTCTCTTTTAGGAAATAATAGCAAAGTAGCTGATGGTCCAAAAAAATTCCTCCTATCAATGAATTTCCTATATTTCTATGTACTTGCAAGTGTTATCTTGGGATTAGTTATGGATAATTCAATTGGAGACATTAAAAAAGATGTAATGGGTTTTGTTCATCTATGGCTGGTCTACTATTGTGCCAAGAAATTAGAAATAGAGGATATTGAATTCGTGTGGAAAACAATAATTGTTATTTCTATTTTTGCCGTACTCAAAATTCTCTATATTAACTTTTCAAATGTTCCAGTAGAATGGACAAATATGTGGCAAGCCAGAAAAGATCCTTTACCTGGACTAAATTGGAATAGAATTGTGCTTAATGGTGGTGATATCTACCTTTCTTTTTCATTGATTTCTGTGTTTACATACATGATTTATAAGTCAAAATATTCCAATTCTGTTTTTGCTATCATTGCTTTTTTAATATTAGCTTTTTCTGTCTTTATTTCACTATCAAGAAGCAGTTATCTGGCTGTCATCGTAGGTTTCGTTACATCTTTGCTTATCGCTTTTTTTCGAAAGGTAGTATCAACTAAGAAGATACTAGTCTCTCTTTCTGTAATTGTGATAGTACTTATAACGGTTATATATTATGCATCTGACACTATAGATGTAGGGGATATCTATTTAACACGAATATATGCTTACGATGCTGAAGGCGGGTCAATCATGTCGCGAGAAACCGAAGATGAAGTCGCATTAAAGGAAGCACAAAAAAGCTGGTTTTTCGGAAAAGGCATGGGAGCTACTTACGAATTCTTTTCCGACAAGAGTGAACGTGCAAATGATAATATTATATTTACGCATAATTTCATTACATGGATCCTTTTAAAGATGGGAGTACTTGGGTTCATACTGGTGTCCATCTTTTTCGGACAGGTCTTGTATATTTCACAAAAATTCATGGCAGTTTCTTCGATTGAGAAAGAGACAAGACTTACACTGGTCGCATTGACATCGTCTTTTATAGGATTGATAATTGTATCCATTTATGCAAATAAAATGTTCTATACCGAAGGATCGATGTTCTTGGGATTATATCTAGCTTTTTTATATAAATTGTCTATGGCCGTTGATCGTGATAAAATGAGAGCGGTGAGCAAATGAAGGTTGCAATCGATTTAAAACTGATGGTTCAATTTAATACAGGCATAGCTACATTTATAAATAATTTACTTGTTGACATTCGTAATGCAAAATTCAATGATATCGAAATATTTTTATTATATCCTGATGGAGCGCTAATAAATGTTGAAACCATTGGTGAGATGAAATGTCTGAATGTAGGAAAACCACATTTTAATAATTTAAGGATAAATCACTTCATCTATGATCAATATTCAATGTTAAAAACATTGAACAAACTAAGACCTGATGTATGTTACGTCCCTTATTTTGATATTCCATATTTCTATACCGGCAAACTAATTACATCCATTCATGATATGACAATGTACAATCATAAGTACTTTTACCCAAAAAGGCAGCAACTGTATTATAATCAGCTAATGAAGAAAGCGATCAAACGTTCGACATTTATTGTTACAGTTTCAAAGTCCTCAAAAAGAGAAATTTGTGAAACTTTCTCTTATCCACCGGAGAATGTGTTCGTTTTCTACAACAGACTGAAGAAAGGATTTATTGCGAATAACCACAAAAATATGAACCTTGAGTATATTCGCAATAAATATTCCTTACCTATAAATTTTATTCTTTATACAGGAGGTATCGCTCCGCGGAAGAATATTGATGGTCTAATTCGATCCTACAGAAAACTAGAATCGATGAAAAGAACTGTTCCATCATTAGTGATTACCGGTTCATCAAATGAATATTCTATACACTTACTTAAAGATTTAGGTATACAAAAAGAAAATGATTTTGTACATACGCCCGGTTATATTGATGAATGTGATCTGCCGGCAGTATATTCATTAAGTCTGTTCACAGTCTATGCATCGGCCAATGAAGGCTTTGGAATTCCAATAGTTGAGTCTATGGCATCTGGAAAAGCAGTCTGTTGTCCAGACATAGAATTGTTCCATGAAATCGCAGGTGATGTCCCGCTTTATTATGATCATAAAAATGATGAAGCCCTGATGGAAGCGCTGTTCCTGTTATTAACTGATGGTGCACTTAGAAATAAAAAGGAAAAAGATGGATTAGAGAGGGCAGAGTTTTATAAGAATATTAATCATGCGCAAAGCTTTGAAAATCTTTTAAGGCAGGCAGTCATCAAGTAATATTTTAACATATAAGATTGAAAAATATTCTTTCTCTATGATAACCGATAGCAATCCAAAGGTTACAGTTATAATGCCTGCTTACAATGCAGCAGAAACGATTGGTGATTCGATTGAGAGTGTTTTACGGCAAACATATGAAAACTGGGAGCTGATTGTCGTTGATGATTGCTCAACGGATAATACATTTGAGATTGCTAAATTATATTCAAATACTAATATAAAGTTGCTTAGCCTGGATGAAAATAAGGGTGCATCCGCAGCTAGAAATTTAGGAGTTAGAGAAGCTTCTGGTGAATATATTGCATTTCTTGATTCTGACGACCTATGGTTGCCTAAGAAATTAGAAATCCAAATTAAGTATCACTTGGCTAATCCATCTTATATGATTAGCCATACTGCTTTTGTAGAATTTCATGATAACAAAAGAGGACGTAAGCTTTGGCGACAAAGGTTAGTGTCCACAAAGAGAAAAAGGGGTAATCTACTCCCACTACTTTATTACAATAACATAGTAGCTACTTTAACTGTCATGATACGAAAAACACTTTTTATAGATGTCGGAGGTTTTGATGTAAGAATTCATGGGAGTGAAGATCTTGATTTGTGGTTAAGGATTTCTTGGTGCAATTACAATTTCGGGTATATTAATAAAGTTCTCGGTAAATATCGCAACAATCCGATGGGAAATTCAAAGAATATTTCAAAATATAAAAGAGTTCTACGAAAGAATATTACTGAAAAAATTATTGGTAACAGAATTATTCATCAATCAATAAAAAAAAGAACTATCGCCGGCTACTATTTAATGATTGGTAGATTATATGATAAAAGCGGAGATCGGTGCCTCGCAAGAAAATACTTTATTGCTTCATTAAAACAGCATCACTCATATATTATTTTTAATATAGCAGCAGTATTATTCCTATTTGCCAATATTATGCGAAGCTGCTTCTCAAAAATTCTATCGTACTCCAATATTGCAACTAAGGGTTCTTAAAATTACTACACAATTTATTGAACAAAGTGATGGAGACAACCTCTATTTTGCGTTACTAGATAGGCGGATACTCTTTCATAAGTATAGATCAAAAAGCAGTCACAAAATATCACAATCTTACTCATGAATGCTAAAGCAACATTCTTAGATATAAATAATAGAAATAGCGGTCAGTTTTGAATATTTGTCTGGAAATAAATGAAAGTATTACTAATAAATGAATTCAAAAGAGGTTTTGGTGGGGTTGATACAGTTGTAGGTCAACATATAAAATCCTTAGAAAAGAACGGTATTGAATTTAAGGTATTTAAATATTCAAGCGACGATTTTTTAAAGAATGGACTATTTACTCAAATTAGGGATATTGGATTGAGTATAGTAGGTAAGTTCTTAGTTTCTGAATTACACTCACTCATCTTGACCTTTCAACCAGATATCATCCATGTGCACAATATATTCCCATTATTATTTAAAAGTATTGCAAAGGAATTAAGAAGCACTAAATCTAAGATCGTATTTCATATACATAATTTCTATCCATTTTGTTTAAATTCTTACCTTTATACAAAGGGTAATATTTGTACATCTTGTATAGAAAATAATAGTTGGAAATATGGAATTATTAAAAAATGTTATAATCACTCCGCTATTATGTCAACTTTGATGGCGTTGGGGAGAGTGAAACCAAGAGAATTTAAGATCCTTTTTAGAGCAGATAAGTATATAGCTGCAAGTGGATTTGTAAAAGACATTTACACTAAATATGGATTTGATTCTGAGAAAATTGAAATTCTCAATAATCCCACATTTCAAATTCCATCCGAAAAGATCTACGAAAACAATTATGTTTTATATATTGGAGCGTTGTTGGAACAAAAAGGGTTGTTCACATTAATTGAAGCAGCACGGCAGCTTCCAGAAATCAGATTCTGTATTGTTGGAGACGGCAAGGATAGAGAGAGAATAAGAAAGTATGCAGATGGACTCGACAATATAACTTTTTATGGAAGTCTTTTCGGAAAAGATAAGTACCATCTGTATAATAATTGTAGGTTCATTGTTATTCCTTCAAAATGTTGGGAAACATTTGGTATGGTTGCGCTTGAAGCAAACAGTTGCGGAAAATATGTTTTAACTACAGGTTGTGGAGGACTTTCAGAAATAATAGATAATTGTAAAAGTGGCGAATTATATGATGAAAAGAATCTGCAGGACCTTATATCGAAAATAAGAAAACTTTGGATTACTTTGGATCAAAATAAAGTAGCTGAAGACTGTAAAAATAATGCAGAGAAGTATTCTTTTAATCGTTATTGTGAAAATATTGATGCATTTTATAATAAACTGTTAAAAAAGATGTGAGCAAGCCTAATCTTTATAAAATTTAATAATAAGCACTTAATCTCTAATTGAAATATTATTGAATGAAGTTGAGAATTGCAATTATTGGTTCACGCGGTTATCCATTCGTCTATAGCGGTTACGAGACATTTATAGCTGAGTTAGCTCCCAGACTTGTCGAAAAAGGCCACAATGTAACCGTCTATTGCCACCGAGGACTTTTTAGAAGTTATCCGAAAATAGTCAATGGAATACATTTAAGATATATTCCTTCTATCAATTCAAAAACATTAAGCCAATTCACGAATTCGTTCCTTTCTACTCTCGATGTATGCTGCAGGAATAATGATATTATTTTCTATGTCAACTCAGCGAATGGTCCTTTTGGTCTCATTACCTGTTTATTTAGAAAACGTACAGTCATCAATGTAGACGGCCTGGAATGGCTCCGTCCCAAGTGGAAAGGTCTCGGTGCCAAATATTTCTATATAGCTTCTATGCTTGCAACAAAATTCATTGACGTAGTTGTTACGGATTCAGAACGAATGTCTGAGATTTATAGAAACGAGTTTGGCGCTCAAAGTAAAGTCATTGCTTATGGCGCCAACATCGCGCATAGTACGCAGCCGAAACTCATTGAATCCGTGGGGCTCGTTTCAGGGCAATACTATCTTGTTGTAGGCAGGCTCATCCCGGATAACAATGCAGAAGTGATCGTCAGGAGTTTTGAGCATAGTCAATCAAACCGTAAACTTGTGATATTGGGTGATGTTCCATATCAAGACGCGTATGCTGAACGTGTTCGAAAAACTTCAGACCGACGCATTCTTTTTCCGGGATATGTGAGAGACAGCGATCTGCTGCGTGAATTATACTGCAATTGTTATGCTTATATCCATGGGCATGAATTTGGCGGAACGAATCCGGCGCTGCTCATGGCGCTTGCTTCCGGCTGTTGTATCCTTGCTCTGGACACTGTTTTTAATCGTGAAGTGTTGAACGGCGATGAGCATGGAATATTCTTTCAAAAAGATACAAGCGAAATAACACGTCTCATCGATCGCATGGATCACGATACATCCACTCTCATTGACTACCGTGCAAAATCGCAAGATAGAATTGTCGAAAATTATACATGGGAGAAAATTACAGACCAGTACGAAAATCTCTTTAAATCTTTGAATGAGTGAAACAGTGAATTGTAAGCAGTGAAGAGTGAAGACAGGTAATGTTGAATATCCAATGAAAAGTAGTTACTATTGACACACACAAAATAGGGGCGGTGTTTTTGAAACAAGTGATCCGGCGTAACTGGCGCACAGTACTCATAGTTATAGCATTTACTACAGATATTGTTGTTGTCATGCTCAGCGGTATTCTTGCGTACATCGTACGTGGATTCATTCCACATCTCTCTCCATTCCCATCGTCTATATTTTTGCAATTTGTAGGGACTTTTGGTTTCGCGCTCATTATTCTTGCAATGATCATCGGTGTTTACAGGGCGACATCTCATAGCAATATGGTCAGACAGTACTTCCTTGCAAGCAGAATCTATCTGTATGCTATCCTTTGTCTTTTTTCGTTCCTCTATGTATTTCAAAACGATGCTATCCCCCGTAGATTTATTTTCCTCTTTATTTTTATTCTGCCTTTTGTTTTTGTCCTTGGCAGGAAGTTCTTAAATGCATTCATTCATTTTATGCAGAAACGCGGTTATGGAATCCATAATGTCCTCCTTGCCGGATATGATAATGGGGGGTTAGCGATTATTCATCGGTTCAAGAACTTCCCTGAATTAGGGTATGATATCAAAGGCATAATCACAAATCAGAAAAACAAAATTCTCACTCCGATAGAAATTCATGGTACACCCGTTCCACGATATTCAATGTCCAAGCTGAAACACGTAGTATCTGAATATCACATTGACCGGGTATTCGTTCCATCGCAAGAAACAATTACGAATGGATATTC
>Ga0182021_10007858_pt1 | contig 12644 bp, 15 predicted proteins | sample 612E3MmetaG_FD_120493 | JGI IMG/M metagenome (GOLD analysis project Ga0182021, IMG submission 120493) | Permafrost microbial communities from Stordalen Mire, Sweden - 612E3M metaG (Illumina Assembly) | ecosystem: Environmental > Terrestrial > Soil > Wetlands > Permafrost | place: Sweden... | reverse complement strand
CGCCTGCGGTGAGCTTGGAATCAGTCTAGTCGGTGGCCACACGGAGATTACCTATGACCTGACTCGCCCCATCGTGGTCGGGTGTATGCTTGGCGAGGTGGAGCGGGACAGGCTGGTCTCCGTGATCCTTGATGGCCTTCTGTGCATTCCTGATTGCAAGGTAGGATGCGTTGCTTTTTACTGAGGAAGCAAGGTAAATAGCGGTTTGAGAGAGAATCAGGTCGCATTCCGGATAACCTATCACATCTACTGCCTGGAAGCAGGTGGTGGCCAGAAGCAGCGCATTCGGATTGGCATTCCCGATATCTTCGGAAGCCAGGATAAGCATCCTGCGGGCAATGAACTTTGGATCTTCACCTGCTTCAACCATCCGTGCAAGCCAGTATACCGCTGCATTCGGATCGCTTCCGCGCATGGATTTGATAAAGGCGGAGATTATGTCATAATGCATTTCCCCTGTTTTATCATACATCGCCAGGTTTTGCTGGATGATTCTTATCGTATTTTGATTGTCGATTGTAATTGTTTTCTCGTTGTGACTTAAACTTGTGCTGGTCAGTTCAAGGGCATTCAGGAGCTTCCTGGCATCCCCGCCGGAGATCCTGATCATTGCTTCGGTCTCGGCAATAGTGATCCCGATACCAAGCTGTTGTTCAAGCCTTCTCCTCCCTTCTTCCAGCAGGCGTAACAAATGGTTCTCTTCCAGTGTTTTCAGTATATAGATCTGGCAACGTGATAAAAGAGGGGATATCACTTCGAAAGACGGGTTTTCAGTTGTTGCCCCGATAAAAGTGATAATTCCTTTCTCAACTGCCCCAAGTAGGGCATCCTGCTGGGACTTGCTGAAACGGTGAATTTCATCAATGAATAAAAACGGACTGGTCCCGCTTTCCCTGGCTTTTGAAATAATTTCCCTGACTTCTTTCACACCTGAACTTACGGCACTGAGGGTGAAGAACTCCCGTGAAAGTTGCCTGGAAATAATATAAGCCAGGGTGGTTTTACCGACACCGGGAGGCCCCCAGAGTATCATTGACGGAACATTGCCCGATTCAATGGCCTTGGAGAGAATGGCCCCGGGACCCACCAGGTGTTCCTGCCCGAGGTAATCATCAAGTGATTCCGGGCGAAGTTGCTCTGCAAGAGGGATTAGCATAATATTTCAAAGGTACAATTATGGGGCGGAAGTACTTCCAAACTATAAAGAAATAATAATATCTTAAAATATGTTAAAACTATTAGTGCTGAAATTCAGTAAGATAAATGAAATGTTAAAAAATGTTAAAAAAAAGTGACTTAAAAACTTGCTTGATATGGGCCATATGGTTTATCTTTGCGGCAAATTATCAAAACGAACGAAACAATGAAAAAACTCGCAACATTATTAGTCGTAGGTGCTGTAGCTTTCATGTATTCTTGCGGCCCCAGTGCAAAAGAACTCGAAGAAAAAAGAATTGCTGACTCTATCCGCGTTGCTGATTCATTAGCAATGGTACAGGCAGAACAGCAGAGAATTGCTGATTCGATTGCCAAGGCTCAGGAAGAAAAGAAAAAAGCAGATTCTATTGCTCATCAGGATTCTATTAAGAAGCATCTGATTAAACCTGCAAAGCCAGCCGCAAAACCTGCAAAACCCGCAAAGAAAGTTAAGAAGTAAAAGCTTTCTCCGACTGCAACAAAAAAGCCGTCCAAAAGGATGGCTTTTTTATTATCAGGATGTTCGATCAGGTCATAGGTTCTTTATTTCTGATACCAGTTTCTGAAGGCTGGATTTTGCATCTCCGAAAAGCATGCGGGTTCTTTGATGGTAGAACAGGTTGTTTTCGATCGCAGCATAACCTTTGGCCATGCTTCGTTTCATCACGATCACGTTTTTTGCCTCCCATACTTTGATAACAGGCATCCCGTAAATAGGGGAGGATGGGTCAGTTTCAGCCGCAGGGTTGACCACATCGTTGGCGCCGATGACTACAGCCACATCTGTATTCTGCATCTCATTATTTGCTTCTTCCATTTCCAGAAGTTTTTCATAAGGTACATCGGCTTCAGCCAGCAATACATTCATATGACCTGGCATTCTTCCTGCCACAGGGTGGATTCCATACTTCACTTCCACTCCTTTGGATGTCAACAACACATCCAGTTCGTGACAAAGATGCTGGGCCTGGGCGACGGCAAGGCCATAACCGGGCACGACAAGGACTTTCTGTGAATAGCTTAGTAAAATGGATGCGTCACTGATGGTAATTTCCCTGACCGGTTTATCTCCCGTATCACCTTTTGAGGATGCATCTCCGCCGAAAGCGCCGATAATGACGTTCAGCAGGGACCTGTTCATCGCCCTGCACATGAGGATGGTGAGCAGTGTACCGGAAGATCCGACAAGGATACCGCCTGTAAGCATGGCTTGGTTATTGTACAGGAATCCGCCGCAGGCCGCAGCAATCCCGGTAAAGGAATTCAGAAGGGAGATCACTACAGGCATGTCGGCGCCACCAATGGGCATGACAAAACTCACTCCATAGATCAGGGCAAGCAGGGTCAGAATATAAATTATGAGATTGTCACCGGCAACCGGCTTTTTAAACATGATAATAACAACCATGGCAATCAGAAGCAGGAGGAAGAATAAATTGATATACCTCAGTACCGGGGATTTGATATCCCCGATCTTTTCGTCCAGTTTACCGAAGGCTACCATACTCCCGGCAAAAGAAACGCCTCCGATCGACAATCCGAACAGGATGGCAAGGGTTTCCCCGTAAAGCATGCTGGAAGCTCCTGCGGCAGCCAGGGTATCCTGCAGTTTCGGGAATTCCATGAGAGAGATAAGTGCTGCGCAGGCGCCTCCCATCCCGTTGAACATCGACACCATCTGGGGCATTGCCGTCATCTTCACTTTCCGGGCAGCAACCCAGCCTGTAACCGTACCAATGACAAGGGCAGCGAGTATCCATGGGATATTCCCGATATTTTCGCCTTCTTTCTTGTGGAAAAGTATCGTGCATAATATGGCAAGGCCCATCCCTACTGCAGCCCAGAGATTTCCGTTTCTGGCAGTATCAGGATGGCTTAGCTTCTTCAGGCCTACAATAAATAATACCGATGCAAGTATATATGATATCTCGAGAATGCTGATCTCGGGAGTATATTGTATCAATCTGGTTATCGTTTCCATAAGCCTTTACTTTTTGTTTTTCTTTTTCCTGAACATCTCAAGCATACGGTCGGTCACGACAAACCCCCCGACCACATTCAGGGTCCCCAGCACAACTGCCAGAAATCCCAGGATCATCGAAAATACAGCGTGGGCATGGCCCATAACGATAATTGCTCCGATAATTACTACTCCGTGGATCGCATTGGCCCCCGACATCAATGGCGTATGGAGTACCGAAGGAACATGCGAAATGACTTCTATTCCCAGGAAAAGGGATAATATGATGATGAATATCGCTTCCCTGTATTGCAGAAAAAACAGCAGAATATCATTCATATGACTTAAATTATTGATTAATTATACTTTTAACTCTCTCATTGACCACTTCCCCGTTATGGGTCACACAGGTCCCCTTGACGAGGTCGTCCTCCCAGTTAAGCCTGAAATCACCTTTACTGCTGATCATCAGTTTCAGGAAGTTGAGCACATTTTTTCCGAACATCTTGCTGGAATCGGAAGGCATATCGGCAGGGAAGGCTGAGTTTCCTATGATCTTTACCTGCCTGTGAAGTATGGTTTCATTATCTTTTGTAAGTTCGCAATTACCTCCTGTTGAAGAAGCAAGGTCGATGATCACCGATCCGGGTTTCATGGCTTCCACAGTTTCCTTCCTGATCAGCAATGGGGCTTTCTTTCCCGGGATCTGGGCAGTACAGATCACGACATCGGATTTTACGGCATGTTCATGAATCAACCGGGCCTGACGTTTTTTGAATTCTTCTGATTGTTCAACGGCATAACCACCGGCTGCCTTGTCGTCAGTAGCGCCTTCCACTTCTATGAATTTCCCGCCGATGCCCGTTACTTCTTCCTTGACGGCCGTCCTTACATCAAATACTTCAACGACTGCCCCCAATTTACGTGCAGTTGCTATCGCCTGAAGCCCTGCCACTCCGGCACCCAGTATCAGAACTTTAGCAGGGGTGACAGTCCCAGCCGCAGTCATAAACATCGGGAAGAATTTCGGCAGATTATTCGCGGCGGTCAGAACCGCTTTGTAGCCTGCTACCGTGGCCATGGATGATAGAATATCCATAGCCTGGGCCCTTGTTGTACGTGGCAGGATATCGAGGCTGAAGCTTGTTATATTCTTGCGGCAGAACTCTTTCACAAGGTCTGTATTTATCATGGGGTTGAAAACAGCCAGGAAAACCTGTCCTTCTTTCATGGATCCGATCTCAGCTTTTTCGGGCGGATTGATCCGGATGACCAGGGTTGCACTTTCGAGGACTTCTTCCTTTGTCCTGATTACAGCTCCGGCTGCTTCATAGTCGGAGTTTGAAGCAAAAGCGCTGGTTCCGGCCTCATTTTCCACGAAGACCTGCACATTCATACCCGTCAGGGTCTTTACTATTTCCGGTAACATCGCCACCCTTCTTTCGGGTTGATGTTCTTTCAATAATCCTATTATCATATAATATCAATAATAAACAAGTTGGTATTTGCTATGGAACCCTGCAGGCGAACACATTTTTAATCGGTGAACCCTATCTTATGATGGGTGCCGTCACAGAACGGTTTTTTTTCCGATCTCCCGCAGCGGCAGATTGCAGCTACATCACGTTCAACATTGATTTTCCTGTTTTCCGCATCCCTGATTATGAAATCGCCACGGATCAGGGCCGGACCGTCTTTCAGGATCTGGATTTTGACTGCAGGTGATTTGTGTGATGACGGTTTACGTGTGCCTGATGCAGCACTCCGTGAGTTTTTTAAATATGTCAGGGCCCTGGAAGGGCAGGTGTTGACTGTCTTTATGATTTCCGCACTGGATGAGCCTTGTATATTGATCCAGGGGCGGCGTACGGTATTGAACACTCTGGGAAGTCCGATAAGGCAATTTGCCGAATGAATACATAGTTCGGGCCTCCAGAATACGGTCAGTTCACCGTTAGTGTATGAACGGCTGATTTCCTCTTTGTTCCTTATCGAGGCAAGTTCAGTCTTCATTATTTTATTAGACATGGCAGTGAGTTAAAATTTGTGTAAAGATAGGAATTAAATTATTTTTGGCTGAAATTTGAATGAAATTAAGGTCACATTTACAGGAGGACAGAGTAAAGTAAAACATAGCAGGTCATGGACCCCCGAAGAAAAACACCCTCAGTCACTGACCCTTTCATCCAATTCAGAAAGTGGTTCAGTGAAGCCCGTGAATCAGGTGAAAACGAACCTGAAGCCATGTCCCTGGCAACCGCTGATGAGAATGGTCGCCCCTCAGTCCGTATGGTGTTTTTCAGGGATTTCTCACCTGAAGGATTTTGCTTTTTCACGAATTATGAAAGCAGGAAAGCCATACAGATCGGAAAAAATCCTTATGCCGCCTTGCTTTTTTACTGGCAAAGGATATCCCGGCAGGTGAGGATAGAAGGAAAGATAAAAAAAGTATCTCTTGGTATTTCAGATCAATACTTCAATTCAAGGCCTGCCGGAAGCCGGATCAGTGCCTGTATTTCACCTCAGAGCGCTGTCATTCCCGACCGCTTGTTCCTGGAAGCAATGCATGATGCTTTTTCGAAAGACCTTGGGGATAAGGAACCACAGCGGCCTTCAAACTGGGGAGGTTATATCCTGATCCCTGACCGTTTTGAGTTCTGGACCGGTCGTGACAACAGGCTTCATGACAGGGTACAGTTCAGGAAAGTTAAAGATAGATGGATCGCGGAAAGGCTTGCTCCGTAATCCGATAATTTGAAACCTCATTATTCATGGCAACCGGCCTTTATAAAAGGCGCGGTCTAATTGATATCCTCGAATATAGCGTCCTTGATGGGCAATTCCTTTTCGCCTGCTTTTGCCCACTGGATGACCTGGCTCGATGGGTTGAAGATATCCATGATTTTCCACGTCAGATCGATCAGTTCCACTCCGGGGGTTTTATATTGAACCTCCCATTTTGATACGGCCATAACCACATTCTGGGATTTCGCTATCGCTGTGATCTTATCCTTGTAATGATCAAGGATATCGTTGATGGTCCCTTTTCCGTATATACGGTCATTCATCATTCTCTGCATTACTGGTCCTTTTACGAGAAGCTTTTTAATCACAGCAGAATCCTTTTTTAACGTGGCATCCTTGTAATCCTTATCAAAATCAGCAATTACCTTTCCGTAATCCTTTGAGCCATAATATGCAAGGGCAATCAGCCTTGAATCAAAAGTGCCGATCCTGATTTTGGTGGTCTGGGCAAAAACGAGCTGACTGAACATCAGGATGGTTATTGCTGAAATTAATCGTTTAAGTTTTTGGTAATGCATATTGGATTCAATTAAGGACTGCAAAATTAATGAATAATAATTGATCCGTGTAAGGCATGTATATAATGCCAAATGATGGATTATGGGAATTTTTTTGGGTTATAGTCTTATATAAGCCCGGGTAAGATATACTGGAAAATTCTGTCCCATACACCTTAATGATATGGTAAGGGTTGAAATAAACATGGCAGGGAATGCAGCAAATGTTCCCCCTAATACGGGACCTCCCGTCCTGAGGATATACCATCGTTTTATCTAAGAACTCCGGCATAATCCCCGATCAGCAAACCGGTCACAATGCCTGCCTAACCTATTAGTTTTTCGACAATCTCCACTGCATCCCGGACATATTTTACACAGGAGGTTTGAAACAAACCTAATTCTTCAATCCTTTTACGATCCTTGGGATTGTTCATATCAAGACCTTGCAATAAATCTTTGCAAATTACTGACCCATTCCTTTTTTCGAACTCTTTGAAAAATTCTTCGGTTTTACTATAGGTAAATTCCTTTTTTGAAATATCATCCCCCAAACCTCTTCCGAAATATAAACCAAGCGCCATAAGGCTCCCGGCCACTGCACCGCATGTATACTGTCGTCGGGCCATACCAGCGCCAAAAGCGCTCCCGATTTTTAAGCATTGATCCTCTGTAAGCCCCATTTCTTTACCAAAGGAGGTAAATACAGCTTGTGAACAGTTGAAGGTGTCAGCAAAATAAATTGTAGCGTCCTCTTGCTTTGTCATTGTTTTATTTTTTCAAATTATCGTATATTTGCGATAAATAATTCATATGGCTTATAAAAGTACGAATTATAAAGAAGATGAGCTTGAAATTGCACGATATGCGAAGGCGTTAAGCCATCCTGCAAGAATTGCCATTCTGAAACTGCTTGCCTCGATGGATACTTGTTTTTGCGGAGAGATGGTGGAAGAGTTACCCATTGCCCAGGCAACAGTTTCCCAGCATTTGAAGGAACTTAAGGATTCAGGATTAATCCAGGGGTGCATTGAACCTCCCAAGGTCAGATATTGCATTGAACCGGAAACCTGGAAAAAAGCACAGGCCATGTTTTCAGACTTCTGGCAAAATTCATATTTGTCCGATGCAAAGAAAAAAGAGTAAACATGGTCATCAAATAACTGGTTGCATTTCAAATTGCAAATGCTCAGAACCTTCTGATTGATATAGAATGAAACTTATAGTGCTGGATATATTTCAGACCTGTTTGCTCCGGATCGATGGAATACCTTTTCCATTGCCAAGGGAAGTCCCGTAATAACAGAAATTCTATGGAACCAACAAAAACAGTAAACAATGATTGCGGTTGTGAAAATGGCGAATGCTGTCCTCCGAAACCCAAACCAAAATGGATTAAGTACATTTCCATTATTGTATTATTTCTGGCTTTATCGATAGTTGCTGTGAAATTGTTTAATAAACCTTCAGGAGGAACATCGGTCCGGAAGTGCACTACAACGGAGAAATCATCATGTTGTGATACGACAGCGGCAAAAGATTCCACGAAAAAGCCTTGTTGCTCCAAAAACTGATCAGGATGGAAGCATGGATCAAACATTTAATGGATTCATCACAATCCGGAATCCTCACACTGATTGCAGTATTCTTCCTGGGCATAATGGCTGTTATTGGCTGTGCCTGCAATTATGCGCTTTTTGCAGTTGTTGCGGGTTATTCCGGTTCACTTTCAGGAAAAGATAAAAGCAAAACAGCAATATCCGGAGGCATCGCATTTCTTGCCGGTGCAGTAATATCAATGGCGATGATGGGTGCATTATTCGGCTATGCAGGCCGGTTAGTGGGAGCATCGTCTGGTATCTGGTGGAAAATCTGTACCGGTTTGATTTGCATATTTTTTGGATTATGGTCTATGGATTTTCTCCCATTCAGGATTCCATCCATTAAAATAGGGAAAGGGAAACCGGAACCTGGCATTCTTCCTGCAATTATTTTTGGTCTTACGGTCGGAGGAATCTCAACTGCTTTCAATTCCTGTTGCAACCCGGTGTTCCCGGTTATTCTGGCTGCATCTTTTATTAAAGGAAGTACGATCTGGGGACTGCTGATGCTCACGATATTTGCATTAGGTTATGCTTTTCCACTGGCACTTGGGTTCACAGGAATCGGTTGGGGCTTAGGGAAATTGGCAGGACCTGCCGGCAAACTGTCAAAAATTATCCCTTACGCAGGGGGTGCCCTGCTTATTTTAATGGGATTTTATTTTCTTCTGACAATATAAGATCATGAAACCAGATTTTATAACCGGGCAATTGCAATCAGGGTCATTGGCAATCCCGGTAGTTTCATCCGTTTGGAGCAGAAGAGATCATCTGGATACCTTGAAAGTACGCTGGTCCATCGGGAGGATGAACTACAGGGTAGAACCCGGAATATATGCGGTTGGTTCCCCAGACCGTAACTCACATATTTTTGTGACAGCCAACTATAAACTCAGTTTTGACCACCTGCGCCGTGCTCTCAATGGAATGAATGCTTGGATCCTGGTGATCAATACAAAAGGGATCAATGTATGGTGTGCAGCTGGAAAGAAAACATTCGGCACAAACGAAATTGTTCAAAGAATAACCAGCCACCGGCTTGGACAGCTTGTGGACCATCGCAGGATCATCCTGCCTCAGCTTGGAGCAACAGGGGTTGCCGCCCATGAAGTGAAACAACGGACAGGCTTTTCCGTTACTTACGGACCGGTCAGGGCATCTGATATCAAAGCCTTTGTTAATGCAGGGATGAAGGCTACCGAAGAAATGAGAACGGTGACATTCCCCCTGAAAGAAAGGCTGAAACTGGTCCCTGTAGAAATGTTTTACGGCGGATATTACATGCTCCTTGTGCCAGCCCTTTTCTTTATCCTTTCGGGACTATCACGGAATGGTTTTTCCGTTAACCTGGCAGCAAGCCAGGGATGGAAAGCCGTTGTGAATCTTTATTCCGGCTACCTTGCCGGATGCCTGCTGACTCCTGCACTTCTGCCATGGATCCCGTTCAAGAGGTTCTCGCTAAAAGGATTGTGCCTTGGATTACTTACATCACTGATTCTGGTCCTGTCAGGAATGCTTGGGACAAATCTCCTTGAGATCGGATCATGGATACTTCTGATGACAGGATTATCATCCTTTATGGCCATGAATTTCACAGGATCCTCAACATTCACATCTCTTTCAGGGGTTCAGAAAGAAATGAAGGTTCTGTTTCCAGTACAGATGGTCCTGGCTGGTTCAGGTGCAGTCGGATGGATTATATCACGTTTTATAACTATTTAACTTATGAACGGATTTGTTTATTTGCCGGATGTAGTTACCCTTGAGCTTAATGTGGAATTGTGCAACGGATGCCGGATGTGTACTTTCGTTTGTCCACACGCAGTTTTTGAAATAAGGAATAAAAGGGCATCCATCATGCATAAAGACTTATGCATGGAATGCGGGGCATGTGCAATAAATTGTCCTGAGGGAGCCATTAAAGTTAAATCAGGGGTGGGTTGTGCTGCCGGTATCATCAATGGATTGCTGAGAGGCACTGAACCGACCTGCGATTGCAATGACAATGGAAGCTGCTGTTGATAATTGTTAAACCTTAACATGTTCTTATGAAACAACGATTGAAATTTTTAGACAGATATTTAACCTTGTGGATTTTCCTCGCCATGTTCATTGGTGTTTTTGCCGGGTACTTCTTCCCGGGAGTTGTCGGGTTCTGGAATCAGTTCCGGGCAGGAACCACGAATATCCCGATCGCCATCGGCCTGATCCTTATGATGTACCCGCCACTGGCCAAAGTCAAATATGAGGAACTGGGGGATGTATTCAGAAATGTGAAAATACTCACTGTCTCATTGGTTCAGAATTGGATCATTGGCCCGGTATTCATGTTTCTGCTGGCCATCATCTTTCTCAGGGGGTATCCGGAATACATGGCCGGCCTGATCCTTATCGGGCTGGCACGTTGCATTGCCATGGTGATCGTATGGAATGACCTGGCGAAAGGAGACCGTGAATATTGTGCAGGACTGGTAGCCTTCAACTCGATCTTCCAGGTTCTTTTCTTTTCCTTGTATGCTTATATTTTTCTGACTATTATACCCTCTTGGCTTGGACTGAAGACCTTCACAGTTGATATCACAATCGGACAGATCGCAAAAAGCGTATTCATCTATCTCGGCATCCCATTCATCGCAGGAATTGTCAGCCGGTTCAGCCTGATCCGGATTAAAAGCAGGGTTTGGTATGAAAGGAAGTTTATTCCCAGGATCAGTCCTGTTACCTTGATAGCTTTACTTTTCACAATCATCGTTATGTTCTCGCTGAAAGGGGAGTACATCGTAAAAATCCCGCTGGATGTTATTCGGATTGCAATACCCTTGGTGATCTATTTTGTGACGATGTTTGTCGTTTCCTTTTTTATCGGGAAAAAGGCAGGAGCAGGATATGAGAAAACAGCAACACTTTCTTTCACAGCTGCAAGCAATAATTTCGAGCTTGCAATTGCAGTCGCAATTGCCGTATTCGGAATTAGCTCAGGAGTTGCATTTGCGGCGGTGATAGGTCCGCTTGTTGAGGTTCCTGTATTGATCAGTCTTGTAAATCTCTCATTTTATTTTAAACGCAGGTATTTTAACAAACAAACGGTTTAATCTTATTATGGAAAAGATCAAAGTATTGTTTGTCTGCATTCATAATTCGGCTCGCAGCCAGATGGCAGAAGCCTTCATGAACCACCTGGCAGGTGATAAGTTTGAAGCTGCCAGTGCGGGTTTGGAGAAAGGCACATTAAATCCTCTGGCGATAAAGGTCATGGATGAAATTGGGATTGATATTTCACACAATAAAACGAAAGGGGTTATTGATTTCCATGAAGAGGGAAGACTTTTCAATTATGTAATCACGGTTTGCGATGCTGTAAATTCAGAAAGATGCCCGATCTTTCCAAGCGTAATTAAAACACTTCATTGGTCATTTGAAGATCCTTCAACTTTTGTGGGTACAGAAGATGAGAGACTGCAGAAAACAAGAATTGTAAGGGAGGAAATAAAGCAGGCGGTTGAAACTTTTATTCTGTCGTGCTCTTAAAACAAATTCAACAAACTTTAATCACTCCCGGTAAATTCCCCGCGGCTTGCCGCGGAATCAGGGGCCGGGGCTTGCCCCGGGGTTCATACCATTGATTATACCAATGCGCTTATTGTTACTTAGTGATGTTCAAATTCCCAAATGTGTGAATCATGTAAATCATTTCATTAATTGTGTAAGGCTTTAGGTAAATAAAGGATATACTTTTGCGCCACTTTGAAAATTTATTTATAATATAAAAAGATTTATGTTCTTGGACAAAAACCAATGCCGAAATTGCTAACGAAGTATTAAATGCTTTGAAATCCAACTGGTCAGTTCCTAAAGACAAAGTAACCGTAAATGTGGAAGGTGGTTGGGTTACTTTAGAAGGTGAACTTCCCTGGAACTATCAGAAAGAAGCTGCAGAAAGTGTAGTAAATTACCGTACTGGTGTTAAAGGCGTAACCAAAAACATTAAAATTAAATCGGAAAGCCACGATGCAATTGAGCAAAAGATGTTGAAAAAGCTATAGGCAGAAGTTTGGCAGTGGATGATAACGACATTGTTAATCTTCATTTCTTTTGGCAAAAGTGGTTAGTTGACATTTCGTGGGACATTTAAATAGTAGCTCATAAAAAAATATCTTGAACAAGAACACTGACCGGATTATCTTACAGAATATTGCACGAAAGGCAATGATCTCAAGAGGATTGGTACCGGATTTTCCTGATGCTGAAATCTCAGAGTTAAATGAAATATCACTTCCGGCTGCCTATAAACCTGAAATAGCCAAAGATATGCGCGATCTGCTGTGGTGTTCAGTGGATAATGCGGATTCTCTTGATCTCGATCAATTAACATTTGCAGAATCACTGGAAGGTAACAGGGTGAGAATATTGGTTGCCATTGCGGATGTTGATGCGTTGGTGGATGCAAAATCTAATATCGACCATCATGCAAGTCAAAACACAGCCTCTGTTTATACTGTAGCCAGGATATTTCCAATGCTTCCGGAGAAATTATCAACCAATCTTACATCGCTGTGTCTGGATTCCGATCGCTGTGCTGTTGTG
>Ga0182021_10007856_pt1 | contig 12645 bp, 7 predicted proteins | sample 612E3MmetaG_FD_120493 | JGI IMG/M metagenome (GOLD analysis project Ga0182021, IMG submission 120493) | Permafrost microbial communities from Stordalen Mire, Sweden - 612E3M metaG (Illumina Assembly) | ecosystem: Environmental > Terrestrial > Soil > Wetlands > Permafrost | place: Sweden... | reverse complement strand
GCTGATTGCAACTGCAATCATAACTATCGGAATATTTATTGCCACAAGCCTCTTATTTACCAAGCTGATGGACAAAGCCTACTTCGCATTTTTCGCTTAATCCGTTTATATGAAAGGTGGTACTGGTAATATCGTAATTAAAAACAAAAAGGCGTTTCATGACTATGAATTCCTCGAAAAGTTTATTGCCGGCATCAAGCTCACCGGAACTGAAATAAAATCTATCAGACTGGGGAAAGCCACAATATCCGACTCATATTGTCTGTTCGAAAACGGAGAACTTTTTCTTCGTGGAATGCACATATCCGAGTATTGGTGGGGAAATCTCAATAATCATGATCCAATACGCGACAGGAAACTTCTTTTAACTGCACGTGAATTAAGAAAAATTGAAAGGAAGGTAAAGGAGACTGGTCTTACCATAATAGTAATAAAAGTCTTTATCAACGACAGAGGCCTGGCAAAAGCCGAGATATCAATCTCAAAAGGTAAGAAAGAGTACGATAAGCGCGAAACTCTTAAGCGTAAAGACGCGACAAGGGAAATGGACAGAATGAGAAAAGTATGATCAGAAATTGGGACTAAGGAGGTATCTTGAATAGAAACTGACAATAGCTTCCACTGCCTCATCTGATGTATCGACGAGTGTAAAAAAATTCAGCTCTTCTTCTCTTATGTTATGTTCTTCCGCTAACATTTGCTCTTTAATCCAGTCGATGAGGCCACTCCAGTACTTTCTCCCGACAAGAATTATAGGAAACTTCCCTATCTTTCTGGTCTGAATAAGAGTGATTGCCTCAAAGAGTTCATCGAAAGTACCAAAACCGCCAGGCAGCACAATAAATCCCTGGGCATATTTCATGAACATCACCTTCCTGACGAAGAAATGGTCAAAAGTTATCAATTTGTCTGAATCTATATATGGGTTTGGACGCTGTTCAAAAGGAAGATCGATATTAATTCCGACAGATTTTCCTTTTCCCCGCCTGGCTCCCCTGTTTGCTGCTTCCATTGTACCGGGCCCACCGCCGGTTATGATCCCATATCCTTTCTGAGTCAGCCGGAAAGCTATGTCTTCCGCAAGTATATAATATTTATTATCAGGAGTAGTCCGAGCTGAACCGAAAATTGAAACACATGGACCAATTCGTGCAAGTTTTTCAAAACCTTCTACCAGTTCAGAGATAATTTTAAATACCCTCCATGAATCGGTAATATGAATCTCATTCCAGGTTTTCTGTTCAAAAGCATCTTTTACAAGATCAGATGGTTTCTCCATATCAAGTTTATAAAAATAATTCGTCAAATATAGCTAATTTCTCAGGCCTTAAGTTCTGCTTTGAGAAATTTTCCGGTATAGCTTTCTTCACATTCTGCGAGCTGTTCAGGTGATCCTGAAAAAACAACATTGCCTCCGGCTTTACCCCCTTCTTTGCCAAGATCTATTACATAATCAGCCATCTTTACCACGTCAAGGTTATGCTCAATAACTATAACAGTATTACCCCGCTCCACAAGTTTGTCAAGCACATCAAGCAATACCCTGACATCCTCAAAATGCAATCCTGTAGTCGGTTCGTCCAGAATATAAAGTGTTTTCCCGGTATCGCGTCTTGCCAGTTCAGTTGCCAGTTTAACACGCTGGGCTTCTCCACCGGAAAGTGTGGTAGACTGTTGGCCCAGCTTTATGTAACCCAATCCGACATCCTGAATTGTTTTAATCTTGTGATAGATTGAAGGTACATTGGCGAAGTATTCGACCGCCATATTCACAGTCATTTCCAGAACATCACTTATAGATTGTCCCTTATATTTAACCTCCAGTGTTTCACGGTTATACCTTTTCCCGTTACATTCGTTGCAATGAACGTATACATCGGGAAGAAAATTCATTTCAATGGTTTTCATACCGGCACCTTCGCATTCCTCACAACGGCCTCCTTTTACATTGAACGAAAACCTTCCGGCTCCGAAACCGCGGATCTTTGCTTCAGTTGTCTGTTCAAAAAGTTTACGTATATCGGTGAAAACACCGGTATATGTTGCCGGGTTTGACCTGGGAGTTTTTCCTATTGGTGACTGACTAACCTCAATTACCTTATCGAGCAGTTCAAGTCCGATCAGCTCTTTGTAAGGTAACGGCGGCTTACCGGAATTATGAAATTTTTTTGCCAGCGCGGGATGAAGAGTCTGATTGATCAGTGATGATTTTCCGCTTCCCGATACACCGGTAACGCAGATAAATGTTCCCAATGGCAATTTAACATCTATATTATTAAGATTATGTCCTGTTGCGCCGGTAATAATGAGGTATTTTCCGTTCCCTTCTCTCCGCTTTTCAGGAATATTAAATTTTCTTATATTATTCAGATATGATGAAGTAAGCGTCTCCTTTTTCATCATCTCCTGAGGATTGCCCTGGGCAACTACCAGACCCCCATGACGGCCTGCGCCGGGACCCATATCGATCACATAGTCAGCTGACAGGATCATCTCTTTATCGTGTTCAACCACGATAACCGAATTACCGGCATCCCTTAATTGTTTCAACGATGCAATCAACCTGCGGTTATCACGCTGATGAAGTCCGATACTCGGTTCATCGAGTATATATAAAACATTAACAAGTCTTGAGCCTATCTGGGTTGCAAGCCTGATTCTCTGACTTTCTCCGCCTGACAGGGTTCTGGCGCCCCTGTTCAATGAAAGATATTCCAGTCCGACTTCCAGAAGAAAACCAAGCCTGGCCCTGATCTCTTTCAGAATTTCTGCAGCAATCAGCTTTTGATTTCCGGTCATTTTCTCCTCGACATTAAAAAGGAATTGATTTAACTCTTTAATATCCATGGAGGAAAACTCTCCTATATTCTTTCCGGCAATTCTGAAATACAGCGACTCTTTCTTCAAACGTGTTCCCTGACAATCAGGACAAACTTCATACTGTACATATTGCTCCTTAATCTTCGATCCTTCTTTTTTGCCGTTAATCGTTTCAATATTGCCAACGAAATTTACAACTCCCTCAAATGTGAGAAAGTAATTTGAGGTCATGCCTAGCGGAGTGTTTGAGAGCTTCAGCACCTCATCTGAGCCATAGAGGACCTTATTCAGTGCTTCTTCCGGAATTTCACTTATAGGAGTATCAAGAGTAAATCCGTTTTTTTCAGCTATTGCTTCAATCTGCCAGAAAATCCAGATATTCCTGTATTTTCCGAGAGGTTCAATTCCCCCCTTTCTGATACTCAGCTCCCTGTCAGGAATAAGTTTATTCTCATCTATACTCGATATTTCTCCAAGACCGTTACAGTGAGGACATGCTCCCTGCGGTGAGTTGAAAGAGAAAGTATGAGGTGCAGGGTCATTATAAGACAGCCCTGTTACAGGACACATCAGGTGGCGGCTGAAATATCGCGGTTCGTTGCTTTCAAAATCAAGTACCATCATCACCCCGTCGCCCTGATCGAGCGACATAAGAACCGAATCATGAAGCCTTTTGTCAGTAACCTCACCAACCCTGAACTTATCAACAACAAGCTCAATATGATGGGTTTTATAGCGATCGAGTTTCATTCCGGGCTTCAGTTCCCTTATTTCATCATTGATGCGTACATTGAGGAATCCTTTTCGCCTTAGCTGTTCAAATAACTCTTTATAATGACCTTTCCTTCCTTTTACCACAGGGGCAAGAAAATAAACCTTTTTCCCTGAGAAACGATCCTTTACCAGTTCAGTGATCTGATCATCAGTGTATTTAACCATCTTCTCACCTGATGCCCAGGAATATGCCTCTCCCGCCCTGGCAAACAAAAGCCTGAGAAAATCATAAATCTCGGTTATGGTTCCAACAGTAGAACGGGGATTTTTATTTGTTGTCTTTTGTTCTATAGATATCACCGGGCTTAATCCGGTTATCTTATCTACATCGGGACGTTCCATTCCACCTAAAAACTGTCTGGCATAAGCCGAAAGAGTCTCCATATAACGTCTTTGTCCCTCAGCATAGATTGTATCAAAGGCAAGAGACGATTTGCCACTCCCGCTCAATCCGGTAATTACCACCAGTTTATTCCGGGGAATGGTAACATCGATATTCTGTAAGTTGTGGACTCTGGCTCCAAGTACCTTTATTTCATCATACATCTTAACTATCAAAAATCAATCGTTCAGTTTACAGAATCAGTCTTTTCAATAGTCCTCATCCCTTTTGAAGGAATTTTGATCAGATAATCTTTGTCAGGTTTCGGAGTAAAATATGGTTTTCTCAGCCAGGGATTCAGAAATTTAAGCATTTTATAATTTGTGCCATATTTCTGTGCAAAGTCTGATAAATCGTTTATTGCAGTATCAACTTTTACTTCAAAGAAATTCAGTTCCGGATATAAATCCTCTTTCTTTATATTGAATCCATACCTCACCGGATCATTTATTATCAGTTTGTATGCTACACCTCTGAAAATATATCTGGCAGTCTCTTCGGATAATAGAAGATCGTAATAATTATTCTGATGCTGAATATCTATCTGATCATCAACTCCCGCTCTGCCTCCATCATATGAGGCTGCTGCCATTGTCCAGTTACCATATTTTTCATATGATTTTAAAAAGTAATCACATGCAAACTGGGTTGATTTCTCAACATCATAACGTTCGTCGACAATATTATTTACCTCCAGTCCTTCCTCCCTGCCGGTTTCAGCCATGATCTGCCAGAATCCTGTTGCCCCGACGGGAGAGACCATATTTGAATATTCACTTTCAGCAGCCACAAGGTATTTGAAATCATCAGGTACATTATTTCTTTTCAGTATCTTTTCAATAAGCGGAAGATACCTGTTGGCTTTCTTAATAATCAGAATTGTTGATGAGTGCCTGTACGCACTGGTAAGAATTTCACGTTCGAGGCTCTCTCTTGTATCAAAGTTGTCGAGAGGCATTCTCTCACCTGCAAAAGTGACAATCTCGGGAAGCTTAAATGATTTTATGGTGTAAAGAGAATCAGACTGCTGATTTTTTGAGTTGGCGGTTTTTTCGAAACCGCTAAAAGACAATGATATTGAGATTATTACAATAATCACTCCAACCAAAATAGAAGTTGTGATTACCGTTTTTCTACCAGGATTTATCATATTTTTCCGATGCTTTAAAAATAATGTGCAAAGGTAATAATTTTACAACTGATTATTCAGGATGAATATATTGTAAAATGTATTCCGGAAATTATGATAATTATATCTAAGAAAGCTTAGGAAGCTCAACACCTGTTTAAGGGTAAGGTGAAGGAGGAAAATGGAACAGAAAGAGGTTTGATCAGAGTTCAGAATTTATATGAGAATCCTGAGAAGATCCCAAAGGAGTAGGGATGCATTATTGATCCGTCCTGAATGAATGGGTTCAGATAATATCTGAAAGTCGGTTCAAGGTTCAAAGAAAGTTTGCTTGAGAAATTATATTCCATTCCCATCCCGATGGAGCTGCTGAACGAGACCGGATTTATCCCCTCAGTCTTACCGATTGAATATCTTGAGCCATCGACAATTGCGAATACTGAATTATTAACAAGCATGTTATATGATAAACCCCCGATAAGGTTAAAATCTATAGCTCTGTCAATGATTTTGTATCGCAGCACAACGGGAAGTTCAAGATAACTGAAATTCTGCCTGAGTGTATTACTTAGCGGCAGAAGACTTTCTTTTTTAGGATCGAAAACGTCATTTGTAATATTAGAAATAACTCTGCCATCCGGACTGGAGGCAGTGATAAAAACGTCAGGGTTATTTGTATAAACAGTCCCGCTGGTAGTACGCACTTCAAAGCTGCGGTCACCTTTCGTATAGACATATTTCTGATATCCTCCGAATGAATTAATCCCGTCAACCTCCTGCCCCATCGAGGAATAGTACAGTCCGGACTGAACACTCAGCCTTTTACTGATTTTATAAGTCAAGGCAACCCCTCCCGAGTAAGATAACAAAGATTGTTCTGAAGATGCCAACAGTTTAGAAAGTTCACTATTACCTGAACTGAAAGTTGAATAATAGGTAGGTGATGCCATTGCAGCAACTGACCACCTGTTATTATTTTTTGCTACTATATTCTCCGGAATAAATTCAAATTCAGGTTCTGTAATTTTAACAGTATTCTGTTCTAGAGTGATTTGTGTGACGGTACGTAATCGATTTAATACAGGAGTTCTGTAAGTCGATAAATTGTTCTTTTCATAAAGTAAGGCAATCCCGGAAGTTGTAATCTTATTATTTGCAGATGGAATAACGTCATTTGGTGCAATATTCCCGGCTGCAGGTCCCGGGTAGGTCTGATATTGTTTGGTTGTTTTATCAGGCACCCTGGCAACATTGATTACAGAGGTTGAATAGTCAGGAGAAGCAGCCTTTATATTAAGAGATATCATGGAATTTTCATTACCTGTTGATAACTCCCTGGTCCACCGGTATGCAAAGAAACTTAAGGTCAACAGAACTGCAATAAGAGCAGCTGTCCTTAAGAATAAAAATACCGGCGATTTGGTTCTTATAGCAGGATGAATACTATCCCATACCTCCTGAGGAGGAAGTACCTCATAATCTTTAAGCCCGTTACGGAAGACAATGTCAATATTTGCCTGACCCTTATCCATTGGCTACTTTCTTCTTAATTCCTGTATATGATCCGACTCTCCTTTGAAGGATCGTTCTTGCACGGGAGAGGTTTGATTTTGATGTTCCCTCAGAAATATTCACCATGTTACTAATCTCTTTATGTGAATATCCTTCAATTGCATAAAGGTTAAATACAACTCTGTATTTCGGAGGCAATTCTCTGATAATAATCAGCAAGTCATTTGCTTCAAGTCCTGCATAGTCCTGATTATCAGGTTCTGCATCAGGTTCCTTTATCTGATCAATGTCATCTACGCGATAAAGGTTATGCCTGCTGCGGAATTTTTCCAGAGCAGTATTGACTATAATTCTGCGCATCCAGCCTTCAAAAGAACCTTCATGCTTGTAATTAACCAGATTTTCAAAAATCTTTATAAAACCTTCCTGCAAAATATCCCTCGCTTCCTCATCATTACCTGTGTACTGGAGGCATACAGCATATAACTTTGAAGCATGCCTCCTGTACAAAAGTTCCTGATCCCTTCTGTTGCCGGAAAGACAACCATTAATTATTTTCTTAATCTCTGACAAGGTTTTTTTCCTGATTGAGAATATAAAAATATGAAATAATTGTCTTAACCAACAATAATTCTATAAAAGATTGATGCATATTATTGGAAAAAGGTTGCGCAGATCAGAATAAAATCATTTCTTTTCAATTATGTCGACCTGTTTAAAATATTCTGTTCCATGCCAGGAGCCATCAGAGATTATCATAATATACCGGCATTTGAGATTATTTTCAAAAACATAGGATGTACCTGATGAAGGTAATCCTCTGCCTGATACGCCATAAGGCCCTACATACTGCCAGCCGTTTGTTTTGGGATTGCCACTAACTGCGAGCGGTTCTTTGGAAGAAGCCCATATGGTGAAAACCTGTGATCCTCGGTTCCTGAATTGATCAAAATACATATTTATCTTATCAATACTTATTGACTTCTTCAGATCAATTACAATTCTTCCTTCGCCATTGTCAAAAAGAACGGTATCCTGCAGTTTTCCACCACGTGAGTCAAGAATGTAGGAAATGTCGAATTTTTCATTCGAATACTCTTTCCCTTTTTTTGATTTCCCGGTTGCATAATAAGTGGCGGTTGCTCCGTTACCCGAATTCTTATCAGCATAGTCGGTAGAAGAAGGAGGTGTTACAAGAACAACTGTGTCTGCACCCTGGCTTTTAAGATATGCCCTTAATCTTGGCATTTGTCTCTCATCAATATTCTGACTGAAAAGCGGCTTCTGGGTAAATTTCAAAGGCTGAAGGTCGGGGGTAATCAGTTCTTTAACTCTCACCTGTACAGGCTTATTATCCTTAAAGTCATCATAAAGTGGCTGTAAAGGTGTGACGTCCTCGTTTACATTTTTTGCAACAGTGATTGCGAAAATTTTGATTTTGCTGTTCTCCGGAAGGGTTATTGAGCTTGTTCCTTTTGGAAGTGTAATTTCATATTTGAAAAGGTAGCTGTACTGGTAAGCATCATTTTCCTCCGGCTTATGCCTGTGTGAAGCAAACCATGCAATATTATCCCTTTTGGTAAATGCACTGGTTATCGATGCAACTTTCAGATTATTAAAGTAAAGTACCCGTGCATAATGCTGACCAACATATCCGGTCCAGTTCTGGAAATTTATTTTGTTAACCAGTTTGCCTGCTTTTACATCCCCCTGAGTATCCTCAGTTGATGCTGCCAGAATGTATAATTTATTGTAATCTCCTGCGGGTAATTTTATCTTTTGTCCCTTAGCTGAAAGCATATTGTTTTGTCCATCAGCATGATTGCCAATTTTAAACAGGATATCCTCACTAACGACTTCAGAGGGTATCATTTCAGCAGGAATTGTAAGCCCGTTGATAATATTTCCATCTGATCGCTTTGTGTCATAGCTGATTCCGTCTTCATTTAAAGGGAGATCAACAGCAGCCTGAACCGGTTTTGAAAACGATACGGAGGGTTTATCGAGCTTCACAGCAAATGTTCTGATCAGGAATCTGGTCATATCAAAATTTAGACTTCCGTTCATAAAGTCGGCAGGGCCAATTTTCATCTCTTGTCCATTAACTTCATAAGCGTCAACAATTTTACCGGGGAAATTAACTGATACACCTTTTGCTTCTTTCCCGAATAATTCATTTACCCTTACAATGTAATAGTTGCTCTCCTCAGCCTTTTTCAATGCCATAACATCAACCTGCGGTGTGTTGGTTTTGACTAATGAAATTTCTTTTCCGATATCACCCGGATGTTTCGAAGTCTCGAAAGCTATCAGAGGATTGTTCAGGAAATATCCTCTCCAGGGTGTTTTTGCATAAGCCCAGTCACCCGAGTGTGGATAAATTCCATATTTTACATTTTGAATGCCCCAATCCTGTGTTCCCTGGTAGACATATGAATTTGCTTTAGGAGTATACATCAGGGTAAGTCTGAGGGTGCTGTTATCCGGTTTGTCTGAACCATATTTACAATCCTCGAGAATAGAGACGCCATAACTGTTTGAACGATCGGTAATATCAATCCATTGCCTGCCGGGTACTTCAAACTTGACATCATTGTTAGTTGTCCGTCTGACAGCAGCCGTGTTCAGACTGTATGTTGCAAATTCATTGACAACAGTCGTTGGGAATGCAGCTTTAAGACTGACTTCTTTTGACTGCCAGTCTATCTCATTTTTTACTTCAATCACCTTGCCGGCTTCACCTGCTGCAAGACTAATAATCTGGGTAATTTCTGAATTCTGACCTTTTTTTGTCACAGCCAGAGCTACCCTTACCGGTCCCTGTTCAACTATTTTGAAAGTAACATCTTTGTTCATGTAATCGATGGGCGGGTTTTTGCGGTCGTTCCAGTCCATATTCCATGAGGGCCATTGTGAAGGCCGTTCCTGTTGAAAATCCAATGTTGCCGGTTTGGAAAGAACTTCCCTGGATGCCAGTTTGTCATAAATGGAGGCTATATCACCGTTTGCGTCAAGCCTGACTTTAAGATAACTATTTTCAAGGGTCTGATTTGTTACTGACAATGCAGAAGCTGCAGGTTTTACCGCAGTTTCACGTATATCGAACACCGACAGGGATGCGGATGGTAATTTTGCAATGAAAATCACTTTGATCTTATTTCCGGCAGAAGATATTATCTGTGAGGGTATTTCATTATTACTCTTATCAAATACCTTAACGTTCACAGGCAATTTTGAATACGATAGTTCGGCTGTAACGATATCTTCTCTCTCGATCGCAACCGGATTGTAGACCACGACCGGTCTGCCTTCGGTTTGTGTGTTTAAACCGTGTGATATTGCACTTACTGAGTTCTTTAGCACTTCTGAAAATCCGTTCATTGCAATAAATTCGTCGTTCCAGGCATATTCATATGCTTTGGGAATAGCTGTTCCCGGAAGAATATCATGAAACTGACTTCCAAGCACCAGCTCCCAGGAATTATTCAGTTTATTTGTCGGATAAGATGCGCTTCCCATCCAGTCTGCAACTGTTGCCAGTTGTTCTGATGATTTGGAAAGAGCTTCATTTTTACGGTTTGACCGTTTCATGTACGATTGGGAAGTCATCGATCCGGCACTATGCTCAATCAGAAGAAGATCGCCGGAATATGTTGGAAGTTTCGAATGTATCTCAGGAGTTATGTCCTTATAAATCTGGTCCGAGGAGGTAAGTATTACTTTAAATTTGCTGTCGCTTTTATTCAGGCTGCCCGTTGCATTTTTGACATCCTCGTCCCGAGGTGCACCTCCTACATCTCCTATACCATAATATCTGTAATCAAATGATAAGTTAAACTTGTCAATATCTCCTTGTAACCTTGCATTCCAGGTAGTGTCCCTGTCAAGCCGGGGAACAACCCTACCGGTATAGTCTGTTGCATTCAAAGATGCAATGACGCTTTTTCCATCAGGACCTTCCCAAACACCTACATTAAATGGAACACCATTTGATGAACGCCAGGTAAGCTTCTGGGTAGAGAAACCCAGCAAACCCGCATGACTCCATACAGAAGGCATTGTTGCTACAAATCCGAAACAGTCGGGAAGCATGTAATCAACACTTTCTTTGTTAAATTCCCTTTTGAAAAACAGGTTGCCATAAAGAACCTGACGAAGCACTGATTCTGACGATGAGATATTAACTTCGCCTTCATCCACGGACGATCCCGAAACATACCAGCGACCATCTTTAATATACTGGGCAACTTTTTTGTAGGACTCAGGATAATATTCCTTCATCATCTTATAACGCCGTGATCCTGTAAAATTGAAAACATAATCAGGATACTTCTCAAATAACTTAAAGTTATCCTCCATTGTGTTCCGGATATATTGGTTTATTGTGGTAGGATAATCCCAGTTCCATTCCGTATCAAGATGGGCGTAACCGACTGTGTATAATACTTTTTCTTTGGATATATCATACTTCGGTCTCTTTGCCAAAGGTTGTGCTGATAGAGACAAAGTAAGCATTGCACCTATCAGAAGAAGAATTACATTTTTTTTCATAATTGATATTTAAGTTATTTTATGAATTGGGGTTCAAATTTAAGTATAAATTAACCGGAAAAATATTAAACACTGTAAAAAAATTCAAAGATTTATTACCTCCCCGTAGGCTGCAGCAGCTGCTTCCATAATTGCCTCTGACATAGTGGGATGAGGGTGAATTGATTTAATAATTTCGTATCCGGTAGTTTCGAGTTTCCTGGCAACAATTATCTCAGCAATCATCTCGGTTACATTGGCTCCAATCATATGTGCACCAAGCAGTTCTCCATATTTTGCATCGAATATGAGTTTTACAAAGCCCTCTTTCGTGCCTGAAGCGCTTGCCTTACCCGAAGCAGTAAAAGGAAATTTTCCGACTTTTATCTCATAACCAGCTTCCTTTGCTGCCGCTTCCGTCATACCGCATGATGCTATTTCCGGAGTTGTGTAAGTGCAGGAAGGAATATTTTTATAATCAAGTGGGTCCACTTCAATTCCTGCAATCTTTTCCACACATAATATTCCTTCTGCAGAAGCCACATGTGCAAGAGCAGGTCCATGAACTATGTCGCCGATTGCAAAAACGCCCGGAACTGATGTCTGGTAATAATCATCAACAATAACTTTGCTCTTTTCAGTTTTTACTCCCACTTTTTCCAGTCCGATATCTTCGATGTTAGGCGTAACACCCACTGCAGACAAGACAATATCTGATTCTATTATCTCCGGCCCTCCCGGAGTTTTGACAGTTACAATACATTTATCCTTTGAAGTATCGACTTTCTCAACCATAGAATTAGTCAATATCTTCATTTTTATTTTTTTAAATGATCTTTCAAGTTGTTTTGAAACCTCTTCATCTTCAATCGGAACTATCCTGGGGAGAAATTCAACAAGGGTAACACTGGTCCCGAGTGTCTGATAGAAATTTGCAAATTCACAGCCAATTGCTCCTGATCCGACAACAACCATTGACCCGGGCAGTTTTTCAAGTGTCATGGCTTCACGATAACCGATAATCTTCTTCCCGTCCTGTTTCATATCAGGGAGTTCTTTTGACCTTGCTCCTGTTGCAATAATTATGTTCTTTGCAGAATAGATTTTCTTATTACCGTCCGTATCCTCCACCTCGACAGAACTGTTACCTGAAAGGCGTCCATATCCTTTTATATGTACAATATTGTTTTTTTTGAAGAGAAATTGAACCCCTTTACTCATCCCGTTTGCTACACTCCTGCTTCTGGCTATAATTACATTAAAGTCAGGTTTTACTTCACCTGAAACTGTTATCCCATATTCCGATGCATGTGAGAAATATTCAAAAACCTGGGAGCTCTTTAAAAGAGATTTTGTAGGGATACAACCCCAGTTGAGGCAGATACCACCCAGTTCCGCTCTTTCAACAACCGCCACTTTCATTTTTAATTGAGATGCCCTTATTGCCGCTTCATAGCCACCGGGTCCGCTTCCAATAATTATAAGATCGTAATCCATT
>Ga0182021_10007855_pt1 | contig 12645 bp, 10 predicted proteins | sample 612E3MmetaG_FD_120493 | JGI IMG/M metagenome (GOLD analysis project Ga0182021, IMG submission 120493) | Permafrost microbial communities from Stordalen Mire, Sweden - 612E3M metaG (Illumina Assembly) | ecosystem: Environmental > Terrestrial > Soil > Wetlands > Permafrost | place: Sweden... | reverse complement strand
GCGAATACGGCGCATAGGTGCCCGCTTTGATCAATTCTCGGATAATGTCATCGGGCACGTCATTCGGCTTGTAAGCCCTCACAGACCTCCGTAAATAGATGTTCTCAAAAACGGTGTTCATAACATTCCTCCTCTTAGCTCCATAGATACCGCGCAATTAAGCTTTTCCACTTTGGACTCGTCAACTGCCGGCACTGCGCGGCCACCGGCCAGCTACCGGGCTCACGCAGCAGCAGCTCGTGAGTCCTTTCACCTCACCCCGCTCTACTGGGTTCTAATTATCAGCACTGGAACCTTAGCCGCGCGAACCACCTTGTCGGCTACGCTGCCGATCAACAGACGATTCAGACCTTTTCGCCCGTGCGATCCGATGACGATGAGATCGATATTGTGGCTTCCGGCGTACGTGTCCAGTTCTTCGGCCGGGTGTCCGTCGAGCACTGTACTCACGATCTGGTCTTCACATACCCCGCGCGAAGCCAGTTCTTTTTCGGCGTTCGCGACGATGTTCTTTCCCGCGTCGAGAAGCACGTCGTACATGTTTTCCCACGATCCATCGATAGGGTATGCGGTAAACCCCGCGACGTCGAGCACATACACGATGTGGACAGCTTGCTATAATGTGCTTCGCACTCCAGACCGCAAGCGCTGCCACGAACGACGACTTTACGTGCTAGGGAAGCTCACGTGACAACCTCAAGGGTTACGCCTACTAGGGGGTGACGATGGCGCGAAAGCCAGGGTTTGGCGTTGGATCTAATGCGTCACTTCCTGTCATTGAGCTTGACACCTTCAACTTCTGCCAAAACAGCTGTTTCGCTCCGCGGAGCCGCAGCGCCATGCAAAATTTTTCCAGTCAACGCGTTTATTCTCACACGTCTTTTTGAAGACTCGTCTGCGTACAGGACTTCAAGAACCGGCGAGTATATGATATTTGCATCGGTCACCTCGCAGCCGGGATACAGTCCCCGTATCAGCCCTTTGAGTTTTGGCTTTGATAGCTTGGGCTTTATGACGTTTTCATTTTCTGCGCGACCCTCGCTAAGCTTTAAACCATCAACGCTCTCTGACACGAGGGATTTTGGGTAGCTTATGTCATACAGGGAGAAATAGAGCTCGTCCTTTATGCCGATCAGACGCCGTTCTTCGAGCTTTTTCAAGCTCGATTTGACGCCCGTATCGGGCAGAGCTTCGCGCAATTTCGCATAGGTGGTGCCGCTTCTGCCCAATATGAAATCCATAACTTTCAGTTGAGTAGGGCTCAGGTCTTCGAGAAGGCGCAGATTCTTAGACCGCCGCTGCACCCCATCGGGGCTTAGGATATCCCCGGTAATGGCATCAATCAAGACGGTGTAGTCGTTGAACCTCGTGCCTATGAGTCGCTTCTTCATCTCTCGAACGCAAACGGAGAACATAGGCTCCATTAGCAGGTTGAAGTCACTGACACGCTCATTCGTGCCGAAGAACTTGAGGTGCTTGCGCTTCTTGTTGCTAATTAAGGCCTTCAGGACCCTGGTTTCGTCGAATGATACATAAGATACCTTCTTACTTCCTGTCGTTGTATCAAGCGCCAGTCGCGCTCGCATATGCTCGGCCTTGTCCAAATCCTGTGCCGTGCGAACGCTAGAGTGTGACGTGACATCTGATGCGGACTCGGTCCCGCGTTGAATGGTGGGGGTCGCCCCCCCGTGGCGTGTTTTCCTTTGTCTCACTTTGATGAACGAAGGATCAGCGATAGCCCCTTGCACGTAAAACTGTCCCGGTTCAAGTGCAGTCAGCTGGCGCGCGTCGTCGAGCGAGGAGAAAAATATACGCACGGAATCGATATCGTTTTTTAACGTCAGCTTTCCAATGAACACATTGTTGCACTGGCTTAAAACGTTCTTGTTGACCAAAGCAGGCCTCTGCGTAGCAAGAAGAATACCAAGGCCCCGTTTCCTGCCTCTTCTGCTCATTACCTGCAAGATCTCAAGTGCGCGCCCTCTCTGCGGAATGTAAATGTCGGCCTCTTCGACGATGACTAAGAAAGGAACCTGCCGGTCGCGCCCCTCTCGGAACTTGTCGGTCGCGACCTTATAAACGATTCCCAAGAACTTATCTATGGCCTTTGGATCAGTCTCGGAAACGTCAAGGACTATCTTTTGTGACTCTTCGATGATATTTCGGACCCGCTCTTCGTCGGTTGCAATGTCTTCAATGTCATCAATTACCTCTATGTTCTTGTGACCGGAGAGCCCTGTGTATTCTCCTTCGGTATCGATCACGACGAATCCGAGATCATTTGCGGCGAGTTCTTCGCAGATCACACTCACGAGATAGCTTTTGCCGCTTCCGCTTTGGCCGATAACGGCGCTTCGTTCAGTTACAAGGTATCCCGGGTCAATGCTGAACGCCTCTCCGATGTGGAGCTCCATTGATTCAACATGGCTTATTTGTCCGATATAAGCTTAGTGTAATGCGACAAAATCACTCTAAGACCTTTTTGACGCCAAACTGGACTGCTCACTGTGCGCGAGCAGAATTGAGTTGCGGGAAGCCGGTCCTGCGATCATTTGCGGGAGGCTATCAGGGTCACAGTATCGTTATCCAAGAGTACGTGAGTTAGCCCGACGTGCTGCCCCGCGTGTCTCGCACTCGCACCCCACACTTGAGCGTATCTGAATCGTCCGGAGATACGTGCGTGCATAAGGTTGCAGACCTCTTCGATCGTGGAGTTACGGCGCAAAATGAGTGGGTTTTCCCTATCTGCCACCTTGCCCGGGGGTTTTAGGTATACCCGAATGAATCTGAGTTTTTCAAAGATCAGCTCTTTTAGAAGTTCGATGTTGGTGCCTTGCTCCGCAGAAAGGTGAACGTCCCCGAAACTTGCTGGCCCAGCAGACTGATCTATCTTGTTTACCACCGTTAGTGCGGGCACGAAAAGTTTGCTCGGTAACAGGGCATCGACGAATCGATCGACATCAACGTCTTCGTTAAGAATGACGTCGGCGTTGTGGATCTTGAAGTCATGTAAAATCGCTTTTATGGTAGCTTCGTCGATTTCAGCAGCATTGGGAGTCCCGCTAATCGTAACCCCCCCGCGAGGTTTCTTGATTATCGCTACGTTTGGGGGGCTTTGGTTTATCCTGATTCCTGCGTCATACAATTCTTTTTTGACTACTTCAACTTGATATTCGCTGAAAACGTCGACCACGATCAATATTAGGTCCGCGCTTCTCACAACTGAAATTATCTCTTTTCCTCTGCCTTTTCCGACTGCTGCGCCGCCTATCAGTCCCGGGATGTCCAAGACTTGTATATGCGCTCCTTTGTGCACCATAGAGCCAGGGATGACGTTCAGCGTCGTGAAATCGTAAGCTCCAACTGGTGATTTTGCATTAGTGAGCGCGTTTAGCAGGGTTGACTTTCCCGCTGACGGATATCCGACTAACACACAGGTTGCGTCACCGGATTTTCGTGGAGCAAATCCGGTTCCCTTGTGCGAACCCTTGGACTCTCGCTTCTCCTTCAGCCGCGCAAGTTTCGCTTTTAGACGACCGATGTGGAGTTGTGTCGCTTTGTTGTAGGGTGTATCGCGTATCTCCGTTTCTATTTCGCTGATTTGCTCTTCTGTGCTAGTCACGCGATTTCCTGATCGTCTCACAGTCATCAACGTCTTCAGCGACTGCAGAGGGAAGAACGCACATATTCAAAAAAAAGTTAGGCTTTGCTGCGCGAGTGAACCATCGTGTTCACCAAAACGAACTTCGTTCTCTCTCCTCGGATAGCGACCAGATAGACGTGCGGCTCATTTGATGCCATGCATTCCATCCATTTCTTATGCAGCGTCCCATCTGCGGAAATGGGGGGTGATCCGTTTCTCGCGCGAAGCTCGTTGATGCAATATACAAAATCTGACTCAGATAAGCGCGCGACCTTAGATTTCATGCCGATGTTGCGAGGCCACCATACTTGCAGCTCTTTTCTTATGTCGTTTATGAAGCTGACATTCGGCATTTTGCTATCAAGACTCTCAATGACTTCCACTTCACAATCTCCGTCAGCTAAGCTATAATAGCATTTCGCCACGTTTTTGGCCAGCTCTCGGTCGCGTTTTCCCAAAAATAAGTCCCAGATCAATATTTGTGATTAAAGTATTTCAACGTTGTGTAATAAGTCGCAGCCGACGCGAGTTTTTCGTATTTAACAACTGTGAGTCGCGTTTTTCTAGAAAAAAGTGTCTGCTAATCGAGGATTAAAATCGAACGCAGTTTGGTTCGTACCTTGGGAGAGGCCACGCTTTCACGTTGGCGATCGTCACAATAGAGGCCGGTTTGCTCCCAAGCAAAGAGTGCGTGGCTCCTAGCGAGAACACGCCAAAAATAGAGACTGCTGCCGCTTCGTGCGTCAGTCGACGAAAGACGTTAAAACCTCGTGCGTATCACATGAGCAGTTCTAGCCACTCATCGAGCAGTGAACAGTACTCTGGATTACATACTTCGTGGCATCCTATACACGGAGCTATCTTGCCTTGCGCTAAGAGTAGGTCGTGCTTGCTCTTTTTGCTTTGTGTTACGTTCACTGTATAGCACCTTCTTAGGGTCGAGCAACCTAGCTGCGATGACAGGGGAGGATAGACAATATGCCACTGGAGTATCGGTTGTTCTCGCGAAGCTGGTTCAGTTAATCCGGACTAGTCGTTTACAGGGTTTAGAAGAATGATGTTGTTGCCGCGAAGTACGACCGATCCTAGAACGCGGGACTTTTGTCCGTCAACAACTTCAGTGGTGTTTGTAAGATGCAAGTTTAAATAGTCATCTGCACTCATCAACAGTCCTTCGAGCACGCATTTTTCGCCCTTCATCTCGACTTGGATCTTCGAACCAACCAGATTTTGAACCTTCTTTGACGGGAACAATTTAAATCCTCATATGAAAGTGGCTTTTCGAATACTTTAATATTTTGTTCGTCTTAGTTCGCCGAGAAGTGCTCCACAATGCTTCAGTCGCTGATAATTCAAGTCTACATTGTAGCCATACCAAGTCCTACATCTCACGTATTAGCTCGGGAAAAAGGAGTCTTGCTACCCGTAAAGCACGAAGACGACGACTGCGGCACAGGAGAACAAAATGATTGATGTATTGACTACAGGGCTGTCGTACTTGCATAGGTGCGCCGAAAAACGGTGACGGCTGAGCGGCCAGAGCAGCGGACAACCCGACACCGTCAGCGAATCGAGAAGGATATGGCTTGTAATGGCCGCTGTGACAGCGGGTACAACGATTAGATCGAGTGGTGGATATGGCGAGAACAGGACGTAGGAAAGGCCTGTGCACGCTGCCACGGTGAAGATCGAGTGCGAAAATCCACTTCTGTGACCGATGAGTCGTAGCGGCAGGCGCGCGTCGAAGTCAGGAAGTGACGCTAGCAGCAGCGAAACTGTGGCAGAAAGCAGCAAGAACAATTTGTTTGTCGCGGTTGGGGAGAGCGCGATCTCGCTAACGACGATGCAGAAAACGAAAGCGAAAATCGAGTGTGTTAAGGCTTTCACGACACCACGGTGTTAGCAGCGCTTTCGTTAAGTAAATATATGGTCGTGCGTGACTGTACGTAGTAGCGTGTGCCGCTCGGATGAGCAGTTTTGCGCTCGTATAGAAGGTCTATAGCCCGGTAGTGTAGCGGTCAATCATGTGAGACTCTGGATCTCACGACCACGGTTCGAATCCGTGCCGGGCTATCTGTTTTTAAGCGAGCGGCTCGAGTCGCAGCTTGCCGTGCGTACGCTCCCACTCCTCGAGAGGGATGCTGTACTTCTTTTCGATGGCATCTCGGTAGCAGGGGCCACTATTGTACGCGCAAAATGGGATGATCAGTCCGCCAGGGACTGCGTAGTGGATGGCGCAACGCTTGACCCGTTCCACGTCGTAGTTGTAGGCGTCCATGAAATGCATGCCGCCGATAAAAAGCGTATGCTTATGAAAGTCTCCGAGCGCAGTGTAGTCGTGATGCAGCAAGACCGTCTTAATCATTTCCTTAAACTGAATGGACTTCGGCTGATTCTCCTCGTTGACGAGCGAATTTAGTGCTAGCAGCCCTCGCATAAGCGCTGTCGGCTTGCGCAGCACACCGCCATTACTCAGGTTGTTTGCAAGCTTCTGGGTAAGCTCAAAGAATTTGTCAACGTCCACGAATCTATTTATCGGGATGAGCCTCCCGTCTTCGACGAACACGTAGGTGGCGATGCCACAGTGCGGATGGCAGCTAAACTCGATCTGCGGAGCTCCTGTGTAAGCCTCAATGAGTTTTGAGATCGAAACGACACACGGCACGGGATAAAAGTCGTCAGCCCTTAGTTGTCCGCCCGTCTGCTGTTCTATGTTAAATGCGAGGTCAGGTAGAGTAAACCTCTGTGCGTTTCTTACGGCCGGTGCTAAATCGTTCGCAGCGCCGGTGAAAGCCATTGGTTGGAAGTTGACCCCTCTGATTACGTCCACGTTTTGAGCTGCAAAAAGGATTATTTCGCCGACTTCGTGTTCATTCAGCCCACGACCGATCGTAGGAACCAGCACTACGCCTTGGCCAACATCTCTGCAGTTCTCGATGGCCTTCTTTTTTAGCTCGATGAACCTGTCGGTCTGCTTGGATACGCCGTTGAATTGAAGATATACTGTGCTCAGCCCCGCGCGTCTAAGCGTACCTGCGAGGGTCACATCTTTTGCAAGCCTGATGCCATTAGTGGCAATTTGGGTCTGAATAAAACCCAGCTCAACCGCTTTACTAATGATCTCGGGGAGATCGTCCCTCAGCGTTGGTTCACCGCCCGAAAACTGCACCGCAAGTGTCGGAACAGGGCGTTCTTCGCGCAGCGTTGTAAGCATATCGGTGAGTTGCTCGAAAGTAGGCTCATAGACGTAACCCTGTGCGTGGGCGTTAGCAAAACACCATTCGCAGCGCAAGTTGCACCGGTTGGTGACATCCACGTTTGCGAGACACGTGGACGTCAGATGGGCATCACAGAGGCCACATTCGAGTGGGCAGGCGTCGTGGAGCGTCAGTTGCGGGTTCTCAACCCCTTTTCCAGCGTACGAAAAGCGCTCAGCCTTGTGGTACATCTCGGCGCTAGACCAGTACAACTCGTCGAACACGCCGTGATCAGGACATCTCTTGGCCATCCACACTTGGCCGTCCTTCTCGTAGATGGTAGCTTCTATGGGCTTCAGGCATTCGTGGCACAAGGAGGTCGTCCGCTTAGGTAATGTGACAGGCGCTTCATAAATTGACATGCAGTTCTCCAGCGTTTCCTAACAGAGCTTTTATTTTGTTACTATTATTATTTTGCGCTTTGATAGTGCCGGACACAGAGCGGCAGTTATGTCGTGCTTTGGGCGATTACGGACCAATTCGACCGGCTTTGGAGACAGATTTAATATGTATGATGCGCCTTTCGCAACGGAATGCTTGCGCTCATTATTGATGCCCTCTGGCTGATGCTCCCCGCATACGTGCCTAACTCGAGTGCCGTCCTATTTGCGGGAAAAACTCCTCTCGATCTCGGTCGGAACTTTGTCGACGGAAAAAGGGTTTTTGGATCGGGCAAGACGTTCAGAGGGATAATCGGCGGGACGTTGTCGGGAATCGTAGTGGGCCTGCTGCTACAACTCATCAAGAACAGCACACACATTGGCGTGCCCTCATTTGAACCTCTTTCTGTGATAGCCGCGTTATCATTAGGCGCGATGCTCGGAGACCTCACTAAGAGCTTCTTTAAAAGGAGGCTGGGGATGGATCGTGGGGACCCGCTACCTATCGTCGATCAGCTCGACTTTGTCATCGGCGCGTGGGTGCTCACCTATGCTTTTTTTAGCGGTTGGTTCACCCTCAACTTTACCCTGCCTGTAATAGTCGTCGTCCTGATCTTAAGTCCGCTCTTGCATCTCGGCGTCAACATCATCGGGTTCAAGCTTGGCAAGAAAAAGGAGCCGTGGTAACTAACAGAGCAGCTTTAACAGCAAGGCCTTTTGGGCGTGCAATCGGTTTTCTGCTTGATCAAAAACAGCTGAATGTGGTCCATCCATCACTTCGTCAGTGATCTCCTGTCCCCGGTGAGCAGGAAGACAGTGGAGAACGACGGCGTCGCTCTTTGCTGCGTCGAGCACCTTGCGGTCAATGCGGTACTCAGAGAACGCGCGCGCGCGCAGTGCAGAGGCTGCTTCATCTCCCATAGAAACCCAGGCGTCCGTATATAAAATATCTGCAGCGGAGGCTGCTTCAAGCGGATCGCGAAGGATTCTCACGGCGGATAGCTGCTGACCTCTGCGCAGAATCTCGTCGTCCGGTTCATAACCCGGGGGGCACGCGACGTCAACGCTCATACCCATCAGCGCGCACGACAGTATTGCTGAATTGCAGACATTATTTCCGTCTCCAATCCACGCGAGTTTCATACCGCTGAGCGCCCCCTTCTTTTCATAAATCGTCATCAGGTCTGCTAGTAGCTGACACGGGTGCTCGATATCCGAAAGGGCGTTAATCACGGGGACTGAGGCGTTTTTGGCCATGTCAATGATCGTTGAATGGCTGTTGGCCCGCATGATGATGCAGCTCAGATACCGTGAGAGAACGCGCGCCGTATCCGCAGTCGTCTCCCCTCTTCCCAACTGAAGATCATTCCAGTTCAAGTAGATGGGGTATCCGCCCAACTCGACCACCGCAACCTCAAACGCCGTTCGCGTTCGAGTCGAGGGTTTTTCAAATATCATCCCAAGAGTTTTGTGCTCTAAACCGTTCGGGAATATCCCTTCTGATCGTTCTTCTTTGAGGCGGATAGCAAGCTGGATGATCTCGAAGATTTCACCTTTCGTTAAATCGCGAATAGAAATAAGGTTCTTCATCGTGAATCCTTTGAGGGGCACAATTCTTGCTAAGCGTTCTTGATGCGCTTCATGTGCTCAATGCGACTCTGTACTAGCTCTTTTTTCCCGATGTCGTGCCGCGCAAATACGTCACCCTTTATAAACTGAAGAGCCTGCTCTGCTTGTTGTTCCGCATTTTCTATTGTCTCTGCCACGCCGAGGACTGCCAAAGCTCGGGATGTGGTGGTGGTGATCGTGCCGTTGCGGTCATCGACGCTTGCATAAAACAGCGTGGCATCGATGTGATCCTTATCGATCGTGATCTCGGTTGGCTTGGGGTTCGTTGGATAGCCGGCCGGCACAACATATTTGCAGACCGTGGCACGAAGGTCGTAATCAGTCTGCTTCAACGTGCCATCGACAGCCGATTCTGCGAGCTCAATGAAGTCGGATCTGAGCAGAGGAAGAATGTTCATCGCTTCTGGATCCCCGAATCGACAGTTGAACTCGACAACCATGGGTCCCGTTCGTGTAAGCATGAATTGGCCGTACAAGATACCCTTAAACGTAATACCCTCTCGTTTCAGAGCGTTTACCGTATCTTGCATTATGGCTACAGCAGCGTGGTAGTCCTCTTCGTTCATGAAAGGTAGGACGTAGGACTTGTCCGTATAAGAACCCATCCCTCCAGTGTTCGGTCCAAGGTCTCCTTCAAAGGCGCGCTTGTGATCTTGAACTGCTGGTGCGGGTGCCAACACGTTCCCGTCAACGAATGCTTGTATCGTGAATTCTTCCCCAGAAAGGCACTCTTCAATGACTACAGGCCCCCGAAGCTTCTTCAGGTACTCTTTGCCCTCGGAATAGTCATTGATGACTACAACACCCTTTCCGCCAGTCAACCCTGCTGGCTTGATAACTAACTCTTCTTCATCGATGTTGTCTCTGATGAAGCGATCTGCATCACTTAAATCGTCGAACAGCGCGTATTTAGGACATCCTCTGATGCCTTTTTCAGACATGAACGAGCGGGCCCATCCCTTATCTGATTCGATTAAAGCTGCGTTTCGCGTAGGTCCAAAAGCGCGTACACCGCGTTCGTCGAGCACGTCCACGATCCCCTCTGCCAGCGGTGCCTCAGGCCCGATCACTACTAGGTCGGCGCGGCGGGCGTAATCTGCCACCTTCTCCAAGTCAGTTTCGTTGACGAGGCGGTAATCCTTGCATAATTGGGCGATACCTGGGTTTTTGTACTTCATTGCGGCGTAGAGCGTCGGCTCTTCAACGCTCTGAGCAATAGCCATCGCCATGGCGTGTTCACGACCGCCTGAACCTACTAACAGGACCTTCATGGTGTGGTGGGTAAGTCATTTTGCGATAAAAAGTTATGCAGACTGGGACGCAGACAAATATAAGATAAACAATATATAAATGCTCAGTGCTGTTCGCCAGCCACAGCTATATGAGCTGCTAATCCAGACTAAATTCGTCAAAAGCAAAAATCGGAACTTTTATAGATTATCACGGCCGCCTATGTGTTGGGCCTCGAAACAACTCTAACGAGACGGTTGAATGTGCGGCATAGTAGGATGTATCGGCAACCGAAGCGTTACGCCAATCATAGTTGAATCACTGAAACGGCTTGAGTACCGAGGTTATGACTCAGCAGGCATTGCCACGCTAAACGGCGCGGAAATTGATATAACGAAAACAGAAGGAAAGATCGCTGATCTTGAAAATATTTTAAGTTTGACCAACACTGCCTGTGTTGGAATCGGTCACACCCGTTGGGCTACACATGGGATCCCATCCTCCACCAACGCGCACCCACACGCTGACTGCAGTGGCAGTTTCGCCGTGGTTCACAACGGCATCATCGAGAACTTTCAAGCTCTGAAAGATGAGCTTACGAGCAAAGGCCACATTTTCAGCTCAGAGACGGATACTGAAGTGCTAGCACACCTGTGTGAAGATTGTTATAATGGTGATCTTGAAAGCGCCGTGCGGGAGGCGCTGCTACGCGTCGAAGGCTCATATGCGATTGCGGTCATATCAGACCATGAACCAGACGTCATTGTTGCCGCGAGAAAGGACAGCCCGCTGATCGTGGGATTGGGAGATGGAGAGAACTTCCTTGCGAGTGATATTCCAGCAATCAGGAAATACACGAATAAGGTCATGTACATTAACGATGGTGAAATCGTCCGTCTCACCAGAGACAACGTGACCGTATCAACATTACAAGGTGTGAATGTTGAGAGGCTCGTGACAATCGTCGATGGAAGCGTCCAAGACGCGGAGCGGGGGGGTTACGAGCACTTCATGCTCAAGGAGATCCACGAGCAACCTAAGGCATTACGGGACACCATGGAAGATCGCTTGTGCGAGCTGGAAGGTAGCATCGATTTTAAGGAACTTCGCCCGTTTGAGGATGAGATTAAGAATATCGAAGGCATTACAATCATCGCCTGTGGGACATCGTACCATGCCGGGATCCTCGGTAAGTACGCGCTCGAGGATTTGCTGCGAATCCCGGTCAAGGTTGAGTACAGCTCTGAGTTTCGTTATAATAACTTCCTTTCGGGCAACCGATCCCTGGCAATCTGCATCAGTCAGTCAGGTGAGACCGCAGACACGCTCGCCGCGATGAACGAGGCAAAGGCGCAAGGCTACCTAACGCTCGCGATAACAAACGTGGTCGGAAGCACGATTACGCGAAAAGCCGACGAAATTCTGCTAACGAAATCAGGAATGGAAATTGGCGTCGCGGCCACAAAAACCTTTACGGCGCAGATACTTACACTTTACATGTTGGGCATCTACGTGGCGCGACTGAAGAAGCTCATCGACGTTGAGACGTCACGTCATATCATAACTTCAATGAAGTCCGTGCCGGGCCTTATTGAGTCACTTCTCGACAACATTAGCGACATCGAGAAAGCTTCGTCTCGAATTTGCGAAGCGGATTGCTGCTATTTCATCGGGCGTGGGCTTAGCTATCCCATCGCGCTTGAAGGCGCACTTAAGATGAAAGAGATCTCTTACATCAAAGCAGAGGGATTTCCGGCAGGAGAGCTAAAACACGGCCCACTTGCTCTTATCACCGCGGGCACCCCTGTTATCGCCATAGTGCCGAAAGGTAAGACATATTACAAAACGCTCGGCAATATAAAAGAGGTAAAGGCACGAAACGCCTTCGTCATTGCGATCGCGAACGCATCTGACGACGAGATCGTCAAATATGTGGACTCTGTGATCAAGATACCGGATATTGATGAATTGTTCTCGCCGATGCTCGCCGCAGTCGTGCTCCAGTTACTCGCGTACTATGCAGCCAAGGATATAGGCGCCGAGATCGATCAACCGCGCAATCTCGCCAAGAGCGTTACGGTTGAATAGCTGCCAACGCATCGAGTTTTGTAAGCAGGTCTGACCACATCGGGCCTTCGATTGGTCGGTATTATGGCGACATTAACGTAATTTCACACGCCGAGGACGACCGTTATGCAAGAGACCGTGCCGCCTGGACGGGCCTTAAATCCCCCTGCTATTGGCATCCGACTTGTAATTCACGGGCCTGAACTCATAGACTCTGGAAAAATCGCTGATATCGTAGACGCTTTGCGCGCCATTGGACCCTTGCGTGTGCTCGCTGGAGGTACAATGGCCCGCGTCGCAGCCTTAGATAAGCACCTGACGTTCGTTGATACCTCTCAAAATATACACACAAGCGATGCACTCAACCACGTTTCAGATAGAGAGGTACTTGTTCTTGCTAATCGCGGCAAAACTTCTGAAACAGGACGCGTCTTCGGTC
>Ga0182021_10007854_pt1 | contig 12645 bp, 11 predicted proteins | sample 612E3MmetaG_FD_120493 | JGI IMG/M metagenome (GOLD analysis project Ga0182021, IMG submission 120493) | Permafrost microbial communities from Stordalen Mire, Sweden - 612E3M metaG (Illumina Assembly) | ecosystem: Environmental > Terrestrial > Soil > Wetlands > Permafrost | place: Sweden... | reverse complement strand
TAACCCCAGCCCGCGGTGACGCTCTCCTGCATGATCTCGCCCAGTTGCCCGGTGAGATGGAAATCGCCCTTGCCCGGGGGAGATGTGCTGCGTATCGAGTGTGTCGTGACCCCGGGCAAGGGCGATTTCCATCTCACCGGGCAACTGGGCGAGATCATGCAGGAGAGCGTCACCGCGGGCTGGGGTTACCTCAAGACCTCGCTGGTCCGCGATCCGAACCTTAACGCGCTCTGGGCTGACTCGCCCGGGCGGGCCTACCTGCTCGAGAACTACCAGGAGCCGCTGCCGCCCGAGGATGATCGGGCCCACGGGGGCAACGACCTCCGGCGCCCGGGCGGCCGGGTGATAGAGACCTCCGGTGCGCCTGAACCGGGGTTCCACCCCGAAGAACCCGGCGTCGAGTGCGAGCCGCCCCAGCCGTCTGACCACGAGCTGCTGTCCGCCCTGGAGGTGCGCATGCACTTCCCCGAGGGAGCGGTGCCCAAGGAAGGGCCGTCGGCCGGCATCGCGGTGGCGACGGCGCTTTTGTCCGCGTTGCTGCAGATCCCGGTGAGACCCCTCGTGGCGCTCACCGGTGAGATCACACTGACCGGCCAGGTGCTACCGGTGGGCGGACTCAAGGAGAAGATGCTGGCGGCCCTGCGCGAGGGCGTCCAGAGGGTGGTCCTTCCCCGTACGGTGGTGCCCGAGGTCCACGAGCTGCCGACAGAACTGAAGAAGGGCTTGGAGATCGTCTACGTGGACAGCTTCCTGGATGTGATCCCGTACGTCCTGGAAGGCATCGAGGAGCGGGAGGGGACGGAATAGGCATGGCGGACGTGAGTATGGAGGCGCGGTACGCGCCTCACGAGGTGGAAGAACGGCTGATGAAGGAGTGGCTGGCGCGGCACGCCTTCCACGCCTCGGCCGACGACCCCCGGCCGTCGTACGTCATCTCCATTCCGCCGCCGAACGTCACCGGGTCGCTCCACATGGGGCACGCCCTCAACGACACCATCCAGGACATCCTCACCCGCTACCACCACCTGCGCGGCTACAACACGCTATGGGTGGTCGGCACGGACCACGCGGGCATCGCCACCCAGAACAAGGTCGAGGGCCAACTGGCTGGCGAGGGCCTGCGCAAAGAGGACTTGGGCCGCGAGGAGTTCGAGAAGCGCGTCTGGAAGTGGCGGGCCGAGTACGGTTCCACCATCATCCACCAGCTCAAGCGCCTGGGCTCCGCCTGCGACTACGAAGACGAGCGCTTCACCATGGACGAAGGCTACCGTGAGGCGGTGGCCAAAGTCTTCGTCGACCTTTACAACAAGGGCGACATCTACCGCGACGTCTACCTGGTCAACTGGTGCACGCGCTGCGGCTCCGCCATCTCCGACCTAGAGGTGGAACACGAGGACCGGGCAGCGTTCCTGTACTACGTGAAGTACCCGGTGGCCGGCTCCAACGAGTTCCTCACTGTCGCCACTACCCGTCCGGAGACCATCCTGGGCGACACCGCCGTGGCCGTGAACCCCAAGGACCCGCGCTACGGCCGCTTCGTGGGCAAGATGGCCGTGGTGCCGTTGGTGGGCCGGCAAGTGCCCATCATCGCCGATGAGCACGTGGACATCGGCTTCGGCACCGGCGCCCTCAAGATCACCCCGGCGCACGACCCGGACGACTTTGAGATCGGCATCCGTCATGGCTTGGAGAGCGTCTCGGTGATCGGCCTCGATGGGCTGATGACGGCGGAGGCCGGTGAGTTCCAAGGGATGTCGGCCGGCGAGGCTCGCGACGCGGTCATCAGGCGGCTGGAAGAGGATGGCCTCTTCGTCAAAGCCGAGGACTACAACCACGCGGTGGGCACCTGCTACCGCTGCGACACCACCATCGAGCCGCTCCTCTCCCTGCAGTGGTTCATGGACATGAAGCGCCTGGCCGAGCCCGCCATCAACGCGGTGGAAGACGGCCGGGTGAAGTTCTTCCCCGCCCGCTGGGGCGACGTGTACCTGGAATGGATGCGCGGCATCCGGCCGTGGTGCGTCAGCCGGCAGCTGTGGTGGGGGCACCGCATCCCTGCGTACTTCTGCGTGGAGTGTGAGCACATCATGGTGTCGGTGACGGCGCCGGAGAAGTGCGAGAAGTGCGGCGGCCCGGTCCGCGCCGAGGAGGACGTGCTCGACACCTGGTTCAGCTCGCAACTCTGGCCCTTCGCCACGCTCGGCTGGCCGGAGCAGACCGACAAGCTCAAGGCCTTCTATCCCACCACGGTGCTTTCCACAGCCCGCGACATCATCTACCTCTGGGTGGCGCGGATGATCATGATGGGCCTGGAGTTCATGGGCGACGTGCCCTTCCGGGACGTCATCATCCACCCGACGGTGCTGGCCGCCGATGGCCGGCGCATGAGCAAGAGCCTGGGCACCGGCGTGGACCCGCTGGAACTCATCGCCGATTACGGCGCCGACGCCACCCGGTTCGGCCTGGCATACATGAGCTCGGCACAGGATGTGCGCTTCAGCTCCGAGCGCATCGAGATGGGGCGCAACTTCGCCAACAAGATCTGGAATGCCTCGCGGCTGATCCTGCAGGGGGCGGACGCAGAGGCGGGCCGCACCGGAGGCGGCCCCCGGGTGGAACTCGCCACCCCTGCCGACCGCTGGATCTTCAGCCGCCTGGCGGCGGTCAGCGCCGAGGCGGCTTCCCTCTACGAGTCCTACGAGTTCGACGACGTGGCCCGGGCGCTCTACCGCTTCGTGTGGAACGAGGTCTGCGACTGGTATCTGGAGATCGCCAAGTCCCGCCTTTACAGCGAGGACCCGGCTATGCGCACCCAGGTGAGCGGCAACCTCCTGGCCCTGCTCGAATCGGTGATGATCATGCTGCATCCGGTGATGCCCTTCGTCACCGAGGAGATCTACAGGTTCCTGCCGCAGGTGCAGGCCGGGCTGCGTCCGGCAAGCATCTTCGACGCCGGCTTCCCCGAAGCGCACCCCGAATGGGCCGACCCGGCCGCAGAGGCGGCCATGGATGCCTTCACCACGGTGGTGGCGGGTCTGCGCTCGGCGCGCGAGGAGCTGGGGCTGGCCCGCGACGTCACCGGTAAGGTCACGCTGGCCGAAGCCACGCCGGGCGCCGGTGCGGCGCTGATGGGGCTCCCCGAGGCCATCAAACTCCTGTGCGGCTGTGAGATCGCCGCGGTGCTGGGGCAGGGGCAGCAGCCTGAGGGCCGCTTCGCCTCCATCGCGGGACCGGGCGTCAAGGCTATGCTCGACCTCGAGGGTCTGGTTGATGTGGAGCGAGAAGCTGAGCGGCTCCGCAACAAAGCGGTGAAAGCCGGTGCCGAGGCCGCCAAAGCCCGGGGCAAACTGGGCAATCAGGGCTTCGTGGCCAAGGCGCCGGAGGCCGTTGTGGCCGAAGAGCGCGCCCGACTAGCCGCCGCCGAGGCGGCGCTGGGCGAAGTGCGCCGTCATTATGAAGAACGGGTCGGCGGCCGCCTGGTGCTGCCCGGGGAGGAAACGAAGTGATCACCTGCGATCCGCACGAGGTCTGGGAGTACGTCAACGGCCTCGAGCGGCTCGGCACGCGGCTGGGCCTGGAGCGGATGGAGAAACTGGTGGAGGCCCTCGGGTCTCCGCACAAAGCGTACAAGACCATCCACGTGGTGGGCACCAACGGCAAGACCTCCGTGACGCGCTTCGTCTCGGCGTTACTCCAGGTGCAGGGGCACACCGTGGGATCGTACATCTCGCCGCACCTGATCACCCTGGCGGAGCGGCAGATGGTGGATTCCATCCCGTCGTCGGACGAGGAGTTCTGCGACCTGGTGGGGCGCATCCGCCCGGTGGTCGAGGAGCTCGAGAAGACCTTCGAGCCGGATGAGAAGCTCACCCAGTTCGAGATCCTCACCGCGGCCGCGTTCCTCTATTTCAAGGAGAAGGGCTGCGACGTGGCCATCATCGAGGCGGGCCTGGACGGCCGTCTGGACGCCACTGCCGTCATCCATTCCGACGTGCAGGTGCTCACCAGCGTGGGCCTGGAGCACACCGAGTTGCTGGGCGACACCGCGCTGGCCATCCTCCGGGAGAAGCAGGCTGTCATCCCGCAGCACGGCAAGGTAGTGGCCGGGGTGCTGGCGCCCGACCTGAAGGCCGAACTCAAGGAGTTCTGCGCCGCCCGCGATGCCGAGACCCACTTCTTCGGCGACGACGTGGTGGTCCTGGCCGACCCGCGGGGCGAATCATTCGACATCTTCAGCCTGTACGGCTGCTATATGGATGTGCGGCTCAAGGTGCTGGGCGGCTATCAACGGGTGAACGCGGCGGTGTCGGTCGCCGCGGTGGAACTGTTCAAGGGCGGCGAACTGGACGCCGGTCTGGTGCGTCTCGCGCTGGCCTCCACGGCCGCGCCCGGCCGGCTGGAAGTCATCAGCACGCAGCCGCTTTGCATATTCGACGGCTCCCATAACCCGCCCGGGATGGAAGAGACCATGCGCTCCTTGGATCCTATCCTGGAGCGGCGGCGTCTCATCGCCGTCGTATCCATCCTCCGGGACAAGGACGCAGTCGAGATGATCCGCCACCTGGCGCCGCGCTGCGACATCATCTTCGCCACGCAGAGCTCGAGTTCGCGGGCTCTATCGGCCGACGAGTTGGCGGCGCTCATCAGCGGTGTGGACAAAGAGACCGAGGTCTTCGTGGACCCCGACCCGCACTCGGCGATGGTGAGTGCATACCGGCTGGCCACCTCCAACCAGGTGGTGCTGGTGACCGGGTCGCTCACCCTTATCTCGGACCTCAAGCGGGGGATGAACTAGACCGTGGTCACCCGCGCAAAAGCCGGGAGTTCCGGGCATCCGGTGTTTATCACGCTCCTGCTTGTGGCAATCGTGGTGGTGATATTCTTTACGCTCGGCTACGTGCTTGCACGGGTCCTGATCTAGGGGGCAGACGGTGGACAACCTCTTCCAGACCATCAACAAGATCATCAGCTCCCCGTATTGGATGCTCGCTCTGTACGTCATCCTCTTTTGCGGGGTGGTGCTCTGGTTGGTGCTCGTGTTCTGGACGTTCAAGGACGCGCGCAAGCGCATCGACGACCCGGTGATCGTGGGGGTGGCGGTGCTCTGCTCGCTCATCCTGCCGTATATCGGGACGCTCATATACGCCATCCTGCGGCCGGCGGAGTACCTGGCGGAAGCTCGGGAGCGCGAGCTCGAGATGCGGGCTATGGAGCAGGAACTGCATACCTTGCGTGCCTGCCCGTCGTGCGGCGAGGTCATCAGACCGGATTATCTGGCCTGTCCCAGCTGCCGGCGGCCGCTCCGCGCTGCCTGCCCGTCGTGCGACCGGGTGCTCGAACCGGGCTGGAAGCTCTGCCCGTACTGCGCTCACGATCTGAAGGCACGGCGGATAGCCCCGCCGGTGGAGGGCCCGCCCGGGCTCATCGAGGTGCCTCAGGTCCAGGCGGCGCCGCAGATGCCGCCCGCGCAGCAGATGCAGTAGCGGTAGCAGCGGCTGCACTGTTCTAGTCGCTTTTCGAAAGCGCGCGTTGGCGCGCCATAGTGCCGGGAGGAAGTAGTGGAACGTACGTTGGTGCTGGTCAAGCCTAACGGTGTGGCTCGTGGTCTGATCGGCGAGGTGGTAAGCCGCCTTGAGAGGAGGGGCTTCGAGATCAAGGGCGCCTGCATGCTGATGGTCAGTGAAGACCTGGCGAGCCGTCACTACGCCGAGCACGTAGGCAAGCCCTTCTACAAAGACCTCGTGGACTTCATCACCTCCGGTCCGGTGTTCGCCATGTGCGTGGCCGGCCCGTCGGCCATCCAGGTGGTCCGCACCATGATGGGCGCCACCAACCCCATCAACGCCGCCCCCGGCACCGTCCGTGGAGACTTCGCCCTGGACATGGGGCAGAACGTGGTCCACAGCTCGGACGGCCCGGAGAGCGCCGAGAGAGAGATCGGGCTGTTCTTCGCCCCTGAGGACCTGATCGCCTAGCGGCAGGCGTCCGAGGCGCGGCCGAGCGCTCGCCATATTCATCCGCCGGTGGACCTTCGGCCTTCATTCCCGTCCGACTTCAGGCTCTTCTTGGCCTCCCAGTCGCCGCGTAGGCATTCCCTGTTGCGCGATATGGGCGTGCCCTATGAAGTGGTGCGCTCGTCGGCCGTCGAGGCGCTGACGGGCGACGCGGCCGCGTCGCTCGCCGCCACCAACGCGGTGGCCAAGGTGCGGGGCGCGGTCATGCCGGCCGGAGCACCGGTCGGCGCCTTCGTGCTGGGCACCGACACCCTGGTGACCTACGAGGACCGGGTGATGGGCAAGCCGGCGTCGCGGGATGAGGCCGTCGCCATGATCACCGAGCTTTCGGGCCGGACCCACCAAGTGGTCTCCGGCGTGGCGCTGCAGCGCATAGGCGCCGGGGTTCATGTGGCCACGGCCACGACGGACGTGACCTTCATCGAACTCGAACCTGCGCAGATACAGGCGTACCTCGCCTCCGGCGAATGGACGGACAAGGCCGGAGCCTACGGCGTGCAGGGGCTGGCCGGCATGTTCGTCTCGGAGGTACGAGGCGAATACAGCAACGTGGTGGGGCTGCCGCTGTGCCTGCTTGCCCGGCTGTTCCGGGAAGCGGGTTTCGACCTTCTTCTGCGGCAGTGGCTATAATGGGCGGACGCTTCCAATCGGTCGCTGAACGAGCGGGTCAGCCACCGGGGGGCTGTGAGAGCCGCGTGAGGGAGGTAGGGCCATAGCTTTCACCGAGTTCATCACCGGGTTCGCCGGTAGGGATATGGCCGTCGATCTCGGTACTGCCACCACCCTCGTATACGTGCGGGGGAGGGGTATCGTCCTTTCCGAGCCGTCGGTGGTCGCCATCGACTCTCGTTCCGGCGACGTCCTCGCCGTCGGCGCCGACGCCAAGCGCATGCTTGGGCGCACGCCCGGCACCATCTCCGCCATCCGGCCTCTGAAAGACGGGGTCATCGCCGACTTCGACGTCACCGAGCAGATGCTCCGGCACTTCATCCAGCGGGTCCACCAGAACCGGTGGGCGCACCCGCGGGTGGTCGTGTGCGTCCCCTCGGGAGTGACGGGAGTGGAGCGCAGGGCCGTGGAAGAAGCCACGATCAGCGCGGGCGCCCGGGCTGCGTACCTCATCGAGGAGCCCATGGCCGCCGCTATCGGCGCGGGCCTTCCGGTGGGGGAGCCCACGGGCAGCATGATCGTGGACATCGGCGGGGGCACCAGTGAGGTGGCCGTCATCTCCCTGGCGGGCATCGTGGTAGCCCAGTCGGTGAGGATCGGCGGCGACGAGCTCGACGAGGCCATCATCGCCTACATCAAGAAGGAATATAAGCTCATGATCGGCAGTCAGACCGCCGAGGAGCTGAAGCTCGAGATAGGCTCGGCCTATCCGCTCGAGCACGAGGAGCACGCGGAGATCCGCGGACGCGACCTGGTCACGGGGCTGCCGAAGACTCTCGTGGTCTCCTCGGAGGAGATCCGGGAGGCCATCGCCGAGCCTGTGGCCGCCATCGTGGATGCCATCAAATCCACCTTGGACAAGACCCCGCCGGAGCTCGCCTCCGACATAATGGACCGAGGGATCATGATGGCCGGCGGTGGGTCGCTCTTGATGGGAATGTGCGAACGGGTGCGTGAGGAGACGCAGATGCCGGTGAATCTGGCTGAGTCCCCTCTCACATGTGTGGCCGTCGGCTCGGGACGGTCGCTGGAAGAGTTCGACACTCTGTACCGGGGCTCACAGAGGGTCAAGAAGCGCCGCTACTAGCCAGCGAGGTACTGAATGCCACGCAACAAGGTGGCTTGGCGACGGTTCGTGTTCGTCGTCTTGATCATCGCGTCGCTCGCGGTACTTACCGTATCGTTCCGGGAGACAAAATCTGGGCCGGTCCATGCTATCCAGCAGGGTACCGCCGGCCTTATCGCGCCCATGCAGACGTGGGGCGCCCGCATCGCTCAGCCGTTCCAGGACGGGTACGGCTGGCTGACCACCCTGTGGTCGGCGCACAAGGACGCCGACCGCCTGTCACAGCAGGTGCAGGTGTTGCAGGGCCAGGTCATCCAGCTCGAGGAGCAGGCCGAGGAGAACGACCGCCTCAAGGGATTGCTGGACTTCAAGGACAAAGGGACCTTCCCGGCCGGGACCGATTTCGTGGTGGCCCGGGTCACCGCCAAGAGCCCCAACAGGTGGCAGGCCTACGTGGAGATCGACAAGGGCTCTGCGGACGGTGTCAAGGTGGACCAGGCGGTGGTGGGCTCCACTCCGCTGACCGGTGAGACCCTGGCCGGCAAGGGGCTGGTGGGCCACGTCTACCACGTCACTGCGCATTCAGCCCAGGTGCTCCTCATAACCGACTCCCAATCGAACGTGGCCGCCAAGATCCAGGGATCGAGGGCGGAGGGGATAATCGAAGGGGGAGGCGACCTCAACAGCAGCCTGAGCATGGACCTCGTGGATCGCGACATCCGGGTGGATCCAAAGCTCGTGGTGGTCACGTCGGGCTACGGCGGCATCTATCCCCCCGATATCCCGGTGGGCGTCGTCTCGAGCGTCGGGGAGCAGGACGTGAACAACTACAAGCAGATCGCGGTCCAGCCCTTCCTCGACTTCCGCGTGCTCGAAGAAGTGATGATCCTCATCGTGCCCACGGATTCCACGTCGGTCGTGCCGGGCTCCACGAGTACCACCGGCGTCTCCGGGACTACGAGCAGCACCGGTCCGGACGGCGCAACCGGCACCACGGGCGGGCTGGGCACCACTGCGACGACTACCAAGGCCAAGAGCAACACCACGACCTCGAGGTAGACGGTGGAACGCAGGGAATTCATCATAGTGGGCAAGGCCGTGCTGTTGCTGGCGTTCGCCGTGCTGCTCCAGACCGTGCTCATATCCCAGATAAGCATCCTGGGAGTCACTGCCGACCTGTTCCTCATCCTCACGGTGATCGTGTCGGTCAGCCGCGGCTCGTTGCAGGGAGCGGTCTTCGGCTTCGTCGCCGGCCTGATCGCGGACGTCGCCTACTTCGCGCCGCTGGGTGTGCGCGCGCTCATCTATGTTCTGGCCGGCTACTTCGTAGGGATGTTCGTCGCCCGATTCGGCACGGTGAGCCCGTGGAGTGTGGCCCTGCTGGCCGGGGTCACTTCGTTCCTGTACCAACTTCTGCTCGGCATCTTTCAGTACGTAATGGGGCCGCGCGGGGGCTTCTTCACAATGATCGGGGTCCAGATGCTTCCTGAGGCCGTCCTCGACGGACTCGTCACCGCACCGCTCTATGTTCTACTGATGCGCACCAGGCTATTGCCACCGCCCCATCTCAGCGGCGCTCGATTCGGGAGTGAAGACGAATGATCCTAGAGCCCAGCCGCAAGAGACGCTCCTCCGAGGACGATTCCTTCATCGGCATTCGCGTGGGGGTACTCCTCATGGTCGCCTTCGCGCTGTTCGGCGTGCTGGCCTTTCGGCTTTGGTTCCTCGAGGTGCTCTCCGGCGACACCTACGTGGCCCAGGCGCAGAACAATCAGACCCGCCAGGTCAAAGTGGAGGCGCCCCGAGGCGTGATCTACGACCGCAACGGCAAGATCCTGGTGGAGAACAGGGCCGGTCTCAACGTGGGCCTGCTGCCCATGGACATGTACAACCCCGACCCGAAGAAGGGTAATCCCGCCGAGTTCAAGAAGGAGCTCTCCGACCTGGCGACGGTGCTCGATATGAACGAGAGCGATCTGCAGGCCGCGTACGCCAAGGCAAAGAAGAACCCCTATACCACCTACGTGGTCAAGGAGGATGTGCTGCAGGACCCCACTGTGGCCTACATCAAGGAGCATAGCCTCGACTTCCCAGGGATCGAGGTGGACGCCTCCTACCTGCGACAGTATCCGTTCGGGGCATTGGCCACTCACCTGCTCGGGTACGTGGGGGAAGCCTCGCAGAGCGATCTCGACCAAGCGCAGTTCGCCACTTTGGGCCCCGGATCGACGGTCGGCAAGGACGGGGTGGAGCGCACCTACGACTCCTTCCTGCGCGGTACCGACGGGTACAAGGTCGTGACGGTGGACGCCGCGGGCAAGCCCAAAGGCGTGCAGAAAGAAGTCCCGTCCACGCCGGGCAGCAACCTGTGGCTCACCATCGACTCCGATCTGCAGACGGCAGCGGAGAACGCCCTGGTCGAGGGGATCCAACTCGCCGACGACAAGGGCTTCGACCAGGCCGCCGGTGGGGCGGTCGTGGCCATGAACCCGCAGAACGGGCAGATCCTGGCCATGGCTTCGTACCCCAATTACGACCCATCGCTCTGGGTGAGCGGCATGTCACTCTCCAAGTACAACGAACTCAACGAGAAACAAGCCCACTACCCGCTGTTCGACCGGGCACTCGACGGGCTCTATCCGGCAGGCTCCACCTTCAAGCCCTTCGTGGCGGCTACGGCGCTGAGCACCGGCCTCGTCACCGCAGACACCACATTCCTCTGCAACGGCACCTTCACCACCGCCAACCAGACCTGGAAGGACTGGAACCCGCACCCCTGGGGCGAGGTAAGCCTCCTCCAGGCTTTGAGGGACTCGGTGGATGTCTATTTCTACAACCTGGGCAACCTGTTTTACCAGCAGCCCGGCTCGTTGCTGCAGAACGGTGTGAAACAGTTCGGCTTCGGCCAGCCGACCGGCGTCGACCTACCGGGCGAGACCACCGGCAGCCGTGTGCCTGACCAGTACACCAAGCCAGGCCCGGACAAGACGTGGAGGCCCGGGGACGAGATCAACCTGGCCATCGGCCAGGGCGACCTTCTGGTAACTCCTCTCCAAATGGTGGTCGCTCTCTCGGCCATCGCCAACAGCACGCCGACTTCGCCGGGCACGGTCTGGGTCCCACACGTGGGTTGGAAGATCACGGATTCGTCTAACAACAACCTCCACGAGATCGAGCCCGAAAAGCGGGGGCAGCTGAGTATCAGCAACGACATCATCGAGCTCGTCCGGCAGGGCATGCGCGAGGTGACCACGCAGGGAACAGCGAAGGATGCCTTCAAGGGTTTCCCCATAACGGTGGCGGGCAAGACCGGGACCGCCCAAAAGTTGCCCGAGGACGACTACGCTCTGTTTATGGGGTACGCTCCCGCCGACCCCAACTCCACTCCGGAGATCGCGGTGGTGGCCATCATCGAGCAGGGCGGGCACGGTAGCTCTGTCGCCGCTCCTGTGGTGCGCCGGGTCATGGAAGCCTACTTCCATACCAAGTCGAGCGCGTCCATCATCATCCCCAACACCGAGTAGACAGAAGCCATGGCACCGAAACTCAAAGTCCTCCAGCAATCCCCGGACCGTCGCCAGCCTCTCGGCTTCTCGGTGGGCGCGTACCTGCGCGGTATGGACTGGATCCTGCTCGTGGCGACCCTGGGCCTGTGCACCTACGGGCTATTCATGCTCTACGCGGCCACCCACGCCGACACCAACATCCACAGCCCGTACTTCTACGTGCGTTCGCAGGGCATCGGGCTGGTCATCGGGTTCGTGTTCTTGATCATCATCAGCGTCACCAACTACACCTGGCTCGCCCGCTGGCGGATCTACATCTGGGGGGCGGCGCTGGTGCTGCTGGTCCTCACCCTCGTCCCCGGTATCGGCGCGGGGAACGCGACGGTGGGGGCCAACCGCTGGATCGATTTGCGGGTCACGAGGCTTCAGACCTCAGAGCTGGCCAAGATGCTGCTGATCGTGTCGCTGGCCGGCGTTCTGGCGGAGGGGACGGCGCTCCGCCGCCGCCTTCGGTTCGTGATCGTCTGCGTGGCTTTCGTGATGGTGCCGACCGCCCTGGTATTCCTGCAGCCGGACCTGGGGACGGCCCTGGTCTTCGGCGCCATCCTGGTCACCATGCTGGTGGTATGGGGCATACGCATGCCCCATCTGGGCATCCTGGCCGGAGCGGGCGCCTTCGCGGGCGTGCTGGTGCTGCGGATATTGCCCTCCGTCGGCATCAAGATCCTGAAGGGCTACCAGTTGCAGCGTCTCACCGTGTTCCTGGACCCGGAGAAGTATAAGGACAGCATCGGCTACCAGCTGGCCCAAAGCAAGATCGCCGTCGGCAGCGGGATGTTCAGCGGCAAGGGATGGGGGAACGGCACCCAGACCGGCCTCAACTTCTTGCCCGAGCACCATACCGACTTCATTTTCGCCGTCATCGGCGAGGAGTTCGGGTTTCTCGGGGGCATGTTGCTTCTGGGGCTGTTCGCGCTGATAATCTGGCGGGCGTTCCGCATCGCCCGTATGTCTGTCGACATGTTCGGCCGGCTCATCGCCACTGGGATCGCCGGCGTACTCACCTTCGAAGTGTTCGTGAACGTGGGTATGACCATCGGAATCATGCCGGTGACCGGCATCCCCCTGCCGTTCGTGAGCTTCGGCTCCAGTTCGTTGGTAGTATTCTTGATGATGATAGGCCTGTTGGAGAGCGTTCACGTTCATTCGGTGGCCGGGCAGGCCAGATAGCGGCCGCCGGCCCGATCTGGGAGGCGCGAGTGGCCAAGCTGCCTTTTAACCTCACGAGGACCCTGAAAACGCTACGGGAAGCGTCGGCGGACGCTCAGGAGAGTGCGTCCATCACGCTGGCAGGCGACCAGGCCTTGGTGGAACGGGCCCGCGAGGAGTT
>Ga0182021_10007853_pt1 | contig 12647 bp, 10 predicted proteins | sample 612E3MmetaG_FD_120493 | JGI IMG/M metagenome (GOLD analysis project Ga0182021, IMG submission 120493) | Permafrost microbial communities from Stordalen Mire, Sweden - 612E3M metaG (Illumina Assembly) | ecosystem: Environmental > Terrestrial > Soil > Wetlands > Permafrost | place: Sweden... | reverse complement strand
ACTCCATCTAGAATATCGATGGTTAATTGACGCTGCAAAAAATAGTAACAGCGGTATACTTGTCCACATCTCGTCCGGACCGATTGATCGAAATATATGGCCGATATGCTTTCAGATTCAAACAAAGATCACACGGGTCGGCGACCTTCTTCCAATGGCTGGTGCATGATTTATCGAACCACTTTCCACTTCTCCCGTGACAAAGACACCGTTGCTTGAACGTCAGAAATCGGACTGCGAAAGACCTGTTGGCGAATGGAACATCGTCGATATCACGTGTCGTGATAGCACTGTTGAGTGTATGATTAACGGCATTGTTCAAAATCGTGTAACCAAATGCATACCTCACACAGGGAAAATAGGCATCCAGCTAGAAGGATTTCCCTACAAGCTGCGTCATATTTGGCTGACTGCGTTAGATTGAAATACAAATGATCCATCATTTGTCTTGCTGTCAGTAAGATTAGCTTATTTGCCCTCAATAAAAACAACATTCTCCGTAAGACTGACCTCCGTTTTATTCGCATATTGTGTAACCACTCCTGATGATTTATCGAACCCCACTTAATATTCTCCAAAAAGCCTTGACAAATCAGAATCAATTATTTAAATTGGAAACGTAAGAAACGATAATAGTTTCCTAATCGAATGAATGAAATGTTTGCAATTATTGGATATCTTCTATTTTTTTTTAGGGAAACCTCTAATACTATTATAGTTTCCTTTGGAGATGTAAACTATGATCGAAAATGATGATAAGATAAGAATAATCGATGCTGCTGCCGATAGATTTATGCATGCAGGACTCTATAAAGTAACGATGGATGAAATTGCCTCCGATCTTCGGATGAGTAAAAAAACAGTGTATAAGTTTTTCCCAAGCAAGGAAGTTTTGTTGAAGGCTATTGTTCATACGATGATGAAGAGGATTGAAGGGGAAGTCCAAACAATTATCTCTTCAGATAAACCCTTTGAAGAAAAGCTAACTTCCATTTTCACGATGGTCGGAATGCTCTTGCGGAAATTTTCCCGTCCTTTTTTAATAGATATCCAGCGGTTTGCACCAGGATTGTGGAAAGAAATTGAAACATTCCGTCGCGAACGGGTGTTTAGCAAAATACAACAGATGTTCCGGCAGGCAAAGAAGGAGGGAGTCTTCCGTGATGATCTAGATCCGGACCTCTATATGCTTGTATTCACTACTGTCATGCAAGGCATTATGAATCCGCAGGTTCTGTCTCAACAATCATTTTCAGCAGAAGAAGCGTTCAAGGGTATCTTCAGATTACTGTATGAAGGTGCGCTGACGGATGATGCACGTAAAAGATTTCAACAAAAAAACAGCAGTCTATCATCAAATGAATCACCGAGGTACATATGAAAAATATGATTATAGGTATTTTCTGCATTGGTTTTCTATTCGGTTGCAGCTCACGAGACGGAGAAACCATCTCTGCCACCGGGACCATCGAAGCAACAGAAGTGACTCTGAGTGCACAGGCAGGCGGTCAGGTGAAACGTATTATCGCCGATGAAGGAAACGTTGTGCAGATAGGTGATACTCTTCTTCTTATTGATAATACAGATTGGGTGTACCAACTGGAACAAATGCGCGGCGGATATGAGATGGCGGAAGCGCAATTCCGACTTGCTCTGAAAGGAGCACGTGAAGAGGATGTTATCCAATCTGAAGCGAATTATAAAAATGCAGAACAAGATCTGAAACGAATGGAAGACCTCTATCGTGCAAAGAGTATTTCGCAGAAACAGTTAGACGATGCGCAGACACGGTTCACCGTAAGCCAGCAGACATGGGAGAAAATGAAACACGGATCGCGGCAGGAAGAAATAGATGCGGCGCGTGCACGGCGCGATCAAACAAAAGCGCAACTGGCTTCACTTCAGAAAAAAGTAAACGATTGTATCGTTACCGCGCAGGCATCCGGAACGGTCACAAAACGGTTCGTGGAGCAAGGTGAACTTGCCAATACGGGCACGGCGCTGTACAAAATCTCGAATCTTTCATCCATGGATATCACGATATATGTTTCAGAATCGGATCTGCCAAAAGTTCAACTAAATCAGAAAGCAATTGTCAATATAGATGCATTCCAGAAAAAAGATTATGAGGGCAAGGTATCATTCATTTCATCGACGGCCGAGTTCACTCCTAAGAACATTCAAACGAAAGATGAACGGACAAAGTTAGTGTTCAGTATAAAAGTAAAGGTGCCTAATCCCGACGGAACACTCAAAGCCGGAATACCGGCAGATGTTACTCTGCATGTGGCAAATAAATAAGGCGGTACCGTATGGCTGATGCCATCATCCTTGACCAAGTCATAAAATTTTACGGGGAAGCACCTGGAGATCGTATCGTTGCTGTTGATCATCTTTCTCTTAATATCGAGCAGGGAGAAATCTTTAGCCTCGTTGGGCCCGATGGAGCGGGAAAGACGACGACCATCCGCATGATGTGCGGTGTGCTTGCCCCGTCAGAAGGAAAAATTTCCCTTCTGGGTTTTGATATGAGAACCCAAAAGGATGAAATAAAGAAACGCATTGGATATCTCTCGCAGCGTTTCAGTTTATATCAGGATTTAACGGTTAACGAAAACATTGATTTCTTTGCTGAAATTCATCAAGTGCGAAAGTATAAAGAAAGAAAAGAAGAGCTGCTGCAATTCACTCGGCTCAATCAGTTTCGAGATCGCCTTGCGGGGCAACTCTCTGGAGGAATGAAACAAAAACTTGCTCTTGCATGCACCCTTGTACACACACCCGAAATTATTTTTTTGGACGAGCCGACAACGGGTGTCGATCCGGTTTCACGCCGGGATTTCTGGAAAATCTTATCAAGTCTTCTCAAATCAGGAATTACTATTGTCATTTGCACACCGTACTTGGATGAAGCGGAAAGAAGTACGCGTGTGGCAATGATGAATCAAGGTACGATATTACAATGCGATACACCGGAAGCGATAAAATCATCGTTTCATTCAGAAGTAGTCGAGGTCGTATGCAACGACGTACACCGTGCTGCCGAAATTCTCATGCAGTCATATGAACGAAACGATATTCAATTATTCGGCGATCGTTTACATGTCCTTGTACATAACGCGAAAAAGAATGAAAGCGGCATTCGCAGATCTCTGACGAAGGAGCAAATAGAAGTCCTGAGCTACCGGATAATTCCGCCGTCGCTCGAAGATGTCTTTATTGCAAGCGTCAATTCATAATAATTTAACGAGGTTGGTATGAAAACGACATTGTTCCTCTTTTTATTATTTCTGACCAGTACGTTATTTGCGCAGCAACAATTTCAGCATATACGATTAGCTGATTGTATCGAGCGGGCGTTGGGGAAAAACCCATCTCTCCAAATAAGCCAGGCAAAAGTGCAGGCAGCGGAAGCGCGTTCTTCTGAGGTGGCAACAGCGTTGTTGCCTCAGTTCAAATTCAGCGGAAGAGCAGCCGAACTAAGCAGCATCGATCCGTTTGGCATTAAACTCGGTCCACCGGTGAACATTTCCATGATATTATTTCCTTCTATTACTGAGAATTATTCTATGAGGCTAACACTCCAGCAGCCGCTCTTTACCGGATTCAAGCTAAAAAATAATTTAGAAATAGCGGAATTAAATGTAAACGCGATGCGCGAAGAACTGACCAAGGATCAATCGGATGTAGTTTTCAATGTCATTACAGCATATTGGAATTTCTACCGTGCGATCAAAGTTGAAGAGGTCATCCGTCAATCGGTTGCACAAATGTCGGAACATCTGAAAGATGCTATAAACTTGTCGCAGCAAGGAATGGCGACCGATGCTGACATCATGAAAGTTCAGGTGCAGCTCTCTGATGTGAAAGTGAAACAACTTGAAGCACGGAACGCGATTCGGCTTGCATCAATGGTGCTGAACAGTTTAATGAGAAATTCTCTTGAGACCGATATAGTGCCGAGTGATACACCTGCAATTTCACAAAGTGCGGGCAATATACTACTACCAGAAAATTTATCATCACTTCAACTATTTGCCCGTGAACATCGTCCGGAACTCAAGTCGATGCAGATGCGGCGCGATATGAACAGTGCCGGGGTCACTGCCGCAAAAGGCGGCTGGTATCCGCAAATATTTTTCGCGGCAAACTATGATTATGCCAGGCCGAATCAGCGTATCATCCCCCCGAAAGATCAATGGGATGGAACCTGGGATGTCGGAGTAACCTTGCAGTGGAACATTTGGGATTGGTACGCGACAGGCCATCAGACGGCGCAAGCAGAAGCAGCATTACGCCAAAGCGAAGCTGGTATTACTCAACTCAACGATGCAGTGACATTAGATGTTGCGCAGCAATATTTCAATTCTCAAACAGCAAAGGAAAAAGTTGATGTAGCGTTTGGCGGGATGGAGCAGGCGAAGGAATCGTACCGCATGACTTCAGAAAAATATAAAAACGGTGTTACATCCAACACAGAGATGCTTGATGCTGAGATTGCTCTCTTACAGGCAACACTGACGCACACACAAGCACTCGTTGATTGCACCCTTGCGTTGGCTCGATTGAAGAAAGCGGTAGGAGGTAATCTGTGAACATGTGGTTGGGTCACAAAAGACAAATTGCGGCAGGGGCGCCGATCGATAGTGACTATGCTGTGGTCGCTGAAGGACTGACGAAAAAGTTCGGCAAGTTCGTGGCAGTCGATCATATAAGCTTCAAAGTAAAGCGCGGAGATATTTTCGGGTTTTTGGGACCCAATGGAGCCGGCAAATCAACAACCATAAGGATGCTGTGCGGGCTTTTTTCACCGACAGAAGGATCGGCACGTGTCGGTGGATTCGATATTGCAACTCAACCTGACGAAATTAAATCACGCATAGGATATATGTCGCAAAGATTTTCATTGTATGAAGATCTGACAGTCGAGCAAAATATCAATTTTTATGGAGGCATTTATGGGCTTGAGGGGTCACGGTTAGAAGAACGCAAGCGTTGGGCAATTGGAATGGCGGGGTTGACCGGAAAAGAGTCGATGTTGGCGCATGCCCTTTCAGGCGGATGGCGCCAGAGATTAGCTCTGGGATGTGCCATCCTGCACGAACCGCCTATATTATTCCTCGATGAACCTACAGGAGGAGTTGATCCGGTCTCGCGGAGAAAATTTTGGGATTTGATTTATGATTTATCGCATCGGGGCGTCACAGTCTTTGTTACCACTCATTATATGGATGAAGCTGAACACTGCAATACCATAGGGCTGATCTATAACGGCAGGCTTATCGCACTCGGTTCACCAACAGAGTTGAAGCACAGTCTGGACCGATATTCGGTATTTGAAGTTCAATGCACTCATCCGATCGACGCCATGGAAATGCTGCAAACACAAGAATGGACAACAGAGACATCTATTTTCGGATCGGCATTTCACATCAGTACGCTCAATTTGCCAGATGGAGAAAAAATAATTCAGAAGTTATTGAAAAAAGAAAAAATCGCCGTATCCCGAATCGAGAAAATTATTCCATCGCTCGAGGATGTATTTATTCATAGGATTGCCGAAGAAGATTCGCGTCATACCGGAGTCCTTCATTGAAGATGACCATGATTCCACTCAATATTCTTCCTATTGTGCGCAAAGAATTCCGCCAGATCAAGCGCGATAAACGTATCCTGAGTGTGCTGTTGTTTGTCCCGGCATTGATGCTGTTGATGTTTGGTTATGCACTCAACTTTGATGTCAAACACACTTCGATGGCGGTATATGACGAAGACCGAACCAGCGTAAGCAGGAAATTCATCGAGCAGTTTTTTATATCTGAATATTTTAATAAAGTTCAAACTCTGAACAGCAAAGCGGAGATCAACGGCCTGCTTGACGGAGAACATGCGCGTGTTGTGCTGGTTGTTCCTTCTACATTTACAAAAGATATTCAGCGCGGTGGTGCTGCCTCAATACAGGTCATCGTTGATGGTGCAAACTCTAATGCGGCTGCAACCGTTCTCGGATATATTAATGCTATTGTTCAACAGTACTCTGTGAAGGTGATGACTGAATCATTCATCAGAATGGGGCGCCAGACAATGACAATGCCGATTGATTTCCAGCCGCGTGTGTGGTACAATCCTGAATTAGAGAGTGCGAAGTTTTTGGTGCCGGGTCTTATTGCTTTTATCCTGATGGTAACAGCGGTTATTTCTACTGCCTTGGCTATTGTCCGTGAACGTGAACTTGGAACTATGGAACAACTCATGGTTTCACCCATCAGACCTCTTGAATTGATTTTAGGCAAAACAATTCCCTATACCATCATTTCATTATTTGCCACCGTTGCAATTTTGTTCCTTGGGTATTTACTGTTTGATGTAAGTATTAAGGGCAGCATTCTTTTGCTCTCGCTCGTGACATTTGTCTTTCTTGTGGGCAGCTTAGGAATGGGATTATTAATATCCACACTGGTCGAGACGCAGCAGCTTGCTTTTATGATAGCTGTTTTTGTCTCTATGCTGCCGACATTTATTCTTTCCGGATTTGTTTTTCCCATACGCAATATGCCATACATTATTCAAGTAATAACATATGTTCTGCCCGCGCGATATTTTTTGGTTGTTCTCCGTGCTATCATCTTGAAAGGTGCCGGATTGAGCGCATTCTGGGATCAAGCACTCATTCTTGTCATCTATGCTGTTATTATGATCGGAATCAGTTCGCTGCGCATGCGGAAGATACTTGCGTGAGTTATAAACGATGAGAAATATTCTCCATATAATTCGAAAAGAGTTCCTTCAATTGCGGCAAGACAGGAAAATGTTCGGCATTAGCTTTATTGCTCCTGTCCTTCAGCTCATAATCCTTGGTTATGCGGCGACGTTTGATGTAAGTCATATTCCGACAGTGGTTTGTGATTTCGATAACTCACCGTCCAGCAGAGAGCTGCTTCGAAGCTTCACGAGCACGGGCTATTTCACCATCGTCGGATATTTTGACAAAACCTCAGAACTTGACCATCAATTAGATGATGGGCATGCATCGATTGCGATCGTCATTCCTCGTGGCTTTGAAAAAAAGATTGGCGCTGGTCAATCCGCACCGCTTCAAGTACTTGCAGATGGAACAGAGACGAGTACGGCTGGAATCGGTTTGAGTTATGCGTCCATTATTGTGTCACAATATTCTCAAAATATTTTGCTCGAATCGATGGTGAAACGAGGTTCAGCGACACTCCCTGCCCGCGTTTCAGCGGAGTTCCGCGTCTGGTACAATCCCGAACTCAAGAGCCGTAATTTTATGGTTCCCGGAGTTCTTGGCTTGCTTTTGATGGTGATGACAATGCTGCTCACATCGCTGGCAATCGTCAAAGAAAAAGAACTTGGCACCTTGGAACAGCTCGTGGTCACGCCTATCAAACCGTATCAGCTCATTATCGGCAAGCTTGCGCCTTTTTTCATGATCGGTGTCATTGATGTGATGCTCGTAGTATTCTTCGCCTCACTTATTTTTAGTCTGCCTGTGAAAGGCGGAGTACTGCTGCTTCTCTTGCTGAGTCTTATCTTCCTTATGACAACACTTGGTTTGGGACTTTTTATATCAACAATCTCACGAACGCAGCAGCAAGCTATGATGACAGCAATATTTTTCTTTATGCTGCCGATGATGTTCTTTGCAGGCTTTGTATTCCCGATTGAAAACATGCCAACGATCATCCAATATGTTTCTTATATCATCCCGCTTCGTTATTATTTTATCATTGTACGCGGATTGTTTTTAAAGGGTGTTGGCTTGAATATTCTGTGGCCGCAGGCGACAGCATTATTGATTTTCGGCAGCATCATTTTAAGTATGAGCGTCATGCGATTCCAAAAAAGATTGGGGTAAGAACATTCTTATAATCAATCACCTGATTTCAATGAGGGCGCTACTCCCTTCAAGCATGATTGACAACTGTAAAAGAGTTTCGTATTTTTTCATATATATACTCATTGGAGAATTTGGAAGGCAGTACTCTTGTCGAGCGTAAAAAATAAAGAGGATATGATAAAACTGCGTATATTAATTGTTGACGATATGGCAGCCATGCGTATATTGATAAAGCAGTATCTTCGCAGCAATGATGCAGTTTTAGTGGTAGGCGAAGCAAGCAACGGCGAGGAAGCACTAAAGAAAGCTCAAGAATTTCAACCCGATGTTGTTATATTGGATATGAGTATGCCGGGAGCAAGCGGGGTAGAGGTGTCGCGAAAAATTAAATCTTTATTACCGAATACTTCTGTCTATTTATGCTCAGCATATGAATTAAATGAGTTTAAGGAATTGAACATTGGTATGCCGGCAGATGGATTCATTCAAAAATCGAGTATGAAACCGGAATTGCTGGCAATGATACGAAAAGAATTAGAACGGAAAAAAGCATTGAATATGTAGTTCTAGTTGAGTCCGCAGGCTCCGCCGCAGCATGAGTTATCCATTCCACAAGAATTTGAATCACAACCTGCCGCAGATTTCCCATGTGTAACGATGCTGGGCAGTGAAATTAATTTTGTATATTGAACCGAACCGCATGTTGGGCATTGGATATCTTCAACGATTTCTTTTCCTTTATGCAGGACATCATAGAGTGTTTTGCATTCTTTACACCGATAATCAAATATAGGCATTGTCAGGGATTCCCTTTCAGGCAGTGTATTAAAAAAAGTTTGAATCGATTTCTTTTTTCTCTTGTGCCGGACCTGCACTGCTGTCAAAATGACTGGTCGGTATCAAATCGTTTTTATCAAACCGCAGATCCAATATTTCACGATATAACCGCACTGTGGCACCCCTGGTCAGTTCTTCAAAATTGGCGAAGAGCGTAGAGGCGGGTTTGTCGGATTTGAACATGTCTTTCGAAACAATATTCTTTGCATGGTCTATACGTTCTTGATCAGATGGAAAGATGGATCGAATTGTCCCTTTCTCCTGCTGCGTGTTTTCCTTCTTTTTTAAACGATCTTTTTCAGACAGGCGCCGGCCCTCGGAAGAAATAAGGAGGATGAAATCATCTGGTAATGAATTATCGTTTGGATTTCGCTGTGTTTTTAGTTGTGTGTACGCTGCAGCTGATGCACTGGCAAGAGTATTCAATTTTGTTAATGATGATTTCAATGACTCGAATCCGGTAAGCTGAACTGAGCAGTGATCTGCATCGAATGCAATTTTATGCATAAGGATTTTGCTAACACCATAACCCGCGAGCATAAATACTATAAGGATCTTTCGTGACAGCCAAATAAAGAATTTTGCTATAGAGAGAGGAATCTGGGCTACAAATACACTTGACGTCAATGATAAAGTGGTTAATGTATCATCGACGACATCTTGCTCGTAGACAACACGCGTGAACCATTGATTGATACTTGTGATAATGTACGAAACACGCATTTCAGCCTTCTGTTGGTGTTGTCCAAATTCGTGTGCGAGTATGCATGCAAACTCTGATATGGTCATTTCGGAAAGTACCGGAAGCCCGATTGTAAGAGTGAGATCTTCTTCTAAAAAACTTATTATCCCGCGTCGGTAATTTGCTGAAACATTGATCGAGCAATCCAATTCAATATTATTTGGGATTTTCGAATTGATGGCAATACAAAGTTTATCAATAAACGCAAAGAGTGCAGGTTCTTTCTTTCGTGAAACAGGAATAGACATCTTTTTTGCACTGGGGCGTGCAAGAAGCGGTTTCAGCAAAGCTGCTATAAGCAAGATTCCAACGATGATAGGAATGATATAGAAGAGAAGTCCGAGGGCTAGAGAAAATTTGTCGAGCAAGGTAATATTGTCTTCAATATGCCCGTACACAGTGTTTATAATGAAAATAATGAGAGAGATATAAAATACAGGAAGCAGGAGCATACCCAATACTGTAGGTATGTATCCGGAAAGAAAATCTTTTGAAAGAGATGGAATCGGTTTACTCGCGTTCTTCGAATGGCTTTTCTTGGAGGATATACGAGGTGATGCAGATATGTTGGCAACTTTTATAACCGGATGCGGTGGCTGTGTGACTGTGTTCCCGGTAAGAGGAGCCGAAAGTATTTTGGGCATCGGCTCGATGATACAAAGCGCTCCAGCGTTCTTTAACGCTGTACTATATTCTTGTGCTTTTGAATAATCGACGTCGTGATTAAGTGTAATTGGTTTGCCAGTAAAGAGTTTCTCAATTCGTTCAGATGAAGTCTTGAAAAGTTGCGCGAGATGCTCTTTCACTTTTCCAAGTTCTTGCCCTTCTTCTATCTCACCTTTAAATAAAATCCGATATTTTTGCGTATTATGTTCAACAGCGGGTTGTAGAGATTGTTCACTTACCGGTTGAGTTTGTTTTAAGAGCGATCGCAACACATATTGAAGAATACCATCATGTCTGTAGTAATCAACTTCGTTGGGTGTATCTATCCGGCAGATGGTGGTAAAATTTTTCTTTGAACCGTCTTTCGAGACTGCCGTCACAGTAATCTTTTTTCGAGGTGTAAGGTCGTCGGCAATTCCTTCAACGGTGAATACCTCTAATCCAGAAATGCCAAGTGTTTGATAATTCTGTCCATCTTCGAACTGCAGGGGGAGAATGCCCATCCCGACAAGGTTGCTGCGATGAATCCGTTCAAAACTCTCCGCAATGACGGCGCGAACACCAAGCAACGCAGGGCCTTTTGCCGCCCAATCACGCGACGAGCCGGAACCGTATTCTTTGCCCGCAATAATTATCAGTGGCGTTCCTTCATCTTTATATTTCATTGCTGCATCGAAGATCGAAATAGGTTCGCTGGAGGATGGATGAAGTGTAAGACTTCCTTCTACTCCCGGAAGTAACAAGTTCTTCAAACGAATATTAGCAAATGTTCCACGCATCATAATTTCATGGTTGCCTCTGCGTGCACCGTACTGGTTAAAATCTTTTTTTTGTACACCAAGGGATATAAGGAATTTACCGGCAGGACTTTTTTCATTGAACGAACCGGCAGGCGATATATGATCTGTTGTCACAGAATCGCCGAGCAAGGCAAGGACATGTGCATCGTAAATATTTTGCAGGGGCTTTGGTTCGAGCGAAAAATTTTTGAAATATGGAGCCGCTTTGATGTATGTGGAATTTGGTTCCCATGCATACTGCACACCTTGAGGTACGGGTAATTTCTTCCATTCCGCTTCGCCTTCAAATACGTTGGCATATCCCTGTTTGAACATTTCTGATTTCACACTCTGGCGCATCGTTTGCTCAATTTCCTGTGGAGAAGGCCAGATATCCATTAAGAAGATTGGCTGGCCAATGTTTCCAATTCCAATTGGATCTTTGGCAAAGTCGATATCCATTGTGCCGGCAAGTGCATATGCAACGACGAGCGGTGGCGATGCAAGATAATTTGATCGGGTGCTCGGATTTACGCGACCTTCAAAATTTCGATTGCCGGAGAGAACCGCCGCTGCAATAAGATCGTTATCTTGAATTGCCTTCGAAATTACATCCGGTAATGGACCGCTGTTTCCAATACATGTTGTACAACCGTAGCCAACGAGGTGAAATCCAAGTGCTTCAAGCGGCTCCATCAAGTTGGCATCGCGCAAATATTCGGTGACGACTTTGGAACCGGGTGCGAGACTTGTCTTTACCCACGGTTTTGATTTTAACCCTTTTTCAATAGCTTTCTTTGCAAGAAGTCCTGCAGTGATGAGCACGGATGGATTCGATGTGTTCGTACAGCTTGTAATTGCCGCTATTACGACAGATCCATGCTGTAAGCTGAATTGAGATTCTCCAATTTGAACAGGTACGTTTTTCAGAAAATCAAATTTTACATTATCATCCGAATAATATGCCCAATTCGCTGCAGCCATCTTGTCTATGAAGACACCTTTCCCTGCGAGTGTCTCAACGAGTGATGAGCGGAATGAGGTCTTTGACTTCGATAATGGAATGCGGTCCTGCGGCCTCTTTGGTCCGGCAATGCTTGGTTCAACAACTGCGAGATCAAGATCAATGAAATCGGAAAACTGAGGATCCGGCGTATCTGCCGTGTGGATGAGACCTTGCTCTTTTAAGTATATTTCTGTGAGAGCAATTTGTTCTTCGCTCCGGCCGGTGAAGCGAAGGAATTTTAAAGTTTCAGCATCAACGGGGAAGAATCCCATCGTTGCTCCATACTCTGGAGCCATATTTGCAATTGTCGCTCGGTCTGGAAGTGCGAGCGAAGAAAGTCCAGGACCAAAGAACTCTACAAACTTTCCAACGACGCCTCTCTTTCGCAGCAGTTGTGTTATTGTCAGCACAAGATCAGTAGCAGTTGCGCCGGGTTTCAGTTTTCCGCGAAGCTTGAAACCAACGATTTGCGGAATAAGCATAGAAATCGGTTGACCGAGCATTGCAGCTTCTGCCTCAATGCCGCCTACACCCCAGCCAAGCACGCCAAGTCCGTTGATCATTGTTGTATGAGAATCTGTACCGACGACGGTATCTGGATATGCATATATTCCATTTGCATCCTGTGAAGAAAAGACAACCTGTGCAAGATATTCAAGATTAATTTGATGGACGATGCCGGTATCCGGCGGAACAACGCGAAAATTTTTGAATGCCTGCTGTCCCCAGCGGAGGAAGGCATACCGTTCGCGGTTTCGT
>Ga0182021_10007852_pt1 | contig 12647 bp, 18 predicted proteins | sample 612E3MmetaG_FD_120493 | JGI IMG/M metagenome (GOLD analysis project Ga0182021, IMG submission 120493) | Permafrost microbial communities from Stordalen Mire, Sweden - 612E3M metaG (Illumina Assembly) | ecosystem: Environmental > Terrestrial > Soil > Wetlands > Permafrost | place: Sweden... | reverse complement strand
TTGACCCAACAACGGGTAATTTGATTGATCCCAATACCGGAACAGTTTACACCAAAGATCCAACCACCGGAGACCTAATCGACCCCACCACCGGCGATTTAATTGACCCCACCACTGGAGATCTAATTGACCCCACCACTGGAGACCTAATCGACCCATCAACTGGTTATCTAATTGACCCAACCACTGGAGACCTAATCGACCCATCAACTGGTTATCTAATTGACCCAACCACTGGAGACCTAATCGATCCTACAACCGGCGATTTAATAGATCCCACGACTGGTTATTTGATTGACCCAACAACGGGTAATTTGATTGATCCCAATACCGGAACAGTTTACACCAAAGATCCAACCACCGGAGACCTAATCGACCCCACCACCGGCGATTTAATCGACCCCACCACTGGAGATCTAATTGACCCCACCACTGGAGACCTAATCGATCCAACAACTGGTGACTTAATCGATCCAACAACCGGTTATTTGATTGATCCAACAACTGGTGAATTGATTGATCCTACTGCTGGTGATTCTGGTTCTAATAGTACCACAGATCCGATTATTACCGATCCAATAATTGTTAATCCGATTTTTGGTAATGGATCTGGTGGTATTGAGCCTATTTACGTGTTAGCACACCAACCAGAGAATATTACAAAAGATCCAGTAATTACTGATCCAATAATTGCTAATCCAATTTTTGACAACAGTGATAGTGGTATAGTACCTCTTAACGTGCTTGCCAATCAACAAGAGGGTAATAATTACAAATCCTCAATTTCAAACCAGAGTGTAGATGGATCAGGGACAACTGATGCATTTGCGACTACAATACTTGATGGATCTGCAGCAGCTGTAACTGATAAAATATTATTAGATACATCTAATTCAGCTTCTGTTCAAGATGCTGTAAGCAACAATGAAACAACCAATAACACCCAAAACAACACTAACGCTACAAATAGTACAGTGCCTATGAAAAATACGGGGGTTCCACTTGTACCATTTGCGCTATCAGCTTTAATGATAGTAAGTGGAGCATTAGTTGCTAAAAGTAAGAAATTAGAGTAAAATTTTCTAAATTTCTTTCTATTTTTTTTATTTTAAAACATCTTTGTTGATCAAAGGAACAACATTAAAAAAAAACATTTATTTTGAAATTTATAATTTCATAAAAATTTGAAAATTGATCATCTAGTATTTGAATACTTTACTAATCAATCAAAAAAAATTAATTTATTTTTTATGGAAAATGTACTTCGTTATAGGGTCGAATAACGAAGTTAAAGTTATTTATTGATGGGTATTCCATTGGGTTAATCTAAGAAAGTTTTAATAATCCAAATATTGTGGAAGTATTTGTTGGCATTTTTACTCGGGAAATTAGTTTAACGCATTAATAACAAATAAGTAATAAATGATTTTTTATTCAAAAGAATGGGAAAAAGATTTTATGACAGATATTCCTGATGTATTGAAAGTAACAAACAGCGGTTATAATCTGATTATGGACATGAAAAAGTTCGGGTTATGGAAATGCGACTGAAACCGGGAGAAAGTCACCTATCGCACAACCATACGAGTGACCATGTGATTTATGTTTTTAAAGATGCTAAGTTAAAATTACGTTTCCCTGACGGAAAAATGGTTGAATTTGATCTTAAAGCAGGCCAAACTTTATGGATAAAAGCAGGACCACATGAAACAGAAAATATAGGTATGACTGAAGGACACAATCTGGTGACAGAAATTAAGTAAAAATAAAAATTTAATTTTTCATAATTCTTTCTTTAGACTGTAATATCTATTGATTCAGTTTAGGCATTCTCCCTACAATTAGGTTAAAACTGGAAGGGACTAATTTTATTTTATCCATTTAATTTCATAAAAGAATAGAGTGAAACTTTCTATGATATCGTAGATGAATTGTGTGCTTTCATCCTTAGATAACGGTGGCATGCTACGGTAATTCATTCTTAAAGAGAAATAAGTACTATCCTTTAATTCTTGCGCTCCGGTGAAATATGCATCACCCCAATCATTTTCATCTATACTCCAATCCTCTAACTCTTCTAACAGTTTGTTTAGTTTTTGTCCGAAAAGTGTTTTTGTTTTAAAGTATAGGAATTCCGAATCTTCAAATGGTCTTTCTTTGGTAATCGGCTGTGATCCTACAAATTTTAATTTGATTTCTGCCATATTTTATCCCCCATAATTATTAATTATGAAATTTATTGAACAAATAATTACTGGAGAAAAAAAGTATAAAAAAAAAAGAATTTAGATTATAAATTTGATGTTATTATGAAATTTTTATAAGTTATTTTGGAAAAATATTCTTTGGGGTTTCTAATTTGTCTAGTCTTTCCTCAATTTTTTTGAGTTTTTTGTTTGTGGATTCTCGGTACTCATTAAAACTACTGTTAAGCTTACCCATATCCCCTGATACTTTAGTATATCTCTTTTCAATATCGGAAAGGTCGGTTTTCGTTGCGAGTTCCCAGTCTTTTATGATCTGTTCCTGTCTTTCCTCTAAGAATAAATCTATTTTATTTGAAAATTCATCCGTACTTTGTGGAACTCCTTTAACTGTACCCTTTAATTTCTCACTTACACCAGATACTTTATCGCTAACACCTTCCATCATACTGCTGTCAACTTTTACTTTTTCACTTGCACCTGAAAATGCTGATCGTGCCTTCTCACTCATTCCCGACATTGCTTCACCAACTCCTCCATTGTTACCTTCAACTTTTATCTTTTTACTTGCACCAGAAACAGTTGAACGAGCCTTATCACCAGTTCCTGAAGTAAGACTTGAAAAAGAAAGATTCCTTTCTTGCATATAAATATAAAGCAGAATTATAATAGCACCAGCAAATATAAGTACCGCTAATAACTCTAATGGAGTCATAACTTATTTTCCCCCTTTACTTTACCTGTTATCTTTTGAAGTTTATTTTTCTTCTTCTCTATGTCCATGAGTAATTTTTGGAGTTTTATGGATTCTGTCTGAGTTTCAAGACGATTAGACATTGCATTTATCTCGTTGTTTAAGTAACCGACTTTATGCGTTAAATCCGTATTGTTTTCCCGTAAATTAATTAATTTTTCTTGCAATCTACTTGGTAGAATTACGTCACTCATCCTATACTGAGATTCAAGGTTTTTTTCTACAATTTTTATTTTCTTGAGTTCAGCCTCTTTAGCTAGGAATTTAACGTTTGATATTCGCCCTTCTTTACCCCGTCTACGCAGCATAAATACACCTATCAATCCAATAACTACTATGGCTGCTATTATTATAAATAATTCATTTTGTTGAATAGCTACCATTTTTTAAGAACCCATTTATTATTTGTTAAAAGTTGTTTAAATATTTATGTTTCTTTAATTTTAGGATAATTCAGGGCTTTTTTGTCGATTTCCGGTTATCTAAAAATGAGATCAAAATATACCAATTCTGATAAATAAAGTAATTATAATCATAAATTAGATTCATTTCCTTCAAATTAATCTGTTTACAAAGGTTATACTATTCAAACTATTTTTTTTTTTTAGAACCCAAAAAAAGTGTATTCTTTGAAGCATAAAAATAGAAAATTTTTTTAATGATGTGAAACAACATAATTAATTGTGTAAAATTTTTTTATAGGGGGTAAGTAAATGAAAAAAAATACGACAGCAATATTGTTGATAATTTTAGGTTTAATAGTTTTGGCACTCCCATTGTTGGGATTAATAACTATTAGTATTTTAACTGGTTTTGCATTGGCCTTAGTAGGAATTGGACTGATAATATTTGGTTACAGTGATATGAAAGAAAGTTCTGGTTTGGGAATTTTAGAGATTATCTTAGGGATAATAGCTCTAATATTCGGTTTGGGCTTCATTTTAAACCCTGCTCTTTTCAGCTTTGTAGCTGGATTATTACTATATATAGCTGGTATATTCCTAGTGATCGTAGGTCTGGCGGGGGTATTCACTCAAAAAGGAGGAAACCGGTGGACCGGAGTTATAACCCTTATAGTAGGGCTTATATACCTATTATTAGGTTATCTGGTAAGAAATCCATTCTATCTGGGAATATTGATCGGATTATGGCTACTGATAGTAGGAATTATGCTACTATTGCGAAATGATTAAAAAAACCTTCTTTTTTTTAATTTTTTTGAGTATCAAAAATTATATATACTTTAATAACTAGAATTATTTTTTGTGGGAATATGCAGTTGGGAAACATTTTACAACTTTCGTACTATTTGTAGGATCTGTTCTGGATTCTCCAGAAAATATTTCTTTAAAACCAATTTTTTATCTCCAACTGGATACTAACAATAATTAAAAGGATTAAAAAGGAAACCCGCCTCCATAATAAGGTTCTTTTGAATATTTGCTCTTATTCCCATATTCTATTTTTTTTCCTAATGCAGGGAAATCTAAAAACTTTTCATGATATTCCTTTAATGAGCTCTTTTAGAAATTTTTTTTATATTGTTATTACTGTTGAGAGCTTTCTTCTATTGTGATTATCAATAAAAATCGAAATATTCATTTTTTAAAAAAAATGTGAAAATTAATTTGAAATAATAAAAAAAATTATTTATTCTAAGTTAACCAGGATTTTGTCTTCATCTACATTCATTCGTACATTTTAAGTGGTCTGGGTGATTTTAACAGTTTTCCAATGAATAATTTAAGCCCATTTTTTTTTATCGAGACATACACTTCAAGTGTAAATTAATTCACTTTAAGTATATAACATAAGTTAGCACATAATAAATTATATTATGAAATTCATGTTTTGAAATGTTAAAAAAAAATAGATATTATTAACTATATAATGTTGAATAAAAATTAGTATAATAATAAAAATTAGTATAATAAGGTCAAATATACTTAGAATTAGTCATTAAATCAAAAAATTTGGAGAAAAAAGTTTTCCATTAGGGGGTAAATTTTATGAAAATAGGAATTATAGTATATTCCCAAACTGAACATACGTATTCTGTTGCCACGAAGCTAAAAGAGAAGTTACTGGCTGCTGAACACGAAACAGAGATCGAGAAAGTAATACCTATCGGTGAAGTGCAACCTAGACAAAAAGAAGTCAAATTCGAAAATCAACCTAATGTCAATGCATACGATGCACTTATATTCGGCTCTCCAGTACATGCATTTGCACTTGCCCCGGCAATGAAAGTCTACTTGGAGCAGATCCAATCGCTTCAAGAAAAAAAGATAGCATGTTACGTCACTAAGAATTTACCATTAAATTGGACTGGCGGAAGCCAAGCAATTAACGCGATGAAGAAAATATGTGAATCTAAAGGAGGTTCAGTCATCGGAACAGGGATCATTGTTTGGAGAGGTGGTCGAGAAAAACAGATTGCTAATTTGGTTGATAGAATTAGTTCATTATTTTAAATAAGGATGCTAAAAATATAGATGATTTATAATGAGCTCGGAAATTTATTATTTTACAGGCACAGGGAATTCTCTGGCTATAGCAAGGGATATTGCTGGAAAAACTAATGGAAAACTGATTTCAATATCATTCTATGATGGATAAAGAAAGTATACAACTCAATGCAGACGTAATAGGAATTGTTTTCCCAACTTATTATGAAACTTACGGCGGTGTTCCGCTAATAGTCAGGAGATTTGTGAATAAATTCAAGAATATCGGATCAAAATACTTATTTGCCATCTGCACCTATGGAGGAGCATCGGTTACAGCATTAAAATATTTAGATAAAATTATCAAGTCGCATGGCGGTAAACTTGCGGCTGGATTTACAGTGAACATGCCAAGTAATTTGGCAGGACCCAATTTGAACAATACGAAAAAACAGCAAAAGATGTTCCATATTTGGAATGAAAACATTGAAGTTATATCTGGATATATTAATGCTAAAAAAGAAATTAAACTTGATACACCCAACGTATTGTTTGGTAAAGCCTACGTATTGATTAAATTAATTTTCAATCCGCTTATCTTTTTATTTAAACCCTCGACATTAAACCAGTTGAAGAAATATTCTGATTCATCAGATCTACCCTATGAGGAACTGTTAACCACTATGGACAATAGTTTCTATATTAATGAAAAATGCGTCGGCTGCCAAAATTGTTCAAGAATTTGCCCGGTAAAGAATATTAAAATAGTCGACGATACCATCATGGCAGCATCATTGTGAGTTTTGCTTAGCATGCTTCCACTGGTGCCCTGAAGAGGCAATTATAAGCAGTGAACTAAAAAACACGATAAGATATCATCATCCTGATGTGGAAATTTCAGATATGGTTAATATGAGAAAATTTAAGGAGTTATAAAATTCCAATATTTCTCATCTCAATAATGAGGGAGTTTAATGAGCACGGAAATTTATTATTTCTCAGGCACAGGGAATTCGTTGCACGTGGCGAAAGAATTGCAAAAACGAATTCAAGATACCAAGTTGAGACCGATAGTAAATCATTTAAAAAAGAACATCATTAAATCTTGCTGAAACAGTTGGCTTTGTTTTCCCAATTCATGGCATGTCAATCCCTATTCCTGTAAAAAAATTATAAGTAAGGAGATTTTAATGAAAATCAGAAATAATCAGGAGAAAAATTAAAATGCATCCTAAACTGAAACATGGCACTGATGCGGAAACTGATGATTCCCATTGGAAAGATCTTTACCGAGTTGGCGGAATGGCGGCATTTATCGCAGCAGTGTTACTTTTAACTGAGATCATCGTTTTTATCATTTGGCCTTTACCTACCACTGTGGTTGGTTACTTTACATTATTTCAGAGTAATAAACTATTGGATTACTAGATTTTTATTTATTGGAAATTCCAGGCTACGCTCTTTTTGTCCCGATGTTTCTCGCCATATATGTTGCTATCAGACGAGTTAATGAAAGTTACATGGTAATCGCTACGATCCTCGCTATCATAGGTATAACTGTGTTCCTAACAACGAATAATCCATTTACATTGCTTTCTTTAAGTAACCAATACGCGGCTGCGACAACTGATGCTCAGAGATCTCTGTTTTTAGCTGCAGGGCAGGCTATAATTGCTAATACGAATCAACGCGCCTTCGGGGGTTTTAACATGGGATTATTATTCATGTCGGTTGCCGGTTTGATAGTATCATTTGTCATGCTACGGAGCAATATTTTCAGCAAAGCAACTGCCTATGTGGGAATTCTAGCTTTTACAATATCATTAGCCGAATATTTCAGATTAGTCTTAGTGCCATCTGAACTTATTCTCCTTCTCATTATCGCGATAGCATCCGGCTTACTATTGTTGATATGGTTGATTTTAGTTGGAATAAGGTTATTACAGTTAGGGAGTGGCAACTCAAAAGAGGAGGTGAGTTGATTGGCGGATCCGGCTACTTCAAATGGACGGGATTTGAATTTGAATTTAGTATTGAAACAGCTTGGATTTTGGTCGGCGATCCTGACTGCAGTTTTCGCGGTGGGATTTTTAGTGATTGGTATTTTTGGTACTCCTTACACGGTTTTTATTCCTTATCCCTATGTTCCTTCGTTCTTTAATCCCATCGATTACATATGGTTATATCCAGCATTTCTTCTGGCACCTGTATTTCTCGTTTTAATGGCTTGTATCCATTATTACGCTTCCAATGAGAAAAAGGTTTTCAGTCTGATTGGTTTGTCGTTTGCATTGATTTATGCCACTGTGATCACCGCTGACTACTTCATCCAATGGACTGTGGTATTACCTAGAATCTTAAGCGGTGAGACCGGGAATTTATCCCTTTTCACGCAGTATAATCATCATGGGCTTTTTGTTGCTCTTGAATCTCTCGGATATTTAATGATGAACTTGGCTTTACTTTTCGCTGTTGCTGTTTTTAGTGGAGGGAGATTGGAGCGTGCAATACGATGGCTTATTCATAATAACTTTTGTTCTGGCGATTGGATCTTTTATAGGTACTTCTTTAGTGAGGTATGAGATTGTAGTATTTGAATTGATTATCATCACCTTAAATTGTATAATGCTGATAATTTCAGGTACTTTATTAAGCATTTTATTCAGACGAACTTAAATATTTCTGATGCACTACGCTCAGATGATGATTCGATTGATAGACATTTATTAAATTTTGATTTCGTAATAATTTTAGAAGAAGCCTAATAAATGTTTATGGCAATTTTCTATTCAATAATGGATATTTGAGCCGAAAATAAGGGATTTGGAAAAAATAATCATTCAAGTAGCCTTTAAAAATAAGAGTGTTTTTGGGTGGCGCGACATTTAGAATAACGTCATTCTATGCGGTAAAAAGGTTATTCTTATGTTATTTAACTTCATTAGGTATTTAAAAAAAGGAATATTAAATGAGACTTTTTTTATTCTCTGGGTTGGATTTCTCCTAAAATTGCTGATTTTATTATTTCACCATGGCATGGAAGCGGATCGCACCAGCAAACAAGTGTTAATTCCCCTTTATCCTCATATATATGTTGAAATCTCCTGATCTCTTTCCATTCCAAACTATCTTCTGGAAGTGCTTCAAGAAAATTTTTAAACTTTTTGATTAATCTTAATTTAGATTTATTGTTTATAGGCCCGGTAAAAGGATTTTTTAATGGTGAGGCTTTAAGTTTATGATAATAATTATATCTCCCTATATATTCACCCGAACCTTCATAATTGGAGTATTTCTTAATATTAATCAAAAATAATCACCTAACCTGTTTTTTTTAAGAATTTTTTTTCTATTTGTATATTCATTAATATATTGGCAGCGAATAAATAATCATGGAAAAAAAGTATAAATAAAATTAATAAAAATATTATAATTAAATTTTTGTTTTATCTTCTGAGGCTGTGTTGAATAAGTTATTTTTTGTTATAGGAATTTTCCAGATATAACCAACTTTCTTTGTTTTTCTTTGTTTATTCTTTCCTTTCCTTTTCTTTAAGTTAGCTAAACTAGCCTCGCAACCTTTCCACGTTTCTACTGTTTGATTTAAGTATTGAACTATTTTTTCACTATAATTTTTGGTTCCAATCGTGTAATTATCAGCTTCATTGTGAATATAGCTAATTCCGTCACTATTTTCTCCTATTATCTTTGAGATTTCCATTAATTTTTTTGAAAGGTTTATAGACATCATATTTTTGTTGTTGTACTCGCTTTTTTTTTAATTCATAAATTTTAATATTATATTGTCCTTTATTTTTAATAAGAAGACTCTATTAAATACAAGATTCCCCTAAGTTAATCTAAGTTTTTCTAGATAATTGGGACTAGGATTATCTAAATGATATTTTAATTAAAAAAATAATCATAAAAAAAAGACAATTATTATTTAAATTCATATAAAAATGAAATAGTGATTCTCTTTGGGTAAAATAAATTTATTTAAAGATTAAAATTAGGAAATTTCCAACAGAAAGTTTTAGTTAATTATGGTTATTATAAGATAGTAGTTTATAGTAAATAAACCTTTGCTTTTATAACAAAATATTTGTCTACCAAATTGAATAAGAACCATAAGATATCTACAATCAGGCCATAAAGCTTAGGTAAATATTTGAATGTTGACAAATTTTTTTAAAGTGAATTTTTTTGCTATAGTACTAATAAAATTATCTTAAGTAAAATTTTAAATATTCTCTAATTCTCTTTTAGACACGCCCCATTCCCATAATTGAGCTTTAATAGTTCTAATATTGTCTTGTCTGATAGATTCGGGCCAATTCGACCATTTACCAAACTGATAATCGTTCAAACGTATTTTTAGATCCTTAATACTTTTTTTTATACTGTCATTGTAAAAGTTAGGATCTAATGTGTCATTTTCAATCATATTCCACCTTTAATAAAATGTATTATAAAAAAAACAAGAATATCTTTATTTATCGTATTTTTCAAGATATTCTGCAATAGCTATTCTAATATGATGACTTATAGGGCTTCCACCTTTACGCTTAGCAAAACCTCTAAGGGCTTTTAATTGTGTTTCATCTAATCTTAAACCAATAGATACTTTTTTAGACAACTTTATCACTTCAATTAGTTAATAAAAGTTAAGACATCTGCCCAATTTTATGGTTTAAAGAAATTGGCTGCCAAAATTTTATCTTCTATCATCGTCTCTTTAGTATTTACAAGTGGAAAAAAATGTTTGTATGTTTTGATTAATAATTCGACTTTCATGTTGTACACCTATGTTTTAATAAGTATCTCATAGTATATAAAAAGATATCTAATGTTATACAAAATGTATCTTATTAAAATTTTTATTAAAAAAAATTTAATAATTTCAAAAATAATTCTGAATTCATGATAATCATTTGATATTTAAAAACAAATGATTTATCCAGAATTTAGATATTTTTGTTAACTTAAAAAAAAATCAAATTTCTCGATAAAAGATTGACTAAAAAAAAGAAAAAAGAGTTTAGAAGTTTTCTATTACTTCTCCTAGAAGTTTTATAGATTTTTCTTTATTAGGTCCGATTGGTGAACCAGCTACGTATTGGGTTACACCCATTTTTCCGAGTGCTTCGATTTTAGGCACGAAGTCTGCAGGTGTTCCTACAACAGAAAATGCATCCATTAATTCATTGGTTACTGCTCCAATGGCTCCTCCGAAGTCTCCTTTACTTAGGAAGTCTCCGAATTTAGCACCAGTATCAGGGGCTAAACCATGTCTTTGGAAGACAGGCGGCGGTGATCCTGCTGCGATGAAAGCAACAACTATTTTAGCTGCGCCTACAGCTTTTCCTACATCATCATCTATAGAACAACAAGTGTATGCTGCAACGTCAACGTCTGATAATGATTTACCTTCGGCTGCTGCTCCTTCTTTTATGAGTGGAACTGCTGCTTCGAAGTCTTTAGGATTTGATGCGTTAATTAATGCACCGTCTGAAAATCCTCCAGCGGTTTTAAGCATCATAGGTCCCTGTGCACCCATGTAAATTGGTATTTTCTCCTGGACGGTTTTAACACCCATTAAACTGGCGCCACTTTCGGTTTTTCCACCAGATAAAAGAGTACTCATCATGGCTATAGCGTCTTTAATAGTGCTGACAGGTTTTGTCCATTCGATTCCTAATGCATCAAAGGTAGCTTTATCACCAGGGCCAATACCTAGAGTTGCTCTTCCCTCTGATATTTCATCCAAGCTTGCCACTGCGGATGCAGTTATGGCAGGGCTTCTTACGTAGGGGTTTGTTACACCAGGACCCATTTTAATGGTTTCAGTCCCATCAGCGATTAATGCTAATGTTTCGTACACATTTTTGTTATTGTAATGGTCAGTAATCCACGCATATTCAAACCCTACATCTTCTGCAAGTTTCACAAGCTTTACAATCTTATTTATAGGTTCATTCGGAACAAATTCAATACCAAACTTCATATTTATCAACTCCAATATTAAATATGTACCCCATAGTATATAAAAGGTTATATAATGTAAAAAATAGTGTAACTTTTACTATATTATATAATACAATATTTAAAAAGTCTTAATGAATCCAGGATGATATACTGAAAGAATGGCTTAACAGAGAATTACTTTTTTCAATTTAATATGCAATTTAATGACATGCCCCAAATGAAGGATGTAAAACAAATCTTAATTAATGATAATAAACTAAAATTATAATATAAAAGAGGTGTAAACTATGTCTCAGAAAACAAAACGTAACTATTGCCCGGGATGTAAAAAAGAAACAATTTGGGATTATTATGAGGCTCGGGGCGGATTTAAACATTGGAAGTGCAGAGATTGTGGAGAGAAGGAAACTTTTTAAATAATTTATAATTTATAGTTGATTTTTTCTCGTAAAAAATGAAGCGTAAAATTAATTATTCAGGACATAATTGAGATTCATTTCAAACCACACAGGGGTAACTAATTTCTTTTATAACCCCTTTTACTCCATCAACAAATAATATAATAATATTAACTTCCATTGGGGGATTAAAAAAAATGATTGACAAAAAAGAATTGGTAGATAAGATAGAAAATACGGAATTGGAAAGGATACCTGGTGATAAGGATGTTTGGGAGAAACATATTTATTTAAATGATGATAAGGTACTTATTGTTGGTTATGAAGAAGAAGCTACATTTAATCAAGATCCTGAAGAAGAAACTGTCAAGAATTATTATTGGTATTGGGAACTTAGAGATTCAAGAACATGGGCTATTCTATTTGAAGATCATGACAAAATTTTCAGTTTTTGTGAATCTGAAATGGGAATCTACAGTGATCAAGAACGCATGGAAGACGTGGTTGGCAATATTGATGAAGCAGAAGTATGCTCCTGGAGTAAGAAAGACTTGATAGAAGATATCTCTGAAGATATCACAGATAAAGTACTAGAATGGTTAACACTACCAAAAAAATAAATCGAACATTTGTTAACAATTTAGATAATTCAGTATTGTATTTCAATTACCTTTATATTAATTCATTGGAATATTCTAACCAGATTTATCTATTATTTCTTTCCAGACTAATATTTCCATCCGCTACTTTAAATACAACCGTATAATTCAACTATAGAGTCATTGATGAATAGTTAACTTAGAGTTTTAAATCTGTTAATATTTTATATATAAAATAAAGCTTATTTTCTACTTTT
>Ga0182021_10007851_pt1 | contig 12647 bp, 9 predicted proteins | sample 612E3MmetaG_FD_120493 | JGI IMG/M metagenome (GOLD analysis project Ga0182021, IMG submission 120493) | Permafrost microbial communities from Stordalen Mire, Sweden - 612E3M metaG (Illumina Assembly) | ecosystem: Environmental > Terrestrial > Soil > Wetlands > Permafrost | place: Sweden... | reverse complement strand
GCGGCGATCCGCTGCCGGGCGTCGGGTTCGGCCATGCCACGGTCGGTGAGACGGGCCAGCTGAGTCTTGGGGTCGCAGACGATGAGCCAGATCTCGTCGCACCAGGGCGCGTGGCCGGCCTCGACCAGCTTGATCGCCTCGAGCACGATCGCGGCTGGAGCGACGGGAGCGACGGCGGCGACGGCGGCGACGGGAGCCACCATATCGGCGGCGCGAATCGAAGCCTCCAGCATGCCCGCGACGGCCGGATGGACGATCGACTCGAGATCGGCCAGGCTATCCCGGTCGGCGAAGACGAGGCGGCCCAGTGCGACACGATCGAGCGAGCCGTCGGGGCGGCGGAACTCGGCGCCGAAGCGGGCGATCACCGCTTCGCTCACTGGGGTGCCCGGCGACATCAGCTCGCGCGTCACTTCGTCGGCGTCGATCACGGCCGCGCCGCACGCCGCCAGCCAGCCGGCCACGGTCGACTTGCCGCAGCCGATCGGGCCGATGAGGCCGATCAGCGGGGCTGCGGTCCCCAGAGTGCCACGCCGCGGGATGCTCACGGTGCCGCCTCCTCCATCTCGAGCCAGGCCTGTTCAACCTCGGCCAGGGCCTGATCCACGTTCGCCAGCTCGCCGCTGACGCGACGAAGCTCGAGGAAGTTGCCATGCACACCCGGATCGGCGAGCGCCGATTCCAGGCGGTGTTTGCGCTCCGTCAGACCCGCCAGTTCCTCGTCGAGCTGGATCTTGCGGCGACGATACGCGTCCTTGGAGAACTTGGCGATGGGAGGGCGGAGCGAAACATCGGCGACGGCCACGGGACGACTCGGGGTCGCAGCTCCCCCACCCGATCGCGCTTGCGATTTCCGAGCCGGGCTCCCGACCGTGCCCCCCGCGCGGCGTCCGCCAGACTCCTGCGAACGCCCGCCGTGAAGCCGCCTGGCCTCGTTTTCGGCTGCCGCCTTCACCGTCCAGCCGTCGGCGACCGCCGCCCGCCAGGCGCGATAGCCGCCGTCGAACGGCACTGCCAGGCCGCCGTCGACGACCCAGAGGGAGTTGCAGACCTTTTCGAGCAGCCGCCGGTCGTGGCTGACGACAAGGAGAGTGGCGTCGGTGCTCGCCATGAACGACTCGAGGGCCTCTCGCGCGGGGATGTCGAGGTGGTTGGTGGGCTCGTCGAGCAGGAGCAGGTTCGCAGGCAGGAGGAAGAGCAGCGCCAGCTCCAGGCGCGAACGCTCGCCGCCCGACAGCGCCGCCACTTCCTTGAAGACGTCGTCGCCGCGGAATAGGAAGCGCGCCAGGTGGCCGCGCGCCGCTCCCTGAGTGAGCGGCAACGCGTCCAGGATCGCGTCGAGGACCGTGGCGCCGGGGATCGGGGCGTCGCGGAGCTGCGCCAGGTACGTCAACTGAACGTTCTTGCCCAGTTCCAGGACGCCGTCGAGCGGCGCCAGCTCGCCGGCGATCGTGCGCAGGAGCGTCGTCTTGCCGGCGCCGTTGGGGCCGACGATGCCGATCCGGTCGCCGCGCCGCAGCTCCAGCCACGGAACTCTGGCGACCGGGGTCTCGACGCGAATGGCGCCCGCGGTGCCTATGGCGCCCGCGGTGCCTATGGCGCCCGCGGTGCCTATGGCGCCCGCGGTGCCTATGGCGCCCGCCGCGCCTGCACCCGCGCCAGCCGCGGTGTCGACGGGAGCCGGGCCGGCCGCCGCGCCGTCTGCGTCCACGGCCGCGCCCTCCACCACCGCGGCGTAGCCGACGACGAGCCCCTCGGCCCGGATGACCGTCTCATACGACCGAGCCGGACCGCCGCCCGCCAGCGCTTCCGTCGGGAGCCGCAGCCTCGCTTCCGAGCGGCGTTTCTCGAGCGGCTCGAGCGCGTCCAGGCGGCCCTCGTGCTCGTGCATCTTCGAGAACTTGCGCTGGTGGCGGTACAGCTGCACGAGCTCCCGCTCGCGGGCAATCTCGCCGGCCCGGTCCTCCGCTTCGTCGACGGCCCGGATGTCGCGTTCCTCGCGCTGGCGGGCGTAGGCGGAGTAGCTGCCACGGAACGGCGTCAAGCGTCGATCGCGCATCTCCCACACCCGGTTCACAGTTGCGTCCAGGAAGGCGCGGTCGTGTGAAGCGACGAGCAGCGAGCCGTGGCGGCGGCCCAGGTGCAGCTCCAGCCACTCTAGCGCGGCCAGGTCGAGGTGGTTCGTCGGCTCGTCAAGAAGCAGCAGATCCGGGTCGGCCAGCAGCAGCCGGGCCAGGGCCGCGCGGGTCTGCTCCCCGCCGGAAAGGTTCGTCGGCGGGCGATCCCACTGCCCTCGATCGAAGCCGAGGCCGGAAAGGGCGGCTTCGACGCGCTGGTCGAGACCGTACCCGTCGAGGTGATCGAACTCATGCTGGAAGCGCTCGTAATCGGGCTCAGTGACGCGACCGGCTTCTTCCATATAGCGAAGGATTCGCTCGAGCTCCTCCAAGCGCACGGCGCCGGCTCGAACCGCCTGCCTCAGGCTCGGCGCGCTGGTGAAGTCCGCGTCGACGTTCGCCTCTTGCCGGAGCATGGCGACAGTCAGGCCGCGCTTGCGATGGACCTCACCCTGATCTGGCTCGTCGAGCCCGGCGACGAGCCGCAGCAGGGTCGTCTTGCCGGCGCCGTTGGGGCCGACGAGGCCGATTCGATCGCCCGTGGCGACGGCCGCATCCACGTGATCGAGGATAACGAAATCGCCCACCTCGCGAACGACGCTCTCCAGCCGCACGATCGACATCAGGCGGCCCCGCCCGTGGGAGACGTGGCGCCCGGAACCGGCGCCGGGGCAGTGGCGCCGCCCCGCGCCGCGGCGCGCCGAGTGGCAGCGGCCTTGCGAGTGGCGGCGACCCGCCGCGCTCGCGCCTCTTCGTCGGCGGTCCGGCCCAGCGCTCCCTCGCCGCTGAGCTCGGTCCAGCGGGGGCCCCGCCGCGTGGCCGCCGCCGACCGGCGGGACGAACCGTCGCCCCCGTCCGCTGCCGATCGCAAAGGCTTGCCCGCCGCCTCGCGCTGCTTGGCCGGCAGTCGCTGGCACCACGAGCAGAAGTGGGTCGACCGCCCGCCCACGACGATCCGCCGGATCGGCCGCCCGCACCGTTCGCACGGCTCGCCGGCTCGCTGGTACACCTGCAGATGCTCCTGCATCGAGCCGTCGCCTTGCGGAGCGGTGTAGTCGTCGACCGAGCTGCCGCGCCGTTCGACCGCCTCGGCCAGGACGTCGCGCAGCGCCCTGTGCAGCCGGCGGACATCGTCGGGACGGAGAGTGTGGGCGTCGCGGAGCGGGTGGAGTCGCGCCCGCCAGAGAGATTCGTCGGCGTAGATGTTGCCGATGCCGGCGAGGAAGTCCTGGTTCATGAGCAGCGTCTTGAGCCGGCCGCGGCGCCGGGCGAGCAACTCCGCGAGCCGCCGCGCGGTGAAGCCGTCGGCGAGCGGCTCGGCGCCGGTCGCGAGGACGCCGACCGCCTCGCCCTCGACCGGCTCGCCAGTCTCCGGATCGCGACGGTATAGCCCCATCCGTCCGAACTTGCGCATATCGCGGTAGCGCAGCTCGCGGCCGTCGGCGAGGGCCAGCACGAGGTGAACGTGGCGATCCTGGGGGGCGCCCGCCGCCACGACGAAGAGCTGCCCCGTCATCTTGAGATGGACCGTCAGGACCGCGGGCTCCGAAGCCGCAGCTTCGGGGGTCGCGGCGGGGGCCGCGGCGGCGCCGAGCGCGGGCGAGCCGAGCGCGGCGGCGACGTTGGCGGGCCCGAGCCAGACCAGGAGTTGCTTTCCTCGCCGGCCCACGCCTTCGATCTCACGGCCGGTCACCGCGGCCGCGAACGCCTCCGGCTCGTGACTCCGAAGCGTCCGCGGCCAGTCGGACCTGGCAGCGATGATTCGGGCGCCCGTCACGAGGCCGCGCAAGTCCCGCGCGATGGTCTCGACTTCCGGCAGTTCGGGCATACCTAGAGCGTAGCGGGGCGGGCGCCGGAACGCGTGCGGCAATCCCCGGACCACGCGATACCTTGTGGGGCGGCCGACGCACGTCGACGAGAGTCCGCGACTACTATCTCCTGGGCGGCAACGCCGCAATCGCAATCTGGGAGCGACCGATGAGCTTCCTCAAGAGAGATCCGGGTCAGAAGCCGGCAACGGCGACGCCCGACGCGCTCGCGATCGAAGAGCTCCGCAAGGCAGGCGCCGATCCCAGCATGCCTCACGAGACTCGCCACTTCCTGTACGTGCCCGGCGTGAAGGCCGCGCAGCAGGTCGCCCGTTCGCTCAGGCGACCCGATCGACGCATCGAGATCGACACATCGGCACGCAAGGGCTACTGGCTGGTCGCGGTGATCCAATCGGTCGTTGTCACGCCCGAATCCATCTCCGCGCTTCGGACCGAATTCGAGGCCGCGGTCGCGCCGCTCGGCGGCGAGTACGACTACTGGCAGGTCGCCGTCGCCAACGGCTGAGTGCGAACGGCCGAGGCACGGCCGGCGGTGCGACGGCGCCGCGGATCGAACGGCCGGCAGGCCGAGATCAGGTGCGTGGTGCAGCGCCGCCCAGCGACTCGTGGCACCGGCGGCATGATCGCGACGCCCGGGATCTTCGCCCACGCCGACCGTTCTTCGTCCAATATCGCCGGCGGCGTTGTTGGCGTCCCGGTCGGCCGAGTCCTCGTCCAATACCGCCGGCGGCGTTGTTGGCGTCCCGGTCGGCCGAGTCCTCGTCCAATACCGCCGGCGGCGTTGTTGGCGTCCCGGTCGGCCGAGTCCTCGTCCAATATCGCCGGCGGCGTTCTTACGCGACGCCAGAGCGCTTCGGCAGCGCATGGAGCCCGCGGTGCCACGCGCCATGAGCGTGAGGCCCGCGGTCCGGCAGCCGAGACGGCCCGGCCAGAGCTCCCACCCCTGCTTTGCATCGCCGGGGCTGAAGTTGGGCGACACTGTTGGGCCCCGGCCGGCCGCAGCCCTCTCCTACCCGACGACGAGCTCGGCAGGAGCCTCGCCGAGCTCGGCCAGGACCGCATCTTCGCGGGTGAGCGGTTTCATCGACTCCCAGTCGTCGCCGACCTTGACGTCCACGGTCAGCGGCACGTCCAGCTTGAGCGCCTCCTCCATCGTGGAACGCAGGATCGGCACGGCCGCATCGACTTCCGAGCGCGGGACTTCGAGCACCAGCTCGTCGTGGACCTGGAGCAGCATTCGCGCCCGCAGCCCCGCCGCCAGGAGCCGCTCGGGCAGTCGGATCATGGCGATTTTGATGATGTCGGCCGCCGTGCCCTGGATCGGCATGTTGATCGCCATCCGCTCGCCGGCGCCCCGGAGCGACGGGTTCGACATGCGCAGCTCGGGGATGAACCGCCGCCGGCCGAGCAGGGTCGAGACCCAGCCCTGCTGCCGGGCCAGCTCCTTGATGTGGAGCATGTAGTAGCTGATGCCGCTATACGTGGCGAAGTAGTTGTCGATGAACTCCCTCGCCTCCGCACGCGAGATGCCGGCCCGCGACGAGAGACCGAAGTCGCTCATCCCGTAGGCGAGGCCGAAGTTGACCATCTTGGCCATCGAGCGCTCGTCGTGGGTGACGTCTTCGGCCGCCTTGTGCAGGACCCGGGCGGCGGTCTCGCGGTGGATGTCGGCGCCGCGAGCGAAGGCGTCGCGCAAGTGCTCGTCGCCCGACACGTGGGCCAGGATGCGCAGCTCGATCTGCGAGTAATCGGCCGCGAGCAGCGTCACGTCCGGCCCACCGGCGACGAAGGCCCGTCGGATGCGCCGTCCCAGTTCCGATCGAATCGGGATGTTCTGCAGGTTCGGGTCGGACGAGCTCAGCCGGCCGGTGGCGGCGACTGCCTGATGGAAGGTGGTGTGCAGCCGCCCGTCGCGCTCGGAGACCAATGCCGGCAGGGCTTCGATGTAGGTCGAGCGAAGCTTCGAGTAGAGCCGCCAGTCGAGCAGCTTGCCGATCATCGGGTGCGCCGGCTTGAGCTCCTCCAGGACCGAGGCGTCGGTCGAGTAGCCGGTCTTGGTTCGCTTCCCCTTGGGCAGGCCGAGCTCGTAGAAGAGGATCTGTTCGAGCTGCTTGGGCGAGCCGAGATTGAAATCGTGGCCGACGTCGAGGTAGATCTCCGACTCCAGGCGCGCCATCTCGCGCCCGAACTCGACGTCGAGCAGAGCGAGCGCCTCGCGGTCGATGGCGACGCCGGCCGCCTCCATCTCGGCCAGAACCGGGATCAGGGGCATCTCGATCTCGCGGAAGAGATGCTCGAGCCCGGCTTCGACCAGGGCCTGCTCCAGCGGCTCCCGAACGGCCATCGCGGCCAGCGCGTCGAGCCCGACACGGACGGCCGGCGACACGTCTCCGGCGGGCGGCAGCGTCACGTCCAACCGCTCGTGGGCGACGTCGGCGATGGTCTGGCTGCGCAGCGACGCGTTGAGCAGGTACGCCGCGATCTGCGTGTCGAAGGCCACGGGGAGTGGCCGGTCGGCGCCGCCGGCGATGTTCGCCACGACGAGTGGCTTGGTCTCGTGGCCCACGACATGTGCCCCGGAGCGCAGGAGCAAATCGCCAAGCAAGCCCACGGCCGCGTGGCCCTCGGCGACCAACACGCGGCCATCGCCGCCCGCGAGAGAGAGCGCCTGCGGCATGCCCCGCATCGGGCGCGGGTCGTCCATCAGCAGCGCGGCGCCGATCTCCGCCCTGTCCGCCAGCCATGCCGCCGCCTCAGCCGCGTCCGCGTCCGTGGCCTCGAAACGGTCCATCAGCGTCGGGTCGGCGATCGCTGCCCGGAGGGCCGCGGCCAGATCCACGGGTCCCGTGGCTCCGGTCTCGCCGGCGCCGCCGACCGCGGCCCGGCCATCGGTCCGCGAGGCTGCCGCCATGGGGCCGGGCGCCGGCTCCGTCAGCCCCGTCGACGCGAAGTCCATCGAGAGCTGGAGCCCCTCTCCGCCGCCAACGAGCGAACGGCCTTCGCGATGCGGCGCCCGCTGTCCTGGGGCTCGCGTCGCCTCACCCTGGCCCTGCGGCGGCTCGCCCTGACCGGCGACTCGGGCGGCGGGGACGCTCCCCGCCACCGAACGCAGCGCCTCAGCCGCGGCCACCACCGACTCACCGGTGAGTGGCGGCAACCTGTCGATCAGCGAGCGGAACTCGAACTCGCGGAAGAGGCGGACCACCTCTGCCCGGTCGTAGTCGGAGAGGCGGGCCGCCTCCAGGTCGAGCGTGATCGGCAGGTCGCGAACGATCCGGCTCAGCTCGCGGCTGGCGAAGACTTGCTCGTGCGCATCGACCAGCTTGTCGCGGAGCTTGTCGGGCTTGACCTCGCCGATGCGTCCATAGATGCCTTCGAGCGAGCCGAACTGGCCCACCAGCTTCGCCGCCGTCTTCTCGCCGACACCCGGGATGCCCGGGATGTTATCGGTCGGGTCGCCCTTGAGGGCCTTGTAGTCGATCATCTGGTCCGGCCGCAGCTCGAACCGCTCCCAGATCCTCTCTGGCGTGTAGAAGATCGTGGAGTCGACGCCCTGACGCGTCGTCATCAGGCGCGTGTGCTCGGTCACGATCTGGAGCATGTCGAGATCGCCGGTGACGACCGTCGTGTCCACGCCGCGCCTGTCCAGGTCGCGCGTGATCGTGCCGATGACGTCGTCCGCCTCGTAACCAGCCATCTCGTACACCGGAATCCGGAGCGCCGCCACGACTTCGCGCACCTTGGGGAACTGCGAGCGCAGGTCGTCCGGCATCGGCGCCCGAGTGGCCTTGTAGGCCGCGAACTGCTCGTGACGGAAGGTGGGGCCCGGCAGATCGAAGCAGGCGGCGACGTATTCCGGCTGAACGTCCTGGATGCCGCGCAGCAGGATGCTGCAGAAGCCGAAGACGGCATTGACGAGCTCGCCCCTGCTGGTCGTCAGGGGCGGCAGGGCATGGTAGCCGCGGTAGATGAGGCCGTTGCTGTCGAGCAGCATCAAGCGGGTCATATGGGCCTCGGGCTGGGAGTTCGACGGCCGGCGCAGCGACCGCCGGTGGGCCAAGTTTACCCGGGGTCGAGGTTCGATCGGCGGGCCAAAGGCGGCCCTCGACGGGCAGCGCGCCGGTGCGACCGGCGGCCCGGCGTCAGGCCCGGCGGCGAGCCGCGAGATGAGGAACCGTCAGCAACAGGACACCGAGGATCGCCAGGCCGGCGAAGCCCGCGAGCGCAAGTTCCCAGACATCTGGTCCGGCCGCAGATGTCGCGGCAACGCCCGAGCTGGGAAATGGCGAAGCGGACGGGCCACCCGGGTAACTACCCTGCCCGCCGGCGATCGGCCCGAGAATAGGTTCGCCCGAGTTGATTGGTTCTTCGGTCGAGAGCGCCAGCTTCTGAGGCGCACCGCCAGACGTGGCCGGGCCCGCCGGCTGGCTAGGCCCGCCGCTGGCGGCCTGTGGGGCTCGAGGCGAGCCCAGCTCGGTAGCCGCGGCACCGACAACGCCGTTCTGGCTCGCGCCGTTCTGGACCAAAGCCGGAGAAGCCGAGTCGTAAGCCGCGGACCCTGACATGCCTGCCGCAATCGGCGCATCGACGACCGGTTGCTCGTCGAGCGCCGCGCTCCCGCCGCCCGGCCCCAGGACCGAAATGGCTCCCACGAGCACGACTCCGACCAGGCCGGCGGCCACCATCGCGCCCCCGAGCGCCTTCGTTCGACCGAGCCAGTCGAAGATCGCCCCGCCGATGCTCCGCCGCTGCAAACGCGCTGCGTCGGCCTCGGTCAGCGTGAAGTCGCGCGGTCGGGGCGGCGTGGGCAACGCCGCGGTGGCGACGGCGATCGCTCCCAGATCCGCGAAGACGTCCGCGCAATCCTGGCAGGACGCCATCTGGTCGAGCGCTCGGCTCCGCTCCGTCTCGTCGACGTCGCCTCCGTAGAGGCGGGCGAGAAGTAGCTCGTCGTGGGTTGCGTGGGTCGGGGCGGTTCGGTGCATCACTCTCTCAGACGATCTCAGCCACGGAACAGTTCCCTGGCCGGCGCCAGGGCGGCGCGGAGCGTGAGGCGGCCCCGATGAATGCGCGACTTCACGGTCCCGACGGAAACGCCCATGATCCGCGCGATCTCGCCGTAGTCGTATCCCTCAACGTCATAAAGCACGATGCAGTTGCGCTGCTCGAAAGGCAGTGCGGCCAGAGCGGCGGCCAAAACGCGCGATTGCTCGCCGGCGATGGCCGTGTGTTCGGGCTCGACGTCCCGCGCCGCCGCGGGCTGCCAGCTTTCGTCCTCGAGCTCCGGATATGGCTGGGACGGCCGGCGGCGCCGGGCCCGCTGGATGTCCATGGCCGCGTTCACGGCGATCCGCCCAAGCCAGCTCTTCACGCTCCCGCCCCGGAACGAGCTGAGGTTGCGATAGGCGCTCAGGAAGGCCTCCTGGACGGCGTCGGCAGCCTGATCCCGATCCGGAACCAACCGGTACACGAGCGCGAACAGGTGGTCCTGGTGGCGCACGACCAGCTGGTTGAAGGCGGCAAGCTCACCGCGGACGGCCTGCCCGACCAGGGCGATGTCGATCTTCTGGCCCGGGTCCTCGACCCTGCCCGCGTTTGTCTCCACCTCGTCGGTCACGACTCGCCCATCAGCCATGTCGATTCCACTGCGGCCTGACCCCGCGGCACCCGATCCTGCCGCGGCGACTGGAGCCCGGCTCGGATCGACCGATGGCCGGCGGCTCCGAGCTTAGCATCTGGCAGGCCCGACTCAGTCCGACGGACGGCGCCACCCGCACCCGGGAGCCGCCAGGCTGTACCATGCCGCCTGGCCCTGCCGACGTGGCGGAACTGGCATACGCGCTCGACTCAAAATCGAGTGGCCGTGAGGTCATGCGGGTTCAACTCCCGCCGTCGGCACCAGATCCTTTGCTCGGGCACCGTCCCTAGCAGCCGGCGCCACCGCCACTGGCGCTGGCGCTCGCGCCGGCCGTGGGAGAGGCGCTGAGCCCCTGCGCTTCCAGCTGCCGGACCTGATTGATCACGTTCTGATCGATCATCGGGTACTTGCCGCCCGACGCCCAGTTAGTGATGTTCAGGTTCCCGCCGTTGTTGCCCAGTTTCGGGGTGAGCACCAGCTTCTGGACACCGTCACCGCCGACGCGTGACGCCAGGCTGGCCCACTGCTTGACGTCCTGGATGTTGTTGATGGGCAGGTCCGTGTTGAACGCGTACGGAACGTCTGCCAGCGCCGAGAGCCAGCCACCCGCGTTTCCCACGATATCGCAGGGATTGACGCTCTGGCGCAATGCCTTGAGGACTTCCTGCTGGCGGCCCTGCCGGTCGAACTCGGTGTAGTAGATGCGCGACCGAGCGTATGCCAGGGCCCAGTCGCCGTCCATGTGCTGCTGACCGGGCTTGATGGTGAACTGGACGTCGGCCCCGCCGACGCCGCTCACCTTTTGCTTGCCGCCGGAGCTGGCCGAGTCCGCGATCATCTTGCTTATCGCCGCCTTGGCCTGAGCCGCCCCCAATGCCTTCTCGGGGATCTCGTAACCGTAGTGAACCTTGTTGGGACTCCCGACCGCGCAGTTGGGGCACAGGTCGCAGACACGCCACTTGGCCTGGGGCGTGCCGGCCGGTCCGCACGGATAGTCGGTGACCGTCGACTTGACGTTGATGTTCACTCCGCCCATGTCGTCAATTAGCTTGATCAGGCCGACCGGGTTCATAGTCACGGAGCCGTCGATCTGCCAGCCCACGAGCATGCCGATCGCGGTCTCTTCGACTTCGGTGGCGCGCAGATACTTGTTCGGGTCGGGCGACTGTCCGCACGTGCTCGTAAGGATCGGGAAGTTCCGGCAGTTCGCAAGGGCGTCGTTCTCGAGATTCCAGAGCTGGCTCGGATAGCTGTGCGCCGGGCACCCGTTCGAGGCCGGGTTAGCGAAGTGCGACCACGAGGCCGGCAGCGGAACGCAGGTGTAGGTTCGACCGACGCTGACCATGATCGTGCGACCGGTCGCCAGCTCAATGTGGACCGCCATCACGGTGTCGGGTCCCACCTGCGAAGGGTTGTTTTCGACCCCGACGCCGATGAGCACGACATTCAACTGCCCATCCTGGGCCCAGTTCTCAGCATCGGTTCGAGGCTGGTACGGGGGAAAGTCGATCGGGTTGAAGGTGGCCAGCGGTCCCTCCGAGCCCGTGGGAAGTGGGACAGGCGAACCAGTGTCCACCTCTGATATCACTCCAGGGTCGGTGGGCTGGGAGGTGTCGGACGCGCCCGGATTGTCGGTCACCCAGCAGGGCGTGGGGGCCGTCAGGCAATACAGGTCGTGCTGCCAGCCCATGTCCACCTGGGCGAAGGCGCCGTGGGCCCCGACCGCGCCTGCCATGACGAGCGCAACACCGAGGACCGGCGCCCATTTCGTACCTGCCCCCTTGATCCGGCGCTTCTCCGGTTGGCCCTTGCGGGCAAGCAGGTAGGAGTCGACGATGGCCCACCCGTGATAGATGAACGCCACAAGGTCCAGGATGAGCAGGCTCGTCAGCCATCCCTGGTTGAGGGTCAGACCGAACAGCGAATCGCGGGCGAAGACGAGCAACAGCGCCAACGCCGCCAGGATCGCCAGAATCGGGATCGCCACGATCAGTCCGCGGCGGCGGTCCCCGGCGGCTGCCTGGCCCAGGCCGGGGAACAGAAGCGAGAGAAGCGCCGCGACAATCGGCGATCCGGACAGAGAGCGATTGCCCATTGCGCCTGATTTCCGCGGCCCCGGCTGAGGCCTTCGACTCGACGCTGGTTGTCGTCCGGTCATTGGATAGCAATCCCCGATCCGAGCTTGGTGGAGGTGGCCGCTGAGACGCGCACTGGTTCCCACCTGTCTCGAAAACTGCTGACGTACGACCGTCTCTTCATCGCTGCCGGCCGGCTTCCGGCGCGCCTGGAGGATCGGCGAGGCGGAAGGACGGTCGGGCGCATTGTAGCCGGGAGTCGATCCTGAAGGCGGCGTTGGGCGGAGCCGCGATTGTCGGCGGCTGGCGGCGCCGTTAGAACCAGACCACCCCGCTGGCGGTGGACAACGCCACGACGACAGCCACCAGCACCCAGATGGCGACGATCGCGGCTCCGACGAAGTAGCGGCGGCGGCCCTGCAGCAGGCGGCGCGCGAGAACCGTGGTCCGTGCCCCAGGATTGCCAGGGGAGTCGCTCATGGCCTGCCCCCGATCGAAAGCTCGAGGCGGACCAGGCCCTCCCCCAGGCGACGGTTGACCTCCGAGAGAAGCTCGGCGTCGTAGGCGACGCCGGTCCGGAGCTCCAGCGGCAGGGTTCCACCGGCGGGCCCCGGGATATGGAAAACCACCCGCGTCGATCCGGGACGTTCCTTGAGCATCGCCCGCAGCTCCTCCATCGCCCACACGATGCGGTCGGTCTCCGCACCTCGGGTGAAGAGTACCTGGAGAACCCCCGTTTCGGGCGCCTCGAGGGGGGCCGTTGGCGCCGCGGATGCACGGGCCGCGACAGCCTGGGCCTCATCGGGCAGCGGCGCTTCCTCGCGTTCGGGCGCCAGGGCGGCGAAGTCATCGGGGCTGGGCGAGGACGAGATCGGCGCGGCTGGGTGCGAGGGCGCGGCTGGGTGCGAGGGCGCGGCCGAGGCGGGCGCGGCTGGGTGCGAGGGCGCGGCCGAGGCGGGCGCGGCCGAGGCGGGCGCGGGCGATGCGG
>Ga0182021_10007850_pt1 | contig 12648 bp, 8 predicted proteins | sample 612E3MmetaG_FD_120493 | JGI IMG/M metagenome (GOLD analysis project Ga0182021, IMG submission 120493) | Permafrost microbial communities from Stordalen Mire, Sweden - 612E3M metaG (Illumina Assembly) | ecosystem: Environmental > Terrestrial > Soil > Wetlands > Permafrost | place: Sweden... | reverse complement strand
ATGAGTTATTATTATTGTGAAGTATTAATGATTGTTTAATGTAAAGTTTAGACGGAAGCCTCATATAGTGAGTTCCGCTGAATATGGTTGTGGAGAAATAGATAACGTTATATATGATGATTGCAACTAATAGAGTAGAAATCGTCAATATCATTATTCTGAATTTCCCCTGATTATTATCCCAATATTTTTCGCTTCCCATATTCGTGTTTATTTAATGTAAAACTATGATAATTATATTTAAGTTTATATTGAAAAAGTAATATCTTTGCTTACTCATAGTAACGTACTTATCTTTTAATACGGGATTGGTTTGATTTAGTTACTGAATTGGAAGTAGAAGAGAATAAAGAACATAGAACTTAACCATTAAGGACACAAAGCACACTAAGATTTTTGAATTGTAACAATCATAAATGAAAACGTTCCCACGCTGGAGCATGGGAACGAGGCTAATTTAATTTTAAATTATAAATTATAAATTCTTATCTATTTTCTATTTTTTTGTTTTCTATTTTTTGTTTTTTGTTTTCTGTTTTTTATTTTTTAATTTTTCTTAGATGGCGGCGGCGATTGTTTCTGAACCGGCGGAGCCTGTTTCTGAACCGGAGGTGTAATCTTCGGAGGAGGATTATATGGTACCGGATTCACCTTTGGACTCGTAGTTCCCGTTTTATTTGTTGAACCTGTCTTATTAGAATTTCCTGTATTATAAGTTGGCTCTGTCTTTTTAGGTTCCTGTTTATTTGTATTTTGTGAATTGTTATTATTTTGATTTTTGTTTGTATTCTGTGAATTGTTATTATTTTTATTATTCGTATTACTTGTATTAGAGTTATATGTTTCAGTACTATTATAGGTTTTAGATGTATTATAATTCGTAATATTATTAATATTTGATTTTGGTTTTACACCTGTCGAACTTTTTTGAGAATTATTAGTATTCGAATTTGTGACTGAAGGGTCAGTTGTTTGAATTAACGGATTTTTCTTAGTGTTTGTCTCCGAAACATTTTTATTACCTGCATTCGGAGTATGAAACGTAATTACTTCCGTCAACGGCTTCTGAACAATTTTTTTACCTTCTGAAAGTTCAATATCGGTAACACTTGGACCGGAGTTAAAAAGTTTCTTACCCTGCTGTTTTATATTTACAAAAGGAGTAGTGTTTTTAACAACCTCGTTTATTTTTTCATGTGGTAATATAATTGATTTAGTTATGTGTTTTCTGAAATTGATATTGTTAACTCCAGTCCAACCATTTGGATTATAATGATGGTTTATTGTGGAAATCCCTGAATTTCCTAACCTGACACGAGGCGAAATTGGATACCAGCCAGTGAATTCACGGTTACTGCACCAGTTGACCCAACCCGGTCCCCATCTTCTTCCCGGAGACCAAACCCATCCATAAGCGTTTGAATACCACCATCTGCCATAATGATACGGAGCCCAGCCCCAGTTATAATCGGATACCCATGTCCAGCCCCAATCCGTCCATTCCCATCTGCCTTCGCCGTAAGGAGTCCAGCCTTCATATAAATAACTTGAATTCGGTACCCAGATATAATTCGTATAAATATCGCTATCTACATCGCCACTTTCATCAAGTACGGAGTTATCCGGGTCAATTTCAGAACTATCTATACTAACAAATTCACCATAGCTTGATAATGAATCTTCGAATGTTTCAAGGCTTACCGGCTCTGAGGCGCGTTCGATTTCGTATAGTGTATCGGAGGAACCTGCATTTTCGTTTTCAGTATTAGTTGCGGTATATTCCGTGCTGGTACACGAATTAAATGAAAATATCATCGCCGCCGAAATCATTATCGCAAAAGCTAATTTGGTTTTCATTTTATTTGTCTTTAAGTTTTCCACGCAAATATATTTAAATATTCAATAATAAATCAATTTTGAAACGAAAAAAATTAAAGATTTTATTTTAATTCTTTATATAACTTGCTTAGCACCTGTTTATCATAATCAGAATAATAAAATCCTTCTTTTTCGAGTTTTTCAATCCCATCGAGACCTTCTTTTAGCCTTGGTTCTAAAACTTCAGCTTTTTTAAAATACGTTTTCGATTTTTCAATATCATTCTTTTCGTAATAAGCCATTGACATTCCCAGCAGAGCATCCCAGTTTTTATCATTAATTTTTACGCAATTGTCATAATTTATAATTGCAGAATCAAAATTCTTTTTTTCATAATAACAGTCACCCAGATAATCAAAAGCTTCTTCATAATCAGGTCTCAGTTCAATAGCTCTGTTGAAATTTGCAATAGCATCATCATAATTCTGCAAAATAAAATTAGCGGCGCCGTAATTGTAATAAGCATCGGCAAAGTCAGATTTCAATTCAATGGCTTTTTTATAATCCGTAATCGCGTCATTATAATTCTTTGAATCGAATTTTGAATTACCCCTGTTCAAATAAGCATAAGCATAATCAGGATTTATTTCAATTGCTTTATTATAATCGGATATGGCACCGTTATAATCTTTCAAATTATTTTTTGCGAGACCCCTGTTATTGTATGCTTCAGCATAATCAGGTTTTAAACTTATTGCTTTACTGCAATCTGAAATCGAGCCTTTATAATCCTGAATATTTTGTTTGGTCAACCCTCTGTTGTTAAACGCCTCGGCGTAATATTTTTTCAAATCAATTGCCATTGAAAAATCAGAAATAGCATCTGGGTACAATTGAAGGTTAACTTTTATTAAGCCACGGTTATTATATGCTTCTGCATATTTCCGGTTTAATTCGATAGCTGTATTAAAATCATCCATAGCTTCGAGGTAATCTTTTAAATCATCTTTTGATAGCCCCCTGTTATTGTATGCTTCGGCATAGTCAGGTTTTAACTCAATTGCTTTTGTATAATCCGCTATTGCTCCCTGTAAATCAAGCAAGTCGTCTTTTACCAGCCCCCTGTTGTTGTATGCTTCGGCATAATCAGGTTTCAATTCGATAGCTTTATCGTAATCTTTCAATGCACCGTTTTTATCGCCGGAATAATCTTTTGCGAGAGCCCTGTTATTATAAGCCTCTGCATAATCCGGTTTTAGTTCAATTGATTTTGTACAGTCCAGAATTGCTCCCGCATAATCCTGCGAATTAATCTTTGCGACTCCCCGGTTGTTATATGCTTCGCCATAATCCGGTTTCAAGTCTATTGCATTATTATAATCCGATATTGCTCCTTCAAAATCACTGAAATAATCTTTTATAACGCCCCTGTTATTAAAAGCTTCCGCATATTTTGGATTTAGCTGAATCGCTTTATTAATATCTTTCAAAGCTCCCTGATAATCCTGCAAATTATCTTTTGCAACACCCCTGTTATTATATGCTTCGGCATAGTCCGGTTTTAATTCTATTACTTTGTTGTAATCGGCAATAGAACCGTGGTAATGATGTAAATTATCTTTCGCTATACCCCTGTTAAAATATGCTTCCAAATAATCCGGTTTTAATTCAATTGCTTTATTAAAGTCGGTCATTGCATCTTTATAATTGCCCGAGTTGGTTTTCCCGATACCATTATCAAAATATTCTTCTGCTGTTTGTGAGCGGGCAAAACCCGAATAAAAGCATATAAATAAAACTGTTAGGTACACTAATGTTTGTTTCATATTATTTTTTTTATTTGTTCACTTTTTTATTTTAATTCAATCAAAGATAAATATTTAATTAACTAATTTCTACTTACGAAAAAACATTTAAGAGCTTCTATTCATTTGACAAATTATTAAATAACATGGTTTAATAAAATGCATTATTTTTACCCCATTAGGGGGTATAAATCAATTATCAATTTATCAATTATCAATGTACAATTAAAGCACTTAAGTCTTTCGCATTTTTTAAATCAATCAAATTAGCATATCCATATCTTCTGTATTTTTAATTTTTTAATCTTTAAATCTTATAAATAAATTTTCAATAACCGTTTTCATCTTCATCTTCGTTCTCCTGTTTTGGCTTTTCTTTTCTGGTTTGCTGTTTTTTACCTGTAGAACCAAATCTATAGGAAAACGTCAGGTATGCAACTCTTGAATCTCTAACCCTCGTTAAATACTGTACGAATCCGGGACCCTCTGTTTCGCTTGAATATTTCAGTTGATTGAATAAATCGCTGACACGAAATCCGATACTTCCTTTATTATCAAGAAAATTCTTTTTTACTGCAACATCGAACGATTGCACAGGTTCATTCTTTCCCTGTGCGAATACAGTTGGACCCTGGTAGTTATAAGCTATCTGAAAGTCAAATAAATCGGGAAAAGTCAGGTTTGTAATTAATTTTCCCGTGTAACTGTAGTTATCATTATTCAACGCAGCATTCGGGTCATTACCGTTTATTATCATCCTGAAGTAAGTGAAGTTTGCATTAAAACTCCACCACTTAAACGGGTGCCCTGTGCTTGTTAATTCGACTCCATACGATTTTGCGCTGTTAAGATTTTCGAATGTTGTCAATGAAACACCTGTTGGATATACAGTTGTTATTCTTGAAATCATATCGTTTACCTGTTTATAAAATACCGATGACAGGATTGTAGCAGAGCTAAAATATTTTATATAGCTAAACTGAAACGAATTTATATATTCTGGTTTTAGATACGGATTTCCCTGAGTTAAATTATAAGGGTCAGAATAATTTATAAACGGGTTTAGTAAAGTAAGTCTCGGTCTGTTTACTCTTCTGCTATAATTTAGCTGAACTTCGTTGTCTGTTAAAAACTTTTGTGAAATATAAAAACTCGGATAAGCACTGAAATAATTATAATTGAAATTCTGATTCGTTGTGATTAAATAAGGATTCGTAAGTGCTTCTTCAAGCCTGAGTCCGAATTGATATTTAAAATCATTTATATTATTTGCATACAAACCGTATAATGAGTGAATCTGTTCGGTGTACTGAAAATCATTATCGAGAAGAACATCATTTTTAAAAGAATTCGTCATGTAGTCATAGGTTTCCGAATTAAAATTTGAACTGTTAGTTCTCAGAGTTCCTTTATAGCCGAGTTCGTACCTTGATTCACTTTGTTTATTATCGCCAAGCGGGTTATAATAATCAACTTGTACAGTTCCGACGCTGTACCTGCCGTCGGTATAAGTATTTTGAAGCAGGGGAGTATTATTTAACGGAATACCGTTCAGGTTTAAATCCTGCTGGTAAATATTCAGGACACTATTATCTGTATTATATGAGAAATAAAAAGAAGCATTTAAATCCTGTTTCGGTTTTTTAAATTTATGGTCAAAACTGAGTGAAATATCCCCGCCATTTCCTGTATGGTCTTCTGCATTATTCCGGAAATACTGTGAATTCAGGTTGCCAAATGCATCGAGATTTTGAAATCTCAAAGTTTGTGTTATTGACCTGTCACGGTTGTGATACCCGCCGGATAAGCTTAATATATTATTATCACTCAAATTATAATCAAAACCAAGAGTACCCATATGTCCTTTAAAATTAAGATGCTGTCCGGAGTTCTGGTCAAAATCAAAAACAGAATCAGCAAAATTATTTTGCCTGATGCTAACGCTATTTGCATTCATATCAGAAAATCTAAAACTATAATTTCCGTAGAGATTGAAATCCGGTGTTTTATAGTTCAGATATAATGAAGTATTATATTTATCTTCAGTCCCGCCGTTTATCATGAAATTCCCGTTGTATCCGATTTCTTTAGGTTTTTTCAGTACTAAATTAATTATTCCGGATGTTCCTTCCGGGTCATATTTTGCGGATGGGTTATCTATAATTTCCACACGGTCGATTGTACTTGCAGGAATTTGCTGTAATGAGTTAGTCGGGTCATCTCCAATCAGTCCTGACTGTTTCCCATTAACAAGAAATTTTACATTTGTGCTGCCGCGCAAACTGACGTTCCCGTCTGCATCTACCGTAACGGATGGAATATTTTTCAATACATCCGTTGCAGTTCCTCCTTCAGTAACAATACTTTTTTCGACATTGAATATTTTTTTATCGACAGCAATCTCCATCAGATCACGTTCTGCAGTGACCTCGATTTCATCAGTAGTTGTTGTGTTTGGATTTAATGAAATTGTTTCGGCATCATAATCAGAATTTTGTGAATTTATCATAATTCCGTTTATAATTACGCTGCTATATGTTATAAAACTAATTTTCAATTTATACCTTCCAAAAGGAACATCTATTTTAAATTCGCCTTTATTGTCTGTTTCTGCTCCTTTTACGAGTGATGAATCTCTTTGTCTTAACACCTGAACTGTAGCTGATTTAAGTGGTGATGAGTTTTCTTTATCAATTACCTTCCCTGAAATTGTGCCATTTCCAGTACCCTGACGTCTCTTGTTTTGAGCAGACAGACTTCCGGCGAAAACCATTAAAATAAGGCACATAATAAATATGCGATTAATAAAATGATAGTTAAACATATCTGTTTTATTATTTATTATTTCCGGCTATTAATTTATTTTAAAAAACATACACTCTATTTATATAACAAATTTTATCATTTCATATTCTCAACTCCCGGCAGTTTTTTAAAAATTAGATTGCCGGGAGTTTTGAAATATTAATTTCTTTTTTTAATTATCCATATTATCATTGTTTTCTTCATCATCTTTTTGTTTTTCTTTTCTCTTCGGTTTATCATTTCCATCTGATCCAAACCTGTAAGAGAATGTCAGAAAAGCTATCCTTGAATCTCTTACCCTTGTCATATCCTGAACAAATCCCGGTCCGCTTGTTTCGCTCGAATATTTCTGCTGGTTGAATATATCGCTGACGCGGAAACCAATACTTCCTTTATTATTCAAAATGTCCTTTTTGATTGCGACGTTAAATGATTGTATCGGGTCCATTCTTCCCTGAGCAAGAACGCTGGGCCCCTGGTAATTATAAGCTATCTGTAAATCGAACAAATTAAATAATTTAAAATTGTTCATAAGTTTTGCGGTGTAACTATAATTATCATTATTTAATGCAGCGTTCGGGTCATTTCCGTTAATTATCATTCTGAAATATGTAAAATCAGCATTGAAATTATACCACTTGAAAGGATGCCCGTTTGCGGTCAGTTCCACTCCGTATGATTTCGCACTGTTTAAATTTTCAAATGTTGTCAATGATACTCCATCCGGATCAACGGTCACAATTCGTGACATCATATCATTTATCTGTTTGTAAAACAACGTTGTATTTACAGAAGCGAAGCTAAAATATTTTATATAGCTAAACTGATATGAATTCACATATTCCGGTTGCAGGTTTGGATTTCCCTGTTGCAAGTTATACGGGTCAGAATAATCTATAAACGGATTTAGCATATTCATTCTTGGCCTATTTATTCTCTTACTATAATTTAACTGCAGTTCATCGGTTTCCCCAAGCTTTTGTGAAACGAAGAAACTCGGAAAAACGTTGAAATAATCATTATTAAATGTCTGATTGGTAGTAATTAAATGAGGCTGTGTAATAGATTCTTCGAGTCTTAATCCTAACTGAAACTTAAAATCTTTAATGTTATTTGCATATAACCCATACAAGTCGTGAATTTGTTCTTTGTAATCGAAATTATTATTTAAAACTGTATCGTTTGCAAATGCATTTTGTTCGTAATTAAAAGTTTCCGACCTGAAATCCGAACTTGTATTTCTCAAAGTTGCTTTGTAACCAAGTTCAATATGTGAATCCGACTTTCCATCTCCAAGCGGATGATAGTAGTCTACCTGAAAAGAACCCAGGCTGTATTTACCGTTTGTATACGTATTCTGAAGCAGAGGAGTGTTATTTATAGGTACACCGTTAGCATCAAAATCCTGCTCATTTATGTTCAACGTTTCATTATCAGTGTTATTAGAGAAATATACTACAGCACTCAAATCTTCTTTTGGTTTATTGAACTTATGGTCGTAACTTAAAGTTAAATCTACGCCATTTCCTGTATGCTCTTCAACATTATTTCTTACATACTGTGAAGTCAGGTTTTGGGAAGCACCGAGGTATTGAAAATACAAATTCTGGTCTATGGTTCTGTCCCTGTTATTATAAGCGGCTGATAAACTTAACGTATTTTGTTTATCTAATAAATAATCAAATCCTAAATTGCCCGAATGTCCGAGCATATTGAAATGCTGTGCAGTCGTCTGGTTGAAGTAAAAGAGTGAATCACCGAAACTATTCTGTCTGAAACTGACACCACTGCCACTCATATTAAACAGGCGGAAATTATAACCTCCATAGAGATTAAAATTTTTGCTTTTATAATTAAATGTGAAAGCCGGATTATATTTATCGAGTGTTCCTGCACTCACGCTTATGTTAGCATTATAACCCGCTACGTCCGTTTTCTTCATAACTAAATTTATAATACCCGCTGTTCCGTCGGCATCGTATTTTGATGACGGATTATCTATTACTTCTACCCTATCGATTGAATTAGCTGAAATTTGCTGTAAAGCATTTGTGGGGTCGGTTCCGATCAGACCTGAAGGTTTACTGTCAACAAGAAATTTGATGTTTGAATTTCCGCGTATACTCACGTTTCCATCCGCATCCACCGTAACCGAAGGAATATTACTTAAAACATCGGTTGCAGTACCTCCTTGCGAAACAATACTTTTCTCAACATTAAAAACTTTTTTATCTATTGATGTTTCCATAAAATCTTTTTCAGCGGTTACTTCAATAACTTCCGTTGTTGTCATATTTGCAATTAACGTAATTGTGCCGGCATCGTGAGAAGTATTTTGAGCATTTATCTGGATTCCGTTGAATACAGCCGTGCTGTAACTTATATAACTGATTTTCAATTTATAATTTCCATAGGGAACTTCAAGGTTAAACCGACCTTTAGAATCGGTTTCCGTACCTGTTACCATTGAAGAATCTCTCGTTTTCAATATCTGAATGGTTGCAGATTCGAGAGGTGCAGACGTTTCTTTATCAACTACTATTCCTGTGATTGTACCTTTTGCAGAACTATTTTGATTTGTTCCTGTTCGTCTTTTATTTTGATTTTGAGCGGAAAGATTTCCTGCGATAGCGAATATTAATACGAATATTATAATAAAATATTTTGCTGTTTTGTACATATACATAAATTAATTTTATTTATTTAGAAATTTCAGTTTTAAAATGATTTAATTTTTTTTCGAATTTTTGTTGCTGTTCTTCTTGTAAAAGAGGCTTTAATACGATATATAATGAGTCGAACGAATTATACATTTTATTCTGATGGTCTTTCGATAATGCATACGCGTTTTCGGAAAACTTATCAAGAGTAGGTTCAATTTGTTTCAACTGTGCCTCGTCAGGATTCAGCATGTGTTCGATCCTTTGCTTGAACCGTTCTTTCGTTGGATTTTCGGAAATTGATTTCATCTTGTGGTGTGAATACAATCCCATTCCCAATCCGCCTATTATAATGCCTATGATTAAAGTTGCCATGAGCATTATTACATTTTTCTTTTTCATTTTTATGATTTAATTAATTGTCAAAAAAGATGGCTGTAACGTTTTCTGTCGATAGTTCTTCGTTGTCAGCCGAAAAGTTTAAAGAAAAAGTTCCTTCAGTTACATAAAAAAGTATAACTAAAGCAATGATGACAGCAATTCCGGTATAAGCAATTTTTTTGAAAAATTTTGAGAATAAAATATCAAGTGCAGATGAATCATCTGCATATGAACTTTGATCACTTAAAATTTTTCCCATAACACTTTCAGTGAAAAATGCTTTTGGTTCAATTTCTTCCTTTATATCGATAGAGTTATATGTCTCTGAAAAATTTTCGAATAATCCAGAACATTCTTTGCATGTTTTGAGATGGTTCGTGATTTCTGCGTTGACTTCCTCCAGAAGTTCGTTTTCTATGAAAAAAATGAAATTTTTTCTTATTTTTTTGCAGTCCATTGTTTTTCTTTTTTCCTATTAGACACAGGAAATTAGAAAAACCTTCGGTTTGGAAGGAAAATTTATAAAGAACTGATTTATTATATAGTTAAGAATATTTATTGCTCAATTGCCACGAGCTTCAGCTCGTGGGAAAATGAACCTTTAATCGGGCTTCAGCCTTATACGAAAGGCATTCTGGATTAATGCCAATAAAGAGAATTCGAGCCTTTGACAAATCCCGATGAATGGGAATCTAAAAGTCGTTGCTATTTAGAAAAACATTTATTTGTAGTAATTTATGAGTAGTTTCTGTAGATTTTTTTTTGCCCTGACTATTAATGATTCAACTGCTTTTAGAGAAATTCCAAGTACTTTACTGATATCATCATAGCTCAAATCTTCTTTTTTACATAATATAAAAGCGGTTTTTTGATTTTCGGGCAGTGAGTTTATTGCTTTATCCAGTATATTTTTTTTCTCTTTGTTGATTAAGGAGATTTCGGGACTGAATTCAGAATCTTCATTGTTAGGAATTTGCCAGGATTCATTTGAAATTTCTTCAGTTTGTGAATACTTTTTATTATTTCTCAAAAAATTCAATGACTTATTAACTGAAATGCGGTAAAGCCAGGTGTTTACCTGTGAATCTCCGCGAAAATTATTGATATTTCTGTAAACCTCAATGAATACTTCCTGTGCTATGTCGTTAGCATCGTCAGCATTATTAACAAATTTATAGCAAATATTAATAATAAATTTTTTATATAAGTCTACGAATTCTTTGAAGGCATCTTTATCACCTTTTTGAATTTCTGAAATTAATTCGGTCTCTTGCATCAAATATATTAATAATAAGACAAAATTAAGATTTGACTTTATTAAAGAAAATCCATAAAGAATCTTAATAATTAAAAAATAGGAACTTCAATAGTTTAGATAACAAAATTTGAAAAAAGTTTAAAACTATTGATTAAAACATATTTATATCTAAAAGAATTTAATATAGGGATTTATTATGAATTGTGATGGATGAAAGATATTAACCCTTTTGCCTTTTTCCTAATCCCTCCTGAACTTGTATCAGGATTTGGAAAGCAAGAAGTTTAAAATTTAACTCCCAATCCGAGTATAACCTGTCCGACAGTCGGCTCTCCGAGGCGGAGACCATATTCCGCTCTTGCAGTTACACCGAAAGGTAATAACGCATCGAAACCTAATCCCGTACCATTAAGTATTCTTATCCTTCTGTAATCATCATATTGATTCCAGATAGTACCTATATCATAAAATAATTTAAAATATAAACCATATCTGTAGGTATAATCTTTTAGATATTTTATATTTTTTATTACCGGCAGATTGTTATTTTTCAAATAATCCGGCTGGATAATCGGAATACGGATTTCATTATCCAGGGTAAATTCATTATCTCCTTCGAATCCGAAACGATACCATCCCCTTACATAATCGGCACCATAACCCATAATCATGTGGTTATAATAAGGGATTGATGAACCTTCTGCAATACTTGCAAATAGTCTTGAAGCAATAGTAACAGCGTAATCATTCTTTAAATTAATTGGTGTAAAGCTATGCAGGTCGACGTTAAACCTGCCGAAATTATCCGTTTCTTTCAAAAATCCGTAATGTTTATAATTTATATTTACGAAATATCCTTTGGTTGTATATTCCCGGGAATTTCTTGAATCATAATTTAAACCGGCTCCGAGAATCATATATTTATCGGTGCCGTCAGGAGATTGAGTTCTTCCTGCTCCCAATTCCGATACACTCATTATTGAAAATCCTATATCCGTATAAATATTAAAATTCTTGGTAAAATATTTTCCCGTTGTAATATTAAAATTATAATTTCTGTAACTGAAATTATTTAACCTGTAATAATAAAATGGTTGTCCGTTAATTCTGCCTAAAGCCAGCAAGCTTCTGTTCTGGTCATTGGAAAAACCTCCGCTTATATTAGTGAAGATGTGCATGTCATCTCCAATCCACGGAATATTATAATTTGCTTTTACAAAAGAATTTGAACCTACACCAAAATTTAATCCTACACGTTCGTTTCTGCCCCTGAAATTCTGCCATCTTAAATTCATTCCTACCCAGATTTTTCTTAGTTCACCGTCAACAAGACCGGCTGTTGGCATAGGATAAATATACCATTTCTCCTTAACTTTAACTTTCAAAACTATTTCATTCGATGGCCAGAGTATTGGTGTGATATCAACTTTCGAAAATAATCCGAGATTATAAATTTTTTCTTTATCTTCTTTATATTGTTCTGAATTGAAAAACATTCCTTTCCTGAGCTGCATTTCTCTTAAAATGACTTCATCCTGTGTAGTATTATTTCCTTCTATCACTACATCGAGAATCAATGGTTTCAAAGAATCTAATCTGGAAAAATTAATTTGGGAATCGTCAGATGTATCCGTTTGCTTTGAATGCTTGTTTTGAGAATAGCCGGGATTGTTTTTAAAAAATAAAATAAATAAAAACACTAAGGAATTAAATCCTTTAGATGGATTATAACATTTCGTACTTTTATTCGTTTTTTTTGACATTTTAAATTTATTTCTCCGATAATTAAGATTATAAAACAAAAAGAGATTAATAAAATTTCATATAAATTAAGATAGAACATATATTTTTTATTGTAAACATATAAAATCTATTCTGAAAATTTATTTAATAAGTATAAAAATAAATCCGAATGTCTATT
>Ga0182021_10007849_pt1 | contig 12648 bp, 8 predicted proteins | sample 612E3MmetaG_FD_120493 | JGI IMG/M metagenome (GOLD analysis project Ga0182021, IMG submission 120493) | Permafrost microbial communities from Stordalen Mire, Sweden - 612E3M metaG (Illumina Assembly) | ecosystem: Environmental > Terrestrial > Soil > Wetlands > Permafrost | place: Sweden... | reverse complement strand
GGAGGCCAGGCCCGCTACTCCCCAGTCAAAGCGATGAAGTCCGCCAGCCGCCAAAAAATCGTGGAGGCCGACGACGACCGGGAAAGTTTGTTCTTGACAGCTGTTTCCTTGGAAGGGGCGACCGGCGGTCGCCACACAGAGATAGGCACCTGTCACAGCCCCTGTTCCGAATCCCGGGTCCGATCACCGCTGTTGAAGCCAAGTCGACCTCCGGTTAGGCTGACCTCTGCGTGTGGCGGTGGCGCGCCGGGACGCGAGGCCGAGACTAGCCTAGGCAGAGACCCTGAACCTCGGAGAAACCCATGCGCAGAATGGCTCGCTTCCTGGTCGTCTTGCTGGCCGGTGTGGCGCTGCTGGCCTACCTGGGCTCGATAGCGGTCCAGCGGACCACGCGCCGGTGGTTCGAGGCTGACATCACCCAGCGCATGGCTGAGCTTGTCCAGAAGGCCCAGCCCGCATTACTCGCGCGCTGGACCGCAGGAGCACGCGAGCCCTTCGAAGCCATGCTGAGCAATCTGGCCCGCGACGAGCGCATCACCGCAGCCGGGGCCTGCGCTCAGAACAACCAGCTGCTAGCCCGCTCACCCGCCTTTCCCCGCGATCTGGGCTGCGCCGACGTCAGGCAGCGCATGGCCGCCGAGCGCGAGGGCGAGCCCACGACGCCCGGGCTGATCTGGGGAACCAACTGGTCCCTGCCCGGCGGTAGCGTGTACCTCAGCGTTGTGCCCGTGGTGCGCGACGGTGGGTCGCTGGGCCTGTTGCTGCTGGTCAACGATCTTTCCGGAATTGACCGGCGAGACGCGCGCCTGCGCCAGCTTCTGCTCATGGTGTTCGCCGGGCTCGCTCTCTGCGCCGCAGCGGTCACGGCGATCGCGGCCCGACTTTCGTGGCGTGGCTTCCGCAAGGAACTGCGCCGCTTTATCCTGGGGGAATCGCGTCGCAAGGAATTTCTGCCCATCGTGGCTGACGTGCGCGAGCTGGTCGAACGCATCGCTGCCGAGCGCGAGATGGACGGGCCGTCCACCGCCTGGAACCCGCAACACCTCAAGCAGGCGTTGGTGCGCCACTTCCCCGGCGAAAAAGTAATCGTGCTCGCCAACCGCGAGCCGTATATCCACGAACGCGCCAGCGACGGCACGATTCAGGTTCGCCATCCCGCCAGCGGCCTGGTCGCGGCGGTCGAGCCCGCCTTGCGCGCCTGCTCGGGCGTGTGGATCGCCCATGGCAGCGGCTCCGCCGATCGCGCGGTGGTGGACAGCAAGGACCACGTGCGCGTGCCGCCGGGCGAGGAATCGTACATCTTGCGCCGGGTGTGGTTGTCCGAACAGGAAGAACGCGGCTACTACTACGGCCTGGCCAACGAGGGTCTGTGGCCGCTGTGCCATCTGGCCCACGCGCGGCCCATCTTCCGCGGAACCGACTGGGCTGCCTACGAAGCGGTGAATCGCCGTTTCGCCGAGGCGGTGTGCGAGGAGGCCGAGGGCGAGGATCCCGTGGTGCTGGTGCAGGACTACCACTTCGCCCTGGTGCCACGCCTGGTGCGTGAGCGACGGCCGCGCGCCACCATCATCACCTTCTGGCACATCCCGTGGCCCAACGGCGAGCACTTCGGGATCTGCCCTTGGCGCGCCCAGATCCTGCAGGGCATGCTCGGCAGCAGCATCATGGGCTTCCACACGCGCCAGCACTGCAACAATTTTCTCGACTCGGTGGATCGTTACCTGGAGGCGCGCATCGATCGGGAGCAGAACGCGGTGGTGCAGCACGGACGCGCTACCCTGGTGCGGCCCTACCCGATTTCCATCGAGTGGCCCAGCCGTTGGGTCGCCAGCGCGCCGCCGGTGGCCGAGTGTCGCAGCGGGGTACGCAAGGAGCTGGGTCTGCGCGACGATGCCCTGCTCGGCCTGGGGGTTGACCGGCTCGACTACACCAAGGGCATCGAGGAACGCCTGCTGGCGGTGGAGCGTTTCCTGGAGCGCTTCCCCGCCTTTGCCGGCCGCTTCAGCTTCGTGCAGATGGCGGCGCCCAGCCGGACCCTGATCGAGCGCTACCGCCAGCTCGACGAGACAGTCGAGCGAACCGCGGCGCGTGTCAACCAGCGCTTTGGCGAGGGCGCCTATCAGCCCATCATCCTTCTGCGTGCCCACCACGAGCCGCCTCAGGTCTACCGTTACTACCGCGCCGCTGACCTGTGCTACGTCAGCAGCCTGCACGACGGCATGAACCTGGTGGCCAAGGAATTTGCGTCCGCGCGCGACGACGAGCGCGGCGTGCTGCTACTAAGCCAGTTCACCGGCGCAGCACGCGAGCTGTCCGAAGCGCTGGTGGTTAATCCTTACGATCTGGAAGAAGCTAGCGCCGCCATTGCGCGCGCCCTGGCCATGCCCCCGGAAGAGCAGCGCGAGCGCATGCACGCCATGCGCGCCTTCCTGGCCGAGTTCAACGTCTACCGCTGGGCCGGCCGCATGCTGATGGACGCGGCCCGTCTGCGCCGCAAGGGAAGCATCTTGAGCCGCAGTGGCGACGAAGTTACGACCCTGCCCGGCCTGGTGAAATGAAGTCGCTGCTCGCGCCGAGAAATCGCCCGGTCCTGCGCACTCTGGCCCGCGGCCGCGTCTTGCTGGCCTTTGACTTCGACGGCACCTTGGCGCCCATCGTGGCGGATCCGGCGAGCGCGCGACTTCGGCCGCAGACCCGCCGGTTGTTGACCGATGTAGCGCGAAAGTATCCCTGTGTGGTGATTTCCGGGCGCGCCCGCGCTGATGTGGTCCGCCGCCTGGCTGGCATTCGCTTGCGTCGGGTGTTCGGCAACCACGGCATCGAGCCATCACCGGCACTGGCCACAGGACGACGGGCGGTCCGGCGCTGGCTGGCCCGTGTCATGCCACGGCTTGACGGCGTACCTGGGGTCGTCTGTGAAAACAAAGGCGCCAGCCTGGCCATCCACTATCGCAAGTCGCGCAATCGGCCCGCCGCTCTCAAGGCAATTCTGGCTGCCACTGCTGATCTGACTGAGGCGCGCGTGCTGCAGGGAATCCTGGTGGTGGATTTGTTGCCAAAGGGGGCACCCAACAAGGCCACCGCCCTGCAATCAGAATTCCGCCGGTTGCGCTGTCGGGCTGCTTTGTATCTGGGCGACGACCAGACCGACGAGGATGTGTTCGCACTCGGTCGGCGCCTGCCCTTGCTGGCCGTGCGCGTGGGGCGCGAGTCGCGCAGCCGCGCGCCGTACTACCTGCCCAGCCAGGGCGACGTGGACGCACTGCTGGCGGTGTTGCTGGATGCTGGACCAGAGTCGCCAGGACGAGAGTAGAATTGTCGGCGTGCAGAAGCACGCCAGCATCCGTTTCTTGGGCAGCCTTGCGGCGGTCTTGCTGGCTGGCCTTTTGGGGTGCAGCAACCATGCGCTGAAGGCTGTATCTGACGCTGGTTCGGAGGCCGAGCGTGGTCGCGAGGATGCGAACGCGACCACGGACACTGTTACGGGCTTCGATACCGCTACGGCGGGTCCCGATGCTGGCGTGGTTGACCTGCCTGGGCTGGCGGACGCAGCCAACCCTGCGGACGCGCCTGCCGATACCGGTGGGACAGACGCTGCAGCCGATTCTTCCGGCGACGCCTGCGTTCCAGTTGCCTGCACAGACGAGTACGGGGAGAGCTTCTGCGGAACGATCTGCGACGGCTGTGGCCACACCCTCGACTGTGGAGAGACCTGCCCACGAGCGGGATGGATCTGCCGGAACAACGTCTGCACCGGGGCGACGGCTGTTTGTACGAGCCTCCGTTGTGTGCATTCGTCTGATGAATCTGAGTACTGCGGGGACACCGGCGATGCTTGCGGTGGCACGCTCCATTGTCCGTTGGTCTGTGCGAAGGCCGGGTGGATTTGCCAGGACAACATATGTGTCGGCCGGCCGGATGTGTGCACGCCACGAACCTGTGCCAACGGCTTCTACGACTATTGCGGCGACGTAGGCGACGGTTGCGGCGGCACCCTTCATTGCTCGACCACCTGCCCGAAGGATGGATGGGTCTGCGACAACAACATCTGCGTCGGTCCCCCGGACGTGTGCTCCAAGCTGACCTGCCAGTTCCCGGGCGCGGACATCTGTTTGTCCCCTCCACAAGTTGGCAATTATTGCGGAAAGATTGGCGATGGATGCGGCGGCACGCTGGATTGCGGGGAGAAGTGCCCGCCCGGCTGGATTTGCGAAGACAACATCTGCCGAGGCTCGGCGGTAATGTGCATGCCTGTCGAATGCGAATCGGCAGCCGGCGATACCTACTGTGGCACCATCAACAACTGCTGCGGCGGAACCACGAATTGCAGCCCCGTCTGCCCGAAGGGTTTCACCTGCGTCAACCACCTGTGTGCGTTTGGTCCCGACTGTGTCACGATCACCTGCACGCCACTGGGCGGCGGAGCCTACTGCGGCACCATCGGCGACGGCTGCGGAGGAATTCTTGACTGTCCGGCGACCTGCCCGAATGGCGACCAGTGCGGCGAGGCGCACACTTGCGGCACGGGCGCGAACGGCGGGCTTCCGCCGCCCCCCCCGCCGCCCATCGCGCCACCGTCGGGCACTTGGCCCGAGCCAACGCCGCCCCCGGTGCCGTCCCTCCGAGCGCCGTCGCTGCCCCCGCTGGCGCCGCGACCGGCTCCCACCCCGCCACCCTGCTGATTCCCCGGCGCCATCGAATGAGTGCCCCAGCGGGTCAGTCCCAGACTGCGTGACGGTAGTTCCGCCGGATGCTTCGGTCCTTGGTCAGGAGGGCGGCCCCGGAAAGCGCCGCCTGCGCCACGATGAGCCGGTCGAACGGATCGCGCGTCCAGCCCGGGCTCAGGGCAGCCGCCGCCACCGATGAAAAGTCCTCTTCCGCCTGGGCGAGTCCCAGCTTGCGCGCAAGATCTGAAAGGACGACGCCGGCGTTTTCCGAAATCCGGCCCACCTCGTGAAGGTATTGTATCTCGAGCGCCACCATGGGCGAGATGCGCAACTCTTCACGATCCAGCCGGCGCCGGGCGGCCGGCGAGAAACGGCGCAAATAGCCAGCGTACAGCCACACCACGACGTGGGTGTCGAGGTGGATCACGGTCGCCACTCGTGCGACCAGTCAAGGCGCACCAGATCCTCCGGATCGCCCTTGATGAAGCCGGGGCGGGCCACCAGGCGATCAAGCCGGCCAACGGGTTTGCCCGGCACGATGCGCAGCGTGCGGCCGCGCCGCTGGACCACCGCCGGAACCCCGGTTTCGAGCACGCAGTCGAGCACCCGATACACGTCCGCACGCAGGCGCGACGCGGTCAGCTTGCCGGGTGGCATCTTTCGCACAGTTGCCTTCATACGTACGTATCATGTTGGCATGACACGTACGTATGTGCAAGTCTGGCAGGAGAGACTGGAATTCGGGGTAGGCCCGTTCCGCCCTCATCATGCTTGTGTTGGGGCGTCTCGTCCGCATCACGTTTCTCGTGTACGCTCGATCAGAGGTCGCGCGTGTGTCTTCTCGTTCGCCTTACTGTCCGGGTCGTACAGCACCTCCGCGAACTTCCCAGTGACTATGTCCAACGCGCAGCTCAGTCGGCCCCTGAGCGTCTCCATCGCCCCCTTCGGATGCTTCTTCAAGGATGGCGTCCGTCGCATCAGCGCGTCCAGCGTCGTGTCGTCCAGCGCGTACAACCCGTTGGCGAACAGAGCCAAGTCCCTTACCCACGCCCGCGTGTGCGTCTGCGACTCACGCAACCTCATCGTCACCCGTCGGAGCAAATCCAGGAAGGTCGTGTGCGAATCTACGCCTGTCCAAATCCTGTCCAAGAAAGTGTGGCTCTTCCTAAATATCCGGGGCGGCCCGTCGGTCACTACACGCACCCACCCGCTAAGTTGAGAGCGGTACCTGCGGTCGCCCTTGTGGGATCCCCCTTGCGGGGCGACCGCAGGTCGCCCCTACCAGGACTTGATGCGGGCGAGATGTACGTGCTCCGAATTGCAGCGACGAACGGTTTGCCTCCCGTCGTGAAATCGTGGGCTATGATGGAGGCTGGAGTTTTGATTGTTTCGCCTAGGCAAATACCAGCTAGAGAATCGGCTCGGGCCGCAAGGCACAGTCGAAACCTATAGGGCGCGGATTGCCGAGGGAGCCGCCGGAGAGGACGAGCGCCACTTGGCCGTCAAGCTCCTGCGCGCTGACCGCGTGCATGGCGACAGCTACCAAGCCGTGGCCCGGCGCTTTGTTGCCGCAGGCCAGCGGCTGCTCGACGTCCAGGGGCCAGGAATGGTTCGGGTCCTCGAGGCCGGCCAGGATGCGGCGGGCGCCTTTGTCGTTTCCGATTTCGTGGTCGGAGTCGATCTCGCTGGCCTGCTTGAAGCCGCTCGGGCCAACAGCCCGGCCGGGCGCGCAGCCCTGGATCCCACCATGACCGGCGTGGTGGGGGCCAAGCTGGCACGGGTGCTGGCCGCCGCTCACGCCGCCCCGACGCCACTGTGCCATCTCGGTCTTTGCCCTGGGAACGTCGTGGTCACGCTCACCGGCGAGGTGGTGGTGCTCGACTTCGGCCTGTTCGCCTCGGTGCGCGGACTGGTGGAACATGGCATCGACAAGTGGTCGTTCGTGGCGCCCGAACTGCTGGGTGCGGATGCAGGGGGCGTTGGCGTCTCCGGCGGCGTGGCCGCCGATCTCTTCGCGCTGGGCGGCCTGCTCTTCTACTTGCTTTCGGGCCGGCCGCCGGTCCAGGCCCGATCGCTCGCCGAACTTTTCGACCGCACCTGGGAACCGTTGCCGCACGTGCCTGGGGTTCCGGATCGGCTCAACGCCGCGATTCGCGCGCTGACCGCTGCTGACCCGGACGACCGGTGCCAGTCAGTCGGACAGGCGCTGGAGTGGCTCTCCGGCGTGGTCGATTCATCCCGAGAGGCGCAGCCCGCGGTGGTTGCTCCGACACAGTTTTCGGCCGAGGCGGCAGCACAAACCGCCAGACAAGACGACCGCGCAGTTCCGGCATCGCGGTCCCGACCGGCGGTCCCCCGTGGCGCGGTGGCTGCGGTCAGGAGAGTCCGGCCGCCGCTTCCGGGCCGGCTGGTTGCACTGCTGGCCTTGGCCGGCGTCGTGTTCGTGGCGGTGCTCGGCGTGCTTGCTTTCCGGCTGGCGCGGACCTTCGCTGCCAAGCGCGCTGCCCAGGGCGTCGCCATCGCACAACGCCGAGCCGGCGAGACTCTGTCGGCCGTCCCCCAACTCAGCGTGACTCCACATGAGCGCTCGCCCGAGTCGTGGTTGCCCGCCGTGCCCACCGCCTATCCCGATGCGGGCTCGGCAAGAGCCGCGGACGCCGGCCGGTTGCGCACACCCGAGGGCGATCCCATACCGGTGTCCGCGGCCGGACGTTTTGTCGTCGAACGCGTGAAAGCGCCCCCACCCCAGCGTGTGCCGTACCACCTGTTCGTCGACTCCCAGCCTCACGGGGCGAGTGTCTGGGTCGACGGCGTCTGGAAGGGAAAAACACCAATCGACCTACTGGCCGGCGCGGGCGGCAAGGATCTGGTGCTGGTGGCTGCCGGGTACCACTTCTTTCGCGATAGCTTCGATGCAGCCGAGGGCGCCATTATCCGCCGTGCTCTCGTGCCCGTGGCTGGCCCGGTGCGCGGCGATGCTCTCCTCAACGTGGTTTGTCGGACGGAGGGGAAGTACCCGGTGTTCATCGACGAGGTCGAGACCGGGTTGCTCTGCCCTGCCCGACATGTGCCGGTGGCGGCCGGCACACATCGTGTGGGCGTGTTCGTGCCTGCCGAGCGCAAGCTGATTGCGGTGGAGGTCACGGCTCCGGCTGGACCCGAACCGGTCGAGGTCACTCTCGCGAAGTGACTACTCCAAAACCTCGGTCCAGTTGAAGCGGGTGAACTGCCCGGAATAGGGCGATGACTCCACCGCACTGCCGGCCGAGATCACATCTGGGAGGAACGTGGTGGCGTTGTCGAAGGTCCCCGCACCACCGAACACGAAGACACGGCCGCTTATGATCACGGGCGAGGTGGCGGGGTTCGTGCTGGTGACCAGGTAGCCAGCCCGCTGGGTGACGGCGTTGTTGGTCATCTGGTGCACGGTCAGGTAGGTCTTGCCGAGCTGGCAGACGTCCGACGGAGTGCTGTACCACATGGTCACCACCTGGAAGCCGCTCGCGTCAGCCTTCAGTATGCCCATAGGTGTCGAGGTTGGCCGCGCGTTGGTGGGCAACACAGTGTCGCAGACCACAGTCTTGCCGTCGCTTGCCATGTGGGTCACGGCGCAGATCTGATTGGTGCCCGTGGTGAGTACGATCTGGCCACCCGTGCCCCAGGTGGTGTCGGTGGCAACGTCGGTGATGTTCCCATTGACGTCGACCACCGCCTTCTCCTTGGCGAAGATCAGCTTCGAGGCGGGCTTGCTGACCGTATCCAGGTCGAGATTCGAATTGGTCACCTGAACCAGGTAGATCTCATGGGCGTGGGTGGAGTAGATGCTGTCGCGGTCGAGTTGCACCACCGTGGGCGAAAAGTGCAACGGCTGGTCGCAGGTGAAGTTGTAGGCACGGGTGAGCCCGCCGCCCAGGGTATAGCGCCAGAGCTGCCCCGAGGTGTCGCCGAAGTAGGCGGCGACGAGCTTGTCGTTCTGGCCCTTGGCAAAGTCGCGCGCGGTTGCCACGTCGGTCAGCGCCGCGTATTCCTGGCTGCACGGGGCGGGTGACACGCTGCTGGTCGAGATCACGGATCCGTCGATGGCCGAGCTCATTACCAGCGTGCGTCCTTGCTGGTTGGGGGGGTCGGTGATGGCGTAGCCAGAGGCGTAGATCACGCGGTAGTCGTTGAGACCGGTGGTCTTGTTGAGCAAAAAGGCAGGCAAGGAAATCGTGTCGCCCAGAATGTTGTTGTAGGTGCCGGCGTTGCTGCCGTACCCGGTATGCCATTGCACATTGACGGGAGGATCGTTGAGCCCGTTGGTCCCGAACGGGTTGGTGACGTCGAGCATGAAGGTTTCGCTTCCGCCATAGCCCTCGGGCATGATGAGCAACGTCTTCCACACCGCGGTGCTGTCGTCGGTGCAGCCGGAGACGCACAGGCTCTTGACCTTGGGTGAATCCGCCAAACCGAAGATGTGCTTGAAGGGATTGATTTCCTGTCCTCCCTGCGCATACAGCTTGCGCAGATTGGGCAAGAGGTCGGGCGGGATGAAGGCAAAGGCCTCTTGGCCACCAATAAATGTGCTGGTGCCGACCTTGGTGTTCTCCAGGAAGAAGGCGTGCAGCATCTGGTCCGACGAGCCGACGTAGATGAGATGCGGTCGGGTCATGTACTTGAGGAAGAAGGCGTGCCCGCCTGGCAGCGGCACATCGCCCGGGCTGGCCACGTCGATCGGCGTCGAGTTCACGATGGCCCCCAGGACCGCCTTGTTGTTGGAACCAGGCTTTCCTAGCGCAAACTGCGCCACCGCCTCGGCCTCGTCCGCGGTGGCGCCCATGCCCAGGCTGGCCAGCGCCGCCTTGTTGGTGATGGCGCCGGTGAACGAGTCGACCTGGACCTTGACCATGTTGGTCCCGTCCCAGGTGTAGAGCCTGCGGTTCTTCCAGCTTGTGCTGTTGAGGAAATTGGTGGCGGGGTCCCAGGAGCCGGCGGAGCTGAGACCGTTGGCAGCGTCCCAGGCCAGCGTGGGTGTGCCGCTGGCCACGTTGTAGGCGTACAGGTGGCCCAGCCAGGAAGGGAATTCCATGCGCGAGTCGAGCGCGTACTTGCCTTCGATGACGGTGATGGCCTGCTGGGTACCCGCCGATGTGCTGCCGGCCGACGAGGAGTAGTTGCCCTTGACCGCGGTGTAGACAGCCAATTGCAGGGCGTCTTCCAGCTCGTCCTCGTTGTTGGCGGAAAAGGCAGTCCCGGTGCCGCCGGCCTTGGCCACGTTGTTGTTGGCCACGGCGGGCGGGCCGGCAGTTGCGTCGCCCGAGAATCCTACCACGAAGACCTTCACGCCCAGGTTCTGGTACAGGTCATAGGCGGCAAGAACGGTCTTGCAGTGGCAGCCGGCGGTCACCGGGTTGTCGGCGGAGCAGGGGGTATCGTCGCAGATGTTGTTGCCGTTGCTGTCCACGTCGCCCGGCCCGTTGGCCGCGCCGTCGGTGATCAGCAGCAGGTAGTTGTTGCGACAGGAGATGGGATCTTTGGGGATGTGGACGGACGGAGTGGTGAGGTCGTAGCCGTTCTTGACCGCCTGCATGTAGTGGTACGCGCTGGTCAGCGGGGTCTTGCTGACGTCGTTCTCCAGCGTGCAGCCCGTGGGCGTCCCCCAGTAGGTGAGCAGCCCGCCGTCGGCGGCATAGGCCATCTGGTCAGTGATGGCCTGGGCCGCGTCCAAAGAATTGTTGGGGTCGTCCGTGGTGTCGAGAAAGGGCGCGAGCTGCGGATCCCAGCGGCCGCCACATGAGGCGCTGCAGGAAGATCCACAATTGGCCACCGCGATGGGCGGGGCCGCGCCGCCGTTGTAGTAGTTGGTGAGCGGTGTGTAGTAGGTGTAGTTGTTGCCGGCGACGGTGATGTCGTGGCCGTTATAGAAATTGCGGATGAGCAGGGTTGACGATGCAGATTGGGTCGTCTTGGTGTACTGGTAGTAACTTCCCTGGTAGTCGCCCCAGCCAATGTTGTTGGGCATGTTGCACGAGTCGCCGCAGTAGTCGACGTCGTACCGGTTATAGGTAAACCAGCCGTGTCGCACGCGGTAGCGGCTGTCGTCGGTGGCTCGCAGGGTCATCGTGCGGCCGCCAATCGTACACGTCTGCGAAGGCCCGCCCTTTTTCGTCTGCCGGTTCCAGGTGTAACAGCCCGCCCTGCGCAGTTGCTGCTCGTTCTCGAACACCGTGATGGTCTGGGTCGAGCTGCCGCCGGGGACCTGGTAGTAGGGGTAGTAGTTGTCCTGCCAGAAGGTCATGAAGCCGAAATTGACCAGCTGATAGTTGTTCATCACGATTTGGCTGATGGCGCGCTTGGCGATCACCGCGCGCGAAGTAGCGGGCCCGCACAGGTCGGTGGTGCCGCAGTCCGAGTCTTTGGTGCACACGACTTGCGATGTCTGACACATGCGGATCGGCCCAGGTGTTCCCTGCGAACTGGGTTGGCAGGTATCGGTCGGATTGCCCGGCTGGCAGGTGTAGGTCGGCGGCAGGGTGCAGGTGTTGGTCGGGATCACACAGGTGTTGGTGGTTGCTGCGCACTTGTTGTCGGTGTGCTTGCTGCTGCAGGCTCCGGCGGGCAGGGTGCATAGGTTGGGAGTTCCGGTGCACGCGTTGGACGGCGGAGGCAAGCAAGTTCCGCCAAAGCATTCATAATCGTAGTTACATGGATAGCCCTTATACGTGCCGCCGCTGCAGATGTTGTCGGTGTAGACGGGACAGTCGCTGTTCGATCGGCAACTATCACCGCTGGACTGGCAAGTCATGGTCATCGGGCAGTCCGTGTCCTGGCTGCAGCCGCCTGAGGGCGTGTTCTTCGTGCAAGTCCCGCCGCTGCTGGCGTGGGGACAATCAGCGGCCGTGGCGCAGGTCATGCCGCTGTTGGTGGAGCAGGTGTAGATGGTGGCGGGACAGTCATTGTTGGAGGTGCACACTTTGTTTGTCCCGTACTTGCAAATGGAGACGCTCGCACAGGTGGTAGTGCACGAGACGCCCGTGACCGAACAGGTCCCACCCACCGCCGAGCAGGGTAAAGTGGCCGAGCACGTCCCGCCGGTAAAGGAGCAGGTGCCCGGGTCTTGCGGGCAATCGGCGCTGACTGAGCAGAGGGTTCTTTGGTCGTTGTTGCACTGGCCATGCTGGCAGTCGTCGTCGGAGAGGCAGATGCGCGACGTCAAGGCCTTGCAGATCCCTTGCACGCCGCCCTGGCGGCAGTTCACGCCATTGTCGCAGTCGACGCCGGCCTCGGTGCTGTTTTGGAACTGACCGCCGGGCACGCCGGTCATCGAGCCCGAGGTGTCAAGCACGATCAGCATGTTGGCCTTTTTTATCTGGCGCTCGATGACCGTCAGGGGGTTCACGTTTGCATCCGCCGGCGGCGCGACGGTCCAGACCAGCACCGCGACCAGCACCCCAAGGGCACATAGCTCGATCTTCAGCCTGGGCGACCGAGCCAGTCGGCCTGCCCGGCGGGCGATTGACTTCACGGGACGAGATATCGGCGGAACCGCGGGCATGATTGAGGAAAACTCCCTATCGAGATGGCTACTTTGTGCGTGCCCCTTATACTTTTTTCATCTTATAAATCGTACTCTATCTTACCTATTACTGCAAAATAGAATACTTCTCCGTCTGGCTGGCTCCCTTGGCGCAATTAGTTAATCGGTGGAGGCTGCGGGGCTCGGCTCGCATTGAGCCCCAACCCCGGAAACCAGCAACAACCGCGCCAGGCAAAACCGCGCTGCGTCGGCGCCCCTCACCCTCTCCCCGCTGGCGGGGAGAGGGAACGGCGCCCCTCACCCTAGCCCTCTCCCCGCTTGCGGGGGAGAGGGAACAAGACTGTGACCTCGCTGAGGGTGCTGGCATCCAAGAAACTTCTTCCTTCACCTGTTGTGACAAGAGTAACGAATCCAATCCAGGCTGGATCCTTTCCGCCTGAACCTGGCATAGACTCCGACGCGAGG